>FWWL01001048.1_pt1 | contig 28651 bp, 26 predicted proteins | sample 2228331 | NCBI WGS metagenome assembly FWWL01 (sample SAMEA103939775, study PRJEB20133) | metagenome
CTCAATGGGGGGTAATAGCTTTATTATTAATTAGTTACATGTTTTATCCTCTTTCAACTACACAGGCTCGTTTGCATACCAGTGGCAGCGTAAGGTTCGAGCAATTGCCACAGCTTAGCCAGCTCACTACCGAAAAGGTGCTAACAGCCGACGCTCAGGGCAATATTAAAGCCACCGACAACAGCCAGTTGAAAGATAACCTCGGTAATCATATTGCCACACAAAATCTGCAGCTGGGTCAGAACTGGCTTAGCCCCGAGGGAAGCAACAAAGGAATACAACTCAAAAACAATGGCAATGTGCAGATTAACGAAGGATTTTCAAAAATTAATGTTGGTAAAGCTACAGGTGGACCTCTGTGGTTATCGAACTATATAGGCTTTAATGCTTATAAACAAAACAATAACGAATGGTATTTCGATACAGATGGAGCAAACAATGGCGGAGCTATCATTGCCTGCGATGTAAAAGGAAATATGAGAATTGTAAATGCTAATACTACTTATGGAAATGTGGGTTTTAGTAAACCTGAAAATGAATTACCAAACAATACAAGACTTTTACTACTATCGAGCGGGAAGGTAGGAATAAATACCCCTGTTGTGCACAATGATGCCGATGTACAGATAAAAGGCAGTACTTATGTAGAAGATAAGCTGGGTATAGGAATTTGTTTATCGGCACAAAACAACCCGAAAAATTATCGTCTGGCCGTAAATGGGGCAATCGGTGCCAAAGATGTATTTATAGAAATTGACGAAACACCCTGGCCCGATTATGTGTTTGAACCGGAACATATACTCTTATCTTTAACCGAACTGGAAGCATTTATCAAACAGTATAAACATCTGCCCGATATCCCTTCGGCTAATGATGTAAAAGAACATGGATTATCGCTGGCAGAAATCAATGCACTGCTTTTGAAAAAAATTGAAGAACTTACCCTTTATATTATTGAACTGAATAAAAAAATAGAAAAGTATGAAAACCATAACTAGTTTTATTATATTAATGTTTGTTGTAATAGCAAGTGTTTGTGCAAGACAAACCGACAGTTTACGTTTTTCTATTGGATATGGTACTTTGTATGGTGGTGGATTGGGAATGAAATATATGCTTCCTCTTAATTCAAAAATTAAGCTACATTTTGCAATATCACCATTTTTTTTACCAGAAATAAACCATAATGAATCTTTAAAACATCATTTTGTTAATATATATAAAAACATAGATAAACGATTTGAAGTTTATAAGGAGGAAGATGTAAAAATTTGTTATAATAAATTGATTATTCCCTTTGCGGTAAATGTATCATATCCAATTAAACGTAATTTTGATGTTTTTTTTGGATTAGGTACAATTGCCAATGTTTACGACTTCGTTACCATAAAGTATAATATGAGGCAAGTATATTTGATTGAATTCTATAAGTTATTTGCTTCAAATCTGTCATTAAAAGTTAAGGTAAACAGATTATTTGGATCTTTTTCATTTTCCTCATTACTTTTACCATTGCGCACGTATGGAGGAGAAAGTGGAGATTTTTCAAAAGATAAGTTTACAATCAATCAATTTGCTGTAGGTTTTAGTTTTGGATATTATTTATTTTAATTATGTATTTTTTAAAGACAACTATTATAATTATACTATTTAATCTCAGTTCATTATTGCTAAAATCACAATGGTTATTGATATTTGAAGATAATTTTGAAGGAAACCAACTAAACAAAAAATATTGGTACGACAGAAGATATTGGGGTGACTTCCCACCAAATGTAGAACCTGCTATTCATTTACCTGAAAATGTTTCTGTTGAAAATGGACATTTATATCTTAGGTTTAAACCAGAAAATAAATGGCACATTCCATTAAACTATACTGATTCATTTTTTTATCCCTACAGTGCTGGCATGATATGGTCAAAGGTGTTTTTCAGATATGGAGTAATAGAAGCAAGAATTAAAATTCCAAATACAATAGGTGCCTGGGCAGCATTTTGGTTATATGGTCATGCTAGTTATGGCGACGAAATAGATATTTTTGAACAATATTGGCCTGATAATAATAATAAAGTAGATTTAAAGACAACAATTCATCATTCTGGTGAGAAAGTTGTAGATAATAATAAATACAATAGAAGTTTTATTGACAACCAATGGCGGGTTTATACTTTATCATGGGATCATGTAAATATGGAAAATGCAAGAATAAAAGTTCATATTGACGGAGAATGTGTTTCTGATTTTGTAAAAAATGATCATGGAAGGCTTTATAATACTATAGCAGGTAATGTACTTGGTAAAACTGTAAAATATCCTGAATACGCAGAAAATATAATTTTATCTTTAGGTGGACCACATGATAATTATTCCATTAGTTCATTATTAACAATGGTTGTAGATTACGTAAAAGTATGGCAGAAACAAAATTGTGATGGGATAACCACATTATGTAATTACAATCATAAGCTCGATAATAATTTTTTTACAGGCAAAATAATTCAAACAGGAAATAATTGTCATGTAACTGTTGATAGTTCTGCTTTATTGTTTCTTTATGCAACCAAAGAAATACATTTAAAACCTGGATTTTCTGTTAAAAGGGGTGGTAATTTTGTTGGAAGAATTATTCCATGTTCACAAAATAAATCACTTCCAGTAGACATGAGTACTAAGGATACTATTAGTTTTAATGATCCACATATTCACTTTTTAAAACTAAAACATTGCAAAATATATCCCAAACCTGTTAACAATAAACTTTTTATTGAATTTTTCGATTTATACGAAAAATCAAATGATCATATTGAAATCTATGATATTTATGGCAAATTGCTTCTTAATCAAGATATTACAAATTCGCACAATGAATTCGATTTATCTTTTTTTGATACAGGTATTAACTTTATTAATGTTATTATAAATGAGGAAGTTTACTATGAAAAAGTTGTTAAATTATAGTTTATTATTTGTTATTGTTATATCATTAACTACCTGTAAAAAGGAGTTAATTAAATTTCCAACTTGTCTTTTTTCAAAAGAATATTTTGTTTCTTCTTCTGGAATTATTAAATTGAATCAATTATTTTCAGAACAAGATTCAATCAGTATTTCAAAAGATACTTTATATGTTCATATTATAGGTGGATTTTTATTAAATTCAGATGAAGATTGCAAAAATATGCAATATATTGACGATAAGATTCTAAACATTAGAGTATATTGTGTTTCTGAAAGTAAAACAATTAACTTAGATTCAGTAGTTTTTTTTAAAGATATTTCATCTCAAAATTATTATTCTAAGCAGGAGTTTCTGGAGAATAATCCGCAAAGAATAAGAAATCTTATTATTGTATTATGGAATTACAATTCTTTTTTAAACATCAATAAATTTAAAATAAAAATTATAATTGACTATTTATTAGAAAACAATGAAGTAAAAACTAGTGTTTTATTTAGTAAAGAATTTTCAATTTATGAACAAAAGTAATATTAATTTTACTCGGAAATTTGTAAAAGCTTATTGAACTGAATAAAAAAATGGAGAAGTATGAGAACAATCATAATTAATTTAATATTTATGTCCGTTTTATCTATAATCTTATCTGCTTGCAAGAAAATAGATAGAACAAACTTAATTATAATCCCATATAGTTTTATCATAAACAAAACGGACGATACGTTAATTTTTATTAAGTTTTATTACAATTATTTATCAAATTATAATGGGATACCACAAGTAGTTAATCCTAATGAAAAAATTTATTTTGTAAAAGGTGGACGTGGCTGTAGATATTTAAATATTTTTAAAAAACAAGACACTACTAATGTATATATAAAATTTAGTCCAGAGGGTCCGTATAATTATAAAAAAGATGCTTACAATTCGGCAGATTGGGATTCAACTCGAACATATACTATAATAGAAAAAAAAGGGATTCAATATTATGAGATTATTGTTAACAATTATTTTTATTTAACAAAGGATAATATAATTAATCCATGAATAAGTTATTGTTTTTGTTATTGATGATAAGCATTGAATTAGCTGCACAAAATACTCTGCTAAACGAAGCCAAATACTGGGTATGGCGTGATAGGCTGGTGAATGATTTTATGGTGCCGAATTATACTTCAACACCGAACAATTTAGGAATACCGGGTAGGGGTATAATTTTTAAAAATAGAGGTGATGGTTGGTTTCAAGATTTTAACTACGTATATTGGGTTAGTGATACGCATTATACTATAAATGAAGTAACTTCATATTCCGGTGGTTTTGATATCAGTGACGAAGGTTTTGAAATGGGAAAATATTTAATAGTTCTGGCTACCGAATGGCGATTGCTACATAATAGCGGATTACCGACCAGTCAAACCGAACATTAAATTTATTGGGAATTAAAGACGATTGATCGTCTTGATTTTGATGCCGAAATCTATTGGTCGTTTTTCTGTGTCCGTGATAGTAGGTGTAAAATATTATGTAATTCCTTGAAAGACAGGTTTTATATAGTAAAAACATCTAAAAACAATAAATTCAAGCAGGTTAAACAAATTTCAAAAATATGAAAAGATTCGTAGTATTAGCCGTAATATTTGTTTTTAGCATGGTTGCTTCTTCTGGAAGAGCAATGGGAGGTAATTTACCAGCAGATAGTAGCAGACAATATTTCAAATTTCAATTAAAAAAGCCTTATATAGGTTTTGAATTTAAAGCTCCTTCCAGTATGTTTATGTTTGCTTATCAGCAGGAATTCTTTACCATTGCGAAGCGTTCGTTTATGGATTTGCAAATAGAATTAAATAACAAAAATTTATTGTTGCATAATCAAATGTGGATTTATGCCGAAGAGAAAACTCTTAATAATAACGATGCTTATAAAACTTCATTATTTCTTCTGCAACGAAATGATTTATTTAAATGGTTAAGCATCAGTGTGGGTATTGGATTTCAATATTATCAAGATTGGTATTTTTATAATATTTATGAAAATAATCATTATAACTTTTATTCGGGCAACAGTCAAAATAATTTTCTGATTTTTAAAAGTATCATTTCCCTAAAACCGACTAAAAATATTATGTTCAACGTAAATGCAAATTTTTACGACTTTTTTAAAGCCTTAGATCCTTATATCGGTTCGACTTTTAATAACATTAGTTATTCGTTACTATTTGGTTTTAATGGTAAAAGAACAGGCATAAATACCTTTACCTTTAATAAGCGTCAGTTATTTTTTAATTTCATGAAACAACAAGTTGGCTACGAACATTTTATTTATTTAAACAATACGAGTGCCTTATCAGGTTCAATTGCCTCAACAATTATTCCATTCAAAAGATATAGCTACTATAGCGATAAATTCGGCATATACACATTAACCGATGGCATGATTAATTTTAACTATTCGTTAAGCGACATGGCCTATTCATTTGTTGGTGCAGGTATGTTTTACAATTATATCAGCTATTATGTGTTGAGCAGTCGGTTCGATATATCCACTTATGGAGTTAGAACCAATTTGGGAATAGCGGTAAGCCTTACGCCACTCATAACTTTAAAAATTGCCTATACTCCCTATTACTGGAAAAATATCAACCTGAATGTAGAAAATATGGACTGGTTTAAGTTTCATCGGTATTACAAACTGAATTTACATCTTGCCTATTCGTTTGGAAAATATAACTAAACCTGAATACAATTTTTAGATTTATTTCATCATAGGTATTTGCGCATTACCTTGTTTTTTAGCTCTTTGCAAGAATTTTTATCTGAATTTGATAAGATTGTTGAAAATATAGTTATGATGTAAAATATTTGTTTTATTTTTACCAACTTAAATTTTACTCATCTTTGTATGGAAAACTTTAAACCATCAAAATTTTATTTTTACACAGGTCCAAATTATTATCTCGACAGGGCTTGTATGGTATTTAACCTGACAGTGTTGCCAAAAACTCCATCCGTAGAGCTGTTTGAAAAAGAGGTCTTTAACTATTTCCCACGATTAAAGGAAAAAAGATTTTCTGATGTGATTGATTTATATGCAGAAACCCTTGTTTCTGTTTTAAAAATGGATATAGATTTATTTATTGGCAATTATAGCATATCCACAGATGAAGATGATTATGTAATTGCTGTTGAATATCTTGATAAGCCTGTTGCCAAAGCTGCTGCGTATGTTGTTAGCGAATGGTTTAATGCCATCGAAAGTAATCGTTCGTACGATGTTAAGCGTGAGTTTGAGATGCTTCAGGCTCGTTTCGACAAAACGTTATTTGGCGGACCTACGCTTTACTCTTTGATTGAAGCCGGCGTAAAATTAAATATTCCTGTGTTCTATCTTTACGAAGAAAACCAATTTCAATGGGGCTATGGCGTTAAACAATTAAGAGGACGCTCTACAACCTTTCACATCGATGGAATAAAAGACACCGAATTTACCATGTTTAAAGATATGGTGGGCGAATTTCTGGAAATGTGCGGTTTCCCTACACCCAAAGGTGTGAATTGCTTCAGCGAAGACGAAGCAGTTGACGAAGCATTGAAAATTGGCTTTCCTGTTGTGCTTAAGCCTGTTGCAGGACATAAAGGACAGGGAGTTACTACAGGAATAGAATCAGAGCAGGAAGTTAGAAAAGCTTTTAAAAGTATTATTCACTTAGCCGAAGAACAAGGAGTGCCTTTCGAAGGTGCTTTGGTTCAGCAACAAATTTTTGGTACCGATCATCGTCTGCTTTCGGTTGGAGGAAAATTTGTGGCTGCTCTCGAACGTGTGCCTGCTTTTGTGGTTGGAAATGGAAAAGATACCATTGAAAAACTTATTGAACTTGAAAATCAGAAAGAAATACGTTTAGATAATGCCCGTTCGCCTTTGTGCAAAATAAAAATTGACGAGAATCTGATAGATTTTCTTTCGCTTCAGGGAAAAGATTTGTCGTACATACCCGCCGAAGGCGAACATGTAACCCTACGTAGGGTTGCCAATATTTCTGCCGGTGGGGTTTCTATCAACGTAACATCAAAAATACATCCCGATAATGTTAAGCTGGTTGAAGATATTGCCCGATTTTTCAAAGTAAAATGTCTGGGTATAGATGTATTGGCTAAAGATATTTCCAAATCATGGCGTGAAGGCAACTTTGGAATTATTGAAATAAATGCAGGACCTGGGGTCTTTATGCACCTTGCACCAGCTTATGGCGGTAGTATTGATGTGCCAAGATATATTATGCTTTCGCATTTCAACGAAAAAGATAAAGGCCGTATTCCCATTGTGGCAGGAAACTTCATTTCTCAAAACCTTGCACATAAACTTACCGAATCTTTGTTAGATGAATACAACGACGTCTTTGTCGGTACCTTAACATCCAAAGGCATTTACTTCAATAACCAATATTTTTATTTAAATCCCGAGCACGACCAGAATGTTAAGATTATATTACGTAATCCTAATGTTAATATTGCTATTTTCCAGCATACAAAAGACGATATTTACGATTATGGTATTCTGCACCAGGGTGCCGATATTGTAATACTCGATCAGCCAAGCTACACAGAAGAAAAAGTTCTACTCGAACAACTTCTTCCCGATGGTTTGTTGATAGTAGTAGAAGACGACCGTTGTATCTTTTACAGGAATAATGATGAAATAGAAAGAAAAACATTTGATAGTGAAGAGCAGAAGGAAAAAATAATAATAAACTTTATTACAGACGAAATGGAATATTTGTTAAAGAAGTACAATGTTTAACTTAAAATTAAGAGTCTATGATGATTTTATTTAAAAATGCCGAAGTTTATACTCCCGATTACATTGGTAGAAAAGATATTTTAACGGGAGGAGGAAAAATTTTAGCAATAGGGGATAACATAGAAGCTCCCAGGGGAGTTGAATGTGAAGTAATTTCTGCTGAAGGTTTAAAAGCTGTGCCTGGTTTTATTGATGCTCATGTACATATAGCAGGTGCAGGTGGCGAAGGTGGACCTTCGACCCGAACCCCGGAATTGCAGCTTAGCATGCTAGTAGAAGCAGGAGTTACAACGGTGATAGGCTGTCTGGGTACCGATGGCATGACCCGAAGCGTTGAATCTGTGTTAATGAAAGCCAAAGGCTTACGTGCAGAAGGTGTTTCTTGCTGGATATATACTGGCTCTTACCAGGTGCCTACCCCCACCATTACAGGTGATGTGGGAAGAGACATTGCTCTTGTCGAAGAAGTGATTGGAGTTGGAGAAATAGCATTAAGCGATCATCGTTCGTCGTGGCCAAATACCGATGAACTGCTTCGACTGGTTGAACATGCACGAGTTGGCGGAATGTTGGGCGGCAAAGCTGGTATTGTCAATATTCATCTTGGCGACCAGCAAGAACCATTTGAACCTATGTACAAAGTGATTGAACGTAGTCATAACATGCTAAAACTGACCCAATTCTTCCCTACACACTGCAATCGTAACGATTATACCTTAGAATCTGCAAAAGAATTTGCAAAAAGAGGCGGATATGTTGATATTACAACCAGTTCCTATCCCTATTTCCCCGAATATGAAGTAAAACCATCAAAATGTATAAACATATTGCTCGAAGCAGGTGTTCCTATCGAAAAAATTACCTTCACTTCCGATGCCTGTGGTTCGCTTCCGGGTTTCGACGAAAACGGAAATCTGATTAAGCTTGAAATGGGATTACCTTCTGCTAATTTCCGCGAATTAATAGATGCTGTTTATGAAGAAGGAGTTCCACTTGAAACGGCGTTAAAAGTTCTGACTTCTAATCCGGCCGATATTCTTAAATTAAATCAAAAAGGCAGAATAGCTGTTGGGAAAGATGCCGACCTGGTTTTCATTGATGATAAACGCATCTATCATGTAGTTGCAATGGGAAAATTTATGATGAAAGATGCAGTGATTTTAAAAAAAGGTAGTTACGAAAAGTAAATCAACAGTATTTTAATTATTGGAAGCTGCTTCTGTAAAAGGGGCAGCTTTTTTAACATTTTTTTAATTAAATAATTTAGAATAAATCTAAATAAGCATTAGCTTTGCAAAAAAAATAAAATGAAAACAACATTTTTTCTTGCCATTCTGTTTTTTTCGTTAAGCCTTACTGCTCAAAAGGGACGAATAGAGGGTAAAGTGAAACAAATGGACAACAATCAGCCTTTGCCTTTTGCAAATGTAATAATAATTGGAACTAACATTGGGTCATCAACGGACTTTGATGGTAAGTTTATCATAACCAATCTTGATCCTGGCGAATATACACTTCAAATTAGTTCTGTTGGATTTAAAACATTGATAACCCAACCCGTTCAGGTAATAAACAACAAAACGACTTCTCTGGAATTTATGTTAGAACAGCAAAGTTATGCATTAAATCAAGTAATTGTAAGAGCAGAGCGTTTTCAGAAAAAAGAAGAAAGTCCGGTTTCGCTTCAGAGTATTGGGATAAGCGAAATAGAGAATAGTGCTGGTGCAAATAGAGATATATCGAGAATAATTCAGAATTATCCGGGTGTAGCAGCATTTCCTGCAGCCAATAGAAACGATATTATAGTACGAGGAGGAGCACCCAGCGAAAATCGTTATTTTATAGATAATATAGAAATCCCCTACATCAATCATTTTAGTACACAAGGGGCATCAGGTGGAACTAATGGAATTATCAACGCCGACCTTTTGCGCGAAGTAAATTTTTATGCCGGAGCTTTTCCTGCTTCTAAGTATAATGCCCTGAGTAGTGTTTTCGATTTTAAAACAATTGATGGTAACCCCGATAAACCTGCTTTTCGCTTTACTGTAGGTGCCTCAGAAACATCGTTAACTTCCGACGGACCTTTAAGCAATAAAGCAACTTATATTTTATCAGTTCGTCGATCATATCTTCAATTGCTTTTTAAGGCCTTAGGTTTGCCTTTTTTGCCAACATTCAACGATTATCAGGCAAAGATCAGATACAGAATAAACGATAAGAATGAAATAACCATAATGAGCATTGGAGCTCTCGATATAATGAAACTTGACCTTGATTTGAAAAATCCTACTGAAGAACAACAGTATATTTTAAACTTTTTACCTGTTTATCAGCAATGGTCTTATGCAACCGGAATTGTATATAAAAATTATCAGGAACATGGATTTACTACTCTTGTTCTTAGCCGAAATATGCTAAATAATGAACAATATAAATATCAAAACAATATAAAAACAGAAACCAATAAATTACTGAATTACAATAGCCAGGAGCAAGAAAATAAATTCAGACTGGAACAATATATTAATCACAACAATACAAAAATCAATCTGGGAGTTTTAACAGAATATGCAACCTACGAAACAGATCTCTTTCAAAAAGTGTTCATTAATAATAGTTTGAATACATTTACATATACTACACAATTATCATTTTTAAAATATGGCTTATTTGGTCAATTGTCGAAAAACATGTTGAACGAACGATTGTCGTTGTCAGCCGGAATAAGAACTGATGCTGCAATTTACAATAAATACACGGTAAACCCATTGAATCAATTATCACCTCGCTTGTCCGCATCATTCGACTTAACAGAAAAGTGGAGTGTTAATGCAAATTGGGGAATTTATTATCAATTGCCCGCTTATACTACTATGGGTTATAAAGATAATAACGGAATTTTAGTGAATAAAAATAATTTACGATACATTAGGGCTGTTCATTATATAGGTGGTATTAGTTATTTGCCTAATCAAAAATCAAAAATCACTTTGGAAGGATTTTACAAGCAATATAACCGTTATCCTTTTTTGTTGAAAGATTCAATAAGTCTGGCATTTACTCCCATTGATTTTGGCTTTGTTGGAAGTGAACCAGCTGTTTCATCAAGCGAAGGAAGAAGTTATGGAATAGAGTTTTTGATTCAAAGCAATATAAAAAGTAACATCAATCTGGTAGTTTCTTATACGTTTGCAAAAAGCGAATTTAAAAACAGATTTAATAAGTTTACTCCTACATCGTGGGATAATCGGCATATATTAAACATTACAGCAAATAAAAAGTTCAAAAACAATTGGCTTGCGGCAATTAAATGGCGCTTTGCCGGAGGTTTGCCTTATACCCCTTACGATTTGAATTATTCATCGCTTATTGCAGCATGGGATGTGCAGAATAGACCTTATTTTGATTATGATAACTTAAATTCTAAAAGATTCAAGCCATTTCATCAGTTAGATGTACGTGTTGAAAAACGGTTTATTATGAAAAAAGCAGATTTAAGGCTATATATGGATATTCAGAACTTATATAATTTCAAGTCAGAATCTTTAGCACGTATTACCAACATGGATAAAGATGGAAATAAATTAATTGACCCTAATGACTCAACACGGTATGTTTTAAGGGAAATACCTTCAGAAGGTACAGGAACAGTTTTGCCTACAATAGGAATCATTTTTAATTTTTAAAATATTATGAATATGAAAGCTAATATACTAACCATTGTTTTTATCTACGTTTGTTCTTTCAGCTTTACTCAGAAAAAATCTGAACCATTGTCATTTTCTACTAATCCGGAAGGCAAAGGACAATCATTGACGATTGAGTTTGAAAAAGGAAAAACTTTTAATCATCCGTTGATAGCAATTTGGGCAACAACTACTGATTATCAATACATTCAGACTCTATATGTTTCACAATCAATAGCGAAAGGTATATACGAACATGGAAAAGCCGAACAGGGCAAATGGTTTCCTGGTGAGCATCGTCGCCCTGCTGCTTTACCCTATTGGGCGCACTCCAGAAATATTAAAGAAGCAGATGGGCTCTATTTGCCTACACCAAAAACACCAATCCCCGATGCTTATACAGGTGCAACACCTCAGCAAAGTTTTGTTCTGAAAACTAAATTAGATAAACCGCAGAATGGAAAAATGCTGGTTTTTTTCGAGATCAATCAACCATTCGATTTTAACGATTACTGGCACAATCAAAAATATAACGGAGATAAGAATTATCGAACTTCCGGACAACCCAGTCTCGTTTATTCGGTAATGATAGATTTTGATAGCCCAATTAAAGAATATTATTTACATCCGATAGGTCATGGACATCCAACAGGCGAAAATGGATATCTTTATACCGATTTGTCTGGAATTACAACTGCTCTTTCTATTGTTGGTAAGATAAGAGTTGTCATCAACTGATGTTTTAAAAAGTATTATATTTGTGAAAATGAAGAATAAATAATAATGAAAAATAAACTTCTAATTATCTTAACGATAGCTATTTCGACGACAGGTTTTTCACAAGAGGAAGTACCAGAAGGTGGTTTTGAAAATTGGACGCCGTCATCACTTAATCTTTATTATGAACCTTCAGGCAATTGGTGGACAACACTCAACGCCCTGACTTCGTTAGGAGCACCGGTTACCGTTACGCGTACTACTGATGTTCATTCGGGTACTTATGCTGCTAAACTTGTTACCAAGCAATGGGGAACATTTTTGCTCCCCGGATTGCTTGTTTCAGGACGCTTTGTTACTGCTTCTCCTTTTGTGTTACAGGGTCAGCCTTTTAGTAGCAAGCCCATCAAATTTAAAGGATGGTTTAAGTATACTTCTGTCAATGGAGATTCTGGGGCAGTTGTCGCAATTTTGCACAAATACAATACAAATACCGGAAAACGAGATACAGTGGCGTTAGCAGTTCAGGTTATAAAAAATACTGTGTCGGCTTATACTCCATTTGATATTTATTTTGACTACTGGTTACCTGGTGTTTTCCCCGATTCTATAACCGTTGTATTAACTTCAAGTGCAGCAGGAGCAAATTTTCAAGGACAGGTTAACAGCACTTTGATTGTTGACGATGTGATGCTCGATTATGCAACAGGACTTTCGGAAATGCTGTTCCCTGAATTTGAGGTAACAACCATTCCAAACCCATCTACTGATTTTATTGATATTTTCTTGCCTGAAATAAGCTTCATTAAATGTAAAATATATTCTATTGAAGGTCAATTAATTACAGAATTTACGCCTAAAGCTAAACAATGTACAGTCGGTACATCTAATTGGAACAATGGGACTTATTTATTGCAAGTTTTCAAAAGCAATTCGTTGATTTCAACAAAAAGATTTACTGTTATTCATTGAGAAAGGTTTATCTGATATTGCTACATGTTTTTCTGTGTTTTATAGCCTTGCATTCACAATCCTTTTTTATAGGTATTGGAGCAAATTATGGCGGTCCTATGCCTAATAAACAATTGGATAGCTCAGAAGGGAAAGCATTTGTTGGCTACACAGCCGGTCTTTCGACTCAATGGAACGTATCAAAAAGAATTGCTTTTTATCCATCTATATATTATTCCTATCATGCTGTAAATTATGCACAAACTTTTACCCGTGATACTATGGTTACGGTTGTTTTTAATGGTCAGTCAGGTCAGGTACCAACTTTTTATACTGCACATGTGAATGGTGGAATGAGACTACATTACATAGATTTTTCATTTCTAACTGCTTTTGTGTATAAAAAAGGCTTATTTATCTTTGGTCCTGCTTTTTCTACTTTTATAATGGGTAAGGATACTGGTACTGTGAAGATAGTTATTGGCAAAGGTGGTTTTTTCGATGATGTGTACGAAAAATTTGATAATACAAAAGCTATACGTTTTATAGATTTTGGATTAATTCTGGGTTCCCGTACAACCATATATAAGAATTTGGCATTTGAATTAAAAGTAACCAGAAGCTTGTTTAATATTTATAAACCTGGTAAAATTCCCGACAGAGGTCAGGGTAATATTAAACTTTTTAATACTTATGTTTCACTAGCAATGGTTTTAGGTTTCTTAAAATAAAGGACAATAATGAAAGAATTATGATTTATGAATGGACATATTCATTTGAAAATATTCAGAAGATTGTTATATTTTGGTTTCGTCGTGATTTAAGATTATTCGATAATCATGGTTTATATAAAGCGTTAACCAGCGGATTCCCTGTTTTGCCGGTTTTTATTTTTGATGAGAATATTATCAGCGAATTACCTGCAAACGACGCTCGTATTAGTTTTATATATCAGGAATTAACGACTATTCATAATGATTTGCGTCAATATGACTCTTCTTTGTACATTTTTAAAGGAAAGCCTGTAGAAGTGTTTGATTATCTGACTGATAAATTAATAATACATGCAGTATATGCAAATCACGATTATGAGCCCTATGCTATCAAACGAGACCATGAGATTCAAACCTTATTGAAAAATAAAGGCATTAGTTTTTTTACTTTTAAAGACCAGGTTATCTTCGAAAAAGAAGAGATTATAAAGCCTAATGGAAAGCCATATACAGTTTTTACACCTTATGCTAAAAAATGGAAAGAAAAATTTTTTGAACAGAATGTACACTGCTATCCGAGCGAAAATTTTTTACATAATTTCTATCAATCAAATCTTCATTTTTATCCTGCTTTAGAAAAGTTAGGTTTTATAATATCAACTACCGATTTTCCTTCAAAAAAAATAAACGAAGATATAATAAAGAATTACCACAAAAGCCGCAATATACCTTCTATTGATGGGACGTCAAAGCTAAGTGTTCATTTAAGATTTGGGACCATAAGTATCCGAAAGTTAGTAAAAATAGCCAGTGAACTGAACGAAACCTATTTACATGAGTTAATCTGGCGCGAGTTTTTCATGATGATTTTGTTTCATTTTCCTCAGGTTGTTAACAATAGCTTTAAACCAGCATACGATAGAGTTAAATGGCTGAATAATGAAAATGATTTCGAAAAGTGGTGCAAAGGCGAGACGGGTTATCCTATTGTTGATGCAGGAATGAGAGAGTTGAACGAAACAGGTTTTATGCACAACAGGGTAAGAATGATTGTGGCAAGTTTTTTAACGAAGCATTTGTTGATTGACTGGCGGTGGGGAGAAACCTATTTTGCACAGAAACTGCTGGACTATGAGCTTTCGTCAAATGTGGGGAATTGGCAGTGGGCAGCAGGAAGTGGTTGCGATGCAGTGCCTTATTTCAGAATATTTAATCCGTATGAACAAACTAAGAGATATGATCCAGGATTATTATACGTCCGAAAATGGATAAGAGACTCAGACTATAATAAAATACGCCCCATTGTCGAACATAACTTTGCACGAAAAAGAGCTCTGGATACTTTTAGAATGTATTTGAAGGAAACGAAATCCGTTTAGTTATATACATGCAGTGTGTTGTTTAGTTCATCAAACTCCGTATTATAGAGAACTAAATCTCTTTCTGCAGGGCCCGATAGAACTGTGCCGTTGGTTATAGAGAATCGTGAACCACAACACGGGCAGCGTAGCTGAAGTGGATTGATCGTATCATGAACAACAGCACAACGCTCAGATACTTGATAGGTACAGCAGCGTTCAATGGCAGTAAAATCTGTTTGAGAGTTTCGGTAAAGCACTATGCCGCAAACGCCGCCTGTTACAAAAACATAATTTCCTACGGTTTGCAAGGTAACAAAATCAGGGTCACTAAGAAAAATAGTGAAGTTTACTTTTACATAAGGAACAACATCGTCTTTTTTTTTGCAATTGGATTGAGTTAGCAAGACTAATGAAATTAGCAAAAAAAAGTGTATCTTTGAAAAGTTCATGGTAAGAAAAATTTGTGAATAAAGTTACTGTCTATAACGTAAAAATACAACAATTATTGAAAATTAAGTATATTTTTATAGTGTTTTTTGCAAGTATCAGTTTTTCTTCTTATTCACAGGCTTATTCAATAGACGTAAAACCACAGGAAAAAAGACGAACTTTTTCAGTAAAGAAAATTTTCCAACGTGAGCCAAAAGAGGTTAGAAAAGCAAAAAGAGAACAACGAAAAAAAGAAAAGAAAGCTAGCTATAACGAATTAAAAGTCAAGAAAAAATATTGGAAAAGAGTGGACAAGCCCAAAGAGCTTGGAACAGACAGAAAAGTTTACAAAAGAATGAAAAAAAATTTAAAACGTGCCGAAAGAATTCAAAAAAATAAAAATCCTGATAGCAAAATAGTACAACTTTCGAGAAAAAAGATTAAATTGCCAAAAATTTCTGTAACTAAAATTAAGTGGCCATGGACGAAGAAATCATCCAACGAATAGTTTATATTATATTAGGTATTATCTTTTTTGTAATTTTTTCCTCAAAAAAGAAAACACCTCAGCAACAAACAGTTCCACAAAAAACTACCTCAACATCCGATATCCCTTCTAAAGAAAAAAAAGATATTTTTGTGCCTGTTGAAAAACTTGAAAATAGACAAGCACAAAATAAATCCGAGTTTAATTATGAAACATTAGAAGATGAAGATTTAGAGGATGAAGATATTGAAGAAAAAGTATTATCAGAAATTCTTGCCGACCCATTAAAGGAAAGAACTGCTATTGCAAAACAACAGAAAATAAAGATTCAAGAAAATCAATCTGACTCATCGTTTACTATAACACACGACGATTTAAAAAAGGCAGTAATTTTGTCGGATATTATTCAACCAAAATATTTTTAGAAAGTGATAGATTTACAGGGTATTAAAAATATTATTTTCGATTATGGAGGAGTGATAATTAATATTGATCCAAAGTTAACTATTAAAGCTTTTCAGAAATTAGGTATTTATAATGCCGAGAGATTGTTCACCGATGTTAACGTGTCTGGCATGTTGACAAAATTAGAGTTAGGTCAAATCTCAAATGCTGAATTTTTACAGTATGTGAAACAATTGTCGGCACGCGAAGTAACATTTCAGGAAATTACCGATGCATGGAACGCAATGCTGCTCGATATACCACCACAAAGAATAAAGTTGCTAAAAGAATTAAAGCAGCAATATCGTATTTACTTGTTAAGCAATACAAATGATATTCACTATAAATTTTATCATCCAATTTTTGTTAAAGCAACGGGTGGAGAAAGTTTTCAGAGCTTTTTCCATAAAGCATATTTTTCGTTTGAAATAAAGCAAAGGAAGCCCACGGTTGATGTATATAAATATGTATTGCAAGATCAACAGTTACTGCCGTCTGAAACATTGTTCATAGATGATAGTTTAGAAAATATTGAAATAGCTAAAACCCTAGGAATAAAAACTCACTGGCTGACCAATGAATTAATATTGAATTTCCCTTCGATTAATCAACAAAGTCGTAGCAACTCAACAACATTTTTACAATAAGAAACAATGATTACGGTACTATAAGGAAATACAATTTATTTCTTTTTAAATTGTTCCATTGTGTTATCGTAGTTCAGGAAATATTCTCCTTTCTTCAGTCCCGAAATGTCAATACGATTGCCAATGCCTTTTAGAATACGATTTCCATAATAATCGTAAACTTCATACATGGTTTCAGCACTGAAAGTAATTTCTGTTTCAAACTTTTTATTGGTAATGGTTACAGGTGGTTGAAGCGATTTAAATAGCACATCCTGACTATAGCGTGGCTTTTTTGTATAATCAACTTGTTTAACTCTGAACTTGTTATTGCCAGAATGTGGATGTACTTTAACAGAATAATTATTTGGTCCGGCAGTTCCTTTGCCTTCAATTTCATCAACTTTTATCCATTTGTTCCAGCGATATTGCTCAACAATAAAAGGAAGCTTGCCAGATTCGTTGGTTGTTGTCCATTTAAGAAATCCGTCTTTAGTAACTTCAATACTAGTAACGTTATAAGTACTTTTAGGTTTTAATACTTCCGGATTAAGTATTTTGGGGACACAATTATCTTTATGCTTAATTACAATAGAAACTTTATCACCAATGTTAAACTGATAAACAGTAAGGTCTATTTCAAAGGCACTGGAATTAATTTCATCAGTTGAAACTTTGCCATTAACAGTAACTTCGAATACACAAAAGCCAACACCAGAAGAAGCAAAGGGATTCATTACATACAAATTTTTCCCTTGAAATATCCCTTCTATAACAATCTCTCCTGCCTTAACCGGAAGCTGCAAGAGGGTAATTATCAGCAAACTAAACAACATTCGTTTCATTAGGAAACCTCTTTTCTTTTAAACAACGAATATACGTTAAATAATTATTCATTGCAAAAAAAATCAAAAAAAAATTAAATTCAAAACTTTTTGGCAAATAATTTTCATTCAATTCTCATTAAAATTCCTTAATTTTGTGAAAATAACTGATGATTATGAGAATAGCATTTTATTCCTTTTTACTAAGTATTGTAATGACATGGTATGCTTGTACCACTTCTACCAATAATCAGCATTGTACCGAAACAGAATATTCAGGTTCAATAGCATATGCAGAAACTGGACCTTTTGGCAATTTGTATCCGCTAAGTGTAGATAATGTTATTTCTCAGCGTATTGTATCGTTAATACACGAAGGATTGGTGTTAGCAGACCCACAAACTTTTAGTATAAAACCCGGAATTGCTGATACATGGCGTATTGACACCTCCGAAACAGAATATCGTTTTATGCTCAACCAGAACGTTTATTTTCATGATGATGAGTGCTTTAAAGGTGGAAAAGGTCGTAAGGTTACTATTGATGATGTGATTTATTGCTTTACTCGATTGTGTAAGCCTGATGAAAAAAACAAGGCAGCCGCAATTTTTATTGAACAAATTGTTGGAGCAGAAGAATATGCAAACGGAAAAGCAACTTCTGTAAGTGGCATCATTCGGGAAAATGATTCAACACTGGTAATTCGTTTAAAGAAACCCAATCCTATGTTTCTGCAATTTTTAGCAACTCCGGCAGCTGTCATTTATCCTAAGGAAGCTGTTGAAAAATATGGATATAGTATGGCAGTGGGGATAGGTCCTTTTTGTGTTTATCAATTTCCCGAAAACGATAAGCCTATGATTTTGTGTAAAAATGGCAAATATTTCAAAACCGATGCACAAGGAAACTGTATTCCATACATAGATACTGTAAAAATTTATTTTAACAAACCACTTCGCGAGCAGTTGGATATGCTTTTAGCAGGAAAAATAGATTTGGTAATTAATATTGACAATGAAACACTGACAGGCTTCCTTGAAAAGAATGTAAAATTATTTGAAGGAAAATCTGCATTGCTTAAGGTTATTGCAGGTTATAACTTCACTTCAATACAAACACAACATATTGTCAGGAAGCATTTTGAAAACATTATCATTAATGACGCCAATCAAATTGATTTTAGAGAATTAAAAGTGCTGAAAGACACAATACAGTAGGTACTAACATAATAATGTAAACTACGGGTAAGGATGGGTAAGTTTTTGCATATAGTTGTCGGGGTTTGTATTAGTTTACAACTTTTTTCACAACAACCAAGTGTAGAAAAACAGCAACTTGCTTTTGATTATTTTAGAAATAAGGAGTATGAAAAAGCAGCCGTTTTGTTTGCCGAATTATATCAGGAACAGCGAAGTTCGTTTTATTTTACCTATTATATTTTTTGTTTAAATCAGCAGAATGCTTATGAAGAGGCAGAAAAAGCCATAAAAAAGGAAATCAAGAAAAATCCATCAGACCTTAGTTTTAAAATCATGCTCGGTAATGAGTATAAGCTCATGACCCGAATGGATGATATGAAAAAAGTATATGATGAAGTATTAAAATCTCTGTCCAACAATCAGTCGCAAATATTTCAGGCAGCCAATATGTTTATAACCTATCAGGAATATTCACTGGCAGAGGCTGTGTATTTAAAAGGACAAAAGTTATTGAAAGGTTCGTATAACTTTAGGTTAGAATTGGCTAATTTGTATCAAATACAGAAGCTTTTCGATAAGATGATTAACGAATATCTGGCTCTGTTGCTCGAAAATCCTGCCATGATTCAGACTGTACAAAATAGGCTACAGCAGGCAGTGTATAATCAGGAAGACAAGACATTGATACGTCTTTTACAAGATAATTTGATTGTACAGATTCAGAAAAACCCCGATGCTGTTATTCTAAGTGAATTGCTTATCTGGCTATATTTACAGCAAAATCAGTTTTCGTCTGCGTTACTATATGCTACTTCGCTCGATAAAAGACTTAAAGAAGATGGCAGCCGAATCTATACTATCGGACAGCTTGCTTTAGCTAACAAAGATTATAACTCTGCACTTAAAGCCTTTCAGTATGTTATAGACAAAGGAGTTCAAGGAGCGTGGTATTATGAAGCCCGATCAGATTATTTGCAAACATTATATTATCAGATTATCGAAGATAAGAATATTGACCTGAAAAAAGTGGTTGAACTTGAACAGGAACTGGTAAAATATCTGAATTCCGCAGGATTTAATAAAAGTACCTTCAGCGTGGTTAAGGTTTTGTCGCAACTGCGTGCTTTTTATTTGAATAAATCTGATGAGGCATTAGCTTTGCTTAAACAAGTAATACAAAGCAATGCTTTTTCACCACAACAAATCAACGAAGCAAAACTTTTACTGGGCGATATTATGTTGATGAATAATGAAATCTGGGAAGCAACCATATTATATACACAGGTTGAAAAAAATTCGGTAAATGAACCCATTACACACGAAGCAAAATTTAAAAAAGCTATGCTAGCTTATTATACCGGCGATTTTCTTTGGGCACAGGCACAAGCCAATGTTTTAAAAGCTTCAACCTCTAAATTAATTGCCAACGATGCTTTTACTCTTTCGCAGTTTATTGAAGAAAATATTGAAGTTGACTCTACTCAAAAAATATTAAGAACCTTCTCAAATGCCGATTTTTACATCTTTAAAAAACAAGATAGTTTAGCCCTGCATTGCCTCGATACTGTTTTAAACAATGTCAATGCTTATGAACTTCATGATGATGCATTATTGAAAAAAGCTGATGTATATTCCAATTTGAAGCGTTACGAATTTGCCATAGCTTTGTACGATAGTATTGTAAATCGTTTTAATTCTTCTGTTAATGCTTCAATTGCGGCATACAAAATAGCTAATATATATCAGTATATACTAAAAGATAAAGAAAAAGCAATGAACTATTTACAATTGATTTTTACTAGGTATCCGGGAAGTTACTTTTCATCTGAAGCACGCAAACGGTTCAGAAAATTGAGAGGTGATATTGTAGAAGACGAGGATCTGGAAATTAAAGAAGCAATGCCACCATTTTAATATGAAGTCAAACCGAACGGCAACTCTCTTAGCCTTATTGGCAGTACTATTGTGGAGCACGGTTGCAACAGCCTTTAAATTGGCACTTTCCGGCCTGCACTTTGTTCAGGTTTTGGCTATCGCTACATTTACAAGTTTTATCATATTTTTTATCGTCCTTGCTTTTCAAAATAACTTAGTTTCATCTTTAAAGGTTAGTATTAATCAATGGTATCATTCAGCACTTATGGGTTTTTTGAATCCTTTTCTGTATTATTTGGTATTACTCAAAGCATATAGCATTTTACCAGCCTATATGGCTCTGCCTTTGAATTATACCTGGCCTATTGTCCTGGTTTTATTTTCGGCATGGATGCTGAAGCAGCGCTTGAATCTGCTTTCGTTGATTGCTCTGCTTTTTGCCTTTTTTGGTGTTTTTCTTATTTCATTAAGCAAAGGGAAAGATGCTGTTACTTCCGACTGGATTGGAGTTATACTGGCCACTGGTAGCAGCATTTTTTGGTCGCTGTACTGGATTCTTAATATAAAAGACAATAGACCCGTCTTGCAAAAACTTTTTCTGAATTTTCTTTTTGGTAGCTTGTTTATGATTTTACTCTTATTATTCTTAAACTTACCTCCTATATCTCTTAGTTTTTCATTTTGGGCAGCCATTTATGTTGGCTTTTTCGAAATGGGATTTACCTTTTTGATTTGGTTAATAGCACTCGATAAAGCCACAAGAACAGACAAAATAAGCATTTACATCTTTCTTTCTCCATTTATTTCATTAGTGTTTATCAGTACCATCCTTAAAGAATCTATTTCCATGTATGCAATATGGGGTTTTTTGTCTATTGCCACAGGAATTTTTATAATTAAATGGAGAGAAATAGTTAATTTTGAACGTGAAAGAAAATAAAAATCAAATAATTTTAGGCGTTGACCCAGGTACTTTGCTTATGGGTTATGGACTGATTGAAAAAGAAGGTAATCAGTTAGTGGTATTGGCTTATGGAGTGTTAGAACTAAAAAAAGTATCGGATACTTATCAGAAGTTAGCCAGAATTTACGAACGAATCAGTATGCTCATTCATGAGTTTAAGCCATCTATCATGGCTATAGAGGCTCCTTTTTATGGAAAAAACGTTCAATCGATGTTGAAGCTGGGCAGAGCCCAGGGAGTTGCTATTGCTGCAGCTTTAGCACAAGATTTACAAGTTTATGAATATTCACCCAGAAAAATTAAGCAAAGTATTACAGGTAACGGAAATGCATCGAAAGAACAGGTTTCTGCTATGTTACAAAATCTGCTAAATATAGAAGTTTTGCCCAATTATCTTGATGCTACCGATGCACTTGCTGCTGCTGTCTGTCACTCATTTCAGTTTGCGTTTACTTCTGAAAAAAAATCCTCTCGCTCGTGGGAAGATTTTGTTCAAAAGAATAGAGATAGAATTTTATGATTTTGCCAGCCCTTAATTTTCCTGATTTTCCTTTTTCTGTCAGAACAGAGGAGTCTGTGCTTGAAATATTTGATAGAGTGAGAAAAAAATGGGTAAAGCTAACACCCGAAGAATGGGTTCGGCAGCATGTAATCTGGTATTTAATAGACTACTTGTTTTATCCTGAATCGCTCATGCAAGTAGAATACGGGCTAACTATACACCATAAAAAATTACGCATAGATGTAGCTGCTTTTTCGCCTACCATGACACCACTTTTATTGTGCGAATGCAAAGCACCAGAAGTAAAGATTTCGCATTCAACACTTACTCAATTGGGTTTATACAATAGGGTTTATCAATCATCGGTGATTTTGCTTACCAACGGAAGAGAACATTATTGTTTTGCATACCAAAATAAACGCTGGCAGCAATTAACTACTATTCCTGATTACAAGGAACTTATAAAGTCATGATGAAATTTCCAACAGCGAAACAGCAATAGCAGCAATGCCTTCTTCTCTTCCTATGAAGCCAATTTTTTCGTTGGTGGTGGCTTTAATTGAAATCTTTGAGGGGCTTATTTGTATTGCGTTTGCAATAGTTTCTCTCATTTTATCGAGATGCGGCTGAATTATAGGGCGTTCGGCTATTAAGGTTGAGTCTATGTTTTGGATGGAATAGCCTTCTTTTTGTATTAATTCTACTGTTTTTTTGAGTAGCAAAAGACTACTAATGTTTTTATATTCCTCTTTATTGTTGGGGAAATGTTTGCCAATATCACCGAGTGCTGCAGCTCCCAGTAATGAATCGCAAATGGCATGAAGCAACACATCGCCATCAGAATGGGCAATGGTTGTCTTAGTGTGAGGTATTTGAATTCCGCCTAAAGTAATGTATTTTCCTTTCGTAAGCTGATGTACGTCGTATCCAATACCAATTCTGAACGACATGATGCTAGCTTTCCTTTTTATTGTCTTTCTTTGTCGATTCGAAGTCGAACGATATAGTGAATCGTAAGGTGTTGCCAAGTGGATGTCGCTGGGCTGTTGGTATTAAATATGAGAAATCGAGTGCAAAAACTTTTAATCTTAGTCCTAATCCAACGGTAAAGAATTTTCGGTTTCCTTTGGTGGCATGTTCGTGAAAATATCCACCACGAAGGGCAAATTGTTTCGAGTACCAGTATTCTAAGCCAATAGACCAATTAATTTCACGCCATTCTTCCCTAAAAACATTTCTGTCGTCGGGATTAAGAGGGTCCATTTGAACACCCGGTGCATCCCAGAACGATTGGAAAATACCTGTTGGCACAGATACCAGAGGATCTTTACCGTAGCGAATGTATTTTTGAGGAATGGTAACAATGGTTCCATCGGGTAATGTGTCTCCTACAGCATAATAAATAGGTGGAGTAGGAACCAGTAACTTACTTATTTCAACAACACCCAACAGTGAATTATAATCATCTACCTCATATTTGAATGAAGACCCCAGCCGTAACGTAGCAGGCAAAAAGTCTTTCTGTGCATTGTCGGTGTAAGACATTTTCGAACCAATATTGGAAATATTGAGCCCCGCATTTACTTCAGCATTCTTTTTATTGATTTCTAAGGGATGTGAGAAAAAAACTGAAATATCTGAAGCGAAGGCCTGACCAACTTTGGTTTGAGGTCCAGTTCCTGAATAACCGCCGGTAAGATTAGAATTGATGTAACGAAGTACGACCGAACCACTAATATATTGTCCAAGCATACGATTGTAGCCAAAATCGAGGGCAAACTCGTTTGGACGATGCTGCCCGGTAACTTCGCCATTCATATTTGTAAAGGTAATGTCGCCCAAAGAAAAGTATCTCAATGAACCGCTTAATGTTTGTCCACCGCCAATTTTTTTGTAGGCAGCTAAATATGCCAGGTTTATGTCATTGACTAATTGCCGCAGCCATGGAGTGTAAGATATAGAAACGCCGAAATCGTTTTTCATAAAGGCATACTTAGCCGGATTGTGATGTTGTGAATTAATATCGGGAGTTGTACTAACCCCGGCATCGCCCATAGCACCCGAACGTGAATCGGGAGCAATGGTCAGAAAAGGAACAGCTGTTGTAATAACATTGGCTTCTCCATCGCGGCCATTTAGTTGCTGATTGGATATTTGAGCACGTGATGTCAGAAAAAAGACAACAAACATTGAAACGCTCAAAAGAATGAATCTTGTCATGGTTTAATAATTTTTGCAAAAATACGTTTTTTTAATTAGATAGATAGTATAACGTTGATGTTTGTAAAATATTGTATGAGTGGCTCAATAAATTATAAGGAGTGTGGCAAATTTATAAATCAATGGATATCTTTCATAGCCAACGGTTTAAACCGTTGCCTATGAAAGTCAATTTGGCTTTTATTTATTATTCAGCCAATATATTTTAAAAACTCATCATATTCCTGCCGGAATGTTTTCTTTGTATGATGTTGTTTTTGGTTTTTAATGTATTGAAAAACTTTATCAACAACAGATTCAGAAATGGAATATATTGCGTAGCCAGTTTGCCATGCAAATTTATCAGCCATCAGATTTTTTTGATTGATATAATTAGAACTGATACCTTTGATATGTTTAATTACTTCTGCAATTGATTTTTTAGGATTAAGCAAAAACAAACAATGAATATGGTCGGGCATACCATTAATGATTCTTACCGGACAACCTTGTTCACGTTATGGTTCTGCAATAAATTGATGAATTTTCTTTTCAGATGTTGGATGAATTAAAGGTAACCTCATTTTTGTTGATCAAATTGCGTGTATCCAAATTTTATTATATGAATGTGGCATATAATTTTATTTATAAAAACATTAAAACGTTCATATTATTCGCATTCTAATCGGTTTTGAATTCACATAGGCAAGATTGTTTAGATGATTGTTGATAATAATTTGTATTTGATACATTTATTATGTCTTCTCATAGCCAATGTTTTAAACCGTTGGCTATGAGAATGTTGATTGTGAGCTTGTTTTTATTGCTTTACGGTTACAATGCCCTGATATGGGTTTTTGCCGTTGTGAACATTGATAATATAAACGAATGAGCAGGGTGAACATTTTTCTTTATCCTTGTAAGTACCATCCCATTGCTTTGCAGGGTCAAGGTATTCTACACCACTTCCGCTGAATGAGAATATTTTGCTTCCCCAGCGATTGTAAATTTCTATATCTACTTTTTCAAAATATTGAATTCCTTTTATTTCAAATTTATCGTTTACGCCGTCTTCGTTGGGTGTAATAAGGTCGGGGATAAGCAGGCAGTCAACATCGGTTGCTCCAACGGTGAACGTGGTATCAACTGAACAGTTGTTGTTGTCGGTTATGGTTAGTTGATAATTCCCTTTGCCTATGTTGAGGTTATTGGCAGTTGTTACCTGGTTCGACCATAGATAGGTATAAGGAGCATTTCCGCCGGTTACTTCTATTTCTATTTTACCGTCTTTACCATAATTGCAGGTTGCATTGGTAATGTTGGAATGAACAATAATGGCTGTTGGTTGAGAAATGGTTATGGTACGTGTGTCAGAACAACCGGCAGCATCGGTTACCGTTACTGTGTAAATGCCGGCAGGAATAAAGGCAATGGAGTTGGTTGTTACATTATTCGACCAAAGATATTGATAAGGTGAAGTGCCGCCATTACCATGTACAATAATTAGTCCGTTGTTTTGTCCGTAACAGGAAGCATGTTTGATAGAATCTACTTCAATGTTTAATGGGCTAGCTGGTTGACTGATGGTTATGTCTGAAAGGCTGAAAGTACAATTGTTTGCATCGGTAATGGTTACCGAATAAGAACCGGCGCTTAAATTGCTAATGGTTTGTGTAGTCGCTCCGTTACTCCAGAGATATGAATAAGGAGCAGTACCGCCAGTTGGGCTAACAGAAGCACTTCCGTTGTTGCTACCGTAGCAGCTAACATTTACAATATTTTGTGTGGCCGACAGTGCAGATGGTTGATTAACAGTTGTTTGTGAGGTTACGCTACATCCGTTGCCATCGGTTACAGTTACGCTATAATTTCCGGCTGTTATGTTGGTTATTTGTGAATCGCTTTGTCCATTGCTCCATGTGTAGGTGTAAGGTGGGTTGCCAGAGGTAACAGTAACAGATGCAGAACCATCGTTGCCGCCAAAGCAATTCACCGATTGTGCAGTAACACTAATGGTAGGTGGTATGTGTACAATGATTTCTATACTTGCTGTAGAATAACAGGTACCTGCATATACCGAAACAGTATAAGTAGTAGTTGTTGCAGGCGAAACGCTGATGCTTGAAGTTTGATTGCCGGTGCTCCATACATAAGAAGTGCCACCGCTGGCAGTAAGTGTCGTATATTCTCCAGGACAGATGGCATTGTTCCCTGTAATGGTAGCATTAGGTGCAGACACTACCTGAATGGTTACTGTACGAACGGTAAAACAGCCTGTTGTAGTATTAGTAACAGTTACAGTATAAACATTGTTGCCCAGAGGAGGTGTTACCGTAATGCTGGGTGTTGTTTCGCCTGTTGACCATGTATAAGCATTGCCACCGCTTGCAGTTAAAGTTGTTGAGTATCCTTCGCAAATGATTGTATCACCAGCTAAACCTACAACAGGATTGGGTTCTACGGTAATATTATGGCTGGCAGTAGATGTGCAACCTGTTGCTGTATTTGTTACAGTTACGCTATAAGTTCCCGTAGAAGTTGGATTAATGTTCAAAGGATTGGATGTAGAGCCATTATTCCAAAGGTAAGAGTCGCCACCCGAAGCTGTTAAGGTAACGGCAGTACCCGAGCATACGGTTGTAGGACCATTGATAGATGCACTGGGCAAAGGATTGACAGTAACTGTTGCATTAGCTGTTGCTGTACAGTTGTATTGATTCGATACAGTCACAGTATATGTTGTGGTAGTACTTGGGTTAACAATATTAGTGGCACCTGTTGTCCCATTACTCCATGTGTAAGTAGTACCTCCCGAAGCTGTGAGTGTTGTGGATTGTCCCTGGCAAATAGTGGTATTGCCTGTAATTGATGCAGTTGGAACAGGATTTACAGTTACTGTTACATTTACAGGGTGGCTCGGACATGATCCTACATAACCAGTTACAGTATAAGTAGTAGTGCTTGCAGGTGATACGTTGATAGAAGCTGTTGTTTGACCAGTACTCCAATTCCAGCTGGTGCATGGACCAGTACCATTTCCACCTGAAGCCGTTAATGTTACCGACTGGCCACTGCAAATTGCCGGGTTAGTCGGTGTTATGGTTACGTTGGGCGTATCGCATGGAATAAATTCGCAATCGGTTACAACATTGCTTAGGGTAAAGCTTCCGGTGCTTACACTTGGATTTCCAGAGGTTACCGATGTAGTATAGTTGCCGGTAATGGTATTTTGTGCAAAAGTAAAGGTTGTAATGGTTGGGTTAAAGGTGTTTTCGTAACAGCCAGTAGTTCCTGTGGCATCTGCTTTTAATAAATAGAAAGCATAATCAATACTCATGGTACCCATGATCCAGCCTCCGTCGGTTGTTTTTTGAGCATCCATGTTAATTGGGAATGCCCAGCTTCCTGCATAAGAATAAGCCGTATTTGGAATATACTGACCATAGAAATCAAAGTCTGCTTTAATTAAATTTCCGCCTAAAGTAATTTCACCACCAAGGACAGAAAAACCTGACGAAGTTGGCAGAATTTTCATCGCTAAATCAACAAGTCCGTAGTTGTATCGTCGTGCCCAGTTTTGTGTACCGCTACCTGTCATTTCCATAAAGAAGAAATCGGTACCAATAGCTCCCTGTGTAGTGTTTCCAGCTAAATAAAAATTAGAACCTTGTTTTATGATAGCAGCTACTTCATCGTCTCCACTAAGGTTGCCTAATACATTAGACCAGGCAATGGTACCATTGGTGTTAAATTTTACAACAAGGGCTCCAAGTGTTGTATCGCTGCCATTCAACTGAGAAGTGTAGCCAACTGCAATAAATCCGTTTCCGGGATCTTCGGCAACATCGTAAAAGGCATCGTTTGAATTAAGGGCAGAATTGGTCCAATAGCCACCCCACGATAGGGTGCCTGTGT
>FWWL01003361.1_pt1 | contig 28612 bp, 35 predicted proteins | sample 2228331 | NCBI WGS metagenome assembly FWWL01 (sample SAMEA103939775, study PRJEB20133) | metagenome
GATTATACGCAGTTTTAAGCCTGAGGAGGTGCGCCCGTGACCGCCGAGCCGGCCGAGGTCCTGCCCGACCTCGAAAACTTCCTCCTTCACCTGCGGGCCAACGGCTACTCGCCCCGCACCGTCTACAATTACCGGCGGGACCTCGGGCTCTTCGCCCGGTTCCTGGCCCTGGCCGGTATCCCCTTCGACCGGGTCGATAAGCTCACCATTACCCGTTTCAAGGCCGCCCTGGCCGACCCCGAACACGTCCGCCTCCTCGAGGACCGGCCCCAGAAGGACCGGCTCAAGGCCCGCTCGGTCAATCGGACGCTTTCGGCCGTTCGCACCTACCTGCGGTTCCTGGTTGAAATCGACCGGCCGGTTCCCGTCCCGCCCGATGCCGTAAAGCTGGCCCGGGCCGAACGGCCCCACCCCCGGGTGCCGGACCTGGCCGACCTGCTGCGGGTTATCGAGGCCCCCTCTTACCTGGAGGCCGACCCCAAAGTCGCCCTCCGGAACCGGGCCATCTTCGAGGTGCTTTTTGCGACCGGCATGCGGATCTCCGAGCTGTGCGGCCTCAACCGGGCCCAGGTCGGACCCGACGGCGAAATCTTCGTTCGGGGCAAGGGCAAGAAGGAGCGGTTCGTCTACCTGACCCCCCGGGCCCGGCACCACCTCGACCGCTACCTGGCCACCCGGACCGACACCTTCCCGGCCCTCTTTATCCCGTACCGGGGCCGCCGGGCCGAAACCCGCGACCCCCGCATCTCGCCGAACTACGTGGAGGCCCGCCTCCGCTACTACCTGGCCCGCCTCCAGGTCAACGTGCCCATCACCCCCCACACCTTCCGCCACGCCTTTGCCACTTACCTGGCCGAAGAGGGGGCGAATCCCGCCGCCATTCAGGTGCTCCTGGGCCACGAGTCCCTCCAAACCACCAATCGTTATGTCAACCTGGCCGACCGGGCGGCCCGGGAGGCCCACCGGCGATTCCACCCCCTGCCCGACCCTGACCTCTGAGGGCGGCTGCCCGGCCCGTTTGCGGGCCGGTTCCGGCCGCCACTAAAATTGATTACTGGGTTAAACTGCGGGGGAGAATCTGACGATGAAAACCTACCGTACCGACCAGATCCGGAACGTGGGCCTGTTTGGCCACGGCGGCTCGGGTAAAACGTCCCTCTCCGAAGCGATCCTCTTCACCGCCGGCGTAATCAACCGCCTGGGGAAGGTCGAGGAGGGCACCACCACGTCAGACTACGACCCGGATGAGGTCCGCCGCCGGATCTCGGTCAACCTCTCGATGCTGCCGTTCGACTGGCACGGCACCAAGGTCAACCTGGTCGATACCCCCGGCTATTTTGACTTCATCGGCGAGGCCATCAGCGCCATGCGGGTGGTCGACGGGGTGGTGGTCGTCGTCGATGCTGTGGCCGGGGTCGAGGTCGGCACCGAGATGGTCTGGAAGATGGCCGATGAGCGGGGCCTGCCCCGGATTGTCTTCGTGAACAAGGTCGACCGGGAGAATGCGGACTTCTGGCGGGCCGTCGATTCGCTGACGGCCAAGTTCGGCCGCCGCTGCGTGCCGGTCCAGATCCCCATCGGCAGTCAGGCCGATTTCCAGGGGGTCGTTGACCTGGTCACCTTGCGGGCGTATGACGGCGCAAATCCGGCCGGCGGACCGGTCCCGGCCGGCCTGACGGGTCAGGTGGAGGAGTACCGGGAGAAGCTGATTGAGGCCGTTGTTGAGGCCGACGACGACCTCCTCAATAAGTACCTGGAGGGCCAGGAGCTTACGACCGAAGAGGTTGAGCGGGCGCTGACGGTTGCCGTGCGGTCCGGCCAGGTGGTGCCCATTCTGGTTGGCAGCGCCCTGCTTAACCGGGCGGTGGCGCCCCTGATCGATTTTATGGTCAAACGCCCCTGATCGATTTTATGGTCAAAGTCCTGCCGTCCCCGGCCGACCTGGGTCCGGTGAGGGCCCGGAATCTGGCCACCGGCGAGGAAGAGGAGCTTGACCCCCTCCCGACCTCGCCCCTGACGGCCCTGGTCTTCAAGACCACCGCCGACCCGTACGTGGGCCGCCTCAACTACTTCCGGGTCTACACCGGCGTCCTCCGTTCGGACTCCCACGTCTGGAACGCAACCAAGGGGCGGGATGAGCGGGTCGGTCAAGTCTTCTTCCTGCGGGGCAAGCATCAGGAGCCAACGACCGAAGTGATTGCCGGGGACATCGCCGCCGTTGCCAAGCTTACCGAGACGTCCACGGGCGACACCCTCTGCACGAAGGATCGACCGTACCTCCTGCCGGGGGTCAAATTCCCGGAGCCGTCGTTCTACGCGGCCATCCACCCCAAGACCCAGGCCGACCTGGACAAGCTCGGCCCGGCCCTCGCCCGGCTGGTCGAAGAGGACCCGACCCTCCGCATCAGGCGGGAGCCGGATACCAACGAGGTCCTCCTCGGCGGGATGGGCGAGTCCCACATTGACGTGGCGGTGGACAAGCTCAAGCGGAAGTTCGGCGTTGAGGTCCGAACCGAGCTTCCGAAAGTGCCGTATAAAGAGACGATTACCCGGCCGGTGAAGGCCGAGCACAAGCACAAGAAGCAGACGGGCGGCCGGGGGCAGTACGGCCACGTCTTTCTCGAGCTTGAGCCCCTACCCCGCGGCTCCGGCTTCGAGTTCCAGGAGCGCATCTTTGGCGGGGCCGTGCCTAAAGAATACATTCCGGCCGTCGAGAAGGGGGTCCGGGCCGCCCTTCAGGAGGGCGTCCTCGCCCGGTTCCCGGTCGTGGACGTGAAGGTAACCCTCTATGACGGGTCGTACCATCCGGTCGACTCCTCAGACATATCGTTCCAGATTGCCGGTCGGGAAGCCTTTAAGAAGGGGATGGCTCAGGCGAACCCGGTCCTGCTCGAACCGATCATGCGGGTGCGGGTGACGGTGCCGGATGAGTACACCGGCGACGTTATGGGCGACCTGAACACCCGCCGGGGCCGGGTGCTGGGGATGTCGTCGGCGGACGGTAAGACGACGATTGAGGCCCTGGTCCCGTACGCCGAGATGCGCCGGTACGCCACCGAGCTGCGGTCCATGACCCAGGCCCGGGGCACCTTCGAAATGGAATTCAGCCACTACGAGGAGGTTCCGCCTCACCTGGCCCAGCAGGTGATTGCCGAGGCGGCCAGGGCCCGGGTCGAGCGGGAATCCGAAGACTGAGAGGGTTGGCCGGCGGGGAAGTTTCCCCGCCGGCCGGTATTTTACGGACGGTAGGCCAGCTCGCCGTGCTGGCTTACGTCGAGGCCCACCACCTCCTCCTGCTCCTCCACCCGGATGCCCACCAGCACGTCCAGCACCTTCAAAATGACCCAGGTCATGGTTGCGGCGTACAGGAGGGTTGACCCGGCCGCGACCGCCTGGTAGAGGAGCTGGCTGGGGTTGCCGAAGAAGAGGCCGTTTCCGCCGGCGGCATTTACGGCCGTCGTCGCAAAGAGGCCGGTGGCCAGGGCACCCCAGATGCCGCCGATGCCGTGGACCCCGAACACGTCCAGGGCGTCGTCGACCCGGAACCGGCTCTTGGTCAGGTGGACCGCCCAGTAGCAGACAAATCCGGCCACCAGGCCGATGACGATGGCCGCCCCGGGCTCGACATACCCGCTGGCCGGGGTGATGGCTACCAGGCCGGCGATCGCCCCGGCGCACAGGCCGGCCAGGCTCGGCCGGCCCTGGTGGAGCCAGCCGGTGAACATCCAGGTCAGGGCGGCCATTGCGGCGGCGGTGTTGGTCACCACGAAGGCGGAGGCCGCCAGGGGGCCGGCACCCAGGGCGCTGCCGGCGTTGAACCCAAACCAGCCGAACCAGAGCAGGGCCGCCCCCAGCGCCGTCAGGGTCAGGTTGTGACCCTCGAGGGGCTTTTCGCCGAACCCGAGGCGGGGTCCGAGCACCAGGGCCGCAACCAGTCCGGAGACCCCGGAGGAGATGTGGACGACGGTGCCGCCGGCAAAATCCAGGGCGCCCAGCGACCGCAACCACCCGCCCACGCCCCAGACCCAGTGGGCGATGGGGTCGTAGACCAGGGTCGCCCAGAGTATGCTGAACAGGATGAACGCTTTAAACCGCTTGCGCTCGGCAAAGGCCCCGGTTATGAGGGCCGGCGTAATGATGGCAAACATCATCTGAAACGCCATGAAGGCCAGGTGGGGGATAGTCGGGGCGTAGTCGGGGTTCGGCTCGCCCCCGACCCGGTGCAGGCCTACCCAGTCGAGGCCCCCGATAATGCCGAAATGGTCGGGTCCGAAGGCCAGGCTGTAGCCGATAATCACCCACTGCGCGCTAACCAGGGCCAGGATAAAGAAACTGTGCATCAGGGTGGAGACCACGTTCTGACCCCGGACCAGCCCCCCATAGAAAAGGGCGACACCCGGGGTCATTATCATCACCAGGGCGGCCGAAGCCAGAACCCAGGCGGTATCCCCTGCGTTGACCTCCGGCATTTTCAATTAACCTCCTTCCGGTCGAGTCTGGTGCTCCGTTACGCCGGCGGCGGAGCTTTCTACGAAGATTTTGGTGCGGACCGGTTCCGACCGGTATAGACGCGAATGCCAAAATTTGCAGCAAATTTTTGTGCATAATTTCTAATCGAAATTGCACAAAACCAACGACAATCCTTTATTCAAAGTGCCCAAACTCATCGGTTCGGGCGACCTTTGGGGGGCCAGCCGCTATCGCGGTGTGCGAGCCAGACCATCAGGCAGTCGGCGGTCGCGATATTGGTGGCCAAGGGAATGTTATGGACGTTGCAGAGTCGGAGCAGGGCCTCGATATCCGGCTCGTGGGGATGCTTATCCATCGGGTCCACCAGGAAGACCACCGCATCCACCAGCCCCTCCACAACCCGGGCTCCCACCTGGATGTCGCCGCCCTCGGGGCCGGCCCGGACGGACTCCACATCCAACCCAATCTTCTCCCGCAACAATCGGGCCGTGCCGGCGGTGGCCACCAGCCGGCAACGGGCCAGCATCTCCCGGTTGAAGGTGGCCCAGGCCACCAGGTCAGCCTTTTTCCCGTCATGGGCGATAAGGGCCAGGCTTACCATCTTGGCACATGGCCGGCGTCGGCCCACAACTCCCTCTGGACGGCCAGGATTTGCCGCAGCAGGCCGCGAACCTGGTCCCGTGCCGCGGGGTCCGGGGCATTCCAGAGGGCGGCTGCCAGCTCGATAAACGCCTCCCGGTAGCGGCCGACGGCAAGAAAATACCTGGCCCGCTGGGTCCGGACCACGAAGTTTCGGGGGTCCAGCCGAACCGCCCGGTCCAGGGCCCGGCGGGCAGCCCGCTCCCGACCCTGGGCCAACAGGGCCGCCCCCAGATAGGCGTGGACGGCCGCCGTCTCAGGCGTCGGCCGGGCCAGCTGGCGTAGAAGGGTCTCGGCCTGGGCCGGCTCCCCGATAAGCAGGTAAGCCAGGGCCCGGCTGAAGAGTTCGCCCGGCACTTTATCCAGCCGTTCTGAGGGCTGGGTCATTTCGGGCCTCCTGTGAGAGGTTTATTTGTCTTTCCCAACAGACTTTACGGTCAGAGTGGCCCGGTATCTACGTGCAAAATGCACAAAATTGGGGAAAGGGCCTTGTGCCGGTGTGGTACGCCGGAGGTTATACTAAAGCGCTACGGTTGTGGCCCCGTTGTCCCAGGACTTGCACCGCAGGCTGTGTCGAGCCGGTGGCCGATGGGCTGACCGGGCCGTGTGGACGGTGCTCGGCCTTATTTGTCTCGGGGCGGTGGGGTTCGTAGGTACCCGGCACACGGCGGTCGACTACCCGGTTTACGTGATTGCCGCCCAGGGATTTCTTCGGGGCGAGGATGTTTACGCCTGGCAGCCGGCCGACTACGCCCGGGCGGCCGCCGACCTGGGATTCGCCCGGTACGAGTCGCCCTACCGTTACCCGCCCCTAACCGCCTTACTGGTCGCCCCGCTCCTCGCGGCTCCGCACGGGGGGCTGTGGCTCTGGTCGGGACTTCAGACGGCGGCATGGCTTCTCGCCGCCAGGATTCTGGGCGGCCTGGCATCGGATCCCTGCCGCCGGAGGCTCATCTGGGTCGCCGGCGGTTTGCTCACCCCATTTTTCGTCAGCCTGTACGCCGGCCAGGTTAACCCCCTCGTTACCCTGCTGGTGGTCGCGGCCGTTGTTACCGCTGGCCGGGATAGGGCCACCCTTGGGGGGATTCTTCTCGGGCTGAGCCTGATGTTAAAGCCGCTGGGAGCGGCCGTCGCCGCCCTGACCGTCTGGGCGGGGCGATGGCCGGCGGTTGCCGGGACGATAGCGGGGGCTGCTCTCGGCCTGGGCCTTCCCGTGGCCGTGTTCGGACCCCGCGCCTTCAGCCTGGGCGGCTCGGGCCTGTCAGCAGTAGCCCCGGCGTACCCGCCCGCCCAGAGCCTTCCGGGTTTAGCCGCCCGGTGGCTCACCGGCCATCCGTACGGCTTCTCCCTGGTAAATGACCCGGATGCCGCCCGCTGGGTCAGCCTGCTCCTTTCGGCCGGTGTGCTGGCGGCGACCTTTGCGGCATGCTGGCCGGTAGGACGGGATGGGCAGTGGTTTCAGCTCCGGGCCGGATTGATTACGGTCGCGGTGTTGCTGGCCAATCCGGCAACCTGGTATCACCACGGGACGATGCTGAGCATCCCGCTGGCGGTGCTCATCGGGCGAGCCGGACACCGGCCGGTCGGGTGGTGGGCGGCGCTGGGCGTGTCCTACGGGCTGGTCCAGATTTGGGGCTTTGCCTGGCATGCCTTCGTGGGCTTTACGCCCCTGCTGGACCTGGCAACCTGGGGAATGGTCGGCCTGTGGGTCCTCCTGCTCCTCGAAACCCGTCACAAACCGTGAAAGACTCCCTGGCCGAGCGGATTCTTTTTCTTACCTGGGTTCTGGTCCTGGTCGCCCTCTTTCGGCCGGAGCTTCACGGCTTCGACACCGTCGGGTACTACTCGTGGCTAAGGGCGTTCGTGATTCAGGGCAACCCGGACGTCACCGACACCTTTGCCCGCTACGGCTTTCTCGGGGAGCGGGGACTTTCACCCACCGGTTACCGGCTGAACGAGTGGCCGGTGGGGCCGGCGCTCTTCTGGCTGCCGTTTTTTCTGTTGGGTCATCTGCTCGCCCTTGCCGGCCGGGCTGCGGGCCTGCCGGTGGCGGCCGACGGCTACAGCCCGCCGTATCTGGTTCTGACGGGCCTGGGCTCAGCCGTGTACGCCTTCGCGGGCCTGGTTCTGGTCCGGCGGCTCGCCCGGACCTTTGCCGGTCCGGCCGCCTCGTTCTGGGCGGCCGTTACCACCTGGCTGGGCACGCCCCTGGTTTTCTATGCATCCGCCCACCCGTTTATGTCCCATGCGGTCGACTTTTTCATCAATGCGGCCTTTTTGAAGCTCTGGGCCGAAAGGGCCGGTCGGCCCTGGCTGCGGCAGATGAGCCTGGGGCTTGTCGGCGGTCTGGCCACGGCCGTCAGGTATCAAAACGCGACGTTGCTGGTCTGGCCGGCGCTGGAGGCTGCGGTTCGGCTGCGGACCAGCTCTGGGGAAGCGGTTGTTCGCCTTGTAATGCTCGGCCTGGGGGCGCTTATCGGCTTCTTACCCCAGATGGTCGTCTGGCGGCTGGTCTTTGGAAGCTGGGTTGTCCTTAACCCGTACGGCGTCGTCGACGCGGGCACGTTTGACTTTCGCTCACCCCATTTCTTTGACGTCCTCTTCTCGACCGAGCGGGGCCTTTTCACCTGGACGCCTCCGTCGGCCTTAGCTTTGCTCGGTCTGCTGGGCTGGCTCCTCAAGTGGCGGCCGGGCTGGGCCTGGCTCATCCCGGCCCAATTTCTGGTTCAGGTGTACCTCGTCGGTTCGTGGAGCAGCTGGTCCGGCGGGGCCGCCTTCGGCGCCCGGCTGCTGGTGGGCCTCCTCCCCGGACTTGGCCTCGGGCTGGCCGCCCTTTACGAAGCGTCGACCCGACGCCGGGGAACGGCCCCCGTCATCCTCGTCGGGGTCGGGTCGGCCCTCTGGAACCTTATCCTGCTTGCCCGCTACGGGCTGAACGACATTCCCCGGGCGGGCCCCGTCCCCCCAGATGACCTCTGGCTCGGCCAGCTGACATTCTTGCTGACCCTCGGCTGGCGTCTCGAAGCCCTGATGCGGGCGCTGCTGCGCCTCGGACCCTGAGCCGCCAAGTTTGGGCCTCCGTTTAAAATCAACTAAGGCATGGCGATCCGGTTCGAGGTGCTTGCCGGCGGCCCGGGACCGGCCCGGGTCGGCCGGCTTTCCACACCCCACGGCGACGTGGAGACCCCGGCCCTGGTCGTTGTGGCCACCCAGGCCAGCGTGAAGGGCCTCAGCCCGGAGGAGGTGCGGGACACCGGAACCCAGATCATTCTGGCGAACACCTACCACCTCTATTTACGGCCGGGCGCCGACGTGGTGGCCCGGCTCGGCGGCCTCCACCGGTTTATGGGCTGGGACGGGCCGCTCATGACCGACAGCGGCGGGTTTCAGGTGTTCAGCCTCGGGTTTGCCCTCGAACACGGGGTCGGCAAGGTGGCCCGGATGTTCCCCGGCCTGGACGTTGAGGCCCCCCGCCGGGCGACCAGACCCCGGCTGGTTGCCATCGACGACGATGGGGTCACTTTCACGTCCCACCTGGACGGCTCCCGCCACCGGTTCACCCCCGAGAAATCGATTGAGATTCAGGAGAAGCTCGGGGCCGACATCATCCTGGCCTTTGACGAGTGCACGTCGCCCCTTCACGACTATGAATACACCCGGCAGGCCCTGGAGCGAACCCACCGCTGGGCGGTCCGGTGCCTGGCGGCCCGAACCCGGTCGGACCAGGCCCTCTTCGGCATCGTCCAGGGCGGCGCCTACCGGGACCTGCGGGAAGCCAGCGCCCGCTTCATCGCCAGCCTGCCGTTCGACGGGTATGCCATCGGCGGTTCGCTCGGCAGGTCCAAGGAAGACATGTACAACATCCTCGAGTGGGTTGTTCCCCTCTTGCCCGACGACAAAGCCCGCCACCTCCTCGGCATCGGCGAGCCCGAAGACCTGCTGGCCGGCATTGTCCGGGGGGTCGACCTGTTCGACTGCGTGGCCCCGACCCGCCTTGGCCGCCACGGGGCGGCTTACACCCGCCGGGGCCGGCTGAACCTGCGCAGCGCCGCCTTAAAAGAGGACCCGGCCCCCATCGAGGCCGACTGTGACTGCCACACCTGCCGGCGCTTCAGCCGGGCCTACCTGCGGCACCTCTTTAACGCCGGCGAGCTGCTCGGCCCCCGTCTGGCCACCATTCACAACATCAGGTTTCTCCAGAGGCTGGTCGAGGGCGCCCGGGCCGCCATCCGTTCGGGCGCCCTCGACGACTACGTGGCCGGGTTCCTGGCTACGTACCAAACCGGAGGAGCGGAACTTCCCGGCTGACCGGCGGGGCCGGTGCCTCCGGTTTTGACCCCAGAATGAGCCGGGCGTAGACCCGCTCGTAATCGTCGGCCATCCGCTCAACGCTGAACCGCTCGGCGACGTACCGGCGGCAGCCGGCCCGGTCGATTTTATCAATCAAACCCACCGCGGCCGTGAGTTCGTCCGGGGTTTCGCCGGTGTAGCCGGTCACCCCGTCCCGCATCAGCTCCGGCACGGACCCCCGCCGGCGGGCGATAACCGGGCAGCCGCAGGCCAGGGCCTCGATCGGGGCCAGACCAAACGGCTCCGGCCAGTCGATGGGGAAAAGAAAGGCGTAGGCCCGGCTGACCAATTCAACCTTTTCTTGCTGGTTTACCTCGCCGATAAACTCGATGAGGGGGTGGCTCAGTTCGGGCCGGATGTATTTTTCGTAGTACTCAACGTCCGGCGGATGCCTGGTGTTGAGCTTGGCGGCGATGACCAGCCGCCGACCCGAACGCTTGGCGATCTCGATCGCCCAGTGCAGGCCCTTTTCGGGCGAGATCCGGCCCACAAATACCAGGAAATCCTCGGGGTCGGGACCGTAAGGATACTCCCGGAGGTCCAGGCCGTGGTAAACCGTCGCCACCCAGTTGGCAAACGGCAGCGGGGCCCGTTGGGAATACGAGATGGAGACCAGAGGCTGGTCCCGGTAAAGGCCGTAAATTGCGGGCAGGTCCCGAATGTCAAGCCGACCGTGGAGGGTGTGAACGACCGGCGTCCTGACCAGCCGGGCAAAGGGGAAAGCGAAATAATCCACATGCGAATGGATTATGTCAAATTCTTCGGCCTGTTCGAAAACCATCCCGAGCTGCCGGACGACCCAGACCCACGGGTCTTCGACTTCCGGGTCGTGCCAGAGGGCCCGGGGACAGACGGGTACGAGCCTGGCGGCGGTCACCGAATCGCCGCTGGCAAAGAGGGTGACTTCGTGGCCGCGGCGGACGAGTTCTTCGGTTAGCCAGTGAACGACCCTTTCGGTTCCGCCGTAGGCCGTTGGCGGTACAGATTCCCACAGGGGAGCTACTTGAGCGATCCGCACGGTCACACACCTCCCACCAGAAGAAGATTCGGCCGAGTGGCTGGCTGCCGGGTGACCGCACGGTCACCCAAAATAGTATAATTTAGTCGGCACGATTTGGGAAAGTCGCGGCGAGGCTCCTCGGAGCGGGGCGATGGAAGAAGCTGGCTATTTTATCCGGCTGGCGGAACCTGCCGACGTTGAGCTTCTAAAAAAGTCGGTTAAGGCCACCCTGGCCAGCCCGGAAGGTAAGGGTAGCAAGAAAAAGTTCGAGGATGCGATTGCCCGAAACGAGTTGCTCATCCTCGAACGCCGGGACCCGCGCTTTCCCCAACCGAAGATTGAAGCCTTCATTGAATGGTACACCCGGGTCGACGGGTCGGTGACGATCCGGGATGCCGGCAGCGTTGGGGATGAGTTCAAACCGGGAGCCATCAAGCGCCTCGTCCGGGAGCTCATTCACCTCACCCGCCCCACCAGCGTCACCGTGAAGGTCCGGGCCGACCAGACCCAGTGGCAGGAGGTTTTTGAGGACCTCGCCGGTTTCGAGTTTACGGGCCAGGAGTACAGCCGGCCCCACTGGCGGCTGATTTACGTCTGGACGCCGGAGGCCGAGCGCCGGGCCACCCGCCGGGCCCAGCCGCGCCCCGCCGCCGGACGGGAGCGCCGCCGCCCCCGCTGACAACTGAGCCTCGTTCGGTCCCTCCTCGACCTTCTGCTGCCGCCCAGGTGCTGCGCCTGCGGCCGGCCCGGCGACCTTTTTTGCCCGGCCTGCCGGGCCGCCGTCGAACCGTGGAACCCGGTCTGCCCGGCCTGCGGGCGGCCGTCGCCCGGCGGCGTAACCCACCGGGCCTGCCGAACCCGTTCGCCGCTGGCCGGCCAGACGGTTGCCGGCCTCTACGCCGGGCCCCTGTCGGCAGCAGTTCGGGCCTTTAAATACCGCAACCGCCGGGCCCTGGCCCGGCCCCTCGCCGCCCTGCTGGCCTACGGTCCCCTGGCCGACCTGCCCCCGCCCGACGTTATCGTGGCAGTGCCCCTCCACCCGAGCCGGGAGCGCGCCCGGGGCTATAACCAGTCGGCCCTGCTTGGGGCCGAACTCGCCTCGATCCTTAGGGTCCGGTATTCCCCAGGTTGCCTGGCCCGGATTCGGCCGACCGCGCCCCAGGTCGGCCTGAGCGGCCCTGCCCGGCGGGAAAATGTTCGGGACGCCTTCCGGTGCGACGACCCGGGCGCGGTTGATGGCCTCTCCGTCTGGCTGGTCGACGACGTGGTCACCACCGGGGCCACCGTGACCGAGGCCGCCTCGGTTCTGCGCCGGGCGGGTGCCCGGCAGGTCTGGGCCGTGGCCGTCGCCCACGACTGAGGTACGTTCGTACCGGCCGGACCGGGGCGAAAATTTCTGCTGCCTGCCTAAAATAGGGGCGGAACCGGGAAAGAACTAGCGAAGCGGAGCGTAGCTTTGTCGGCCGTTCGGGTCGCGGTGCTCGGCGGCGTGCTGGTCGCCGCCATAGCCCTTGCGGTCCTTAAGACTTCATTCAGCCAGTCCCTGCCCGCCGGCGGGCCCCGGGTCTTCATTACCCTTGACCGCGACACCGGCCCTGATGCCATTTCGGTTATTTACCTGCCGAACCGAACCCTACAGACTACGGTCCCCCTGGACTGTGGCGGCGACTGCAAGCCGTTCGGCCTGGCGCTCAGCCCGGCCGGCGACCGGCTCTACGTGAGCAATTCCCAGGCGGACTCGGTCTCCGTTATCGACCTGGCAACCCTGCAGGTGACGGCCACCTGGTCGCTGAAGACAGCCGACAATCAGGGCACCCGGACCCCCCGGGAGCTGGCGGTCTCCCCCGACGGCACCCGCCTCTACGTCTCGAACCAGGCCAGCGGCACCGTGAGCGTGTTGGATACCTCCAGCGGCCGGATTCTTGCCGAGACGCCGGTCGGCCTTTCGCCGCGGGGCATCGACCTTTTACCGGACGGCCGCGTCGTTGTTGTCACCCAGGGTAACGACACCACCCCGGGTACCGTGGCCGTCCTTGACCTTGAACCGGGGGGTTACCAGGTAGTGCTGAGCCGAACCGTCGAAAGCGGCTTCCAGCCGGTAGCCGTCAAGGCGGTGGGAAGTTCGGGAATCTTTGTCGCGGAACAAGGACCTCAGGGTCGGGTCGAGTGGTTCAATTTCGACCTCCAGCCTGTCCTTGAGCCAATCGTTGTCGGCAATGGGCCGGTGGGAATTGTCTACGACGGCCGGGTACAGCGGCTTTACGTAGCGTGCGGGGCCGACCAGGATATCTGGCAGATCAACCTTAGCAACTGGACCTCAAGCGGCCTTGGAACCCGCTTTCAGCCGAACCCTCCGACCCCGTTTAACGGCCTGGCCTTCTATCCCGCCGAGGACCCTGCGCAGGCGCAACTGGTGGTGGTCGGCGGCAGCGGCGGGCAGAGCGGTGGGCAAACCGCCCTGGTCGGTTTCGTGACCGTCTCAAACCCCGGGCAAGCCAGCAGCGTTTACGCCGACGAACCCGGCACAAAGAGCATGCCCTGGGGAGTCGTGGCTTACACGGGGCCGCCCACCCCGACCCCGACACCTTCGCCCAGCCCAACTGCCGTCCCGCCCTCCTCGACCCCGGGACCGGCCTGTACTGCCCCAGGCCGAAGCTGCCTCTTTTTGCCGGCCGTAATCCGCTGACGCCGGCTAGTTGCGGCCGCTGACCAGGTCGGCATGCTCCACATACCAGGAGCCGTCGGCCCAGCGGACCGTGAGCCGACCCTGGAACATCCGGCGGGCACCCGGGTCCGGCCGGTCGCCGTCCCCCAGCAGGCCCCGGACCCCAAATTCAACCCGGTCCGGCGTCCGGCTGATTTCCCGGATGTCCAGCCAGACGAGGCCGAAGCCGGGCACGCCGTAGCCGGGGGTCAGGTCAATGGGGCGGGTCCCCGGTCGGGACAGCCGGACCACGGCATCGGGATTTCCTTCGGCGAGGGCCTGGATATAAGCCCGGGCCACCCCCTCGGGGGTAAACAGGGACGCCCGGTGAGGCGGACTCGCCGGGCCCGTGAACATAACCCGGTTCACCGGCGGCGTGAACGTGCTGAAGGCCGCCGGTTCGTCCGAGGGACCCGGCCGCAAAAGAAGAAAACCTAGGGCCAGCAGGGCAATGACCGCCACCGCAAGGGGCCCGTGCTGGCCCAGGGCCTGCCGCACCGACTTGAAGCCGGTCACCGAGCCTTTGCACCCATCCTGTCCGGTCAGGGCCGGACAACGGCAGCCGCCTGACGTCTACCGGATCATAGCATAGCCTGTCAACTCTACGTAGCCGTGGCCCGAAATCGGCGTTTCCGCCCGACGGCCCATTACTCCGACCTTGCCCTCCCAGTATGCCACGCCGAACACCCGGCTGACGAACTCCTGACCCGGCAGCGCCGGGGTCAGGGCCAGGTCGAGGCCGTAGCCCGGCAGTTGGACCCGCCACCCGGCCGGGTAGGTCGCGCCGGTCAACGGACTCGACCAGCTCCCCAGGGCCGAAACCCGGAAGTCTTCCGGGGCCAGGGACGTTGCGACCCCGTATTCATCGACATAGGTGCCGTGAATAATCGTGGGCGGGCCGGGGACAAGCCTGACCAGGTAAAGCATGATTTCGGTGTTATCGTCGAGCTGGACCGAGAACCAGTCCCAGCCGCCCCCGGCCAGGGCGGTAAACTTTCCCCACTGCCGGTCATGCCAGGCCAGGACGCTGACGGGAAGCTCCTGGGTCCCCAGCCGGAGCCGGCCCTCGCCCCGCAGCCGGGTCCGGGAGTAGTAATAGCTGTCGCCGGCTGGCCCGTAGGAGACAAGACCCGTGTCCCCGTGCAGCACCGCCTGCTTGGCATCGGTCAGGTTCAGGTCAAATCCGGCGGCCTGGTTGCCGGCTACCAGCCGGTAGGAGCGATTCTGGCCCGTAAGCTGCCAGTCGCCGAGCTGGAGGTCAACGACGCCCGGCTGGGGTTCCCGGGCGGGGAGGCCGAACCGCTCGTCGCTGATAAAGAGTCCTTCGGCCGGGGCGGAAACCGCAAAGTGGGCAAAGTGGCCGGCAATCCCGGCCGTTCCAATTACCTGAAAGAACGTGAGCTCAAAGCCGTACTCCCGGCCGTCCGGGGCGGTGAGGTGCCCGGTAAAATACCACCATTCGATCGGGTCCCGGTGGGGACCCTCATCATCGGGGAGACTCACCTTCGGCTCAGGTTCCGGCCGGCGGGCCGAATCGGGAATCTGCCCGCCCGGGCGCATTTGCCAGGTGCGGCCGTCACCCGGGCTGAGGATCGTCCCCCGCTCGAAGCCCTGGGCCAGCCCGCCGGCGCTCAGGAACCGCCGGCTTACCGGCCGGCCCAGCCCACCTTCACCCCCGGCCGCCTGATACCCGGTCCAGAACGGGTAGCCGTCCCAGTCGGCCACGAAGTAGCCCCGGTCCGCGCCGGCCGTCACAAAGAACCGGCCGTGTGGTATATCTTTGTCCGCCAGCGCCGGGCTTACGCCGACCAGGCCCAGCAGGAGCAGGCCCAGGGCCCGGCGGAGCTGCCGGATGCCCATCAGTTAAGGACCCTGCCCCCGCAGACGTTAATCGTCTGGCCGGTGATGTAGCTTGCCCGGTCGGATGCCAGGAACACGACCAGGTTTGCGACGTCCTGGACGGTGCCCGTCCGGCGCAGGGGGATCTGGTTAATCAGGCGCCGGCGGGCCTCCTCGAGGCTTACGCCCCAGACCCCGGCCTCGTAGGCGCCCCAGTCGGACATCCGCTCGGTCTCGATCAGGCCGGGACAGACGGCGTTTACGTTAATACCGGCCGGCGCCAGTTCCATGGCCAGGACCTGGGTGAAGCCCTGGAGGCCGAACTTCGAAGTTGAATAGGCGCCCATGCGGGGATTTCCCCGCCGGCCGGCGATGGACGAGATGTTGATGATCTTGCCGCCCTGGCCCTGCCGGACCATGACCTGAGCCACGTACTTTGAGCAGAGGAACGTGCCGGTCAGGTTTACCCGGAGCACCTCGTCCCAGGCGTCCTCTTCCAGTTCGGCAATCGGCACCCGGTCGCGGCCGCGGGGGGCGGCGGCGTTGTTGACCAGGATGTCGATTCGGCCGAATTCGGCCAGGGTCCGCTCGACCATCTGGATAACCTGGTCCCGGTCGGTCACGTCGACCCAGAGGGGCAGGGCGCGCCGGCCCAGCGCCCGGATCTCTTCGGCCACGCTTTCCACGCCCCGCCAGCCCATCGCCTTCTCATAGTCCGGGTAAGTCTCCGGCGGCCGGTAGCGGGCGGTGACGACCACGTCGGCCCCGGCGTCGGCCAGGGCCAGGGCGATTCCCCGGCCGATGCCGTTGTAGCGGCCGGCGCCGGTTACGATGGCCACCTTGCCGGTCAGGTCTACCGTGTAGGGCATGGTTGTGCGGCCTCCTCGGGTGAAATTCTCACAAGCGTATAACAGGGGCGCGCTGAAGCTGTCAAACGGACCCGGCCGTACCCCGTCACTCGGCGGACGGGACTGCCAGGGCGGCCTGCCGGACCTCCTTTTCCAGCAGGCCCCAGATGTGGTCGACGTAGCGGCCAAACTCGCCGGTCCGTTTGACCTGCAGCGGCCGGGGCCTGGGAATCTCGACCGGAATATCCTCGACGATGCGGCCGGGTCGCGACGCCATCACCAGGACCCGGTCGGCCAGGTAGCAGGCCTCGTCGATCTGGTGGGTGACGAAGATAACGGTTTTGCGGGCCTCGGACCAGATCCGCAAAAGCTCGAGCTGCATCAGCTCCCGCGTCTGGGCGTCCAGGGCGGCAAAGGGCTCATCCATGAGCAGAATCTCGGGGTCGACCGCCAGCGCCCGGGCCAGGTTAACCCGCTGGCGCATGCCGCCGGAGATCTCGTGGGGATAATAGGCGGCGAACCCCTTCAGTCCAACCCGCTCGAGCAGGTTCAGGCACAGCTCATCGGCCTGCCGGCGATTCACCCCCCGAACCTCCAGGCCAAACCGGACATTCTGCAGCACGGTTCGCCAGGGAAAGAGCGAATCCTGCTGGAAAACCATCGCCCGGTCGGGTCCGGGGCCGGTCACCACCCGGCCGTTTACCCGGACGGCCCCGGACGAGGCCGGCACCAGCCCGGCAATGATCCGCAGGAGGGTGGTCTTGCCGCACCCGCTCGGCCCAACCAGGGCGACAAATTCGCCCCGGCCGACCGTGAAGCTCAGCTCGGCCAGGACCTCGGTCACCTTGCCATCCCGGGTAAACCGCTTCGTAACCCGCTCGACCGAGAGAATCGGCTCAGTCATGGCTCTTTGCCCGCCAGGGAGCAAGCCTTCGCTCCAGGGTGCTGAGCAGGCTCACCATCACGGCCCCGAACCCGGCCAGAATTACCACCCCCATGAAGAGGGCGGCCGTGTCGAACACCTGCGACGACAGGAGAATCAGCAGACCGAGGCCGCTGCGGGCGCCGAAGAACTCGGCAACGACCACCCCGACCAGTGCCCGGCCGACCGCCAGCCTCAATCCGGCGACGATGAAGGGGAGCGCGGCCGGGACCAGGACCATCCGGAACGTTTGGAACCCGGTGGCCTGGAATGCCCGGGCCACCTCCAGCCAGTGCCGGTCGCAGGCCCGGATTCCGGCCTCGGTGTTGATGATAATCGGGAAGACGGCCAGGAGGGCCGCCACCGCAATCTTCGATTCCCAGCCGATCCCGAACCAGATGATGAAGATCGGGGCCACCGCCACGGTCGGTGTGGCGTACAGGGCTGAGACCCAGACCGTCAGAAAGTCGTGGACGGCGTCGCTGACGGCCATTAGGGTGCCAATCGTGATCCCCACCGCCGCGGCGATGGCAAAGCCGATGGCAAATTCCGAGAGGCTGGTGTAAATATCCCGCCAGAGGGCCCCCGAAAGGGCCAGCGCCAGGGTCTTTTCGCCGACCCGGGAGAGGGGCACGATAATCAGGGGATTCGTGAACACCGTCCGGGTAATGATTTCCCAGGCGGCCGCCACGGCGACCACCGAAGCCAGAACCCGCCAGCCCCGGCCGCGGGGGAGCAGCCTCGCGACCCGGAACCGGGCGGGCTTGCGGGGTTGGGCCTCGACCGTTACTTCAGCCATCGGCGCGACCGGTCGGCTCAGCGTTTTACGCCCCGGCGGCGCAGGGCCTCGTCCAGGTACGACGTGTTCAGGTAGCGCTTCGGGTCCGCTTCGCCGGCCTGAAGGGTGCCGTCCTCAACCATGAACTCAAGGACCTTCTGAAGGCTCGTCTCCGTGACGGCCATGTCCCGGTAAAACAGGGGCGGGTCGACGGCGACGGTTCCCTCGTAGGTCTGCCGGGCCTCGTCGGCCGAGACGTTGAGCCGCTTGGCGAGGATCTGGACCGCCCGGTCGCGGTTGGCCGAATTGAGGAGCCAGGCGGTTGCTTCGGTCAGGGCCGCCAGGACCCGAATCAACGCCTCGGAGTTCGCCTGGGCCCAGCTCCGGTTCGCCCCGAGGGTTAAAAACGCAAAGTCGGGCAGAACCTCGGTCGAAGCCCCCAGGCGGGTAAAGCCTTTCTGGATAAGGGGCAGGTCGAGGGGTGGGGTGAGCATGGTGGCATCGATGGACCCGGCCTGGATTGCGGTGACCCGCTCCGGGGTGCCGCCGGCCACAACCATCTGGTAGTCGCCTTCGGCCAGGCCCCGGGCCCGGAGCAGGGTCCGTAAGAGCGGCGTTTCGCCCGCCCGGAGGGCCGAGACGCCCACCACCTTGCCCTTAAGGTCGGCGTAGGTTTTAATCTGCGGCTTGGCCACCAGGACGTAGTACGCCCGGTTAAACCCGGCAACAATGACCACCCCGCCCCCACCCCGGGCTGCCCCGGCAATGACCGCGTCGGCCGTGGCGGTGGCCACCGGGACCGAACCGCTCGAGAGGAGCTGGACGCTGCTGGCCGACGCCCGGGTCGTGACCCGGTCAAACTCGACCCCGAACTTGGTAAAAAACCCCTCCTCCTCGGCGATATAAACCGGCCAGTGATTCAGGTTGTCGGTGACGACCCCGAAGGTGACCTTTACCGGGCTGACCGTGGTCGGGCCGGGCTGGGCTCCCCCGGCCGGAGCTGGGGCCCCGGTCTGGGGCGAGCAGGCCTCCGCCGCCAGCGCGAGGCCGCCGAGCAGGCCCAATCCGACAAACTGACGCCGGGAAATTCTGGCCGCTGCCATAACTGCCTCCTGTCTGCCTCCGGGCTGGGTCCGGCCCCACCGCCGAACTTGCCAGATTATAAAGAGGTGCCCGACCGGGTGTCAAAACCCGGCTCCGTCCCGTCAGGACCCCCCAGGACCTCCCGGTAAACCCGCAGCAGGTCGTTTACCAGGCGGTCAAGGGTGAACTCTAGCTCGACCCGCCTCCGCCCCGCCGCCCCCATTGCCCGCCGGCGGGCGGGGTCTGCCAGAAGCCCGGTCAGGGCGGTTGCCAGCGCCGCCGGGTCCCTGGGCGGGACCACCAGGCCGGTTTCGCCGTGGCGGTTCACGTAGGACGTACCGGTGCCCAGCTCCGTCGAAACGACCGGCAGGCCGGCAGCCATCGCCTCCAGGAGGGATATGCCGAAGACTTCCGAGCGCTCCGACGCCGGAAGGACGTAAACGTCGGCCGCCCGGTACACCGCCGCCAGCTCCCCGTCGGGCAACTCCCCCAGAAAAACCACCCGGGAGCCGAGCCCGTATTCGGCCACCAGCCGGCGAAGCCGAGGCTCCTCGGGTCCGGTCCCGACCAGGGCGACCCGGCCCTCGGGCATCAGCCGGACTGCTTCCACCAGGTAATCCAGGCCCTTATAGTACCGAAAGCGGCCAACAAAGAGAATGAGGGGCGTTCCCAGCTTTGCCCGCCAGGCTTCGACCTGCCCCGGGTCAAAGGCGTCGAACCGTTCCAGGTCGATACCCAGGGGAACCAGCCGGCACTTACGGGCCACGGCCCGCAGAAACGGCGACGATGCCAGGTACTGAGGGCTGGTTACAAGGATGGCGTCGGCCCGCCCCAGGAGCCGGCGGAGCAGGGGGCGGTAAAGGCGCAGCAGCGTCCGCTGGCGGACGATGTCGCTGTGGTAGGTAATGACCAGCCGGCCCCGCGGCCTCAGCAGGTAGGCAATCTCGCCGAGGGGGTACGGAAAGTGGAGGTGGTAAATATCGGCCGGGGTTCGCCAGAGCTCACGGAAAAGGGCCAGGCTCACCGGGGTTGAGGCGATGTGGGCCAGCCGGGCGGCCTTCGTCACCGGGACGCCGAACAGCGTTTCCCGCCGGGTGTGCCGGTCCGGTGAAGTGACCAGCACCGACACGTCGACGCCCAGCCGACGCAGGCGGGCCGTCAGGTCCCGGATGTGGCCCTCAATGCCGCCCGGCACAGGGTAAAAATCCTTGTAAACGTGGACGACTCGCACCGCGGCCCTCACCCCGAGTTTAAGGGGCCGGTGCCGGCCCGATCCAGGATATACTTGGGACCGGAAGGAGGCAACTGTGCTGCTGGAAGTGGTCAACACCCTTTACGGCTACAACGCCTGGGCGAACCGGCGGATCCTCGATACGGCGGCCGGCCTTGACCCCGACAGCTACTTCGCCAGATTGGGTGGCAGCTTCGACTCGGTTCACGACACGCTAGTCCACATTATGGGTGCCCAGTGGGTCTGGCTCCGGCGCTGGCTTGGGGAATCGCCCCGGGCTTTGCCGGCGCCGGCCGATTTCGCCGACCTTGCCGACCTGCGCCGCCGCTGGGATGAAGTCGAGGCCGAGACCGGGTGGTTCGTGTCGGGTCTCGATGAGGCCAGCCTGTCCCGGCCCGTTACGTACCGCGACACCCGCGGAGTCGAACACTCATTTCCCCTCTGGCAGTTAATGGTCCACCAGGTGAATCACGCAACCCAGCACCGGAGCGAGGTGGCGATGATGCTCACCCGCCTTGGCCATTCGCCGGGGGAACTCGACTTTCTGCGCTACCTGGCCCGACGGCCCTGAGGCCGGCTTCCTCGACGATGCCCCGGGTTCTGACCTGGCAGGCTGGGAGGTTTGGCTGGCTGCGCCTGCCCGGCGAGCACTCGGTCCGGTGGGCGGCCTGGAAACCCGCCTCCGATGAAGCCCTGCTGGTGGGGAACCAGGGTACTGCTTACCTGTGGCGGGCCGGCACGTTTGAGCCGGTTCGGGCCCCAACTCCCGAAAACCTGCGGGGGGCGGCCTGGCACCCGTCGGGCCGCTTCGCCGTGGCGGTGGGGAACGCCGGGACCATCTTGCGATTCGAAGATGGGGTCTGGGAGCGGGTCCTGTTTTTCTCGGCGGTTGCCCTCCGGCGGGTGGCCTGGTCGCCGGACGGAGGGTACGCCCTTATCCTCGGCAACGATGGCCTTGCCCTGCGGTACGAGGACGGCCGGGTCACGGCGGTGGGATTCGCCCACCATCACCTGCGGTCGGTGGCTTTCCACCCCTCGGGCGAGTTTGCCCTCATTGCGGGTAACCGCGCCGTCTATCGTTACGAGGCTGGCGCCCCGGACCTGATCCTGCTTCACCGGGAGCCGGGCGGCGACCTCATTTCGGTGGCATTCCGGCCGGATGGGGCCGAGGCTCTGGTTGCCGGGTTCCGGCCGTCGGAGGTTGCGCCGGACGGCCGGGAGGCGGTCCTTTACCGCTGGACGCCGGAAAGGATTTCCGAAGCGGCTGAGCCGGTGCCGGGACAGGTCTGGGTGGGGGTGGCCTGGGACCCGGCCGGCCAGGGGGCCTGGGTGGTGAGTAATCCGGGGTTCAGGCCGGCCCCCAGCCTGGTCGTTCGGTGGGAGGGAGGTCGCCTGGCCGAAGTGTTTCGCCACCCGCGCTTCCGGTTTACCGGGGTGTTCCCCGACCCGGCGCATCGGGTGGTGCTCTTCCCGGGGTCGGCCGTCTCGCCCTTCTGGGCCGTTTAACCCCGAAAGACCCCGGCTCAGGGCAGGGTCTATTGACACTGAGGCCGGGGCGGAGGATAATGGACTCGGAATGGACGTCACGGAATATTTCAGCTTCTTCGAGCCGCCCGAACTCGAAGAGTCGGTCTTAATTGCGGCGTTCGCCGGCTGGCCGGACGCGGCCGAAGTCGCGACCACGGCCGCAAGATTTCTCGTAAGGCACTGGTCGGCCCGCCGGTTCGCATCCATCGACCCCGAACACTTTTACGTTTTCACCGTCGTCCGGCCGGTCGTCCGACAGGTGGGGCCGTTCCGGCGGGAAGTGCAGTGGCCGGCCAACGACTTCTATGCCGCCCGCCAGGCCATCCCGGGCCAGGACGCGGTGGTGCTGGTCGGCGTTGAGCCCAACCTGCGCTGGAAGGCGTTCGCCGAGGCGGTTCTTCACGTCGTGCGGGTCTGTAACGTCCGGTTCGTCCTGACCCTTGGGGGTCTTTTGGCGGACGTTCCCCACACCGGGCCGGTGCGGCTCACCGGCACGGCCAACAGTCCGCAGCTCCTCGAGCGGCTCGAATCGGTGGGGGTTCGGCGGTCCCGGTATGAGGGGCCGACCGGGATACATTCGGTCCTCCACGAGGCCCTCACCCGCAACCGGCTACCCGCCGCGAGCATCTGGGGAAACGTCCCCCACTACCTGGCAACGGCGTCAAACCCGAAGGTCGTCCTGGGAATCCTGACGGCCGTGCGCAGTTTCCTCGGGACCGAACTCAACCTTTGGGAACTGGAAATTGCCGCCCAGCGGTTCGTGCGGCAGGTGGACGAGGCCATTGCCCAGAATCCGGAAATGGCTGCCTACGTCCGGGCACTTGAAGAAAAAGAAGGCATTATCCCCTCGCCCGAGCCTGAGGAGCCCCCGGGCGAACTTCCGAGTAAAGAGGCCCTCCTCAAGGACCTGGAAGAGTTCCTGCGAAGCCTCCAGCAGCGCCGACGGGAGGAGGACTCGCCCGAATCTTAACCGGTCCTCAAAACGTGGTCACGGTGCCGGGCCAAACCCACCGGTCAGGAGGCCTGCTGGACCTGCGGCCGCCGGCTGAGCACGGCCCGAATGACGGGCAGCATGAAGAGCAGGATGGCGACGGCCATGAGCGGACCGGAGATCGGCCGTGAGAACAGGATCGCCGGGGAGCCGTGGCCCATAATCAGCGTCTGGCGCAGGGCGGACTCGGTGGGGTCACCCAGTACCAGGGCGATAATAAGTGGGGCTGCCGGGTACTTTAGCTTGCGCAGAATATACCCGACCAGGCCGAAAATCAGAACAATCCAGACATCAAAAAGTGAGTTGTTTATTGCATATGCCCCGAGGATGCTTATCATCACGATAAACGGCGTGAGGATGGCATACGGCACCCGCATGATGGTCGCCAGCAGGGGCGTTGCGAGAATGCACAGGATGAACCCGATCAGGTGACCCACGTAGAGGCTTCCGACCAGGCCCCAGACAAAATCTGGCCGTTCCTGGAACAGTTTAGGCCCCGGAATCAGGCCCCACATGAAGAGGCCGGCCATGATCACGGCGGCGGTGGGCGAGCCCGGCACTCCCAGGGTCACCATCGGCAGGAGCGAGCCGATCCCGGCGGCGTCGGCCGCCGCCTGGGGCGCCATTATCCCCTCGACCGCCCCCTTGCCGAACCGTTGCGGATTCCGGGAGTACTGGCGGGCCATGCCGTAGCCCATAAATGAGGCGGGCGTGGCGCCCGTCCCCGGCATCACCCCGACCCAGAAGCCCATCAGAATTGCGCTGACCAACAGCCAGAGCCTGCGGCTAATCTCCCGGACGGCCTCGACCAGGTCGTGCCAGCCGAGGCGGGCCTTGATCTCTTCGATCCGTTCCTTCGCCTGTTCCTCGGCCGAGACGAGCAGCTCGGCGCTGCCGGAGCGGCCCGAGAAAACCTTCGAGGCCGACTGGCGCTAATCACGATATTGTGATATATTTCGATGGGCTGATGAGCGGTCGGCGTAACCGCCAGCGTGACCGGCTGCCGGCCATCATGGTCGCCGGGCTGCTTTTGGTTCTTGTTCCGGCGGTGATGGTCGCTTACGTTTGGCTTCGACCGGGGGCATCCCCGACCGCCACCGCCGGCCGGTCTGCTCCCGAATTGCCGGTGGTCCCGGATTTTGCGGTTGAGACGGTTGACGGCGGCCGGTTTGTCCTTTCGGAACAGCGCGGCCGGGTCGTGGTCGTCTACTTCATGGCCGGCTGGTGCCTGAGCTGTGTGCCCGAGGCCCGGGCGCTGGCAAGGCTTTACGCCGAGTACCGGGACCGCGGCCTTGAGGTGCTGGCGGTCGATGCCCAGTTCGATGACACCCCGGCCGACCTGGACCGTTTCCGCCGGCTGGTGGGGACAAGCCCGCCGCCCGATTACCGGTGGGCCATCGACCGGGACCTCAAAGTCGTCACCACCCTTGGGGTAAGGTCGCTGGATACGACCGTCGTCATCGACCCCGAAGGCCGGATTGTTTACCGGGACGAGGGCCCGACCCCGTATGAGACGTTAAAGCGGGCGGTGGAGGCGGCTTTGCCGTGAGGTCCTTCGGCCGGGTTTTACGGCTTCTTGGGCCGGTTATGGGGGCGGCCCTGGCCGGGCTGGCCTGCTGTGCCCCGGGCCTCGCCGGGTTTCTGGCCCCGGTGGTCTTTGCGGTCCTGGGTGTCGCCGGGTTGCGGCTGCTGGTCGAGCTGGAAGCGCCCCTCGCTTTGCTGGCGACCGGCTTAAGCTTGCTGGCCGCCTGGCGGGCTCCGAACCATCTTGGGCGGGTGGGCAGTGGGGTGCTTGGGGTGGTGGCCCTGCTGGTGGGCCTTACCCGGTTTCTCTGGGACGTCGACCCCGACCTTGTGATGGGGGTGCCCCCGGTTTATCTCTTCTTTGTCGAGCGGCAGACGATTCTTGCGCCGGCGGCGGCCTTCGCCCTTTTTGGCGCCCTGTCGGCCCCCCTTGAGAGGGCGGTCGGGGCGGTCCGACAGGCGCTCCGCCGGCAAAAGGAGGTTTTATAATGGCCGAAAAGCTTTTCAGGCTGCGTGTTGGGGGGATGAGCTGTGCGGACTGCGAGGGGCGGGTCCGCCGGGCGCTGGAGGCGGCCGGGGCCAGGGTTCTTAGGGTGAGCTGGCCAAAGGCCGAGGCGGTTATCGGCCTGCCCGAGGAAGGCTATGATTTCGGGCGGCTCGCCTCGGCGGTGGCGGCCGCAGGCTATGAGCCCGGGCCGGTTGAGCCCCTCGTCTCGGGCGAATTTTCCGGTCCACCCCCGGCCCCCGATGCCGAGTACGACCTGGCGGTTATCGGGTCGGGGGCGGCCGGATTTGCGGCCGCCATCCGGGCCACCGAGCTCGGGGCCCGGGTGGTGATGGTCGAGCGGGGGACCCTGGGTGGCACGTGCGTGAACGTCGGGTGCGTGCCTTCCAAAGCCCTTTTACGGGCCGCCGAGGTTTACCACGAGGCCGGGCACCACCCCTTTGCCGGGATTTACACCCGGGCCGAGGGGGTCGACCCCGAGAAGGTCGTCGCCCAGAAGGCCGAGCTTACGGCCGAGCTTCGCCGGGAGAAATACGCCGATTTAGTTGATTTCTACGGCTGGGAGCTTATCTACGGCCAGGCCCGGTTTGAGGGCCCGGATGCGTTAAGCGTTAACGGCCGCAGGCTTAAGGCCCGGGCTTACCTGGTGGCGACCGGGGCCTCCCCGTATGAGGCGGTCCCGCCGGTTCCGGGCCTGGCCGAGTCCGGGTATCTCACCTACATCGAGGCCCTGGAACTGAAGGGGGTTCCGGCCCGGCTGGTGGTCATCGGGGCGAACGCTGTCGGCCTGGAGCTCGGCCAGTACTTTGGGATGCTCGGGAGCAAGGTGACCTTTTTCGAGCTGCTGCCCCGGATTGCCCCGTTTGAAGAGCCCGAGGTCTCCGAGGCCCTGACGGAGGCCTTTAAGGCGCGGGGCTTTGAAATCTTCACCGGGGCCCGGGTCGAGCGGGTCGAAAAGAACCGGGTCTACGCCCGGGTAAACGGCGAGCAGGTTGTCCGGGAGTTTGACCGGATCCTGGTGGCGACCGGGCGGCGGCCGGCGACCCGGGAGCTCAACCTCGGGGCGGCCGGGGTCGAGGTTGACGGCCGGGGTGCGGTCATCGTCGACGGCTATCTGCGGACCACGAACCCGCGGGTCTGGGCGGCCGGGGACGTGGCCGGGGCGCCCCAGTTCGTCTATGTGGCCGCCTACGAGGGCAAGATTGCGGCCGAAAACATCCTGCTGGAGGCCGGGCGCCGGGTTGAGCTTGAGGCGGTGCCCCGGGTGACCTTTACCGACCCGCAGGTGGCGGCGGTGGGCCTTGGGGAGGCGGAGGCCCGCAAGGCCGGGTATGAGGTGCAGACGGCGGTCCTGCCGGTAAAAGAGGTCGTCCGGGCCCGGGTGAACCGCAAGCCCTTCGGCCTTTTCAAGCTCGTGGCCGACGGCCGGACCGGCCGGATCCTGGGCGCCCACCTGGTTGCGGAGCAGGCTGGCGAAGCGATTTATGCGGCGGTGCTGGCGGTAAAGTACGGGCTTCGGGTCGGGGACCTGGTCGAAAGCTTTGCGCCGTACCTGACGATGTCAGAAGGTTTAAGGCTTGCGGCCCTGGCCTTCAGCCGGGATGTAACCCGGCTGTCGTGTTGCGCCGGCTAGGGAGGTGAAGGCCCGTGGTGCGCAAGGCTCTGGGCGTAGTGGTGGGGCTAACGGCCTTTTTAGCCTGCCCGTGCCACCTCCCCCTCACCCTGCCGCTTTTGCTTGCGGTTTTGGCCGGGACGCCTTTGGCGGCCGTCCTTGAGCGGAACGTGGGGCTTGTGGTGGTGGCAGGGCTGGTCTACTTTGTGGTGGGCCTCGGGCTGGCCTTAAGGCTGCTTGGCGGCGACGCCCGGCCGAAGGAGGCTGCTCAGCGTGGGGCAGGGCGCTAGGTCCGGGGCCGGCCTCTGGGTGCGGCTCATCGGCGTGGGTCTGGGGGTCGTGATGCTTTTGCCGGTAATCATCCCGACTGCCCGGTGGCTGGGGATCTGGCGGCCTGCGAAGCCGGCGGCGGTGGTCCGGCCGGCCGAGGTTCCGGGGGTTGCGCCGGACTTTTCGGTAAGGACCGTGGACGGGGGCGGTTCAGCCTTTCGGAGGTGAGGGGTCGGCCGGTGGTGGTCTTTTTTATGGCGGCCTGGTGCAGCCCGTGCATCTATGACGCCCGGGCGCTGGCAAAGCTTTACGCCGAGTATGAAGGGCGTGGGCTTGAGGTGCTGGCGGTGGACGTGGACCCGTCGGAGACGGAGGCAGACGTGAGGCAGTTCCGGGAGTGGGGCGTACCGGAGGCCCGGTACCGCTGGGCCCTGGACCCGGAGGGGAACCTGGTGCGGGCATTTAAGGTGCGGGCCTTAGAGACTACGGTCATTATCGACCCGGCAGGACGCATCGTCTACCGGGATGAGGTGAGCACACCCTACGAGACGCTTAAGGAGGTTGTCGAACGGCTGTGGAAGTAGGCTACATCGGATACGCCTTTGGGGCGGGGCTGCTGGCGGCGGTGAACCCGTGTGGGGTGGCGATGCTGCCGGCGGTGGTGGGCTACGAGCTCGGAGTCTGGTCGGGTGGGCCGGTGCGGCCGCTGCGGGGCCTCTGGTTTGGCCTGAGGGCGACGGCCGGCTTTGTCGGCCTCTTTTCGGCGTTCGGGCTGGTCATCGTCTTCGGGGGCCGGACCCTCATCGGTCTGGTGCCGTGGGGTGCGGCGGCCGTCGGGGTCGGCCTGGTAATCCTGGGGGCGCTGACCCTTTCCGGCCGTCGGCCCCACGTGGTGGCCCTAAGCCGGGTTGAGCTTCCGGTCGGTGGGACCCTGGGACCGTTCGGCGTCGGGGGTAGCCTACGGGGTTGCGTCCCTTTCGTGCGCTTTGCCCATCTTTCTGGTCGTGGTCGGGGGCGCCGTTACAGTTGGCGGTCCGGTGGCCGGGCTTTTGATGTTTTTGGCCTACGGGGCCGGGATGAGGCTGATGCTTACGGCGATTGCGGTTGCGGCGGCGCTTTTTAAGGGTGCAGCCCTTGGGCTTTTAAGGCCGGCGGCTCGGTCCTTTGAGCGGCTGGCTGGGGTGCTGCTGGTGGGAGCGGGGGCATACATCGTGTATTTCTGGGCACCGGTGGTGTTCGGTGGCTAGGATTGTGGAGTTTTGGGTGCCATGGCTTGAGAAAGAGCCGGTCATCGGCTCGGGCCTTGGTTGTTGCGTGGTGCTGGCCGAGGATGCGGTCCGAGATGCGGTTTTAGAGATTCCCGGGGTCAGGGCGGTGGAAGTTGGAGGCGGGCGGGTGCGGGTGGTCTTTGACCCGGAGCTCGCCTCAGCCGGAGAGATTGGCGGCGCGCTTGAGAGCTTGGGCTATCCGCCCGAGGGGGTGATTTGCGATGTTGAGGCCGAAGGCTAAGACCGGGCGGCGGTGCGGCTGGTGCAGGCAGGAGGTTGCGGGGACCGGCCACGAGGTCGGGGGCCAGGTTTTCTGCAACCCGTGGCATGCCGAGCATTTTGAGAAGGAGCGCAAGCCGTTCTGGCAGCGGGTTTTGAAGGCCCTCGGCGCCCGGGACGGGTCCGGGGGTGGGAGCTGCTGTTAGGAGGGTGGCCGATGGGTCTGTGCCGGCGGGTCGAGGCGTTTTTAATCGGCCACTGGTTCGAGCTTGCGCTCATTTCGGGGCTGATTTTGGTCTTTGAAGTTACGGACCTGGGGGACCGGATCCTGGCCGGAACGGTGGGCGCGGCCCCGGAGCCGGTCGTCACGTTTGCCCGCCTGTGCGGCCTGCTCCGCTAGGTCCCACCGCTATGGCCCTCACCCCCTGACCCCCTCCCCCGGGCCCGGCAGAGGGGGAAATGCTCCCCTCCCCCACCCAGGGGGGAGGGGCCGGGGGTGAGGGTAACCCTCGAAGGCTCCCTGAAGTCCCCGGCACGGGTGGTATAACCGGAGTAGTCGCGCCAACACCACCTGGAGGAGCCAAGGATGGAGCCTGAGGTGGCCTCTGATGTTGTCCGGGCCGTTTGCGCCGAGCTCGACCAGCGCCCCGGTCGGGTCGGCCATTTTTACAACACGCTGGGCCATAAGCCGGAGATCCTGTGGGCCTTCGTCGACCTCCACAAGGCAATTTGAATCCCGGGTGCCCTCGACGCCCGGCTCAAGGAGCTGGCCTACCTGAGGGTTCCGGTCCTTAACGGCTGTGCCCGCCTGACGGCTCCGAATCGGGAACGG
>FWWL01003482.1_pt1 | contig 28612 bp, 36 predicted proteins | sample 2228331 | NCBI WGS metagenome assembly FWWL01 (sample SAMEA103939775, study PRJEB20133) | metagenome
TGCTCCTGTGGGAGCGCAGCGAGCGCGCCGCCATGTTGCAGACTCTGGCCGAAAGCGGCTTCGGTCGCCGCGAGGTCTTTTACCGCCTGGCCCAGGCCATCTCCGAAACCCTGCCGGTGGAGAGCAAGGAGAAGAAACTGCTGGATGGCTTCCTGACCGGCCGTCAGCGCCTGCAGGAGGAGGTGGAGAAGGTGGCAAAAAAGCAGGGGAAATTGTGAGGCGGACACTCATCCTTCACGGACAAACGATATCCTGCGTCCGTGGCAGATGAATTTCGTCACCCGCCCCGCGGAGTGCACGATGATGTATCCATCGTCAACGTAGTATTGCCCCCCTCTGATATTCTCCATATCTGCATACAAATGTCCAGCGTGTCCCCCTCAACCCACTGGAAGCCGACTATAAGGTCGGCGCTCATGTCGCAACGGTCACCCATGTAGTACGTCTTCGCCATGGAAAGAGGATCCACAGGACCATATACAAAAAAAGTCGTAGGTTGGGAACGTTTCCTTCATTTCCAGATGCTCACACTTCCGGAGAACTTCATTTATTTTCTCCACTCTGATATGCGGGGCAAAGTAGAGCACATCCATGTTGCCGCGTGCGACCAGCGCAGCGACGATACGCGGGTCATAGCGGCTGTCGGGTAGGTCGCGCGCGGCACGGTAGAGCGTCTCCCCATCGCCGCGATCCAGGAGCGCATCCAAGATGCGCGGATCGTATCGCCAATCTGGGAGATAGCACGCGGTATAGTAGAGCGCCTCCCCATCGGCACGCTCGACCAGCGCGTCAATGATGAGGCCTGGTGCGAGCTGCACCGCCTCAACAATTATGTGGCCTGGTGCAGGCCTTACCATGGCTATGACCCGGTCCGAGTCATAGCCCACTATGCGCGCCAATGCGAGTCGCGCTCCTCGCTCGTGGATGTAGAGCGGTGGCCCCTCCACCAGGACCACCACGCCATTGTACTTGTCCAACTCCGGGTCGTCCGGACTGGCCACGACATATATGCCGTGGCCGTCGCTCTTCAGGGACCCGTTGATCCACAGGGACCCCATCGCTGGGGACACGAATATCAGCAAGTCCCCGATGGAAAATGGAATAAGCTTTTTGTATCCGGTATATAGGCTGGTAAGTCTGGCTTGTTCGGTCATTTTGCTTTCTCACCCGATTTGCCCGTCGGGAGCGCGGGGGTATTTGGCGTCTCCTACCGCCTGGCCTGTCCACCAGCCATCTGGCTGGTGGACAGAGACAGGGGGCGGGATGGTCGCGCGCGTCCGATCTCATATCTTTCCCTCACTGACAAACGACATCCTGGGACCATGGCAGATGAATTTCGTCATCCGCTCCACGACAATTACGTATCCGTCATCAACGTAGTAGTGCGACCCTTTTTGTATCCTCAGTATCTGTGGGGACACGTCCAGCGTGTCCCCCTCAATGGGCTTACCAGCGATGCGTGCCTCGATTGCCCGCACCACCGACTCGTGCGGCGCGCAGCGTGCCGCGACAACTTCGTTGTACAGCTGCGAGGACATGTAGAATCTATGCCTCACCCCGTCAACCGCGCCATCCACCCACTGGAAGCCGACTATAAGGTCGGCGCAGTCGTAGCTGTCCCCCATGTAGTACGTCTCTTCCATGGGGAGAGGATCCCCAGGCCCATATACAAAAAAGTCGTAGGTTGGTGACGCTTTCTTCATCCCCAGCTGTTCACACTTCCGGAGAACTTCATTTATTTTCTCCACTCTGATATGCGGGGCAAAATCGAGTCCCCCGCTTTGCACAACAATGTCAACCAATGGATTCATGTGTTCCTCCTTTCTGATGTGGATCAGGATGGCCAAGCTCAGCGAGCCTGGCGGAGATGCGATGAAGCCGATACTTTGGCAGCCCGCGCGCAGCCCTGCTAAGCGTCTTTGTATCGGCACGCTCGACCAGCGCATCCATAATGCGCGGGTCGTAGCGGTCGTCCGGGAGGCGGAGCGCAGCGTAGTAGAGCGTCTCCCCATCGGCACGCTCGACCAGCGCATCTACGATGCGCGGGTCATAGCGGTCGTCCGGGAGGTGGTATGCGGCGAGGTAGAGCGTGTACCCGCCGGCACAGGCGATGAGAGCATCTATGATGCGCGGGTCATAGCGACCGTCAGGTAGGTCGCTCGCGGCGAGGTAGAGCGCCTCCCCATCGCAGCGTGCGACCAGCGCATCCAAGATACGCGGGTCGTAGCGATCCCGGCGGAGGTCGCGTGCAGCGTAGTAGAGCGTCTCCCCATCGGCACGCTCGACCAGCGCATCCATAATGCGCGGGTCGTAGCGGTCATCGCGCAGCCACTGCGCGGCGTGGTAGAGCGTCTCCCCATCGGCACGCTCGACCAGCGCGTCCAGGATGAGCGGGTCGTAGCGGTCGTCGCGCAGCTCCTGCGCGGCGTGGTATAACGCCATACCATCGCCCCGCTCGATCAGCGCCTGGATCAGGCGCGGGTCGTAGCGCTCGTCGGGGAGGTAGCACGCGGCGCGGTATAGCGCGTACCCGCTGCCGCTTCTGATCAATTTATCAATGTTGTACACTTTTTATCCTTCTCCCGATTTGCCCGTCGGGAGCGCGGGAGAAGTATGAACGCCACGGTAACATCAGTGTATCTGGCACTTCGGCAATGGCATCTTTACATGTCAATTTCGTGGCCTATGTACACCCCCAATTTTTCGGCCAGATCACAATACTCGTTTTTGTAGATGACAATCTCATGCTCGCTCAGCATGTGTCTACCTTCCGTAAGCAGAGAATGAAGGTATTCCAGCATATATCGCTGGCATACCTGGCAACTCTCGTGCCATCCATTCAACCTGTGGAGTTCAATCATTTCCTTGAGCCACATCGGGGCATACTGATATTTAATTTTGTCGTCATCTACTAATACTCCATCGAAACACTCAATGTACACCACTCCACTCTCCCCCAGGAACAGAAAATCGTGACGAGACTTGAAAAAGCCTGTCCATTTGATATTGTCAATCCCAACAATATCAGCAGCCTTCCCAACCGCGCCACGATGCCAGACCACTATAGTCTCCTCCACCAGACACAGATCATTATCGCACGCCTCACGGATAGCGCGAATGAACCTTCCGCCAAGGGGTAGGTAGGAGAAGGTCGGATGAACATGCACAAATTCACATTGCGGGTAGAGGCCGCGGACCAGATCGGCCCTGGCAGATGCCTCATCATACAAAATGATTGTCACGTGCTTACCGTCCAGCACGGCGTTCTCAATAAATATCTTCGCCCATGGAATTGGAACAGCCACACCATGGGCATCATTCAGCGAATTTGCGCTGAGCACAGCCTGCCAGTCGAATAGGAACGACCGTTTTCCTTGGAATTCCTTCCGTTCAAAGATACTATGGGCAAGTTTCATGCTAGCCTCCTAATCATTGATTTTGAAACAGATTTTTCTTTCCTTCAAAGCGGAGAGTGGTCATGCCGAGGGGGCCATTTCTGCATTTCGTCAGATACACAGTGACTTCGTCTGAAGGAAGCCCAACCTCGTCTATTGGCCGTCGCAGCACAAAGACCGCGTCAGCAGTTTGCTCAATGGCCGAGCTTTCTGCCAGATGTTGTGGAACAGGCACCGAGCTGTGTGCCGCCTCACGATTGAGTTGTGCGGCGGCCACGACTGGCACGTCAAGCTCCCGTGCAACTTGTTTCAGATTACGAACGATCTCCGCCACAATCTCATGGCGTCTCTGCGCCACAGACGACGGCGGCGGCATGAGGAGCTGGAGATAGTCCACAATGACGACATCCGGGCGCGTCTGGAGCGCCAGATAGCGAATATCATGAGGACTTAACGACGCGCTGTCGCAGATGTGGAGATTAGACTGGCTCGCCATGTACTCCGTAGCTTTCGCATATGTGTTCCACTCTTCCGGAGACATGACAGCATGTAGCTGCTTGTGGTAGGGAATCCCAGAAACCATGGACACCAATCTGCGGTAAATTTGCTCGGCAGGCATTTCCAAAGAGAACAGCATAAATTTCACGCCGCTTTTCGCCCGAAGATGCCGGAAAATCACATTCAGGAGAAAAGCGGTCTTCCCTACCCCAGGTAGAGCCGCAACGATGACAAGGTCCCCACGGTCCATTCCCGCATAAATCCTGTCGATCTCGGTAATGGAAAATGGTACCGACCTGCGCGGCTCCTGAGAAAACACCCTATCCGACTCAGTTTTGGCCAGATCAGCCAGGGTGTGAACGTTTTGAGACGCCTGGCCAGGCACACGAATTTGAGACAGTGATGCGTACAGATCAGATATTACTTCCAGCGCACCCCTTCCCTTAGAAACCCATTGAGCCGCGTTTCTTATTGAATGGATGATACGCCTTCGGGCGGCATAATCTGCCACAATACGGGCGTAACTCAATGGCGATTCCATGAATGGGATGTAGGTGCTCTGGATAAACGCCAGAGCCACCTCCCCAGTCACGTTGGAACTATTGTGTGGAACCAGATCATGGATTGTTCCATCTCGCTTCATCTGCTCTGCGATGGTGGTCGTGTCCACCACCATACCGGCCTCTCGGAGACGCCCAATCGCCAGCCATATGTCCCCATATGGCTTCCACGAAAAGGAATCTGCCGACACCAGAGCGGAACAATCTTCAAAGGCGTCGGGATAAAGGATTACGGAAACAATAAGGGCCAACTCCGCGTCCCTGTTGTGGATTTCAGCCATTGTTGCTTACCTCCGACTCGAATCTGGTCACTTTTTCTTCATCCTCCCGTTCCAAACAATTCGCATAGCCGAGTCTTTCGAGCATAGCAAGATACTGTGCGTATCTGCTCAGCGCAGATATACACTGAGCATACACGTCGGGGCGAAAGTGCCTGCCATGTTCGATAAGGATGGAAATAAGTTGCTCGGCAATGTCCTGGTAGTTCATTTCTTCCCCTCGAGAAACTGTGATGCCGATATTGCGTTATCACCAAAATCAAGGGCAGTCTGCGGGAGTTGAATCGTTCGTGGCGGTTGCTCTTTTTTAGAGCCACGCTCCGGATAGCCACTTTGCTCCCATCTAGAAAGGATTGCGTCAACGTATTTGACGCTTTTACCGGCACTTATCCGGATTGCTTCGAGGATCCATTCGTCAGGATGGATTCTTTTCCAATCATCAATCATTTCCCCCAAAAACACCAAATAGCGTTTGTAATCTATCTTGTACCTATCAAGGGCATTCATGACTGGATCGCTTTCTCCACCCAGCCCTCCCTCAGAGGGGTTAATTGATGGTTTAAGTCTAGTGGCTTGACTACCACCAGTCAAGCCACTTGACTGGTGGTAGTCAAGTGGCTTGACTACCTTGTCTGCGAGTTTCCCCAAGTTGATCCGGTACGAGATCGTACCGGCGCCGGTCCTACCTTCCGGAATGAGAAACTCGTTCTGGCGCAGGGCCTCAATAGTGTCAGCAAGGCCTTGCCGACTTAGGCCCGTCTTGATTTCCAGGAGTGAGTAGGACGGGTAAGTAGATTGGCCTTCACCGTTTGCGTGATCGGCGAAGGCCAGCAATACGATCTTCACCGTTGATTCTTTCGCTACCCGCCCTTCTCCACCCTTTGTATATTTCAAATCCCCAAATCTGGCCATGAAGACCATGCTCATGATTCCAACGCTCATTTCAGCCCCCCATGTGCAAATTGCTTCAGGATTTCTGGAACGTCTTTTTCGAGGATGCCGTACAGGGCATCCTCAGGATACTCGCGTTCCAGGAAGTCCGCCAGTCTCTTGCATGCCCTGAGCGAACTTTTCCCGAAGCGTACTGGAGGGTACATGACGCCATCCTTCTCGATGGATGGACGCCACACCTCCATAGAGCCAATCTTTCCCGTTTTCACCAACCATAATCGCCCGTGCCAACGGGCGATTCGCCGATTCCCGTACTTGTCTCTGAAGGAAAACCAGACTTTCATAATTTCTTTTCTCCTAAGGTATAAAGGAGTAGGCGATCACAATCACTATCACACACGCCAACAGTCCGGTCAAGACGAACAGGATGGCGCCGAAGAACAGTTTCTCTTCGTAGTTGGAGCAATCGCGGCAGAGGATAACGCCGCCATACTCCATGGCATCATCATTTGGTCCGATTTCCTTTCCACAGTGTTCGCATATCATCGGACACCTCCTATAGTATTCATAATGTTTCTTCCGGTATGGCGTGCGCTGTCCAGGTCAAACCCTTCCGGTGTCTGACCGGACACTGCTTGCTGGATGGCATGTTCGTATTCCACTCCTGCATCCAGCCATGCCTTGAGCAAGATGGCGCGCCAGATCAGTGTTCTGTGGTCAGGGGATTTTTCTTCCAGTTGGCGAACCTGGCTATCCACCAAACCCAGGGTGTTTGCGATGATGGTGATATGGGATGGTTGCTGTGGTACTGCATCGGCCCGGCGCACCACCCTCCAACGTACTTGTCCATCTTTCTCTTCTCGGCGCATCACGACCTTCATTTTTTGTTGGATGAAAAACCCACGCGCTTCTGCAATATCGCGCGTAGGCGCGCTTCCATTCCATGTTTTTCCTGAGCTCACGTCAATTCCCAATGAGCCCAGCATCTCCACATACGCTGTTGCTACTTTGTATTCGAGATGCCTTGGCCCATACAGGTAGGCACATGGGTCCCCACTGCTGGTCTCCCCACGAACCCATCCTTCCACGTCAACGATCTTCTCGTCTTCACTGGGTTCAACTGGAACGCCAGTGAACCCAAGGTTCAATGCCGTCTGAATTGACGCTGCGATTTCCCGCAGGACCGATTCAGACGCTGGCAACCTCACCAGTACGTGGACATTTCCGAAGTACAGCCTGGCCGTCGCCAGCCGATCGGCTCCCTGTACCTGATCGGCTCCCTGTACCTGAGCGAATTCGCTCGTGTTCACATCGTTCTCGTTCATCTCGTTTCCTCCTTTACACCCCATATTACCCCCATGACATTAAATTATCGTGATTTTTAACTAAGAGTCTTGTGATATTTTCTCGGTTTCCCCTTCATGTTGTACTGGGATGACCAATTCGTCATCCGTCTCTCCGTCAATGATCTGGACGCGCCAGGCTCTGGTGGAAGCCGGCATGACGCGAAGAAACAGGAAGAATGGGTACACAGCCGCGCACACTCGCAGGCGAACATCACTGTCCCGATAGTTCGGTCCCCCTTTCCACCCTTTACACTCTACCAGGACCGCCAGAAGATAATCTTCATCCCCTTGTTTTGGAGAGAGAAGATGAAGAAAATCGGGAGTGTATTTCACTCCCCTTCCGTCGTTTCCCCCAATGGACTCCATTCTCAATGTCATGGGGTGATGGACAGTCTTCTCCACGATCATGTCCGGGAAGACCTTGCCCAAAACCCGATCGGCTTCCCGCCCCCAGCGCTCCTCTACACTCGAGTCGTATACCATGGAGCGGGAAGCCCGATACAAACGTCGCCTTATGCTATGTCGTTCAGGCATACCGTTTCAAAATTTCGTGTATGCCTGCGGACAGCAGAGAGGCCATGAGGGCTACCAGGCCCTTCTCAACGACGCTCATTTCACTCATCATGAGCGTGAAGAACAGGCTTACCAGGACGTTGGCAATCCTGGCATGATCTCCAGTAACGACCAGGCCTGCTTTCCTGGCCAGGTAAACAGACACATACACGACCAGCGCCAGGATCGTGCCGATACGTCCAGCGTCAAGCAAGGAAATCAGTTCCTCAGGCATAATACACTCCTTTCTCTAGACAGAATTATACCACTATACACTATTGACAGGTTTCCTCTTTTGTATTATACTTATGGCATGGACACAAAAGAGCGTGTATTGCGTCTGTACTCATCGGGTCTATCCCAATCCGACATCGCCAGAATATTGGGGGTCAGCAGGCAGGCGGTGCATTTCCATCTCCGCCATTTGCGCAACAGGCGCAATCCTTCCATCGCTCAAAGGCTGGTTCTGTGGATGTTCTTCGTCGGGCACATCCCAATACCTCACATCCACAGAACAACAGGGATTGCCATGTCCTCAATTTATAGAATCCTGTTCAACTCCAAACTGAACGAAACGGACGGACTGGAGCTTGAAAAAATGGTCCGTATGAAAGAAGTTGCAGAGTATCTCCGTAGCCGATTCCCATTCGCATCAAAGGAGGTTTTTGATGCAATCAATAAAGAACACTCTGCATGATCTGTTCTCGTTTATCCCTTTTCTCGTGGGGGAAATATTCTGGATTCTTGGCGAGATCGTTCGTCTGTTCGAGCGTCAGGCAGTAGATGTGATCTCGGCCTTTGTTCCGATCATCGCCCCCATCCCATCGGCATTCATGGTGTTCTCGGCCCTGTTGTCCATCGGCTTTGATCGCCAAGTCGCTTTGGTCGCAGCAGTGGCAGTAGAAGCCCTTGGAATTGCCGTTGTCAACACAGCCTTCTCGTTCTGGAGGTGGGATAGGTACAAAAGATTTACCGACCAACACCAGTTCCTCCAGGTGGCTATCGGAGTCATGGCGTTTTACCAGGCTCTGGTATTCGTCATGAATGTTTTCCTGATCCCCGCCGACGTTCCTACCCGCATGGCAAAGGGTGGCCTGTCGCTCCTATCGCTGATGGGCGCAGTTGTGCTCGCCTTGCGAGCACAACATGCGCAACTTACGCAGGAAATAGAGAAACAGGCGCAACTTGCGCGCGAAGCACGCATGCTAAAGCGTAATACGGCGCAAGATTCGGCGCAACTTGCACTCTTGCGCCAGAAGGCGCAACTTCACCCGCAACTTTCGGCGCAAGTTGCGGGAAACGGACGGCCCTACCGCCTGTGGGATGTTCTACCATACAGCGAGAAGGCCGGAATGCTCAACATGAGCACGGAAGAAATCATGAGTAAATATGGCGTCTCCGAACGCACCGCTCAGTTGTATCGCCGGCGTGCGATGAACCTAAATCGATCGTATGAGAAGGAGTGACCATGGATCGAGAATTCAACTTGACGATTTCATCAGCGGAAATGAGATCGTACTCGTACTTCACGATCTTCTTCCTATCCACCCTGCTTATCGTTGCTCTGATATTCATTTCAACCTTTTCATTTGTCCAGACGTCCGAAGCTTTCGATTCTCTAGATCGTTCCGCTTCGGTTTTTATGGGGGTGAATATATCCATTTGGGTCAAGTGGGCCATTGCCATCATCATCCAGTATGGCCCAAACGTCGCACTGGCGGCCAGGAAATTCATCCTGGACAGCAAATCTTCGTATTACGCCATTCTGGCCTTTGTATCTTTCTCATCGGTGGATGCCGCCACCAATGTATACTGGTGGCATCGGCACGCCGTTCTGCCAGCGGATGATGCCTTCTCAACGATTATCGTGACCTTCTTCGGCTACCCGACGATGGTCGGAATAACTTTCGTTGAGGAGTCCATCCCAATAGTCTTCTTTGTGGCGGTGTACTCCTATAAGATGTTCAAGATGCGCAAGAAATAAGGAGGATGGAAATGTCTTACCACACACTGATCATCGTTGGAAACATTGGCAGCGATCCAGATATGCGCCACACACCCACCGGACAAGCGGTAACAACCTTCACAGTTGCCTCCCATCGGCAACGCACCGAAAATGGGGGAATATCCAAAGAGACCGTGTGGTTCCGGGTGATAACCTGGGGGAAGATGGCCGAAGTATGCCACGCATACTTGAGAAAAGGAATGAAAGTGTTTGTGGAAGGTCGTCTTAACCCAGACCCGGAAACAGGTGGGCCGCGCGTATGGATGGGTAAAAACGGACAGCCGCGCGCATCGTTTGAAGTCACTGCTGGCGTCGTGCGTTTTCTGTCAAGTCGCAGTGACAGCGGCACGTCCACAACTGATGAAGAAGTAGACATCCCATTCTAGAGCCAGCAGGCCGGGCGGGGCATGGTAGCCCCGCCCAATCTTTCCGTTTACTTGAACAGTAAGGAAACAACGTTGGCGATCACCGAAGAAATGAGCGCGATGAGAATCGCCTTATTCGTCGCCTCTTTCTTTTCCTCCTTCTCACGGAGTTCCTCGATCTGCTTCTCCAGCACGAGAAGGCGGAAGATCAGACCATCTTCTGGTTTTCCATCGCCAACCAGAATCATGTTCAACTTGTCAATCGCCATCCGCATCTCATCCATGCGCCTGGCGATTTGCATGATGTCAGCTACATAAGAACTGGCAGATGAAGACGAAGATTTCATATAGATACTCGCACTAAAGGATGGTATCAGAAAGAGCGGTCATGCAATCATGTTGTTGTGTATACGAACAAAAAAACAATGTTGTGATTCACGCCAGTTGCAGCATTGAAACGCAAAACCGCCTGGAGATTTGTCGTATCTGCGTACACAACTCCTGTTTCGTCATGATTTGGACTGCCGCATACACCGGCGATTGAACCAATATGTGCCGGTATGGCAAGCGAAAGTGGCAGTGTGATGCTAAGTTGCGAAATGGAACCGGTGGTTGTAGGGTTTACAGCAATTCTGCCGTACACCACCACAAGTCGCCCAAGAGTGTAATATGTTGTCGGTTGTGGTGTGACTGAATCCAGATTGCTGATGATGGTGGCTGTTGGGGTGTATGATTGTGGACCTACATTCATCTTTGTGCCTGTCACCGCTCCGTCCGCAAGCTTCTGTTCTGTCACTGCCCCATCGGCGATTCCGTCTTGTGGTATCGGATCGCCTTCTCCGGCGGTATGATCGTGTCCTTGCAGAACAAATGTTCTAAATGCGCTGGCGAGAACACTCATCGCGCTTCCGCCGCTCAGCACACTCAGGTAGTCTGTCCCGTCAGGGGATTTATTCGGTCGTTCTCCCAGCCACGCTTCTACGTCCTTCCACGACGCATCTTTCCGTCCGTATAGTTTTCCGTCTTCAGGCGCTTCTTCCACGCCATCGCCATCACCACTCCAGTATGCCCAGCGCAGGTCAATGATGTCGTTTCGCTTCCCAGGCCTCACATCCCGGACAATCCGATCCTGCCCAGCGAACAGGACAACGCCTGCTAGGGGGATATGGCCATCAGGTGGGACAGGAATGTCGTATGGTGTCAGCAGGGATTTGTGGGGCTTCGACGGCCCTTCTGTAACGGCCACGTCAACATGATCGTTGTTCCAATACACAGAAATCAGGACAACGCGCGCACCACTTCCGGGAACGTATGAAGATAGATTTACTTTTTTTCCGCTAAACTCCCGCCACTGTCCGCCTATCCAGTACATCCCACTTCTCACGTCCACTTTCATTCCACCGCCAGGAGAGACGATGTTAGGCAGCAGCTGGGCTTCATTTACCCAAACTGTATCGTTTCCTGGAAACTCATGGCTCTCATGGTGGGATAGCACAAATAGATTCCAGTTCGGTTTGAACTGGATCGGATTGACTCGCAACCCAATCACTTGCAACACGCCAGGCAAAGTTCTGTCGTAGCCTATACGCACCCTCAGGCCAGGCGCAGTGGCCACCGTCGCATTCACCACATCTATCTCCGCCCCGTTGGATAACCGCACGCGCGACGTTCCGGGTACGGCCCCTGGCCCAACGATCTCCGCAACCTGCTCTGGCCCAAAAAACTCGTCTATTACCGTTCTCACAATAAACTCCCTCAGCCTTGCTCTCAATCCCATCTTACCTCTCCTTTCCTATCCTTTCCTAAAACACCGCCCATGGCGTGATAGCATACCCGGCCCAGATGAAATTCGTTCCTGGGGTTCCATAGCCCGGAAGAACCGACCACAGATTCCCGGTTTTGGTCTGCCATGTCAGGCCAAAATCGCTTGAGTAGGCAATGTATGACTGACCATGCACGTACTCATCTGCATTGACTGCATACAAACACCTTCCTGGAGACGGAACGCTTTCCCATGTATCGCCAAGATTCTCAGAGCGGTACCCGCCGGTCAGGATGCGCCCCATATATGCGGCAAAATCCTGCACTCCAAACATATAGCCTGTGCTGGAAAAGCCGGTTTCGAAGTCATACAATCCGCGCTCTCTCAAGCGGCTGATACCCCCACCCCCAACCGCTCCGATTCCCATAAGCATCCATCCAGCGGCGCGCAGGGGATGAGGAGAGTAGTTGCTTCCTGTTGAAACAGGGGAGTTTCCGTAGAATACCATTTCACCGGCAGGTGAGATGCGCACAATGCGAGCGAATTTGAGCACCCCACTTGCTCTCGGCGCAATTCCAGTCATATTTCCGTCAGTGCCTAAAGTGAGAAGTCTGGCTGGCCAGGAGTATATGTCAATTTGCTGATATGTTTGTACCCAGGCGTCGCTCGCACCACCACGAAATATCCTCTGATCAGATGGCCCGTGTCCGGCTACTATGATCAGAATTCCCGGGAATGGTGAACCGAACAGAGAGACACAAAATGGACCATCAGCAAACGGCCCGGGCTGAATGATGGTGCTGTCTGCGATAGTGAACCATGGTGTAATCCCCACCCAGCAAGCTCGCATGGACGTAGTTGGATTACCAAACGCTCCAACGATCAGCCCATCGTCAAGAACGATGAACTGATAGCACGTCCCCTTAACGTCATCCTCCAGGCCATCGTTCAGTGGTCTCCACACAGGATTCCCCTCAAGCAGATTTTCCGTCCAGGCGAGTCCTCTGTTTGTAGCCACGATAGCATACAACTGGTCACCAGACGGCGGTACCGGCGCAGGTCCTGGTGTGGGTGGCGGAGGGGTTGGTGGTGGAGAGGGTGGCGGTGGCACAGGGGGTGGTTGCGGCCCAGGCGGGTAATACGAAATGGAATTTCCCGGGAATGTTTCCGGCTCAAAGGTGAACGTCGCGCGGAGCACTCCCGTTCCGTCCATCTGGTATTGGATCGATCTAGGCAGAGCACGTCCGCTCCAGGAGAAACGGTCGTTATTCAGCGATAGATGCACATACTGGAAGGGGAAAATATCAATAACCCGATAGCCGCCATGCGCAAATGAGATGCGGATGGAGCGAATGCGACGGTTCTCGCGGCCGAACACCAGTGCCGCCAGGTGATTGGCCTGGCTTTGTCCACTCAACAGCAGGCGGTCCATGATCAATATGTCTCCCGTCCTGGCAAAGACAGAGCCAGGCGAGCGACTGAAATATGGTGCTGCGGTAGTGGCTGTAGCTGCAACCCCAGACAGTTCCACCATCGCTATCTGCGGTGTCTCCACCACTTCTATTTCGCGTCCCTCATCCAGGATGTCGTCGTCTGTGGCAGTAAGGATTTTGATCACGCTCCTCTGCGCTGGCAGGACAAATTGTGGGTCTATGTGCATAAACAAACGACCATACCGATCTACCCCAGGGATAGCCAGGATGGAACTCTGCCCGATCTCACGCAGCTGGCTGAAAATCCCATCCGAAGGAATATCGAAGGCTGAAGCCGTGCGCGTGTCGCCAGTCAGGTATACGTCGGTGATCTCGGCCACGGTGCTGCGCCAGTAGAGCAGATGCCATGCGGCATGATCCACCGTCAATACCGGAAAATTGGTCCAGGCCGGTGCCGATTCTGGCCGCCGCGCCTCAACCCCAGGTGGGAAGCCAGGCATTCGGTCCAGCCAGTGATGCAAACCGCGAACCGTAAAGGTCACAGAGCGTGCGTTGCTGTCCAGACGAATGCTTTCCCCATCGATCCATCCGGAGCACACGATGTTTTCTCTCCCTGGCAGAACGCCCACTCCGCCAGTGTGCCCATCCCCGAACCCCTCCTCCAACGCGAACAGGATCACCCGCGCTCTGTCGCGCACCCAGGATACATCTCCGTAGCAGGTTACACTGAATTCCCATCCGCCGCTGTCTGAACCAGCGACCAGGGAGTTCAGGGTGAAATCCATAAAAGGGAGATGTTCTGGGTCGTACACGTACACGTACCTGTACCCATTCGCGCTCTTTCCACTTCGTGTAGCGGTAAGTTTGACCCGCACCACGCCCCCAGGTGGGTAGGAGTCCAGGCGCAGGGTGGCGGTTACGCCCGTAGTTCCGCCAACAAACGTCCCAGCCGATGCGGACCATTGCCGGCTAATCGTCCCGCTGCCCAGGCACCAGGTGTCGGTGGAATCGAAGGGGATGTCTACAGGATAGGACTTTGCGTACACCACCACATCGCTCCCAAAGACGGGAACAGGGGCAGGGGAGTCGTGCTGGTCGGTGTAGGCAATATCTCCATCCATGTAGGGTACCTTATTTAAAATGCGCACGTGTTTCGGCCAGGGGAGCATCTCGTCTACGACTGTAAGGTAATGGCCATTCTGCACCCTTATCTCACTGGTCTCCCCGATGTATAGCGTGTCCGATGTTGGTGCTTTGCGGATGCGTGCCATACCGACATCATATCCCCCCTCATATGTTCCGATCCACAGAGTCATTCCCGGGAGGACGTTCCCCAGTGTTCCACTCCCGGAAGAATATTTGATCTCTAGCAACCCATCATGACTGGCAGGAGATTGCGAGCACACGGCCTGGAAGATTACCGGCGGATGCTCCATGCTCGCCAGAGCCAGTCGGATGCGATGACCACCAGATCGCAAGTGTGCGATTTCCTGTGCGTTCAATGCTCTGATGGGCGGCATTGTCAGGTTATCCTTTCCAGAAGATTAAATCTTACTTCCACCTCGAGTTTATGCCTATACTCATGCCGCATGGGTTGCTCTGGAATGGCCATGATAGCCCGAAAAACGTGGAACTGCCCATCATCCGCTTTTGTGCGGATGTAGATGTCACGATTGACAAACCCAAAGAAGTTATTCCACGTGGATTCGGGAATGTATGCCCACCGCCATGTGGTATTGGCATATCCCAGTTCCACAGTCTTCCCTGATGCCGTGATTGCAGATGCGCTATGGCGGGCAAACGTCCAGAAAGGCTCCAGGAGTCCCAGGTCTTCCAGGTCTGTCATTGTGTTCTGAGTGAGGCCAATCATAAATCCCGTTGGCATGTTTATCCCTCAAGCGATGGCATTTTCGATTGCTTTCAGGATTTCCCTGCCGCCTTGGCTGATCATATCCCGCACCTGAGCGATTGTCATACCACCTCCAACATTGACAACAATCATCTGTCTGCTATTGTACGTTGCTCCCCGTCTGAGTGCGGACAGGATGGCAGATTGGGACAGCCGTCCGCCCAGGATGCTCTCTGCAGCGCGGGTAGTGGCCGGGTTCAGGACAAATTCCCTGAATCCGGGTTCGACACGGTAAAGTCCCGGCCCGGCATATCCGCCAGTCTGTTTTCCTGGAATCTGTGCGGAAGACAGGATGTTTCCATATTCATCCACGAATATTGCGTTCATTCTCCTCAGGAAATTTATGGTTTCATCCAAGATGCTTTGGTAATGCGCCCTGTAGTACTCAAACTCGCCGCGCAGGTAGATTCCCAGCGTGCGCAAGCGAATCTCGAATGCCCTGCGAATCTCTTCAATCTCATTATTGTGCTGTTTGCGCAGTTCTTCCATCTCCTGCGCGTACTGGTTCCGAATTTCCTCCATTCTTTTTTCGTATCGTTCCTGTTCTTCTTTTCTCTCCTGCTCAGCGCGCTGAATGGCTTCGGCGCGCTGGAGTTCGTATTGAGCGATTCGTTCCCTGCGTTCCGCCTCATATTGCTCCCGCAGTTCCTGTAGTCGGCGTTCGCGCTCCTCGCGAGCGCTGCGAATTTCCTCTGCTGCCTGCCTACGTTCCTCTTCTACTCTCTCCTGGTATCTGCGCATTTCCTGGGCCATTCCCAGCGCGTCGCGCTGGTTTGCCAGTTCTTCCATGCGCTGATTGTGCTCCATCTCCAGTTTCCGCAAGCGTTCCTGGGATTCGCGGCGGATTTCAGCGATGCGATCCTCGCTATCCCGGATGATCTTCGCTCGCCGATCCTCGTATTCCCGCGACATGCGTTCCAAATCGGCCTGCAAGTCCTGAGCCAGGCTAGCCAGGCGTGCGTTCAGGTCGTCCTGGATTGCCTGCATACGCTGAGCATGGTTATGGGCTTCGCTCTCGATACTGGCGTTTTTATCTCTTTCGATCTCTTCCAGTCTCTGGGCGAAGCGCTGGTCTTCCTCCTCGATACGTTGTAGGTAGTTCTGGTATTCGTCGGCGGCTTTTGTCAGCACGTCGAGTGGAATAGACGAAAGCGACTGAGCCGCCTGGTCTGCTGACTGGGTCACTTCTTTTGTGGCGACCATTTGGCGCCACAACTCCGCAGCCGAACCTTTTGCTGCCAGACCCAATGCTTCCAGAGAGCGCTGGAAGTTGAAACGGATCAATACGCCCATCATCCACAGCGTATTTCCCACATCCTTCAGCGATTGGTCCGTCCATTCTGCTCCGTACACTGCCCGGCCCAATGCGTTCCCTAGAGCCATTCCGATATTGGCACCAACGTACGCGGCTACGCCAAGAACGATAGCCTTTCCGATCAGTGCTGCGGCCATTGCTGCAATCTCTCCCGTCGCCAGTCCGGAAAGACCAGCCGCGGACATGAGTGAAGTGATGATCTGCTTCACTGCCGTGCTGGTAACGATCCGCATGAGCAGATCACCTGCGGATACCAGAAGGGAAGCGGCATTGAGCAGGCCGGCAATGATCCGTGCAGCGGTCCCGGTGATCAGCATCGCTGCGGCCAGATCAACTGCCTTCCTGAACAACTCTGGATTACGCTCAGCGAACTCAGCCAGGCGAGTGAGGTATTCAGACACACGCTCCAGGAGCGGAATGACGGCCTGCATAGCCGCACGTCCAAGGCGCTGTTGCGTCTGTTCCAGCTGCTCCTGAGCACGTCCCCAACGTTGCAGGATTTCATCTCCAATCAGGCCAAATTCCTGCAATCGTTTGGCCTCCTTTGAAGCCAGCCCCATAAAACTGGCCAGCAGGCTTCCGCCCATAGCGATCAAATCAAATCCGATGAAAGTCAGTTTCATGGACATTGTCGCCAGGATGTTGCTGGTCACGCGCATATTGTTCATCAGTTCTCTCAAGCGCGCATGTTGATTGCGCAGCTCTTCTACGCTCGCGCTTACCTGGCGTGCTCTCTCCAGGGGCATCTCCTGGCGTAGTTGTCTGGCCAGTTCATGTTCTTGAACACCTGTCAACTCGCGGAGAGCGGCACGTGTGGAGCGATACAACCGCTCTCTCTCCTTGTACTCCTGATTGAGCTGACTTTCCTTCTCCTTCAAGCGTTCCACCGCTTGAGAGTACCGGTTGATCTGATCGATCTGCTCAGCAGATAGAAATGTTCCCGCAATGGCTTCTCTGTCTCTTGTGGTCAGCTTTCCTGTACGCTGAAATCGCTCCAGCACGGAAGAGAGGGTGCGTATCTGTTGTTCCCTTTCACGGTACACCTCATTAATCGCGCGCTCCTCAATGATCAGTCCCCTTACGGTTTCTCTATCTGATACCGATAGAATCACATTTCTCAGCTTGCCCATCTGCTCCAGCCGTTCGGCCTGGAGTTGTCGTTCCGCCTCAACCGTTTTGTAGAGAGACTCTGTGATGGCGCGTGTAAGTTCAGATCGTTTGGCCTGGACAGCCTGGAGGTGCTCAAGTTCCTTGGCGGCGGATTTTGCCCCCTGCTCGATGCGTTTGAGATCGAAAATCAGTGCCGCCAGGGATTTCTCGGCCTGCTCTTTGCGAGCGATCAAATCAATAATGATGGAGAATGTCCTGTCCGGCATCTGTTCGGCTCCTTTTCATTTGCGATCTCATTCTATCCACCAGATCGTTCACGATAAGCAGGCCGCTTACCACGTCGGCTGGCTGTTCCATGAGAATCTTCGGTGGTGGCTTTCCCAGTCCGACCCAAATCGCCCACAGAGCGAAAAAGCGATCAAACTCCTCTGGCGGGAGATCAAGACCGTCTGGGAGAGCATCTTCCTGTGCCTCCTTGAGCATTCTCCCCACTACTCCAACGGCGTGCTGGAGATTCTTCAGGCGATTTTTTTTTGAATATCCTCCAGCATACTCTCCATTGTCTGGCTGGCCTGGGAGAGTTGTTCTGCCAGACGGCGCATCTCAGCACGCCAGGCGAACCATTTCGGATTGACGTTCTCCGCCGCATCCAGCCAGGCCTCCACGTCATCAACTGGGAGATTGGCGTATTCCTCTATGGAAGGCACATCGCCTTCTGAACACGCCATGAGACTGGCGCAGGTTATGGCGAAGAGATACATGGCCTCTTCTGGGACTCCGTTATCCCTGGCCCATTGCTCAGCCTCCTGGATGAGTTTTGGGCGCAGGATAACTTCCTGTCGCACAGTGGCTGGGACAACCCGTATGGTTCTACCGGCAACCGTTACGGTTATGCTATGGTCAGCCATACGTATATGACATCTCCGTTGGCTGGAGCAGTGTCAAAGGTCACTTTGGTTGTGTTCTTGGTGATACCTGTAGTGACCTCGCTTACCGTGCTTCCAGTCCGTTTGTAGACACTGTAATTTGTGCTGGAGGCCACAACCCCAGAAGGGAAAATGAATTCATCTTCGGAGCCGTCGCCGAGAAATGCCAGCAAGCGTGGTGGGCGGGCAGAGTAGAGCGAAAAGATCATGGCATCCTGCGCGCCGCTGGAGGAGACTGGCATTCCCCATGGGTACCTTTTTGCCAGTGACATAGACAGGTCGAACTGCACTGGTTCAGGGTTCTCGCCCATCCCTGGAGAGCGAATAACTGGCTTGCAAGATGGGATGATGTACGTATGGAACCCTGCCTGTCCATTAAGTGTCAGGGCCGCCTGCCAGAGGATTGCACAGATGTTGCGCTCCATGCCCTGCCGATCCGTAAGCAGGGGAAGGATGTCCGTCTCGCCAACGGTGTCAACATTCACTCCCATAATCCAGGCCAGCAACTCCTGATCTTCAACGCCCACCTGGATGCGCGCCGTTGGCGCCTGACGGGCCGGGAACGTCTGGTTGCCAAGAACCCGGTCCGAACCATAGTGAACGATGCGTTCTGGTTCGGGAATGTCCAGCGTGAACACTTGCGTACCGATCATAGACCGTCCATGCTGGGGGGCGGAGATAAACCCATCGCTCCCAACTTCGTATAGCAGTGCACCCTGAAAACGAGCGTACATGAGTTGAGTAGGCATACCTTCCACTCCTTACATAAAATAGTCTCTTATCGTAGCAGTGGTCAACAGACCCATGAAGACTGGGCCAGTGTCCTTCTGTGGACTGTCCGCGTAGTAGTATTGAGGCTCATGATTGGACGACACACTCTCCAGTTCCATGCCTGGGTGAAGTTGATTGGGCTGGATGGCGGATATGGCATTGAGAAGTGCCATCTGGAAAGCCAGAGCGTTTCCGATTACGTTTCTCTTTCCCGCGTGGCGAACGATGCATTCCAGGCGCAATGTCCATATTCTGCGCCATATATTCGTGGCATACAGCACATTTGTAAAGCCAGACGGGTACACGATGAGAAAGTAGTCGAATCCGCGGTTGAGGACGCTCCAGTCCACTCCGATCTGGATTTGCGGATCGGATATGAACGGAGCACCTATTTGCAAACGCAGGTAGGCAATCAGCGCGTTCATTGCCTGGTCGAACGTGGCGGTCACAGTGCCTCCTCAACGGCCCTTCGTATTTCGACGACAACCTGATCAGGAACATCCCTGAGGACATCGTCTACTACGTCTCTGGCGACTGTCCACCTACCCTGGTGGATAGAAGATTGCTCAGCCACGCCACCTGAGCCACCTATGACGTGCCCAACGTATCCTGTGAGGTTTTCCACGCGCCATCCACCGGGTATTGGACCAGTTTTCCAGTTTGTGGCAGCGCCGGTGCGCCTGTACGGGATGCCGCTCCCAAACCCGTCTGTAGCGAAAAATGCTCTGCGCTGTCGTTCGCTATCCCATTGGATCGGGTAGCGTACCGGGCTTCCTGGGATGCTCAATCGTTCGCGAATAGAGGAAGCCAGTCTCCTTAGCAATCTGTCTAAATTAAACACGATCCTGGCCATAGGGAAGCACCTCCAGGCTTGCCCAAGAGCGCCCGCTGCGGCGTGGGAGGCCGAGGTTCTCAAACCCGATTGCGTTGAGAGTCACAAAACTACTCAGTTCACGGCGGATAATATCCACCGGCTGAGCACCGCTCTCAAGGGCTTGTTTGGAATAGAACCTTCCGGCGGAATTGGCGTAGTGCACCAGATCGGCCACTTTTGCCTCTGCCACGACGGAAACAATACGGAATACTTCTGTAAGATTAGGTGGGACTGGAGTGATGAAACCCTCATTCTCAAGGGCAAGATCAATGACCGCACTTATCTGCTCCAGCCACGTCTCCACCTGCGAAAGCGTCGGGCAGGTGTTGCTGGTAAACAGGCCGTTATCGGTGTATGTTCTAGCCAGAGCAGCCACGCCTCCAGGAGTTCCATAAGGCATATCAGCACCCTGTAATATGAACGACGCCGAGCTTACCGTAGTAATCTGGCTTGAGCCGCAGAACTGCGGCGGTAAAGGTGATCACCTTCTGTCCCAACTCACTTGTCTGGACGGCGACGTTGATGATGTCCTGAGCCACTGCCAGGTCCAGCACGCTCTTGCTCATCACCACGGCCAGCATTTCTCCGGCCGGCACGTCTGGGGTTTCGTGAACTCCGCCGATCCGGGGCAGACCACGAATAGCATCGAGTTCAGAGCGATCGTTGTTTGCGGGGAGCAGGCCGAGGAGGGTGTAGTACTGAGCAGGGTTCAGGAACAGTTCAACCGTTCCGGTGTAGATGTTGGCCTGGGATAGAAGCCTAAGCACATCCACCGTTGTTTTGTATGCGTTCAGTGGAGTTGTGAACTGTCCCTGTGCCGTGCCGGTAATACGGTTCGGGTGGTTGAGCAAGCCGTATACTGTCATCCCGGAGACATTGAAGCCGGTGAAGGCGAGTTGCTCCAGCTTGCGCCCGACCGCTCTGGCGGCCTGTTCTGCGGCAGTGGTATCAAGGTTAATGTTGCCGCGTCGTGCGGCTTCGAGTTGCCGCTTTGAGATGGACCATCCCTTTTGCAGGATAGGAACCGGGAACGAGATTTGGTTACGCTCCACACCTTCCTGCTGAGGATCGGCCATGAAATCCATCAGCACATCCGCTCCATCCATGTCGGAGATGGTCGTAACCGTGCTGATCATGGTTCCCAGCCCGCCGATGCGGACGGTAAGTCCGTTTTCCGTCAGGCGTCTGACGAACACAAGCGGCTGGGAAAAAGCTTCCACCACCGCCCGATCCACCTGGTCGATCTCTTCTTTGGAGAGCAAGAAATTTTGACGGGCTTGCAAGATGTCGAAGTTCATTGCTATCTCTCCTACAAAACAAGAATTTGGATAGGTTCTGGAGATGCTCCAGCAGATTTGGCTTCAAGCGCAATGCCCACAGGTTCTCCAGAACCAGTTGTGGCGAGCGTTCCGTTCGCGCTTGGATACAGAAGGGTTCCCTTGCTGGCGTTCTGTCCGGCGTTCAGATATGCCAGGATGCGGGACCCAGGATGGGCGAAAGCGATCAGGATTGTATCGCCGTTCTCATAGGGAACGTCGCGTCCGGCGAGATTCTTCTGGGCGTCGAACTTCGTCCCTTCAACGGCGAACACCTTGCCCGCATCCGATGACCCTGCGAGGGTCACTCCGTTTGGATTCGGGTTCACGCGCCGACCTGGAGCAATCGTGTCAGCGCAAGGGAACTCGAGATATTCTACTTTCCCGGAGATCACGGTTTTCGGAGCCATATTATCTCTCCTTCAAAAGGAAGCTGGGGGGAAGGGGGACTGAATCCTTTGCGTAGTTTTCATTCCGGAGGAAAAACACATCCGGCTTGGCATTGATTGCCGAAATCAGGCGTTCTGCTGGGAGTCCATTGAAAAACTCCCTCGGCAGACCGGTGGCCTGAGAGGCCATGGTGACCAGCAAGGATTGCACTTCTTCGCACACCACAGATTGATTGTTCTGTGGTTGGGGTTGGGGTGGTGGCTGCGGTTGCGTATTTTCGGAGTACGCTTGGACGATCTTCTTGATCTTATCAATGTTATCCCGGATGAACAGAAGCGCATTTACCGTTTCTGCATCCGGCTGCACCTGTGGCGCGTCGTTGTTCTGTCCGGTTTCAGGCTGGTCGGGTGTGTTTCCGGACGCGAATTTCCGTTGCAGAAGCGCAAGAGTTTCTTGCAGTTTCTCATGGATTTCCATTGGTTCCTCCTGGCTTTCATTGTTTTCAACTCTCACCCATTTATCCCCCTGTTTACGCCACCCTGCCCGTTTCACCGCTTCCCATGCCACTTTCGCGGCGATGGATTCATCTTTGTAACGCTCCAGGGCTTCGCGGTATACCTTTTCATAGATTGCTTTCGCTTCCTCAGGCAGGTTTCCTGTGACGTTGATTTCGATTTTCGCATTCTGGCTCAACAGGGTAAATGGGCGAGAGACGATGCCACATCCAGCAGATATAGAGCAAGCCCCAATGGCATCTGGAAGTATAGCGAGATGATCGGGCAAGACGATGATGTCAACAGCGGAGTATGGTTCGCCGTTGAACTCGCCGCTTTCTGGGATAGAGTGGGCATAATAGCCCGTGGACACTTCGATCTTCTGGCCTTTCTGAATGCGATCCAGGATTTCTTTATCTATCCGCGACGTGTCCAGAGCGATTTCTGCTTCAAGTGAGCGAGATAGAGGGCTGAATGAGGCGGATACGATGTATCCGACCACGTTCACGCCAGCGTTTCTATCGCGCACAGACACACCTTCGGGGGGATGGTTGATGGTAACAGGGATGTTTTCCCAAAGGTGAGCCGTCCTTTGAATGGTGTCTGCTGTGACCAGGCGACCATTCAGGACCATTTCGCGCAGGATTACGGCTTTGACGTGAATGTATGCCATCGTTCTCCCAAAAAACGAATTGCCTGGAGAGCATACGCTCTCCAGGCGTGCGTTCTGGGTTAATTATAAATGCCTTGTGAAAAAAAGTCAATATACACCGTGCATACGCAATGTCTACAGAGTGGAATATAATACGGCAGAGATGGAGAAACCACGGCTTTATCGTGTGGAAAACGGCAAGATTATTCTGACGCCTCATCCTGGTCAGGCGAGGGTTCTACAGAGTAAGGCCCGTTTTGTTTTAATGCTCGCTGGGAGTCAGGGGGGGAAAACATCATTTGGGCCGTGGTGGTTGTATTTTGAGATCATGAAGCGTGGTGGGGGAGATTATCTGGCCATAGCGCCGTCCTATGCCCTCTTCGATAACAAACAGCTCCCGGCCATGTTGGAAGTGTTCAGAGATGTTCTCAGAATAGGCCGATATTGGCCGACGAAGAAAATTCTAGAGATTTGTGAACCAAAAACAGGAAAGTTTGCCAAATCGCCGGACGACGCGATGTGGGCTAGGGTCATCCTGCGCTCTGCTGAGGCTCCTGAGGGTCTTGAGTCGGCCACCGTTAATGCGGCATGGATGGATGAGGCAGGGATGGACACGTATTCCCTTGACATGTTCTATGCGATTCAGCGTCGCCTGGCACTTAATAAAGGAAGGATTCTCGCCACAACGACGCCGTACAATATGGGCTGGTTGTATCAGCACTGGTACACAAATTGGGTGAATGGTGATCCAGACTACGATGTGATCAAATTCGGTTCATCCATGAACCCATCTTTCAGTGAAGAGGAATTGGAGAGATTACGGAAGATCATGCCAGAATGGAAATTCCGCATGATGCATGAAGCGGAGTTTGTTCAGCCTGAGGGCCTGATCTACAGTGACTTTGACAGAACACGCATGACGTTTGTGTACCAGGACGGGCAACATCTTGCTTATCCAAACATTGTTGGTGTTGACTTCGGCGGCGCAAACAATGCCACCGTATACGCCTATCTCGCTCCTCCTGTGTTCAGCGATGCCAGTGGTCCGATAGTCTATGTTTATCGGGAACACATTGAAGGAAACATCCCCATATCAGAGCATGTTCGCCGCATGAAGGAGCGCCTTGAGGGGGTCAGGGATTACGAAGTCGTTGGTGGATCGCCGGGGGAATCACAAATCAGGCGAGACTGGTCCTCTTTTGGCATCGAGATTCTCCCCCCTCCTTCAAAAGAAGTGGAGGTAGGCATTGACGCAGTGATCTCACTTATCCGCCAGAGGAGGTTATATGTGGCCAGTCATCTCAAGGGACTTCTTGCAGATATGGCGTCGTACCGCAGAGAAGTAGACAACAGTGGCAACATCACCGATCGGATCGTCGCCAAGGAATCGTACCATCTCCTGGACGCCCTGCGATACATTGCCCTGCATGTGGTTCACAGGGAAAGAAAAAGCAATCTCGTCATGCCATGGTTTTTCGACTGGTAACCTGTTCGTCGTTTTCCTCGTCTTCCCAGCTGGACTGTTCCGCCTCTCCGTATACGGCAAGAGATCGAAACGCAGACCACAGGTTCACTAAGGACACTTTAGACTTCTTTCTCCTGCGTTGAAACTCCAGGACTCCTTCGTCCAGGTTGAGAACGCAAAGCAGTTTGCCATCTGGGCCTTCGATCCTTATACGACGTCTAGACTGGGGGAATTCGTCTACAGGAGTTGTCTGAATTCGCATCTCACGCTCCGATGTCAAAAGAAAATTCGATTGTGCATTTACAATTCGTCAAACACTGTGCTTCCCCAATGGGTGTCATCATCAAGGCGGGCACCCATCCAAGAGAAGCCAGTTCAACGCATCCTGGTCGCTCGCCGTTTCTACAGTGGTTCTCGTTCGGGCCGAGAATGCGACGTGCGTACAGGGAATATCCACTTCCCAGAGCGATGTCCAGGCGGCCCTTCCAGAAGATGGCATAGTTTCGGTCGGCGTACATTCTGATTCGCCTGGCTATTTCGCCATGATCCGGATTGGGCCACATAGACAGAATGTCCAGGTAGAATCCATCCAGGAATCTCATTTCGTGCTCCAGGATGGAATCCAGACGACTCCCGACTCTTTTTCTACCTCCTGAAGCAAAAGCGTACACATCCGCATATGCTTTTCTCAGGATTCTTTCTGCTTCTACATGCCATGTCTCTGGGGTAATGCTTCCGGCGAGAAGGCGCCGGGTCAAGCTTGAAAGGTCGCGTCGGCAACGTGAGATGTGAGCAAACACCATCTGCCCCATCATCTCCATCGAGATATACCGTTTGATGATGACGTCAAAGTACAAACCAAGCGCCCCCATGATGAGAACGTCGTCAAAGACGATGTCCGGATTGTCTTTCTCCAATTCATCCAGGAAGCGTTCAATGTCTTTATTCATACCGCTATTTGCCCCTCTCCACTATTGGAGTGAGGATGTTGCGGAATTCCTCATCATCCATGATGGTGTTTGCGGCCGCGCCGGCAAACATGGCGATAGCCCGTGCCACCAGGTCGGCCATCTTTGCTCGATCCATCGGTGTCATGGTTTCGGTGATCGGAACCCACTCCACCTTTTCTACCGGTCTAATCAAACCTGCTCTGGCAAACACATCCAGGACAGGTATCAGGATGTTCGGTTCGGCGAACATTTTTCGGCGTGCGTCAATCGCTTCTGCGAAGTTTTCCTGATCCTGGGTTGACGCGAGTTGTCCTCGTTCACTTCCCACGAGGATACGCTGAGGTATTCCTGTCATGGCCGCAAGAAGGGAGATCAGCATATCGAGCTGTCTTTGCCCATCCACCACCTGGACAGGGAGGGGTCTAGCCTGCGCGCCACGGAGCATCAAAACCCGTGATAGTCCGTTGATGTACTCTTCAACCTGTTTCCTCAGAACCTCATACTCTGGCGTGCCTGGTTTCGGAAACTGCATTCCCTCGCCCGCTTCCAGCGCAAGACCGCCCAGAATATTTCTCCAGAAGGCTTCGGATGATGCGCCCGCTATCTTGAATATGTCCAGTAGGATATACGCAATTGGGCGCAGGTGTGGCACGCCGTCTCGGGCGGAGACAAACGCCACACGGCTTGAATGGACAGAGAAATTCCCATGTGGGGTGGTAATGCGAAAGCGACTGTACCTGCCAAAATCAGGGGACTTTATGTCCTTGTTGATGGAATCCTCAACCGGAGCACAGTCCCTGGCGTCAAAGACGTGCCAGTGTGTCGGCCACGTTCCCTGTGGCGCGCGCGATTCTGGATTCCCAGGAAAGCCAAAATAAATGATGGCATAGGGGGAAAACGCCAGTCGCCTGTCCGCCTCCATCATTGCCTGAAGTAGTCCTGATGTTGTGTGCATTCTCTGTGAGACCGCATCTCCATCAGGCGAGATTTTTGGCGCAGTCTTCCACGTGTACCCTACCAGTGTCCCCACAATCCGCCTGGCAAGCCCATCGCTGATGTACAGCTCGAAGAGAGAATCTACGTCCCATGTCTCCGGGTATCCAAATTCCCGAATCAGGTCACGTTTGCCGTGAAACAAGTGATATGGGTGATACCCCAATATGCTTCGGCTGAAGCCCAGGCCTGTCAAAATGTTGCTTATCATTTCTGGAAGCATATCTTATTCTCCCTCAAACTCAAGTTACCCACATCCATCTTTCCACATCGCCAATCCGTACGCGCTCCAAGCGTGCGCTTGACGGAACCCCCAAAAGCTTTCTTTCTTTCTCTAGATCAAGTACGGCCATCAAATAGAAAAATGCCAATTCAATTCCCATAGCCATGCCGAACCCTTTCCTTCGCCTGTTCATTGCATTGGCAAGCTTTTCGGCAATGAAGAGAATCTCATCCCACATCTCTGGATCGATTTCCCTTGCGGCTTCCTCAAGCGCAAGGTTGAACGCCTGCAGGTCAACTCCAGTTCTCATGTCTATACATCCACTATATCCCTATGGCGAACAGTGATCGTCGCTTCGCTCGCTGGCATGTTGACGACAATCTCTGTCGGAGAGTGTCTTCCATCCGATTGCATCACACCCATACCGGCCATTTCCCTGAGTCTGGATGTCATTTCGTCCAGCATCTTGATTGCTTGGATGACTTCTCCCAGGCGGGCATTTTCAAAAATATCGCTTTTGCTCAGGGATTCCTTAAGTCGTTCGGCAAGAGTTATGGCTATCATGGCCTGCGCACGGAAGAGCGTAGGCAGTTCATTGATGGCAGACCGCATAACCATTTCCGCCGCACGCTGATCCATTTCGTGAACCCGTTCTACCCACCCGTATTTCGCCGACCAGTCCAGCAGGGTTCTCAGCGATACCGTTGGTACTGACAGGCCGCTCTCTTTCATGGCCAGGTACTTCTGAACCAGACGGTTCAGGGAACGCCCCGATCCAAGTCTGTAATAATCAATAAATGCCTGCTCATGTGCAGGGAGATGCTCAAATGGCGATTCTACAGTAAGACTCTCGCTTATACCCTCAGGATCAACATTCAGAAGTTCGTCTAATGAGATATCACTCATTTCAGCCCCTTGGCTATATGTGCAATCTCTTCAGACGCTTGTCTGATTGATTCTGCCAGCTCAGCGATTCTGTCCTTGAGCATTTCTTGCTCTTGTGTCCCTGGTTTGAACTCCTTTGTCATCAGCCACTCCTCTAAATCCGATGTGCTCCCGTTGAATACATTCAGGTCTACCCCTTTCGCTTCTGGAAGACCAACGTCTTCACCGTTCCCTTTGTCCGTATACTGCCAAAATGCCCAGGATGTTCTCCTTTTTGCTGGCAGTCTCGGTTTTGTATTCTCATAAATCGCGTTGGGAATGATGTATGGATATTGTGCAATCCATAATGGCCAGTGTTCAGGCCAAGGTTTCTCAGGGTGTGCATAACGCATCAGGACGTTGTCGTAGATGTTCGGATTGGTGTATAGAACCACTATCTTTCCTGTTTTCTGGCGAACGTATTCCATGAAAGACCTGCATGAGTCCACAAAACTGGCATTCAGGTTGTTGTAGGCCCCCTCAAAATCGCATACCAGGAAGTGATGAGGATGCTTTTCGACGATTTCAATAAACCTGTCTCCCTGTTCTCTCCATGGAACTGCGGATGATAGGTAGTGGTAAAAGCCCCTGATATTTACTTTTAGGCTGCCTTCTACCAGGCTGTCGAAGGCTTCGTCCTTGTACATTCCGTATGACGCGCGCTGTATCACAAAGTCAATTGTCCGTTTTGCTCTTTCTGGGGTAAACGTCTTTCCATCGTATTTTGATATGTCAATCCCAAATGCTCTCATGTCGCTCTCCTGCATGTTGTGTTTCCTGTTTCTCCATTATACACCATGATTGGATTGTGTGCACAGCGTTTTACAATGAATTCGTACAAACGTTTTATCGCAGTGTAATGAATCATTTTGCTTTTTTGTGCGTTTTTAATCATCCCTTCGCGATGCATTACCAGTTGCTGCTCGCTGGTCTGCCAGGTGGCATGTAACCCAGCACGGGCTATCCCGCCAGCGCGCCTGGTGCGGCAACCTGGAACTGGCGAGACTGGGGATTTTTTCTTTCGCACTGTGAGCCAATCCCAGCCATCCACCCCCCCACACCCCATCTGCGCGGCGGGTATCCCCATGCCGCCGTGTCCGCCGTGCGCCATGCCGTGCTGTGCCGTGCCATGCCGTGTGCCATGCCGTGCCATGCCGTGCTGTGCCATGCCGTGCTGTGCTGTGCCATGCCGTGTGCCATGCCGTGCCATGCCGT
>FWWL01002524.1_pt1 | contig 28610 bp, 17 predicted proteins | sample 2228331 | NCBI WGS metagenome assembly FWWL01 (sample SAMEA103939775, study PRJEB20133) | metagenome
CTACCGTGCTCCTCAGAAGGAGGTGGCCGCGCTGCGGTGGGCGCGCTTCGCCCTGGCCCTGGCCTGCTTCCGCGCCACGGGAGGGCGGCTGGTCTACACCGTCCACAACCTGGACCCCCACGAGTGGCACCACCCGCGGCTGGACCGCTGGACGACGCGCCTCGTGCGGGCCTGGGCCCACGCGGTGCACGTGCACGACCGCCAGGCCCAGGAGGAGGTGGCGCGTCAGTGGGGGCGGACCGACGCCGTGGTGGTGCCCCATGGGAACTACATCGGCGCGTATCCCCAGGGGTGCACCCGCCAGGAGGCCCGGGCGCAATTGGGTCTCCCACAGGAGGCGGTCGTCTTCCTGTGCCTGGGGGGGCTGCGCCCCTACAAGGGGGTGGAGGAACTCCTCGCCGCCTTCCGCGCCCTGGAGGGCCTGGAGCCGCGGGCCTGGCTCGTGGTCGCCGGGCACGCCCACGACCCGGCCTACGCCCGCAGCCTGGCGGGGGGCCTGGCAGGGTGCGAACGGGTGCGCTTTGTGCCCGCGCATATCCCGGACGACGAGGTGCAGGTCTACATGTCCGCGGCAGACTTCGCCGTCCTCCCCTACCGGCGGGCCACGACCTCTGGCGCGGCGATCCTGGCCCTCTCCTTCGGCGTGCCGGTCATCGCCCCGGCCCTCGGACCCTTCCCGGAACTCCTGGCCCGGGGGGGTGGCCTCCTCTACCCTCCGGGGCGGAAGGAGGGGTTGTGGGAGGCCCTGCGGGGGGCCCTGCACGCCGACCGGGAGCGGATGGCCCAGGAGGCGTGGGCGGTGGCCCGGTCGCTGGATTGGGAGGGGGTGGCGTGGGGGTTCCTGGCCCTCTACCGGCGGCTGGCCGGCGAGCAGGGGGAGGGGACGGCATGATCCGGGGGTACGACATCGTCTGCTGTGCCCCGGACCCCTGGCACAGCATCTGGCGGAACCGCCAGCAGATCATGTCCCTCCTGGCGGAGGCGAACCGCATCCTCTTTGTGGAGCCACGGGCCTACTTGCGGCCTACCCTCTTGGCCCTCTGGCGGGGGGAGTGGGGCCTGCGGGACCTGCGCCGGCCCCTGGTGGAGGCGGTGCGGCCGGGCCTCTGGCGGTTCCAGTATCCCCTCTATGCGCCCATCAGCGGGCGGTACCCCCTGAGCCTCTGGACCTATCGGTTGCAGGTCCGGGCGCTCCGGCGGGCCGTGCGCGCCCTCGGCTTCTCCCGGCCGCTCCTCTGGCTCTACCGCCCCGACGACCGGGACCTGGTGGGGCAACTGGGGGAACGGCTGGTCATCTACCACGTGGTGGATGAGTACTCGGCCTACGAAGAGGGGTACGAGGACCGCGTGGCCCCGGGCAAGCGGGAGGCGATCCGCCGGAAGGAGCAGGCGCTTCTAAGGGAGGCTGACCTGGTCTTCGCCGTCTCCCGGCCCCTGTGGGAGGCCAAGCGTCGCCTGAACCCCAACACCCACTTGGTGCCCAACGGGGTGAATTACGAGGCGTTCCGGGCGGCGGTGGGCGCGTCGCCCCCGGAGGACCTGGCTGCGGTGCCATCCCCGCGGGTCGGCTACGTGGGCAACCTCAATGAGAAGATAGACCTGGTCCTCCTGCGCCGCCTGGCGGAGGCGCGGCCAGAGTGGTCGCTGGTGTTGGTGGGGCCGGTGAGCCTGCGCTTTGACCTGCACCTTCTGGACGCGCTGCGGCGGCCCAATGTGCACTTCCTGGGGCAGAAGCCCGTGGAGGCGCTGCCAGGGTACGTGGCCAATTTGGATGTCTGCCTGATGCCCTACAAGCGCAACGAGTGGACGCGTCACATCAGCCCTCTCAAGATGTACGAGTACCTGGCCTGCGGCAAGCCCATCGTCTCCACCGACATCCCGGCGGCGCGGGAGTTCGCCCACCTCCTCTATCTGGCTAAGGATGCAGAGGCTTTCCCTGCCCTGGTGGCACAGGCCTTGCGGGAGGACGACCCAAGCCTGTCTGCTGCGCGCCAGGCCGAGGCAGCCCGACACACCTGGCGGGCCCGGGTGGAGGAGATGTCGGCCCTCATTGAGACGGCGTTGGCGGCCAAGGTGTGAACAAATTGTAAGGAATGCGTTTGACAGATTCATCTTTCGTTCATATCATTGTGCTACAATGATAAGAGGCCCCACGAGGGGCTGGAGAGGAAGCGGAACCCCATGCAGGACAGCGACTTTCTACGGGCCATCCGAGTCATCCGCAAGAGGCTGTGGTTGATCGTCCTCATCTTCCTGGTCACCATGGGTGTGATCCTCTACACCCAGTTGACCGCTGGAGAGGTCTACCAGGCGGCGGTGCGCCTGCAGGTGCTGGCGGTGGAGCCTGGCACGGTGGGGCTTTTCTCCACCTTCCGTGCCCAGGGCACGAGCGACGAGATCCTCGCCACCCAGAATGAGTTCATCTCCGTGTTGCAGGCCGGGTTCGTGGCCTGGGAGACGGTGGCGGAACTGAACCTGAACCTGTCGGCTGCGCAACTCTTGGACCGCATCACCGTCCTGCGGGATGCGGATTTCATCAACGTGGTGGTGCAGGCCAGCACGCCCCAGGAGGCCGAGAGCATCGCCACCACCCATGTGGAAAACGCCCTGGCCTACTACAAGGCAGTGCGGGCGCGTCCGGCCACTGCGTCCAAGGAATTCCTGACCCTGCAATTGGATGAAGAACGGCAGCAGGTGGCTGCGGCTCGCCAGAAGTTCCTGAACTTCCGCCTGGAGCACGGCCTGGGCTCCGTGCCCCAGGAAGTGGAAGCCTACCAGAACCTGGTCCGCACCATGAAGACGGAGCGGGACCGGGCCTACATAGAGGCCCAGCGGGCCGAGGCGATGGCCCAGGCCTACCGCAAGGCGGCGGAGGAGGCGGAGGCCCAGGCCCAGTCCTTCTGGGAGAAGGCGGAGGAGGCCCGCAAGGCGCGGGTGGAGGCGGAGAACCGCCAGTTGGCGGCCCTGGCCCAGAAGGATCAGACGCGCGCCCGCACGGCCGAGATTGAGGTGGAGCAGGAGCGCCAGAAGGAGCAGGACGCCCGTGCCGATGCCCAGTACTACCAGGCCCTGGCCCGGGAGTACCGCAAGACCGCCTCGCAGCAAGAGGCCTTGGCCGAGGGGCACCGGGCGGCCCAGGCCCGCTACGATCAGGTCATCGCCTCCCTGCAGACGGACCTGAGCACCCTCATCGGCCTGAGCGACACCTACGACGAACTGAACCGCCAAGTGGCGGAGGCCCTGGGGAGTTACTCCTTCGTGCAGGGCAAATTGAACGAAGCCCGCCTGAAGGAGAGCCAGATCCGCAATATGGGCTACATCCAGGTCATCGAGCCTGCCCGGACGCCCGACCGGCCGCTGCCTTCCAAACTGCCCCAGTACGCGCTGGCTGGCACGGTGATCAGCCTGCTGGCCGGGGTGGTGCTCTCCTTCCTGCTGGAGGGGCTGGAGTCTCTGGCGCGGCCGGGCCATGCCAGGAGGGCCGAGTAGAGGCCATGGCCAGGGGTGGGCGGGGAGGCCGGGGGCCGTGGCGCATCCTCTACGTGGACCTGGCGCCCAGCCCCGGCGGCTCGGTGATGAGCCTGTTGCACCTGCTTTCTGGGCTGGACCGGGAGCGCTTCGTCCCCGCGGTGGTCCTCTCCATCCACAACCCGAGCGCGGCGCTCTTTGAGCCGCTGGGGGTGAAGGTCTTCCGGCTCCCAGGGCACCGCCAGGGGACGCCGGAGTTCGCGCCTCCCGTGCAGCGCCTGCGGACCGGCCGGGTGGGGCAGTGGATGCAGGGACGGAGGGCGCTCCTGCGCGCCTGGCGGGCGGGGGGGCTTGTCCTGCGCCTGGCGGGGCGTGTGCTGCCGGAGGCGTGGCGCATCGCCCGCGTCGTGCAAGCCACGGGGGCCGACCTCATCCACTTGAACAACATCGTCTCCCTGAACCGGGCGGGCATCCTGGCGGCGCGCTGGACCGGACGGCCGTGCCTCTGCCACATCCGGGGGCTCAACCCCCTGGAGCCGGTGGACCGCTGGCTCGTCCACTGGGTGGATTGCTTCGTTTTCATCTCGGAAGCGGTGCGGCGCGCGCAGGAGGCAGCGGGGGTCCCTCTGAGGGGCGAAGTGGTCTACAACGCCGTGGACCTGCGGGTGTTCCAGCCGCCGGTACACCCTGAGGCCCTGCGTCAGGAGTTTGGTTTTCCACCAGGGGCCCGGGTGTTCGGGATGGTGGGCCGCCTGGAGCCTTGGAAGGGGCACCGGGTCTTCCTGCAGGCGCTGGCGCGCCTCAGGGAATGGCACCCAGAGGCCTGCGGCCTTATCGTGGGGGAGGCGGAGACCAATAGCACGGGGTACCCCAGTGAACTGCGGGCGTTGGCCGACGGCCTGGGGCTGGGGGAGGCGGTGGCCTTCGCCGGCTACCGGGCCGATGCCCTGCGCCTGATGACAGGCATGGAGGCTGTGGTGCACTGTTCGGTGGAGCCGGAACCCTTCGGCCGGGTGCTTATTGAGGGGATGGCAGCCGGGACGCCGGTCATCGGGAGTGCGGCAGGGGCCGTGCCGGAGATCGTCCAGGATGGTGTCAACGGGCTGCTCACACCGCCCGGGGATGCCGAAGCCCTGGCGAGGGCCATGGCCCGCGTCCTGGAGGATCCAGCAGCAGCCCGAGCCTGGGCGGAGGCAGGTCGCCAGACGGTGCTGGCGCGCTTCACGCTGGAGCGCCATGTGGACGCCATGCAGCGCATCTATGCGCAGATGCTGGGCATCCCGGACAGGGAAGGCTGAGGATGGGGAAGGCGACCACATCCGAGGGACTCACCCGCGGTGAGCGGTGGTTGGTGCGGGCCTTCCATGTGGGCAAGGTCCATGTGGGCAAGGCCATATTGCTTGCCGCCCTCTACGCGGCGGTGGGGTGGGTGGTGGCCCGCGCCGTCTTCTCCGAGCGGTGGACATGGGTGGCAACGGGGACGGCCCTGGGCACCCTCCTCGTGCTCCTGTCCCTCTTCCCTCTCGCTGCGCTCCTGGGGTGGCAGGTCATTTCCCCCTACGCGCCCTTCTTCGGCCTGGACCTCCACCTGGGGGCCGGCGTGCCAGACCTGAGCCTGGACCGCCTGGCCATCGGCAGCCTGGTGGCCTTGGTGCTGGGCCAGGCGGTGCTGGGCCGGCGGCGGCTTGCGCCCTTCACCCGTACCGATGCGCTGATCCTGGTCTTCTGCCTGGGCTACGGCGTTTCGGGGAGCATCTCGTACCTGGGGCCGGTGCAGGCCTACCAGGCCCTTTTTGACGCAGTCTACACGCCGATCCTCGTCTACTTCGTGGCCAAGAACCTGGTGCAGTCGCGCCGGGACCTGGATTGGGTGATAGGGGCCCTGGCCATCATCGCCACCTACCTGGCCGTGCTGGCCATCCGCGAGCAGATCACCGGGGAGGCTCTCTTCGTGCCCATGGGGCGGTCCACGCGCTACACGGAGCACATCCGCCGTGTGGCGAGCCTCCTGGGCAACCCGGCGTTCATCGCCATCATCCTGTCCATGGTCCTGCCCCTTTTCCTAGCGCGCGTCGTGCTCGCGGCATCCACCTGGAAGAGGGGGCTGGGAGTGCTGCTGGCCGGGGTGTGGGTCCTGGCCGTCTACATGACCTTCGTCCGGGCCGGGTGGGTCGCGCTGTTCCTGAGCCTGCTCGTGCTGGCGGTCCTGTGGCCGCGCTTCCGCAGACCCTTCCTGCTGGTCCTGGCGCTCGCCACGGTGATCGTCGTGGTCAACTGGGTGGCCATTACCCAAAGCCCTGTGTATGCCGAGCGCCTGGCTTTTACCAAGTCCATTGACTACCGCGCCGAGGGGATGAACCTGGCCTGGCGCGTGTTCCTGCGCTACCCCCTGGTGGGGGTGGGGTTCGCCAACTTCGGGACCATTGCCGCCCGTGAATTCGGCTGGCAGCCGGAACGGTGGGTGCTGCCCTCGCCCCACAACTCGTACCTGTACATCGCCGTCTCCGGGGGCCTGCTGGCCCTCATCCCCTACCTCTTGATGTTCGGGAGCATCCTGTGGGACGGCTGGGCCCTGTACCGGCGTCAAAGGCGCAGTGCGCCGGTGGATGGGCCCGTGCTGGCGGCCTTCCTCGGCGCTGTGGTGGCATATCTGGCCTTCATCGCCACCTTGGAGGTTGAGGCTTCCAAGGTCACCAACATGCTCTTCTACCTCATCGTGGGAAGCGTGCTGGGGATGCACCAGTGGCAGGAACGGAAAGCGGGGGCGGTGCGCCACGTCCGGGAGGAAAGGGGACTGTGAGACTGGCCATCCTGGGAGCCTACCCTGTCAACCCCAACCGCATAGAAGGGGGCCTTCACTCGGTCCTGTGCTACCTAATTGAGGGACTTCGGCGGGAAGCAGAGGACCTGGAGATCCACGTCGTGACGGGCCTTTCGCCGGAGGAGGCCCACGGACTGCGCCAGGGCGATGGCGTGTGGGTCCATCCTTTCACCTGGACCCGCTTCAAGCGGCTGACCCTCTACCGCAGGGATGTGGCCCGCATCCGCCGCCTGGTGGACCGGATCCGCCCAGACCTGGTGCACGCCCAGGCCCCCTCAGCGGCCTATGCCGTGGCCGCCATAGAGTCGGGCCTGCCCTATGTGGTCACGTGGCACGGGGTCATGTTCCGGGAGGCGATGGTAGTCCCCGGCCTGCGGGCCAAGGCGGTCTACGCGCTGGAGGTCCTGTACGAGCGGTACTGCTGGCGCCGGCTGAAGGAGGTCATCGCCATCAGCCCCTACGTGGAACGGGAGTACCGCGGGATGACCCGGGCCCGCTTTCACCTCATTGAGAACCCCATTTCGGACCGCTTCTTCTCCATCCGGGGGGAGGGGGAGCCGGACCGCATCCTCTGCGCGGCGCGGGTCATCCCCCGCAAGGACATCCTGACCCTCCTGCGGGCCTTCGCCCTGCTGCGCAAGGAGCGGCCGGGCGTGTGTCTGCGCATTGCCGGGGAGATGGGCTCGGAGCCAGGGTACGCAGCCCAATGCCTGGCCTTCGTGCGGGAGCAGGGCTTGGAGGGGGCCGTGCACTTCCTGGGGCAACTGACGGAGGACGAAATCCTGGACGAGTACCAGCGGTGCAGCCTGGTGGTCCTCTCCTCGCTCCAGGAGACGGCCCCCATGACGGTGAAGCAGGCCCTCGCCGCGGGGAGGCCGGTGGTGGCCACGCCGGCAGGGGGCGTGCCCTGGTTGGTGCAGAACGGGGTCACGGGCTTCGTGGTGCCTTTCGGGGACCCGGAACGCCTGGCGATGGCCGTGCTGCGCCTCCTGGATGACGCCGACCTGCGCCGGTGGATGGGTGAGCGTGGACGGGCCCAAGCCTTGGAGCGGTTTCACGCCTCGGTGGTGGCCCGGCAGACCCTGGACGTGTACCGCGCGCTCCTGGGCAGGGCCTGACCGATCCCCGTGGAAGAGAGGGCGGCGGACGTGCCTATGTGGGCGATTTGGAGGATATGGCAGGAGAAGCGTAAGGCATCTGGGGTGGCGGGCCATCTCTGGGGCCTGGCCCCGGCTTGGGTTCTGGGCCTGGCGGTGCGGTGTCTCGTGCTTGCCCTCTACCCCCAACCCGTAGCCCACGACGCCTTGACCTACGACGCCCTGGGGTGGCATCTGGCCACGGGCCAGGGGTATGTGCTGGAGCCTGGTGGCCCCCCCACGGCGCTGCGGGGGCCGGTCTACCCCCTGTTCCTGGCGGGCCTCTACGCCCTCTTCGGCCACCGGCACGGGGCAGTGTACGCGGCGCAAGTCCTGGTGGACCTCGCGTCGCTGGGCCTGACCTATGCCCTGGCCTGGCGGGTCTACCGCCACCGGGGGGTGGCCTCCCTGGCGGCCCTGGGATACGCGCTGTACCTGCCTTTCGCGCTGCAGGTGGGCCAGGTGATGACGGAGACCCTCTTCACTATGCTCCTCCTCCTGGGGGTCTGGGCCTTCCTCGTCTCGGTGGAGAGGGCGGAGAATGGCCGCACATGGGCGGTCTGGGCTGCGGCAGCAGGGACTTCGCTGAGCCTGGCCGCGCTGACCCGGCCGGCGGGAATGGTGGTGCCGCTGGCCCTCGCTGGGGCGCTTCTCTGGCTCCTGCGCTCCTGGAGGCGGGTGCTGGCAGGAGGAGCGGTCTTCCTTGTGGCTTTCGCCCTGGTCCTCCTTCCGTGGACCTGGCGCAACTGGCACCTCTTCGGCGCCTTCGTCCCCACCTCCACGCTGGGCGGGGTGAACCTGTTCCTCGGCAACTACTCCCTGGGCCGGGACGCATACCTGACGGTCCAGTCTCCGGAGGAGACCCGCCGCATGCTCATCCTGACCCGCGCTCTGGAGATGGAGCGCGCCCCCCTGAACGAGGTGGAACTGGACCGGGCTTTCCAGCAGAAAGCCCTGGACCTCATCCGCGCCCATCCCTTCCGCTACCTGCACCTTTCGGCCAACCGCTTGCTGCAGTTGTGGTTCAACCTGGGCTACGCCGGTGGGCCGCCTTCGGCGGCCAGCAAGGCGGTGGCGGTCGCTCACGGGGTCATTTGGGTCCTGGCGGCGATGGGGCTGTGGCGGGAGCGGCCGGAAAGAGCGCGCCTCGCCCTGGCCCTGGTGGCTGTCTTGGCCGCCTTTACCGTGTTTCACATGGCCATCCTGGCCTACGTGCGGTTCATCTTCCCGGTCCTGCCCCTGGCCCTGGTGCTGGCGGCGCGGGGCGCGTGGCGGCTCTTGGGACAGGAGAGGGCATAATGCAGAGGCTCCGGGTGGCCCTTTTGACTCTCTACCCTCTGCATCCAGAGCAGCCCGATAGCATCCCCGGCGGCGTGTGGGCCGTGGGGTACAACCTGGCGCGGCTCCTGGGCCAGTTCCCAGACCTAGAGGTGCACGTCGTCCACTGCGATGCCCGGCTGGAAGCGGACCGCACCGTGGAGCGGGACGGGGCCGCGGTCCACTACCTGGCGGTGCGTCGCCGCCCGTGGCGGCTGAGCATCCAGGGGGCGGTGCGGCGAATGGCCGCCTTTCTGCAGGAACTCGGGCCCGAGGTGGCCAACGCCCACGCCGCCCAGTACGCCTACGCCGCGGTGCGGGCCAGCGTACCCACCATCTACACGGTGCACGGGGTGGTGCGGCGGGAGTTCTGGGCCTTCCCCTGGCGCAGGCGCTGGACCTTGGTCCTGCCCATCTTCTACGATGCGGTGGCGGCGCAGCGGGCCCAGGCCCTGGTGGCCATCAGCCCCTACGTGGTGCGGGAGTACGGCCGGCGTGCCCGTGCGCCCTTCCGCCGCATTGAGGTGCCCATCAGCCCTGAATTCTTCAGCGTGGAGGGGCCCGGAGACCCCCGGGTCCTCTTCACAGCGGGCAACCTGAACGAGCGCAAGGATTACCTCACCATGCTGCGGGCCCTCGCCCTGGTGCGACGGGAGGTGCCGGACGTGGAACTGCGCATCGCCGGCACGGGCGACGCGGAGTACCGCGCCCGGCTGGAGGCGTTCATCCAACAGGAGGGGTTGGAAGAGAACGTGCGGTTCCTGGGGGTGCTGGACCGCGGCGGCATGGTGCAGGCTTACGCGGCGTGCGGCGTGGTGGTGCTCTCCTCGCGCCAGGAGACGGCGCCGGGCATCCTCTGCGAGGGGATGGCCGTCGGCCGCCCGGTGGTCGCCACAGCGGTGGGGGGCGTGCCAGACATGGTGGCCGACGGCGAGACGGGCTTCGTGGTGCCCCCGGGGGACCCCCAGGCCCTGGCTGAGCGGACGGTGCGGCTGTTGAAAGATGAAACCTTGCGCCGGCGGATGGGCGCCGCGGCCCGGGAGCGGGCCCTGGCGCGGTGGTGGCCGCCGCGCGTGGCCGAGCAGTACCGTGCCCTCTTCTGGGAAGTGGCGGGGTCGGGGACCTCTCCTCATCCCCCTACCCCTTCCCCTCTCCGAAGCGGAGAGGGGAAGGAGGCTAGGGGATAGGGGTGGAGTCGGCAGCACTTCCGTGCCGCACTGCAGGCTCCGTAGGGCACAGAACAGTACAGCGTGCGAGGGATCCAGAGCAGAGGGGGAGCATGAGCACGTATTCATCCTTCCTGGAACGGGTGGCGATGCCCCTCGTGGGCTGGGCGATGAGGATGCCCGTAACCCGCTACCTGCGGGAATTGGAAGAGAGCCAGTGGTGGTCGCCGGAGGAGTTGCAGGCCCTCCAGTGGCGGAAACTGAAGCGCCTGCTGGACCACGCCTACCGGCGGGTGCCCTACTACCGCCGACGCATGGAGGAGGCGGGGATCACCCCGGACGATATCCGGACGTGGGAGGACTTACCGAGGGTGCCCATCTCCACCAAGGAGGACCTGCGGGCGGCCTTCCCCCACGGTACGGTGGCGGCGGGGGTGGACCGACGAAGTCTGCTCATCTCGGCCAGCAGCGGCTCCACGGGGGAACCCTTCCGTTACTACCTCACGCGAGACGAGAAGGCGCGACGCTGGGCCATCATCTTCCGCTACTGGGCCTGGGCTGGGCTGCGACCTGGTGTCCCCTACGCCAACCTGACGCGCAGCGCGCCGGGGGCATTCCACCACGCCGGCTGGCTCACAGGTCTGGAACAACGGGCTATGCGCTTGCTGGAACTGCCGGCTGCGGAATTCTCGGAGCAGAACGCTGCGGACTACCTGGAGCGCATTCGCCGATTCCAGCCCCGGGTGCTGCGGGGGTACGCCTCTAGTCTATACTATCTGGCCACCTACCTCATCGAGCGGGGCGAGACGCTGCCTGTCCACGCCGTGCTCACTCTAGGCGAGACCCTTTACCCGTACCAGCGGGAGCTCCTTGAGAGGGCCTACGCCTGCCCGGTCTACGACGCGTACGGGGCAGAGGCCATGGAGGTTGCGGCGCAGTGTGGGCAACACCCGGGGTACCACATCAACGCTGAATCCATCTTGGTGGAAGTGGTGGATGCAGGAGGAAAGCCCCTGCCGCCGGGAGAGCGGGGACAACTGGTGCTGACGAACCTGGACAACTACGCCATGCCGTTCATCCGGTACAACATCCAAGACGTGGGGATTCTCTCGGACGATAGGTGTCCGTGCCGCCGAGGTCTGCCTCTGTTGGCAGCCGTGGAAGGGCGGCTCAGTGACGTGATTGTCACCTCAGCGGGGAAGGTGCTGGCATCGCCTTTCTTTGGCATGCTGATGATGCACGCCGAAGTGAAACAGTTCCAGTTGGTCCAAGAACGGCCTGACCGAATCGTGTTGCGTCTCGTGCCCAACGAACGATTTTCGCGGAAAGAGGAAGAGCGCATATTGGAGGAAGTAAAGCGATATGTGGGACGAGATGTGGAAGTGATCCTGGAGCAGGTGGCCGAGATTCCTCTGACCCGCGCGGGCAAGCGGCGGTGGTTCATCTCGCATGTGCCTCTGGCAGAGGTGGAGCAAGCCCTGCACCGAGGGACAGGAAGATAACCCGCGGGTTGGAGGCGCGCGAGGTGCACCCATGGGCGGGCAGGGGAAATGCACCAGGCTTGACGAAGTTCTGACCCGCGCTGCGCCCTATCTCATCCTGGCTCTCGCGGCGCTCCTCTTCCTGCGCGGCTGGTGGAACGGAGCACTCCCAGGTAGCCCGCGCCTGGAACTGACGCCGGAACTGGGCCACATCTGGTCGTGGATGTGGCGCTTCCGGCAGGGGGAGGGGCTTGCCGCCTGGAACCACCTGGTGCTGACGGGGGAGCCGGTGCTCACTTCCCGGGCCTGGACGCTCTACGCGGGGATGGCGCTCCTGTCCTTGGCGACCGGGGTTGCGCCAGAGCAGTGGCTCAAGGTCGTGCAAGGGGTGGCGGCGATCCTGGGAGCCTGGGGGGCAGCGGCCTTCGCCCGGCGGCTGGGCGTTGGATGGGCTGGCTCCCTGGTGGCCGGCCTGGTCTACGCGCTCTTTCCGACGCGGGTGTTTGTGACGGTGGAGGCCCTCTGCCACGCGGTGGGGTGGGCCGGCGTTCCGTGGATGTTTTGGGGGTACGAACGCCTGTGGGATGCTTGGACGCCCTGGCAAGGGGTGCGGCGGGGTCTGATCCTGGGTGTGGTGCTGGCATGGGTGGCGCTGAATTCGCCCCAGATGGCCATGCTGGGGGGCGCGACGCTTATGGTCTATGCTGGGGCTCGCACCCTGGCTGCCTTCGCACGAAAGGTGCCGGTGCCTCAGCCAGCGCTCCTGGGAGGGGCCCTGGCGGCAGCCTTGGCGGTTGGCCTGTGCCTGCATTACTACCTGCCGGCCTGGCTCGAGCAACGGTTGCTGGGCCTGCACCCCTACGCGGGAGTCTGGCCGAAGGAGGCCCTCCTCCCCGCGCCCTTGCCTTTGCTTACCTGGGCTCTGGGAGCGCGGTTCCGCCCCCACCTGGAGCCTCTGGACCACGGGCGCTTCATCATGTTCGCCGATTTCACCTTCTATCTGGGGTGGTCTGCGCTTGCCTTGGCCGCCGTGGGACTGGCGGCGGGATGGCGCAAGGCCGCTACGTGGTGCCTTGCGGCGACAGGGGCCTTCGCGTTCCTCCTGGCCGTGGGGCCCACGGTTCCCTACAACCCGGTCTACTGGCTGGTGCGTCGGTTGCCCGTGCTGGATGACCTGGTGCGGGTCTCGTTCCGGGCGCTCATCGGCCTCTCGGTGGTCCTGGCGGCCCTGGCGGGAATGGGGACGGAGTGGCTGGCGGCGCGGCTGCGGGGTGTGCCCCTACGGTGGGGGGTAGGCGGGGCGCTGGCCCTCCTGGTGGCCCTGGATTTCTGGCCTGGCAGCCAGGCGTACTTCCCGGTGGAGGAGTACCTCCGGCCTGACGAGGTGGAGATCCACCGGTGGCTGGATGCGCAGGCGGGGGGCGACCGATACTGGATCCCGCTGCAGGTGGAGCCGTACGGATGGCACTACGTGCGGTCCACGTCCGGGTGGCCGTACAACCGCCGGGTGGTGCTCTCCGAGGAGTCGTTCCAGGCGCCGACCATGCCGTGGCATGCCCTGCGGGTCGTGCGCTCGGCCCTACTGCTGGAAGTTGAGGAACAGGAAGGGGGCATTCCGCCCCTGGCCCAGACCATCCTCTCCCTTGCAGGGGCGCGGTGGGGCCTCGTCCATCGCAATGCGCCGGTGTACGACGACGTAGTAGCGCGGTTGGCCACGCATCGCGGCTGGCGAGTGCTGCAGGCGACGGAGCACGTCTATCTTCTGGAGAACCCCCAGGCCCGGCCTTATTTGCAGGCCTACCGAGGAGGGGCAGTGGTGGCGGACGAGGCGTTCCCCCTGGAGTGGCTGCCGATGTGCCTGGAGCGAGGGTATGCGCTGGTGGAAGGCGCCGCAGGGGAGGGTCCCTGGGCAGCCGCAGGTGCGGACGGCTGCGGCTCCCTGCCGCCGGTGGGAGAGGCCGGCGTCCGTCTGGAAGGCGGCCCACCGGTGCGGGACGAGATCCGGGTGCGGGTGCAGGCCGACGAGGACTTTGTGCTCCTGGTGGCGGAGAGTTGGTATCCCCACTGGCGAGCGGAAGTGGACGGGCGGAAGGCACCGCTCCTGCGGGTGAACGGGGGATTCCTGGGCGTGGCGGTGCCGGCCGGGGCGCACGAGGTGCGGTTCGCCTACCGGGTGCCGGCCTACCAATGGGCGTGCCTGGCGGTGAGCGGGCTGACGTTCTTGGGCACAGTGGCCCTGCTCCTGGTTCCCGTGGGGAAGAGGGAAGAGTAGGGCACGCTGGCAGCGTGCCATCTTGGCTTGGCTGTGGAGGTTGTCACGCTGAACGCGTGGCCTACAGGAGCTTCGTGTGCTTCGTGGCCCTTGCGGTGAGAACCTTTCGGCTTTTGGGGTAGGTGGCGGGTGGCAAAGATGCTGAGGCGTTTGGCCGTGGTAGGGCCGCTCCCGCCGCGGCCGGGGGGTGTCTCAGTGCAGACCCAGTCCCTGGCTGCCGCCTGGCGGGACGAGGGCGTGGAGGTGGTGGTGGTCAACACCGATCTCCGAGCCCTGCGTCGGTGGGGCCTCCTGGGGCGCGCCCTCTTCCCCCTGGTCCAGCCCCTGGCCCTGGCGTGGAAGTTGCGAAAGACGCGGGGTTGCCAGATCGTCCACATCCAGGCGGCCTCGTACTGGGGATTCATGCCGGCCGTGGTGGCGGCGCTGTGCAAGCCCTGGCTGGGCTGGCGGTTGGTGGTGACCTACCACGGCCACCAGGCCGAACCGTTCCTCCGCCGCTTCGGATGGCTGGTGCGGTGGGCCCTTTCCAGAGCCGATGCGACCATCACCCTCTCCGGCTGGGCCGGGGAGCGCTTCCGCGCCGCGGGCATCCCCAACGAGGAGGTCCCCATCCTCGTGCCAGTGGAACGGTTCCCCTTTCGGCGGCGGGAGGGGCTGCGGCCGGTCTGCATCTGGGCGCGGCACCTGACGCGGGATTACAACCCCGCAATGCTCATGCGGGCCGCGGCGGAGGTCCGCAAGGTGCGGCCGGACTTCCGGGTCCTCGTGGTGGGAGCGGGGCCGCTGCGGGAGGAAGTGGCCCGCCTGGGCGAGGCGCTGGGCGTGCCTCTGGCCTTCCTGGGCACCGTACCTTTTGAGGAGATGCCCCGTCTCTACCAGCAGGCGGACCTCTTCGTGAACACCTCGGACTTTGACAACTTCCCGGCGACCCTCATAGAAGCCAGCGCCTGCGGCCTGCCGGTGGTGACGACCCATGCCGGTGGCATCCCTTACATGGTGGAGGACGGAGTTAGCGCCTTGGTCGTGCCGAAAGGGGATTGGGAAGCCATGGCCCGGGCCATCCTGCGCCTGCTGGACGACCCGGACCTCGCTGCCCGCCTGAGCGAGGGAGGACGGCGCAACGCGGAGCGGTGCGCGTGGGGGGCCGTGCGGGAGCGGCTCCTGGAGGTATACCGGAAGGTGCTGGAGGAAGCGGCATGATCCGGCTCCTCGTGGTCCTGGGGGAAGGAGGGCACACCAAGCAGATGCTGCGCCTGGTGGAACTCCTGGGGCCGGGCTACGCATACCACTACGTGGCCGTGGAGGGGGACGACCTCTCCGTGGCGCACCTGCCGCACCCGGGGCCGGTCCACCGGCTGCCGCGGCCCCGCTCTAAGGTGCACGGGCGGACGGATCCGGCCTGGCGCGCCGCCTGGAACACCCTGCGCTGCGCCTGGCGAGCCTGGAAGGTGCTCTGGCAGGTGCGGCCGCAGGCTGTCCTGGGGGCGGGGCCGGCCATCTCCGTGCCGGTCTCCCTGGTGGGGAAGGCCCTGGGGGCCAAGGTCATCCATGTGGAGAGCGCCTCCCGGGTGCGGCGCCTCTCCCTGACCGGGCGCATCCTCTACCCTGTAGCGGACCTCTTCTTCGTCCAGTGGGAGGGGCTGCAGGAGCGGTACCCGAAGGCCGTCTACGCGGGGAGGCTGTGGTGATGGTCTTCGTCACCGTGGGCACGACGGAGTTTGACGCCCTGGTGCAGGCGATGGACGCCTGGGCTGCGGACCACGACGAGCCGGTGATCGTGCAGATCGGCCGCGGGACCTACGTCCCGCGGCACGCGGAGCACTTTCGGTTCGCGCCGACGCTTGCGCCCTATTACGAGCGGGCGGACCTGGTGGTGGCCCACGGTGGACTGGGGACGACGATGGAGGTCCTGCACCTCCGGAAGCGGCTGGTGAGCGTGAGCAACCCGGACCGCTACGACCGCCACCAGGAAGACCTGCTGTAGGCGCTGGAGGCGGCAGGACACCTCCTGTGGTGCCGGGACCTGGCGAGGCTCCCGGAAGCCATCGCTGAGGCGCGGCGGAGGGAGTTCGTCCCCTACACGCCGCCCCCATGCCGCATCCACGAGGTCATCGCCGCCTACCTGCGGGAGCAGTTCGGCCCCTTCCTATCCCCCTGACGTCCCTTCCTCCCCGCATGCAGGAAGGAAGGGGGTGCCACCACAGGCGGTGGGGGTAGTAGGGGCAGCATCCCTCACCCCCATCCCCTCTTGCACCGGAGAGGGGAAGGGGGCTGGGGGATAGGGTGAGGTCCAAAGCCGCTTCATGTCGGCCACGGAGGTGAGGACTTGGCGGAACCTATCTACATCCACCCCACGGCGGAGGTGTCTCCAGCAGCGCGCATCGGGCCGGGGACCCGCATCTGGCACCACGCCCAGGTGCGGGAGGGGGCTGTGGTCGGGGCCGAATGCATCCTGGCCAAAGGGGTCTACGTGGACCGGGACGTCCGCATCGGCGACCGGGTTAAGGTGCAGAACTACGCTTCCCTCTACCACGGCGCCACGGTGGAGGACGGCGCGTTCATCGGCCCCTACGCCTGCCTGACCAACGATCGCTTCCCCCGCGCCGTGACCCCCGATGGGAAGTTGAAGGGCGACGCCGACTGGGAGGTGGGTGAGGTGCGGATCGGCCAGGGGGCGTCGGTGGGGGCTGGCGCGGTCGTCCTGCCAGGCGTGGAGGTGGGGCCGTGGGCCATGGTGGGCGCGGGGGCTGTGGTGACCCGCTCGGTGCCGGCGCACGCCCTGGTGGTGGGGAACCCGGCGCGCCTCGTGGGGGTGGTCTGCCGGTGTGGGCGCCCCGTGGAGCCGGGCCTGCCCATGTCCGATGCGCCCTGGGTCACGCTGGAATGTCCCGCCTGCGGAGGCACGTTCCAGGTGGATGCCCTGGTCATCGCAGACCTTCTGGAGGGGAAGAGATGATCCGTGCTGCCGTCATCGGCGTGGGCTCCATGGGCAAGAACCACGCCCGCGTCTACGCGGAGATGGAAGAGACCGAACTGGTGGCCGTGGCGGACCCGGCCCGGGCGGAAGGGGTCGCCCGCATCTACAAGGCCCGTCCCTACGCCGACTACCGGGAGATGCTGGAGCGGGAGGACCTGGACCTGGTCTCCGTGGCCGTGCCCACGGTGCTCCACTGCCAGGTGGCGCTGGACGTCATCGCCTCTGGGCGGCACGTCTTCGTGGAGAAGCCCCTCGCTGCGTCCCTGGAGGAGGGGGAGGCCATGATCCAGGCGGCGGAGCGCGCTGGGGTCAAACTGGGGGTGGGGCACATTGAGCGCTTCAACCCGGCGGTGCTCGCGCTGCGGGAGCGCCTGGACGCGGGCGACCTGGGGCGCATCTTCCAGATCCATGCCCGGCGCGTCGGCCCCTACCCGGCACGCGTGGAGGACGTGGGCGTGGTCTTTGACCTGGCCACCCACGAACTGGACGTGATGGAGTTCCTGGTAGGCTCCCCCGTGGTGAGCCTCTACGCGGAGACGCAACGGGCTGTCCACCCCGTCCACGAGGACCTCCTCTCCGGGGTGATGAAGTTTGAAAGCGGTGCGGTGGGCGTGCTGGACATCAACTGGCTCACCCCCACCAAGATCCGGCAACTTTCCCTCATCGGCGAGCGGGGGATGTTCCTGGTGAACTACCTGACCCAGGAACTCTTCTTCTACGAGAACGACTACGCCAACAGCCACTGGGAGCGGCTGGCGGTCTTCATGGGGGTGGCCGAGGGGAAGATGGTCCGGTTGGGCATCCGGCGCAAGGAGCCGCTGCGGGCCGAACTGGAGGCCTTCGTGGACGCCGTAGTCCACGACCGCGAGTTCATGGTCGGCGGGAAGGAGGGCCTGCGCGCCGTGTTCCTGGCCCAGAAGATGGTGGAGTCGGGCCTGAAGCGTCAAGTGGTGCAGGTGTGAGTTCCCCTTGGCAGGTGGGGAAGGCGCGTATCGCCGGAGAGCCTTTCCCGTCTTTAGGATTAGGGGATGGTGGAAGGCATACACGGGGTCCTGCCTGAAGAGGACGTGGCACCTGCGTCCTGCCCCCTGTGCGGCGAGCGGGCGCAGGAGCCCCTCTTCTACCGCCGGGACGGGGAGAACTGGGTCACCCGGGAGCCGCCGGAGGCGGTCCCTGGCGTTCCCGTGTACCGCATCGTGCGGTGCAGGGGGTGCGGACTGGCCTTCGTGGATCCCCTTCCGACGCGGGAGGAACTGGCCAGGCTCTACGATGAACCGTACTTTACCACGGGGGCGTACCCCGAAAACGTTCACTCGGGAGGTATGGAGGGGCACGCCCATGTGCTCCGTTCGCCGCGCCTCCGGCGGCGGGCCCGGGAGGAGCACCGAGGGACGTTGCGCCAGGTGGAGGCCGTATGGCGGGCATACAGGACCCGCGAGGCTCCCCCTCGCCTTCTGGATGTGGGGTGCGGTGCGGGCTTCCTCCTGGATGCGGCGCGGGAACTGGGCTGGTCGGTGCAGGGGGTGGAACTCTCCCCCTTCGCCGCCGAACGGGCTCGCGAGGACCTGGGGCTCTCGGTCTTCCAGGGAGAACTGGCCGAGGCGGGCTTCCCGGCAGGGCACTTTGACATCGTGGTGATGCGGGAACTTCTGGAGCACGTGTCGGACCCCCTGGGCCTGCTGCGGGAGGCACGGCGGATCCTACGGGAGGATGGCGTCCTCTTCGTCCAGGTGCCCAACGACCTGGAAGGGGTGCGGGTGCGCCTCTGGCGGCGGGTGTGGTGGATGATCCCACCTTTGCACCTCTATTACTTTGACCGAGGGACACTGGGGGCCCTCTTGGAGCGGGCAGGGTTCCGCGTGGTGCGCTGGGGGACCTGGGGCTCCTTGGGGCTGGACCTGTGGGCGGTCTGGTCGGCGCGCTGGCCGGCCCTGCGCTACACGGGCCAGGAAGGCCGGTGGCGAGGCTGGGCCAAGCGCCTTCTGCGCAAGGGGGTGCGGGTTGCCCTGGCCCCGGCCGATGCGCTCCTGGCACGGGGGTTGCTCCATACGGAATTACAGGCCTTTGCCGTGCCCGAGGGGGAGGGGTGACCTTGCCCACTCCAGGAAGCGCGAAGGACTCAGAGAACGAGGAGAATTCCAAACATCTCCTCTGCGCTTTTCACGGCCTTTGGGGTGGAGTTCCCAGGGGGAACCGCACAGTTGTAGGGTTGTTTGCCAAGCGCGTGCACTTGTGTTATGCTGTAAAGAATGCTACACAAACTGCAAGGCAGCCTCGGAAAGGTGTGGCTGCGGGGAGTGGGTTCCGTCATGATACATGGAATGCGGGTTGCGAGGATGTTGGCCGTGGTGGGCCTGACGGTGGCCCTGCTGGGCACGTGGGGTGGCGCGGTCCGGTGGGCTGCCGCAGACGAGGACCCGGCGGGCGGCGCCATGGAGCGCGGGGCAGACGTGGGGGTCCAGGCCGTGCCTCCCAGTGCCTTCCCGGGCATCTACCTGGCCGGCGACGCCGAGAACTACGACAAGGAGACCTACCACCTGGACGGCGGGATGCGGACCTTCTACTGGGCCATGCTGGAGCCCAACAAAGGGGACTACCGCTGGTACCACGTGGACGACTGGCTGGCGGCCGAGGCCGCGGAGGGGAAGAAGGCAGCCATCACCTTCAGCACGTACAACGGGCGGCTGGCCGGCGGCATCGCCGTGCCGTCGTGGGTCTGGGCCGAGGCCCCCTTGGCCGTGGTCAACATCGGGACCTGCGACCCGGCCCAGTGGGGCTGCTCCCCGGACGGCATCTGGCGCATCCCGCGCTACTGGCATTCGGCCTACCAGGACCGTTACCGAGCCTTCATCAACGCCTTCGCCGCTCGCTACCGGGATGACCCCCGCATCGCCTGGATCGGCATCGGCGTGGGGATCTACGGCGAGACCAAGCCGAGCGATACCGACGACATCCCTGCCTTGAAGAGCGCGGGCCTGACCTCCCTGATCTGGGTCAACACTGTCAACACCATCACCCAGATGTACATAGACGCCTTCAGCGTGGGGGGGCAACTGCGCAAGCCCCTGCTCCTGCAGGCGGCGCCTTTCTTTGATGCGCAGTGGGAGCGGCCTCTCTTCCGCCTCTACGCGATCCAGAGGGGCGTGGGCATCTCGGCCAACGGCCTCTTCGCCGACTGGAACAACAGCACCTACACCTGCCCCAATGTCCCCTCGGGGACCTGCCCACGCTACAGCGACTGCATGGCGAACCAGGAGAACTGCGCCGGGTACTTTGACCAGATCATCCACTACAGCGATACCGTGCCCATCGCCTTTGAGACCTACGACTACATGCTGCCCACGGTGACGGACGTCTACTGGGGCCTCATCAACGGGTTGGACAAGCACGTGGACTACTTCCGCCTGGCCCCGGACCTCTTCATGGACAAGACGACCAAGGCGCCCCGGCCGGAGAACCTCGCCCTGATTGACTGGTCGCTGAATTGGGTTGGGGTCACCAAGGAGAACACCCCCAGCGTGTGGGTCGCCCTGCGCGAGCACCGCGAACCCTATTACGGCGCGAGTTACTGCCCAGAGAAGGGCAACTACGACTTCTGGCTCTACCAGAACGACAACATCCCCGGGGGGCGGACCGTCCCGGAGATCGGGCAGGCCAATACCTGCATTGACGCTAGCGGCAACCGGGGAGTCGCCTGCACCTACCCAACGGTGAACACGGCCCTGGGCTCGGCCAAGGAGTCGTGGGTCACCCGGCGCACCGATCAGGCCACCGGCAACCCCTACATGTGGTTCAACGTGGACAACGGCTACCTCTACAACCAGACGGTGCCGGTGACCATCACCGTGACCTACTTTGACTACGGCACCGACACCTGGCAATTGGACTACGACTCCACGTCCGGCCTGAAGACGGCTTACCCCCTGGGGTCCAGCGTGCCCTACGTGCAGAAGGCCAACACCCGCACCTGGCGGCAGGCCGTCTTCGTCCTGAGCGACATCCGCTTCAACGACAGCCTGGCCGGGAACCCCGCTACGTACCCGGCCGACTTCCGGCTTGACTGCCGTGGCGACGGCAACGAGTGGATCCACTTTGTGGAAGTGGCCAAGCGGCCAGCAGCACCGGCGGTGGAGATCCCCCTCCACTACGGCTGGAACCTCATCTCGCTGCCGGTGCAGCCGGCCACGCCCTACACAGCCCAGAGCCTCCTGGCCGAGATCAACGCCCAGGGCGGGAGCGCGGTGGAAGTGGACCGCTGGCTGCCCACCGCCGACTGGGGGGCCTACATCCTGGGGGGGCCGTTCCCGGACTTCCCCATTGAGTTGGGCAAGGGGTACTTCGTCAAGAGCAATGCCCCTAGCACCTGGCGGGTGAGCGGCGAGCCGGTCACGACACCGGTGCCCATCTCGTTCAGCCCTGGGTGGAACCTCATCGCCATCCCCAGTTCGGACTCCTACACGGCGTGGACCCTCTTTGACGCCATCAACGCCCAGGGCGGAAGCGCCGTGGAGATTGACCGCTGGTACAACGGTGGGTGGGATATCACCCTGAACTTCCCGCGCTTCAACAACTTCCCCATTGAGAAGGGGAAGGCGTACTTCGTGAAGTGCACGGGCTCCAGCACGTTCACCCCGTAGATCGGGGGGCAGCACGAGAGGAAGGGGCGGCAAGATGGAACGGAGAAGGTCGGCACTGGCCCTGGGAAGCATGCTTGTGGTCGCGCTGGTGCTCCTCCTGGCGGGGGCCTGGACCCGGGGCGCGGCTTCGGCGAGCCCTGCCCCGGTCATTTCCGATATCCGCATCAGCAACGTGCGCGATATCTACTTCGTCGTGTCGTGGGTCACGAATGAACCCACCACGGGAGAGGTCCGCTATGGTACCACCCCCTCCCTGGGCATGGTGGCCAACGACGTACGCGGCGCGGGGCATTCCGGCTACACCCACTACGTCGCCGTGACGGGCCTCGCACCCTCCACCCTCTACTACTTTGATGTGGTGAGCGGCGAGACGGTGGACAACAACGGCGGCGCGCACTACCAGGTGACGACTGGCCCCACCCTCTCGCCCCCCACGTCCGACGCGGCCTGGGGCCTCGTCTACCAGAGCGACGGGACGACCTTCGCCCAGGGTGCCATCGTCTACATCCGGGTGCGGGACAACAACGGGGCCGGCAGCCCAGGGGAGTCGGCCCTCATGTCGGCCCTGGTGGCGGATTCGGGCTACTGGTTCGCCAACCTGCGCAGCGCCCGCACGCAGGACCTCGCCAGTTACTTTGACTACTCTCCCAGCGGGGACCAGGTGGTGCTGGAGGCCCAGGGCGGCAACATGGGCCAGGCGACGCTCGTCGTGGACACGGCCAACGACGCGCCTGCGCCGGCTATAATCCTTGCCCAGCCCACGCCGACCCCCACCCTCTCGCCCACTCCCTCGTCCACACCGACGCCGACGGAGACGCCGACCGCCACCTCCACACCGACCTTCACCCTGACCCCCACGCCCACGCTGACCGGCACACCGCCCACCTCCACGCCGACGCCGACGGAGACCCTGACGCCGACGCCCACACAGACGCCCACCTTCACCCTCACTCCGACGCCCAGCATCACCCCCACGCCCACGAACACGCCTCTCCCACAGACAGTGACCATCCGGGGGGCCACGGACGACACCTTCCTCTTCCAATACGACCCGGACGTGAACTACGGGGCCTGGTGGCGGATGACCATGCGGGCGGGCGGGGCCAAGCGGCCCATCCTCCGCTTTGACCTGAGCAGCATCCCTGTGGGGGCGCAGGTCCTCTCGGCCACCATGCGCCTCTTCACCAACGAGACCCAGGACCCGGCCGGCCGCAGCACCACGGTGGACGTCTACAGGGTCCTGCGGCCCTGGACGGAGATGGGCGCTACCTGGAACCAGGCCACCACGGGCGTCCCCTGGGAACTGGCGGGGTGCAACGGGCCTGCGGACCGCGATCTGACCTCGGCGGCGACCGTGACGGTGAACGCACCCAACGCGGCGTACGATTTTGACCTCACTTCGGTAGTACAGGGGTGGGTGCTGAACCCGGCGACCAACCACGGCGTGCTCCTCATCGCCAGCGGCGGCACGGTGACCTACGAGTTCTACTCCTCCGAATGGAGCAACCCCCTGGTCTACCCGACTCTCATCGTCACCTACCTGCCGCCAGCGCCCACGCCGACGCCCACCTGGACCACGACGCCAGCGACGGCCACCCCCACGCCCACCGTGACGCCCACGGCTTCCTCCACACCGCCCTGGCAGACGGTGACCCTCTACGGCGTGGACGATAGCTTCCTCTACCAGTACGACCCGGACGTGAACTACGGGAACTGGTGGTACATGTCCCTGCGCGCGGGCGGGGCCAAGCGGCCCATCCTCCGCTTTGACCTGAGCAGCATCCCCGCCGGGGCGACCATCGCCTCGGCCACCCTCAACCTGCACACCACAGGGCTCCAGGACCCAGCCGACCGGAGCACCACCGTCTCCATTTACAAGGTCCTGCGGCCGTGGAACGAACTCCAGGTCACCTGGAACCGCGCCACGGCCACGGATGCATGGCAACTGGCCGGCTGCAACGGCCCGGCAGACCGGGAACTGGAGGCGGCGACCACCTTCGTGGTGGACCGGCCCAACAAGGCCTATCACGTGGATCTCACCGGGCTGGTCCAGGGGTGGGTGAACGCGCCGGCGGGGAACTTTGGGGTGCTCTTGGTGGCTTCTGGACCCACGGTGGCCTACGAGTTCTACACCGCCGAGTGGTACAACGTGCCGGAGAGGCCATCCCTGACCGTGACCTACGCCACAGCCCCTGTGGGCACGGCCACCCCCACGCCCACCGCGACGGCCACAGGCCCCATCCCAGGCACGGCCACGCCGACCCCCACTCCGCTGACGCAGGTGGCGGTCGTGCGTTCCGTGGCCGACACGTACCTCTATGAGTACGACCCAGACGTGAACTACGGCCCTTGGTGGTACATGACCATCCGCGCCTCGGGGTCCAAGCGGCCGCTCCTGCGGTTTGACGTGAGCAGCATCCCCCCCAACGCGGTGGTGACCTCGGCCACGCTGCGCCTCCACACCACGGAGTTGCAGGACCCGCCGGACCGGGCCCTGACGGTGGACATCTACCAAGTGAGGCGCTACTGGGCGGAGATGGAGGCCACGTGGCGCAACGCCACGGCTTCCAACCCGTGGGCCCTGGGGGGCTGCAACGGGGTAGGGGACCGGGACTTCACCGCAGTGGCCCGCGGCACCGTGGACAGGCCCAATGCCTCGTTTGACTTTGACGTGACCGGGGCGGTGCAGGAGTGGGTGGCGAACCCCGGGAGCAACCACGGCCTCCTCCTCATCGGGAGCGGGGCCACGGTGAGTTACGCCTTCTACACCCGGGAGTGGGCCATGGTAGATAGGCACCCCTCCCTGACGGTCCGGTACTACATCCCCTCGGCCACCCCCACGCCGACGGTGACGGGGACGGTGCCCACCCCCACGCCGACGCCCACCGGGTGGACCCCCACACCCACCGCCACCGTCCCGCCGGTACCCACCCGGGTGGTGTTCCGCAATGCGGACGATGCGTACCTGGATCAGTGGAACCCAGATACCAACTATGGCTCCATGTGGTACATGAGGTTGCGGGGCATCGGCACGTACCGCCCCATCCTGCGCTTCAACCTCACGGCCATCCCCACCCATGCGGTTGTGACCAGGGCCACCCTGCGCCTGCGGACCACGGAGACGCAGGACCCGCCGGACCGGGCCTGTACGGTGAGGCCTTTCGCCGTGTACCGCCCGTGGAACGAGTCGCAGGTCACCTGGAGGGCAGCGACATCCAGCACCAACTGGGAGGTTCCGGGCTGCGACGGGGCGACGGACCGCTCCTTCACCGCGCTGGACGCAGTGGTCGTCTCCGCGCCCAACCGCTACTACGAGTTTGATGTGACGGCGGCCGCGCAGGAATGGGTGCGGAACCCTTCGGGCAACCAGGGGGTCCTGCTCCTGGCCCAGGACATGGCCGTGACCTACGACTTCTACTCGTCGGAGTGGCCCCTGGCGGACTACCAGCCCCAGTTGACCGTGGAGTACTACCTGCCACCGCCGACGCCCACCCCGACGCCCACGTCTACGCCGACGGCTACGTCCACACCCACGCCACCGTGGACCCCCACGCCCACTTCCACGCCCACGCCCACGCCGACCCTCACGCCCACCTGGACTGCCACACCCACCACGGGCGACATCGCCGGCATCGTCTGGTTTGACCGGAACCAGAACCGCCTGCGGGATCCAGACGAGGAGGGCCTGGGCGGGGTGCAGGTCTCGCTGTTCCAGGCCGACGACACACCGGTGGGGGACCTCCTGACGCTGGCCGATGGCACTTACGTCTTCCCGCACCTGACGCAGGGCACCTACAAGGTGGTGGTGACCCTGCCCGGACCGCCGTGGATCGCCACCACGCCCAACCCCACCTGGGCCATGGTGCTGCCGGGGAGCGTGACCTTCGTCAACTTCGGCCTCTTTGACACAACGCCCACACCGACGCCCACGCCAACCTGGACGGCCACGCCCACACCGACGCCCACGCCGACGTCGACATCCACCCGAACGCCGACGGCGACACCCACGCCGACGCGCACACCTACGCCCACGCGCACGCCGACGGTCACGCCGACGCCGACGAACACGCCAGTGCTCCTGCGGCATTACCTGCCGATGGTTCTGAAGGGATTCCCATGAGGTGGGGGGCGCCCCTCCTCGGATGGGGGATAAAGATGAGGAGCCTGGGGGTTGACGAGGTTTGGAGAGTCTGGTTAGGAGAGCGTACATGAAGAAGAGGACCTATGGTCTTTGGATCCTCGTCGCAGTGATCTTGAGCGGGTCGCTGGCTCTGGCCGCCGGGGACGGACGGGAGGGCGCCTGGTGGATGCCCGTGGGCGTCCGCGCCGCACCCCTGAACGCACCGGTCATCTCCGACGTCCGGGTGACCAACGTGCGGGACGTGACCTTCACCGTCTCGTGGATCACCAATGAGGCGAGCGACGGCCGCGTCCTCTACGGCACGTCCCCGGCTCTGGGCAGCACGGCTTACGACAAGCGTGGGGCTTCCTACGTGGGCCATACCCACTATGTGGAGATCACGGGCCTCACGCCCGGGACGCTCTACTACTTTGACGTGCAGAGCGGCACCACGGTGGACAACAACGGCGGCGCCCACTACACCGTGACCACAGGCCCCACCCTCTCACCGCCCTCCAGCGACGCCATCTACGGCCAGGTCTTCATGGCCGGGGGCACGGTCCCGGCCGTGGGGACCATCGTCTACATCACCCTGCAGGACGGGGACGGGAGCGGGAGCCTGGGGCAGGCCGCGCCCATGTCGGCCTTGGTGGAGACCAACGGGTGGTGGTTCGCCAACCTGGGCAACGCACGCGTGGCGGACCTGAGTTCCTATTTCAGTTACTCGCCCAGCGGCGACCAACTGGTCCTCTACGCGCAGGGCGGGCCGGCGGGGACCGCGGCCCAGACGGTGGACACGGCCAACGACTCGCCCGCGCCCCCCATGACCCTGGTGGGCCCCACGCCCACGCCAACCCCCACGCCTTTTACCCCCAGCCCCACGGCGACCAGCACTTCCACGCCGTCGCCAACGCCCACCGCCACCAGCGCGACCCCCGTGGGGACGCTGGTGGCCTACCCCGGCCTCTACGTCCGGGACGACTCCGCGAACATGGATAAGGAACCCTACGGCCTGACCGGGGGGTTGCAGGTCTTCTACTGGGCCCAACTGGAGCCGAACAAGGACCAGTACCGCTGGGACCTGGTGGACGCGTGGCTCGCGGCCGAGGCCAGCAAGGGGAAGATGGCGGCCATCGCCTTCAGCACCTACAACGGCCGGCTGGCCGGCGGCATCGCCGTGCCCTCGTGGGTCTGGGCCGAGGCCCCCAATGCCGTGATCCAGGTCCCCTGCACGGTGGGTTCGCCGGGCTGCACCACAGGGACCATCCTCATCCCGCGCTACTGGGATAGCGGCTACCTGACCCGCTACGCCGACTTCATCCAGGATTTCGCTGGCCGCTTCAAGAACGACCCGCGCATTGCCTGGATCGGCATCGGCGTGGGCATCTACGGCGAGACCAAGCCCTGCGACAGCCGCTCCGACATCAACGACCTGGCCTACCTGCGGGACTATGCGGGGCTCACTTCCAGCCTGTGGATCTCCACGGTCAACCAGATCACCGATATCTACATCAATGCTTTCGCCGGAAGCCCCTTGCGCAACCGCCTGCTCTTGCAGTCGGCTCCCTTCGCCCTGGCCCAGTGGGAGCGGCGGGAGTTCCGCACCTACGCCGCGCAGCGGGGGGTGGGGCTCTCCCTCAACGGCCTCTTCGCCGACTGGAACAACTCCCTGCGCCCCTCTCAGGACGGCTTCTTTGACCAGGTGGTGCACTACAGCGACACGGTGGCCATCGCCTTTGAGTCCTACAACTACATGATGCCGACGCCCGCGGACGTCTACTGGGCCATGCTGAACGGGCTGGATAAAGGCATGGACTACATGCGCATCTCCCGGGATGTCCTGGAGGACACGAGCGGCAACCCCAAGTGGGCCAACCTGGAAAGCCTCCTGTGGGCCCGCCAGTACATGGGCGCCACTCTGGACTATACCCCGGGCGTGTGGACGGCGATGCGGGAGCACCGCTTCCCGTACTACGACCCGCCATCCGGGCCTTACTACCCCCAGTGGGGCAACTACAACTTCTACCTGTATCAGAACGACAGCATCCCCAACGGCCAGACGGTGCCGGAGATCAACGATCCCAACTCGTGCATTGACCAGTACGGCAACCGGGGCACGGCCTGCGTAAGCCCGGCCTACAACCCCAACCTGGGCACCCACAAGTACAGTTGGGTGGTGCGGCGCACGGACCAGGCCACCGGCAACCGCTACATGTGGTTCAACGTGGACAACCGCTACGCCTGGGAGGGGACCACGGCGATCACCATCACCGTGACCTACTTTGACCTGGGCAGCGACCGCTGGGAACTCTACTACAACTCCACCACCGGGCCCAAGGCGGCCATCCCCCAGGGTGCTTCGGTGCCCTACGTGCAGAAGGGGAACACCCGCACCTGGAAGACGGCTACCTTCGTCCTGAACGATGCCCGTTTTAACGACTCCCTGGCGGGGAACCCAGCGATCTACCCGGCCGACTTCCGCCTTGACTGCCTCATGGACGGCGACGAGTGGATCCACATGGTCCACGCGGCCCGGCCGGGCGCGGGGCCGCCGCCGGTCACGGTGACGCCGCCCCCTGGCACGGCCACCGTCACGCCCACGCCCACTACGCCGCCCGGCGCGGGGACGATCATCCTGCGCCAGGGTCTGAACGGCTACACAGGGGTGGCCGATACCTACATCGCCCAGTACTCGCCGGACGACAATTACTCGTGGCGGCCGTACATGCTCGTCCGCTCCACCGGGGCCTGGCGGTCCTTGGTCCGCTTTGACCTCTCGGTCCTGCCGCCGGGGGCGATCATTGACTCGGCGACCTTGATCCTCCACACCGACGAGACGCAGGACCAACCGGACCGCAGCACCACGATAGACCTCTTCGCCATCCGCCGGCACTGGGAGGTGACCCAGGTCACCTGGAACCGGGCCACGAGCGCCACGCCGTGGTACACCGCGGGGTGCGATAGCAGCGCCGACCGCGACCTCACGCCCTTCGCCACCAAGGTGATAGACAGGCCCAGGACTTCCTACTCCATTGACGTGACAGAGGCGGTGCGGAACTGGGTGGCGGACCCCGCGAGCAACAAGGGCTTCATCATCATCAGCCGTGGCCCGACCGTCTCCTACGGGTTCTACACCTCCGAGTGGGCGGTGGAGTCGCAGCGTCCCACCCTTGTGGTGACCTACCGCGTGCACACGCCCACGCCCACGGCGACCT
>FWWL01003483.1_pt1 | contig 28605 bp, 19 predicted proteins | sample 2228331 | NCBI WGS metagenome assembly FWWL01 (sample SAMEA103939775, study PRJEB20133) | metagenome
GGTATCTGCGCGCGCATCCCGCAGTGGTCCAGGGTGTGACCGGGTTTGCGTGGCTACCCAATACGTGATTATCTATCTAAAGTTGGTATCATTGCGAGGGCGCGGAGCGCCCGAAGCAATCCCCCGCGTCAGCGGGAGTCGTGCCTCAGCGCCCGCTACTGCTCCGCTCTCCCAGCGGGAGCGGGGCGGGAGTGAGGGCGCGCAGGAGATGGCCATACCACCGCCATCCCGGTCCTCCTAACGTTCGGCGCGCGATCGGTGCTGCCCCAGCAACCGCTCTTCGGAGCGCTCCTGCCGCATCCTGCGCACTGCGGCAGCGTTGACGTGGCTGCCCGATACGTGACAATCTATCTAAAGTCGGTATTACGTACTGGCATATCACGGGAAGAGATGGGGCACAGCAACGAGGCGCTTTCCTGCCGCTCGCCCATCTCAGTGCGAGCCGCGCGCAGTGCGGCGTGGCAATATCAAGTTCAGTTACCCAGATCATACTCGCGGCTGGCATCCCGCTGTTGTGGGAAATGGCTGTGGGCGCTGCTGCGCTCACGCAATCCCGCTCTTCTGTTAATGGACACAAGAGAGAAGAATAATTCGTGAACGTATATCACCGGAAATCGGGGACAGCCTGGCATGACTGCGCTCTGGGCCAACAGCGTCAAATAGAATGCCCGTTGGCGATGATTCGCTGCGGGAGCGTCGCGCTGGTCTGTATCGCGGCTCATGATTCAGCACAAGAAATGATGTATACGCAGTATCATGGTCAAGGGTAATAGGCAGCAACGGTCGGACAACAATCTGTCCGACCGTTGCGGTCACATCAGATCAAATTTCTCACTTACCGCAAAATTGCCGGCACGAAGATGTCATTCGTCCGTTCACCAGCGCCAAGTAGACGAACGACCGTCTCAGAGAAGAGCTGGCTGCCATTCGAGAGATCAAGACGCACCTTATAGAAACCAGACTTGAAGCTGGGATCAAAGGTCGCGATCATCGTGTCAGACGATCCAGGCGCATACGAGATAGCTGCAAATTGCTGCTCGTTCTGCCCGCTGGTATCAACCAGGTACGCCTTTGGCAGTTCGCCTTCCAATCCTACAACGCGAATGGTCAGAGTGGCCGATGATGAGATAACTGCAACGTTTGGCGAGACACTGTCGATCTTCGCCGAGCTGGCAACGGTTGGTATTGCTACACTGGCTGCGCTGTGCCAGAAAGCGCCATTGCCATCGGTTGCCAGCACCTCCACTGGTATCGTCAGCAGCTTATCAGCGAGCGTTGCTCGCAGACGCCAGTGCAAACGAACGAGGGTTGCCGGTTGATCCGATTGCCACGTCGCCTGCACCAGGAGATCGCCACTGTCGATCTCCTGCGCTGTCCAGGTCCCTTCCGCAAGTGGCTGGCCGTTTGGATCAAGTGGTTCGATTGCCAGCAGCTCAACCAGATCGCTCTTAGCGGTGAATGCTAGCTTGTAGTTTTCGGCACTGCCGACAGCGCGCAGCACGGTCGCGAACTCATCGCCCGGTTGCGGGATCGTGTCAATCGTCATGTCAACCAGTCGCAACTGATGACCAGAGCCGTCTTGATTAACCAGGGTTACGACCGGCGCCAGAACAGGACTGGTATTCTCTTCTGCCTGTAAGGCAGTGCCGGTTACGATGCGGAAGGCATAGGTCGATGTTGGTCGTCCGCCGGTACCAGGAAAAGAACCATACGGTCGAATCTTGACGAAGTAGGAGCCGCTGGCTGGCGCTGTCCAGACGATCCGCGAGGCAAAACCACCGCCGCTATCATCGTTGTAGGCAATCAGGCTTCCGGCGCTGTTGTACAATTCGAGCACCGTATCAGCCTCAGCGCCCAGATTATAGGTATAGATGGTGTAGGTCGTGCCCGCGCTGGCAGTGAAGGACACCCAATCTGGATCAGTCGGGGTGTGGAAATTCCGATTCTGTCCAGCGCCGTTAACCGTAAAGCTTCTGGCCTGGGCTATCGTATCATCCGGCTCGTAAGCGTCTGGAACAATGCCTGGTTGCGATGTTACCTCCAGATCATACTGAGTGCAGGCGCCATACCTCGTCGAGCTGTAATGGCGCACCTTCAGGAAGAGCCGCGCATTCGCGTTCGCGGTGCCGACGATCCGTGAGGCCAGACTACCACCGTAATCGTCGTTATATCCCACCAAGACTCCGCCGGAGTTGTACAGTTCGAGCACAGTATCGCCACAGGAGCCAAGATTGAAGGTGCGCATTGTGTACTGGTTGCCAGCAACAATGTCGAAGTAGACCCAGTCGTGCTCGCCAGCCACGTGGAAGTTGTGCCGTTGGGCAGCGCCATTGACAGCGATTGGTTTCGCAGTGCCAAGGGTGTTGTCTGGTTCGTAGGCGTCACCTGCGATGTCGCTGCTGATGATCCGAAGATCATACTGCGTGCAGGCGCCATAAGTTGAGGAACTGAAATGCCGCACTTTGACGTAGAAACTGGCAGTAACTGGCGCAATCCAGTCGATCCGCGATGCCCAGCCGCCGCCGCCGTCATCGTTGTAGGCCAGCAATGTGCCGCTGCTGTTGTACAGCTCAAGGAAGGTGTCGCTACACGAAGCCAGATTGAGGGTCTCAATCCGGTAGGGATAACCGGCAGTGGCCGGGAAGAACACCCAGTCGTGATCGCCCGTCACGTGGAAGTTATGGGTTTGTGCCGATCCATTTACAGTGATTGAGCGCGCGGTACTGAGGGTATTATCCGGTTCGTAAGGATCAGGTTGCGCGCTGGTCAGACTCAAGCGATAGCCAGTATTGGCCCCAAACACAGATCCATTGTATTGACGGACTTTAACGTAGAACGAACCACTTGCTGTGGCCTGCCAGACAATCCGTGAGGCCAGACCATAGTAGTCGTCGTTGACAGCCAGGAGTGATCCGCTGCTGTTATACAGTTCGAGCACGGTATCAGCCCGCGTCTCGAGATTACTGGTCGTGATAGTGTACGCAACGCCGTTGACGGCGTTAAACACCACCCAGTCGTGATCGTTGAGCTGGTGGAAGTTGTGATTCTGCGCGACGCCATTAACCGTTATCGGTCGTGCCGTTGCCATCGTGTTGTCAGGCTCGTAGGCGTCAGCGGCTGCCGATGAGCCGTAGGTGCCAATGCGGAGGTCATAGCCGGTTTGGTTGCCGCCAATACTGCTGCTGTAATGGCGAACGCGCAGGAAATAGACGCCATCAGACGGCGCATACCACGTCAGTCGCGACGCCAGCCCAACGCCGCCATCATCGTCTTCGGCGATCCTGCTTACGCCATCGGATTGGAAGAGCGTGATCACTGTATCACTGCGCGCTTCCAGGTTCGCAGTCTCAAACAGGTAGAAATTACCAGCCGTGGCGCTCAAGCGAACCCAATCTTGATCACCAGCGACATGAAAGTTCCGCCTGGTTATGTTCGGTTCAGTCAGCGATCCAGGCGTGACAGGCCGCGCAGTAGCGGCAGTATTGTCTGGTTCATAGGGATCGGGAGCGGTTGAGGCCAGCGACGTTACCCGAAGATCGTAGCGCAGTCCGGGATGACCTGCACTGCTGTTGTAGTGGCGCACTTTGACGAACAGGCGCTGGGCGCTGTCAGCGGTGTAGCCGATTCGCGAGGCTAGTCCACTATAGTCGTCGTTGTAGGCCAGCAAGGTGCCGCCGCTGTTATACAGCTCAAGCACTGTATCGTTACCTGAGGCAAGATTAAGGGTCTCGATCACATACGCTGTGCCGGCGACAGCATCGAAGTACACCCAGTCTTGATCGCCAGGAACATGGAATGTATGCGTCTGTGTTGCGCCATTGACGGTTATCGGCTTCGCCGCACTCATCGTGTTGTCTGGCTCGAAGCTGTCGCCGGTCACTGTGGCGCTGGTAATGCGCAGATCGTAGTTTGTGGTTGCGCCTGCGACACTGCTGTTGTAATGACGCACCTTGACGAAGAACGTAGCGCTAGCCGGCGCTGTCCAGTTTATCCGTGAGGCCAGGGTTCCACCGTAGTCATCATTGTAGGCCAGTCGCGTGCCACTCCCATTGTACAGCTCGAGCACGGTGTCCGATGTAGCGCCCAGATTAAGGGTCTCGATTATATACGTCGTCCCGCCAGTTGCGCTGAAGCGCACCCAGTCTTGATCGCCGGGAAGGTGGAAGTTGTGGCGTTGCGCCGCACCGCCGACGGTGATGACTCGCGCTGCGCCGAGTGAGTCATCAGGCTCGTATGCGTCAGGTGTGGTTGAGGATGTTGTTGACGTGACCGTCAGGGTGTAGCCGGTATTGGCGCCGCCACGCCCGCCAAAGTTAGTGACGCGTGCGTGCAATGGCCCGCTGGCGGTGGCTGTCCAGCTTATTCGCGAAGCCAGCGTGCCGCCATAATCGTCATTCTGTGCCAGCAGCAACGTGCCATTGTTGCCGAACAAGGCGAGCACTGTGTCGGCGCTGCTCTCCAAACCGCTGGTCTGGATAATATACGTCACACCACTGGTCGCCGCAAAGGTTACCCAGTCCTGATCGTTGGCTACGTGGAAATTATGCCGTTGCGCTGCGCTCACGGTAATGGGTTTCGCTGTGGCTGCGCTATTATCGGGTTCGTAGGTGTCCGGCGTCGCCGAACCGCCGCACGTAGGCGGCGTATTCAAGCCGACAGCCTGCGCCGCGTTCAGAGTGGTCTGATATTGAGTTGATGATGAACCGTACAGCGCACTGGCTGCAGCCAGGAGCGCGTTGTACAGATCAACAAATGTGGCGCTCGATGTCAGACTGGTCGTCAGCGCACGGTAGAAGATGCGCGCCGTTGCAGTGCGACCGATGCTGGTCATAGTGCGGCCATTAAACGTGCCGCCTTCTGCCATCAGGTAGGCCGCTTTGTTGGGAATACCGCTGTTAATATGCACGCCACCGTTATCGCTGGTGGTGCAGGCATAGTTCGCAACTCGATCGGGCTGGTTGTAGGCTGGCGGGTTTGCCAGACTGCGGATCGCGCCGATGGGGGTGTCTTCACCCATCAACCAGTCATCGCTATCGACCATAGCTCCGAATATATCGGAGAATGACTCATTGAGTGCGCCAGATTGGCCGTTGTAGATCAAGCCAGCCGTGTATTGGGTTACAGCATGCGTCCACTCGTGCGCCACTACGTCGCGCGTTGCGAAACCAGGGCCATACGCAGTCAATGTGCCGTTCCAGAACGCATTAGCTGTCGTCCCATAACGGATCACCGCGATCATGGTTGCGCCAGCATTGTTAAAGCTGTCACGGCCAAATGTGGTGAAGAAGTAGTTGTAGGTCAGACCGGTGTTGGTAAATGCAGCCAGACAATCGGGGTGTGGTGTCCCTATTGGGCCACTCTCGGTGTAACACGTAGTCCCAGCCGTAGTGTTGACTCCATTGGCGTCGCGGATCACCCGATTCAAGCTGCTGTGATAGTTCGAGAAGCTGAGTAAGACCTTGCCGTTGATAGCATCGACCAATACTGTGGCGCTGATGCTATCGTCGGGTGCAGTGAGCACCAGTCGGTAAGCCAGCCTTGATTCTTCGCCTTCCTGATCAAACAGCGCTGGATGATAGAAGACCAGTTCATCTTCATCCAGACGCGGTTTGGCGAATGCTGTCGCGAAGAGAGCAATTTCATCATCATCGTGTCGCGGCGGATTAGTTTGCAGAGCGAGGGTGGCGATCTTGAAAGCCTCATCGAGGGTGATTTCTGGCTTTGGTTCTGCAGCCACCACAGGCAGATACGCGCCACTCACTGCGCGCACACTCTCACCTGTCACCTGAATTGCCAGATCGGCGCCCAACACCCGCACCTGGTCCTTGTATTGCGCTACGCGCACCACGGTGACATCGTCAACCTGCTCGCTGTAAAACGGCTCCCAGACAAGATCTGCTGAGGTCGCCAGTAGTGTGGCTGCCGGGCCATGCAAGAAATCGAGTGCGACTGCTTTGGGGTCAAGCGCTGTGGCATTTGGGATTGCGACTTGCAATACCGGATGCGGCGCTACCAGCGCATCGATGAAGATGCGTTGCGGACGTTCACTGGCGGGCATGCTGTAAGCGGTAGGAGTTGTTGTGAGCGTGACTCCAAATTGCCAGCAGAGCAGTGCGACCAGCGCGAGTAAGGAAAACCAGCGTCGATGTCTCATACCTCCCCCCTCTTGTAATGGAAACCGTTATGCTGAAGTCTGACTGGCAATCATGTCCGTGATGATCACATGTAATGCCGTTACCAGTGGTTCGAGCGAAGATGGCAAGCTGGTATCAGTAAACTGAATGGTCGTGGTATCGATGCTGAGCTGATAGGTCAAAAGATCACAGCATTGATACGAAGGCTCGGGCAATGTGGTCAGAGAACGTAGATCAAGATCACGCAGGAGTTGTTGCAACTGTAATCGTTGCTCGGTAGACAGAGTGGCAATCAGCTTGGTCTGAGGTTGCTGAAGTATTGTTTGGCCGCTCACAAGATCGATGGTGAGTCGATCAGAAAGACCAGCAAAACCGCCGCTACGCTCGAAGATAACCTGACGTACTGTGGGAGCGCTGGCAGTGCAGCCCAGCCAGAGAGGTAGCAGAGCGAGTAATCCAACTGCAATCATAGCGCGTGGCCATAGCTTCTGCATGTCTTTTACCTTTGAGGGTATGCGCCAGTCTAACATGTCAGTGCTCCAGCGCGCAGAAATAATTTTTTGCAGGCTCCATCGCCTTTAAGATGATAATATCACTTTTGTTCTTGGTGTCAATACATATAATAGTAAAAAATGGTAAATTAAATTGTGAAATAAAAGACTAAAAACTTTTTGTGATTGTTACGCTAGAAAATGTTAACTGTGTGTGAATATTAGCTTTCTCCTTGCTGTAGCATAGCGGGATACCAGAACAGTATCAGTTTAACCAGGCAATCCGCACCTTCACTCACAAATGTATGAATATTCAGGCAGTGTCATATTCAGCGTCGGTTAGCTAGCGTAGAGGTTTCGTTGCCAGAGCAGTCTCACGAGCGATGCAAGGGAAACGCAGATGTCATCTGTGGGCGCGAGAGATCCTTCCTGCGTGGTCGTCAATACTTGAGCAGTCGATTGACTCGCCGTGCTTTGCGAGACCTAAAGATGTATGATGGAAGGATAGAACGGAAAGTGAAGATGATCCATATTACATGACCTTATATGAACTTTGCGCCTTTGAGATGCGATTACCGCGTGATCACTCGTTGCCGTATCCACATCTTCCCCTTGTTGATGACGGAATGGATGACGTCGTCACAGTGATGATATCATCTGGAGAGATGCTGATCGCCAACGCGGCTGAAGGGAGACGAGCTGATACGGATTGTGAGTCTAGACTGGTACGTATCCAGGTTGCGCAACTGTTCGGATTTGGGGTAAAAGAATTCGCGCAACGACGTTGTATTGCAACGTCGTTGCGCCCACACACTCGATCCCAGGAAAAATGTGAACAGTTACCAGTTTGCGCAGACTCCTCAGCAGTGTTACAATATGGCAAGCTATATCGTACACCTTACGGGTAGCAGGGAGGCATGGCCCGCCTCTCTGTTTCCTGTTGTCTATAAGCGTGATTGGGGGCAAAATGGACGCGAAGACGATCATCTTTGGCGAGACAGCTATCGACCAGTTGCTGCAATGGCTCCGGTCGAGTGGCGAACCGAAGGATGTACGCGAATTGTTGCTGCACTACCTGGAAATCCTTTGCAAGTCGGTGACGGAGGAGAGCGAATGACCGCCACGACAGGAACGCTGGCTGATGAGGTATGGCGGGTGATGACCGCCCAGGGCGCCCTCTTCGCCGTTGATGCCCCTATTCGCCAGACGCTGAGCAATCTGGTCGATTTCTTCGCGCCTCGACTTCAGCGCGATCCGGCGATCGTTCGCGCTGAGCTAGAAGCGGCGTTGAGCGCCGATGAACGGTTCACCCGCGAGGAGGCGAATGGGCAGGTGATCTTTGTAACTTCCCGGCAGGGGCGCTACGTTCCTCGCGATACAACCGATCCCCATACCTTTAAGCAGAGGCTCTACGAGCCAGAAAAACCATTGCCGATCGATGATCTGAGCGTTGTCGTTTCTACCTCGCGTCCGTCAATCACCGCATTTGAACCGGTTTATATTTCAGAATACTGGCTCGAACAGGCTCGCCTGGTTGCGGCTGCGCAGGCTGAGAATCAGCCGTCACCGGAGCCGACGCCAGAGCCATCGACGCCCGTAGTGACGGTCGAGCCGTCGGCTGAAGCTCCGGCTGAGCAGCCGGTGACGGAGGCTGGTGAGGTTGAGCCGGTGGAAGCGCCGGTTGCTGCGTCTCCGCTTGAGGAAGTAGAGCCAGCGCCAGAGCTGACGCCAGCGCCCGTTGCGGCTACTCCGGCTGAGCGCAGCTCAATGATCACGGTCGAAGGTGTGACAATCGATCTGCGTCGTTCGCCAGCCGAGATCGTGGCTGAACACGGCGACCTGCTGGAGCGGGTGCTGGCGCAACGGCTTGAACAGGATCCTCTGCGTCGGATTGTCAGTTTTGGTCGGATGCATTACCCTGAGGCAAGCCTGACCAACTTCGGCAAAAACGATCTGCGCAAGATTCGTGACTATATCCTCGAACGGAACGAGCCGTTGCTTGATACCGAGATTGTGGCCGATCTGTACTATCACAATCCGCGCCAGTCTGACTATGAGGGATTCCGCTTCTCGCTCAATTATCGTCTCTCGCGCGAAAAAGATTTCGAGTTCGTTGGCGTTGAAGGCGCCAATATCTGGTCGGTCAAGGGGCTGCCGGCCATTGGCTCAAAGCGAATCAAAGCTGCCGAAATGGGGCAGTTGACGGCCTATCTCATCGAAGGTTTTGATGAGAGCCTGGCTGAGCAAAGCGCCGAGTCAATTGCCGCAACCGGGAGCGTGACGCGCCTGCTCACGTTCTTTGAGTGGGAATACGGTGTGTTGACGCTCGATGCCGCGCTGGCAACCTTGTTGCCGTCGCCCGTCTTCCCCGACCAGCGCAGCGCGGTGCTGCGCTTCGAGTCGGCGCAGCATTTCAGTACGCATCTGGTTGAGGTGCGTTATCCGACCGGCAATCGCGGCGGCTGGGTGCAGGGTCTGGAAGAGTTCTTCCATGAGCATCTGGTGCCCGGCGCGTTGATTACCATCAGTCGCAGCGATGCGGTCAATGTCTTCACCATCTCTTACGAAGAGGCAAGCGAGACGACGGAACGGTTGCTCACCTTCGATGAGAAGAAGAATAAGTTCGCCTTCGCTAACGTTACGTTCTATTGCGCTGTTGACGAGGATCTCTTGCCGAGCCAGAATCGGTATGCGAAGTTGCGCAATCTGAAGGCATTTCCGATGTCTGAACGGCGCAAAGCTGAGCTGATCCTCGAGCATGTCTGTGAGACGATGGGTGAGCTGATTGGTCGCCGTGACCAACCGGTGTACCGCGTGGCGTTCGCTGATCTGATGGTAGCGTACAACGTTCTGCGCCCGGCCTCGCCCTCGTTTGTGCAGTCGTTGCTCGAGCAACACGAGGCAATAACGCCTGATCCGGAAACTCCTGGCGTGTACATCTTTACGCCGCCGCAGGAAGTGACGATGGCTGATGAAGAGGAAGAAGAGGATCTGCCCATTCAACCGACGCCTCGTCGCCGCGGTGGTCGCTATCTTGATGATGATGAGTAGGATGTTGCGCGGTAGCGTCGTCTCGGCTCTGCCGCGCATTCCTTGTACGCCTGATAAAGGGATGTCATGACTCTCAGTTTTGCTGAGCGCGTTGCCCGGCTTGATGCAAGTGATGCGGCTCCTACCCGACGTGATCTGAAGGTGTTGGCCAATCTTGGTCCAGAGAGTGTGCGCATCTTCTGGGAACAGTGGCAGCGTTTCAGCCTTGACCGCCGGCACCATATTATGCGGTTGCTGGCGGAAATGGCCGAAGAGCAGATCGAACTCGATTACCGTCCGATCTTTCGCGTGTGTCTGGCCGATCAGGATCCGCTGATCCGCACACTGGCTATCGAGGGCTTGTGGGAAGATGAACACGAGCAGTTGATGGATCGGCTGCTCCAGATGATCCACGATCCGGCAGGCGAGGTGCGAGCAGCAGCAGTGATCAGTCTGGCCCGGTTTGCCTATCTGGCTGAAATTGGTGAACTGGCGGTTGCTGCCGGTCAGCGTCTTCATGATGCGTTGCTGCACGCTGCCGAGGATCCGGCCCAGCCGTTTGAGGTGCGGCGGCGCGCGATCGAGGCGCTGGGGTATTTTGCCAATTCGCAGGCAGCGCAGGCGATGGTTGGTCGCGCCTACGCGATGGACGATATCTTAATGCGCGAGAGCGCGGTGCTGGCGATGGGGCGCTCGATGCAGCCTGACTGGTTGCCCTACATCGAGCGCGAACTGCAAAGCCCTTCCCCGGCATTGCGCTATGAGGCGGCGCGCGCAGTGGGAGAGATGGGCGAAGATGGTTTGCGCCTGCTCCCTGCCCTGGCCCCGCTGGTGGAAGATGAAGATACCGAGATCGCGCTGGCGGCAATCTGGGCGCTTGGTCAGGTCGGCGGCCCCGATGCGCGCCGCATGTTGAAGCGTCTCGCCCGATCGCGTGATGAAGCGCGCGCGCAGGCTGCTCAGGACGCCCTCGCTGAACTCGATCTTGATACCCTCTGAGGAATTATGCCGCTGGTTACTGAACAGGTCGCGGCGTTGCCAGCCGGCTATCGCCATATCGTGTTGTCGCCGCATCTCGACGATGCGGCGCTTTCCTGTGGCGGGTTGATTGCCCGCGCCACGGCAGCCGGTGAACGAGTGCTGGTGGTGACAGTCTGTAGCGGTAGTCCTGCGCCAACGACTGTCTTCAGCCCGTTTGCGCAATCGCTCCATGCCCGTTGGCGATTGGCGCCGACGACGGCGGTCGCTCAGCGCCGCGCTGAAGATGCGGCAGCGCTGGCGGCGCTGGGCGCCGATTCGCTCCTGGCCCCAGAACTCGACGCGATCTATCGCTGCGCCGAGGTGTACGCTGATGAGACGACGCTATTCGCAACGCCGGCCAGCGCCGATCCGCTGAATGCGGCAGTGATTGCGCTGACAATGACCCTGGCGCAGCGTTATCCGCGCGCGCTGTTTTATCTGCCGCTGGCGGTTGGCTGGCATGTCGATCATCAGATCGTCTTTGCTGCTGCCACCACAGCGCTGGCAGAATGCGGTGGACAGGTGCGCTATTACGAGGATTTTCCCTATGCCCGTCAGCCCGGCGCGGTTGATGCGCGGCTGCAAATGCTGGGTCGCGATCGGTTTGCGCCGCGTTATGTGCCGCTCGATGAAACATTGCTGGCAGCGAAGATTGCTGCGCTATCGGCATATACCAGCCAGTTGGCGGCGCTGTTTGGCGAGATGGCGGCAATGCCCGCTGCGGTGATGACTTATGCCGAACAGGTGGCGCCAGCGACGATGCGCTATGCTGAGCGGCTGTGGGTGCGGGTATGAGCGAACGCTGGCGCGTGATCGAGCCAGACCCTGCCGTGTGGGATGCCTTCGTTGCCGCTCATCCGCAGGGAAATCTGTTGCAGGCCAGCCCATGGGGAATGCTGAAGTCACGGTTTGGCTGGCAATGTCGCCGGCTGGCTATCTGCGATGCGCTAGGCGCGATCGTTGCCGGTTGTCAGGTTCTCTTCCGGCGCGCCTACGGAATTGCCTTCGGGTATGTGCCGCGAGGCCCGCTCTTTGCCGGTCAGGCAATCGTTGATGATATGCTCGCGCAGGCGCTGCGGCGTCTGGGCGCGCGCATGGCCGCAGTTGCGATTCGGCTCGAACCGAATATCACCGAAGATGATCCGCTGGCAGCTTCACTGACGCAGTGGCTGGAACAAGGCGGGCTGGCTCCGGCCACAACCATCCAGCCGCGCAGCACCATTCTGGTCGATCTGCAACCGCCCGAAGAGCAGATTCTGGCCGTGTGCTCGAAAGGCCATCGCGCCGATATCCGACGCGCCGAACGCAATGGGGTAGCGGTGCGGGCGGGTGACGAAGCCGATCTGGCGGCCTTTTATGCCATCATGCAGGCGACCGGCGCGCGGGCCAGTTTTGCTATCCACAGCGCAGATTACTATCGGGCGGCCTGGCAATTGCATCAACCCCGCGCCCGCTTGCTGCTGGCCGAACTGAACGGGACGGCGGTCGCGGCTCATCTGGTCTTTGCCGATCAGCGCTATGGCCGCTACCTCTACAGTGGCGCGACCGAAGAGGGGCTGCGTAGCGGCGCTAATCATTTGCTCGAGTGGCATGCGTTACGCTGGGCGCGCGCGCTGGGCTGTATCGGCTACGATCTGTGGGGTATTCCCGATGCGCTCGGGCGCGCTGCGTTCACAAGCGATGAGTCCGAACGAGCAGCGCTCGAACAGGTAGCGCAGCGCGATCCCTTGATCGGTGTCTACCGTTTCAAGAAGGGTTTCGGCGGACGAGTGGTTCGATTTGTCTCTGCGTTTGATCTGGTGGTTTTCCCACCGCTCTATCCGCTGGTCAAGCGGAAGATTGACGGTTGAGCAGGAAACAGGTGCTTCATGACTACACTGCTGGCTGATCTTCTGCGCCGTGTGGAGGTGTTGGCGCTGATTGGCAATATCAACGTGCCGGTTCAGGCGATCGCTTACGATTCACGGCGTGTGGCAGGCGGTAGCGTGTTTGTTGCCATTCGTGGCCAGCACAGCGATGGCCACGAGTACATTGCGCAGGCTATCGCGCGCGGCGCAGTCGCGCTGGTTGTTGATCAGCGCTATTGGAATGGCGCTGCGCCTGCGGGGGTGCCGGTCGTGGTCACGCCCAACAGTCGGGCGGCGCTTGCGCCGCTGGCAGCGGCATTGTATGGCATGCCCGGCCAGGAATTGATCACAATTGGAATTACCGGCACGAAGGGAAAAAGCACGACCACCGATCTCACTAGCCAATTACTTACCGCAGCCGGTCGCACTGTGGGCATGATCAACACGGTCGATTTTCAGATTGGCGCGCGGCGCTGGCCGAACGATACCCGGCAGAGCACACCCGAAGCGCTGGAGGTGCAGGCGCTGTTGCGTGAGATGGTCACCGCCGGGTGTGATACTGCGGTGATCGAAGCGACATCGCATGCCCTGTCGCCGCAATGGGGGCGTCTGGTCGGTTGCGCGTTCGCGGTGGCTGTCATGCTTAATCTTGGTCACGAACACCTCGATTACCACGGCACGTTTGAGCAGTATCGCGCTGACAAAGCGCAGCTCTTTGCCATGCTGGCCGAGCGCCATGGCCCTACCTGGGCGATTGTCAATGCCGACGATCCCAATCACGACTTCTTCCTGGCGGCTGCGCCGCCGCGCGCGACTCGTCTGCGCTACAGCCTGGAGGCGCCGGCTGAGATTCGCGCTCAGGTGGTGCAGAGTAGCCCGGCTGGAAGCGACTTGCAGGTTGAGACGCCGTGGGGCGCTACTCGGTTGATAGTGCCGTTGCCAGGGCGCTTCAACGCCAGCAATGCCCTGGCAGCACTGACCGTAGCCCTTACTCAGGGCGTGTCACTCGATATCGCGACCAGCGCTCTGGCGCGCGCGCGGGCGCCCCGTGGTCGCATGGCGTCGATTAATGTCGGTCAACCGTTCACGGTCATCGTGGATTATGCCCACAATCCTGACTCATTTATGCAGATCTTTTCACTGCTCCGTCCTCTGGTGTCAGGGCGGATGATTGCCGTGTTTGGCAGCGCTGGCGAGCGTGATGTGGCCAAGCGCGCGATTCAGGGTGAGATTGCCGGGCGAATGTGTGATCTGCTCGTGTTGACCGATGAAGACCCGCGCGGTGAAGACCGGCAGGCGATTATTGACCAGATTGCGGCTGGCGTGGAACGGGCCGGGAAACGTGAAGGCGTCGGCTATCTCTGCATTCCCGATCGCGCGCAGGCGATTCGGGCTGCGCTGGCGGCGGCCCAACCCGGCGATCTGGTGCTGTTGCTCGGCAAAGGCCACGAGGGCAGTATCATCTACGATAGCTATGCCATACCATGGGACGAAGAGGGTGAGGCGCGGCGGGCGCTGGCCGAGATGGGATACCGTCAGCAATGATCGATCTTGCGCCCCGCAATCCTCATACGCTCACCATTGCCACGCCGGTTGTTGCCGCCGCTGGCAGTCTGGGCGATGTGACCGGCGTGGCGCGCTGGCTCCAGCTCGCTGATCCTGCTGCCGAGCATGGTCTGGGCGCTGTCATCAGTGCTACTGTGACTTTAGCGGGACGGCGCGGTCAGCCCCAGTTGCTGGCAGCACCGGCGGGAACGCTTTACCACCACGACGGCGCAAGCCTGAGCGCGCGGCAGGTGCGCGAACGGTTGGCGGCGCGCTGGGCTACATATCACGTCCCGGTGCTCGTCAGTCTGGCCGGCGCCGATGCAGTCGCGGTGGCCGCTGAGCTTGATGGCGTGCCCGGTGTGGCCGGCTTTGAGCTGGCCCTGCCCGCTCTGTCGGCAACCGAGGCGGCGCAGCAGATCGCCGCCATTCGGCGCGCGACCCTGCTGCCCCTGATCGCGCGGCTGCCTGGTGAACTGCTCGATCCGGTTGCGATGGCCCGCGCCTGTTGCGCCGCTGGCGCCGATGCTATAGCCCTGATTGGCGGATTGCCGGCATGCATGCCCGGTGAAGATGGGCAGCTCGTCTACGGGCGATTGGGTGGCCCGGCTATCTTTCCGGTGGCGCTGCGCCTGGTGGCCGCAGTGGCTGCTGCGATCACCGAGCCGATCATCGGTATGGGCGGGGTCGCTACGCCAGCGCAGGCGCGAGCGATGCTTGCTGTCGGCGCGCGCGCAGTGGCGCTGGCCAGCGCACTGGTGGCCGATCTGCGCGCGGCGCGCGCCATCGCTGCTGCGCTTGGTTGAAAGAACCAGATCGCGCGCTAACGTAGCCTGATCTCACGCGCGTGCACGTGCGCCACTTCACCCACTCCGACTTGCAGAATGTCAAGCCGCACCTTGTTGACGATGAGGGGCTGGGGAAGGCGCATAGTCACCGTCGGATCCATCGGCAAACCGCGATATTGCTCGCGCAGCGTAGTGATCTGTCCGTCGTTCGTGGTGAGGGTAACGGTGAGATCAAAATCCATCGTTCCTACCGTCAATTCGATCTCGGTTAGCGTTCGTGGTTCCGGGAAACGGATCTCGATCGCCAGAGGATTGGCTTCAAAGCCGCGCGCCAGTGTTTGCGGATCATTGTCGAAGAGATCACCTGCTGATCCGATGTCGAAGCGTGAGTGGGCGACGATCACCGGTTGGCCGGCCAGCAGCACCGGCGTTTCGACCAGAGCGGCCCGCGCTGCCCGATCGGCGGCCAGCAATTCATCAATGTTGGCGACATACTCCAGCCGCGTGACATAAAATCCAGGTTGACCGTCCGGGTACGGAATGATCCGTTCTGGCGGCGCCACAATGAATTTGCCGCTTTGTCGAGCGCGCTCATACTCTTCACCAGTCATGATGAACAGGTCGCGGGCAGGATCGAGCGCGCGCCGCTGGTACAGATAGGCATCGATATTGATCAGTTCCACCCGGCGCCGTTGCGCCGGAGTCAGGAAGAAATCGACAAAGCTGTTCGGATTGTTAGCCCACGCCGGTGAAACGCGCAGCATTGTCTGCGGATCAGCAGCGATGAGTTCAGGGATCGTATCAACGAAGAGTTGTTGCGCGCCATACTGCATGCCGTACAGACCATAATTGCGAAACCAGAGCGGCCCGCCCAATACGGCGCTGCGCAACATGACCAGACTGCTGATTGCCAGCGCTGCGCCGAGGATCAGGCTCAGCGCGCGCTGCCAGCGCAGCGATACCAGGCCGATCATCGTCTGCGCGCCAATACTGACAAGCAAGGTGATCGGAATGACCATAGCCAGTGCGCGAGTAACCGCCAGGCCGACCAGGGCGCTGCTGAACGGCGCTGCCAGCGCGGCGACAATTGGCAGTCGGTAGACCGGTTCGCGCCAGCGCCAAAGACAGCAGATTAACCCACCCAGAGCAAACGGAAGCAACCACAACGGAATGTGTCCCTGGTCAGGAAAACGGTGCCGATCCAGATCGATCGTATTTGGCCAGAACCAGTAGCGCGGATCAAGCCCCTGGACATAGATGCCCGCAAAGGTTTGCAGTTTTTCGTTCAGCGGAATTGGCTTCAACCAGTATGATTGCAGCGCGCGCAGATGCTCAACCGTTGCGTCAGGATGTTGCCAGCGAAAACGCAGCAGCGGCACAAGCGCAATGATCAGCGTTAAACAGGCGGCCCATAATCGCGCCGGCGAGCGGCTCAGATGGTATCGCCAGTCGCTTATCAAAAGCAACGCACCGCTGATGAGAATTACTCCCTGTCCGTTGACATAACTGTAAAATGTCGCTGCGCCAAGCAGGATGGTCGGCACAATCCAGCGATCATCGCGCAGACGATACATCGTGTACGCAAACAGAAAAGCGGCGTAGCAGGCAACCATGAGTACCGTCTCAAAGGCAGTGCGCGAGTGAATGAACCATGCGGGCATGGCGCACAGCGCCAGGATGCCAATCCACCAGGAGCGCTGCTGAAAACCGAAGCGCAAGAGCGCTGCCACGGCCAGCGGGGCCAGCGCACCGGCGAACACTGACGTGGCGCGGGTAAACCAGACCGAGCGGTCAATCCCAAACAGCACCAGGCTGGCGGCGTGCAGGTAGACGCTGAGGCTGAGGCTCCACTTTTCGGCGTTGCGGAAGTAGGGTGGCAACCAGACACCGTTGTGGTCACGAAACCCGCGCGCAACCAGCTCGCGGGCCAGCACACCGTGAATTGCTTCATCACAGAAGAAGTAGATCGGAAAATCACTCAGATACGCCAGTCGTGTATATAGATATAGGGCAAGGCACAGTGCCAGCGCTGCCAGCTCACCCCGTCTGATCTGGCGCATCCAGCCGTGATCGGCCAGCGCGCGTTCCCACCATGCCGATGTCTGCTCGATTGCTGGTATCATACGCACGTACATCAATCTGTTGGGGAAATTTCTGTGCAGATCTATTATACGACACCGATTCGCGAACGACACCAGTTCAACAATCTGATCTGGCTGCGTCTCGAAGCGCCAGCGCTGGCCCGCATCGCTCGTCCTGGCCAGTTTGTGCTCGCTCGCTCAACTCCGGCGCCGAGCCTTGATCCGTTGCTACGGCAGCCCTTCTTTCTGGCGGGAGCCGATCCGTCAACGGGGATGATTGAGCTGTTGATCGACCCGCGCGAGACGGCGGCTACGCTGGTGGCCGAGGCGTCGGTTGGCGCTACCCTGGATTTGTGTGCGCCTCCGGTGAACCCATTTACGCTGGCGCCGACCACGCAGACGCTCTTGCTGGCCGGCGCTGGCCCCTCGTTGCCGGCGCTGCTCTTTCTGGCCCGTTACGTCGCTGCGCGGATGAGCGTGGCACTCTTCATGGCAGGCGATCCCGGCTATCTTCCGCCGCCTTTCTTGTTACCCCCCACAGTTGAAGTGCAGGTCAGCGCTGAAGGTAGCGCCGGTCTCTTCACGCTGCTGAATGCCACGACCACGTTAGCCACTCATCCCGCGCGTTGGGCCGATCAACTGGCGCTGGCCCTACCGCTGGCGTTAATCGCCCCGGCAGCGGCAGTCATTCGCTCAACGCGCCTGCGTTGGGAACGAGGCTTCGCACAGGTGGCCCTGGCCGGGCCATTGCCGTGTGGATTGGGTATCTGCCGGGCCTGTCAGATCGAGACCCGGCAGGGCTGGCAACGCCGCTGTAGTGAGGGGCCAGTCTTTGATCTGCGCGATGTGCGGGTAGCAGGGTAAAACCGATCAGCGCAGATCGCCTTCCAGTCGCCGGTAGCTGTTCACAAACCAGCGCCTGACATCGCGGAATCGATCTTCCGCGCCAAACAAGATCTGATTGGCGGAGTCGGTTCCTGCAACTGCGCGTCCTTGCACATTGCTGCTCGTCACAATCACATACAATGGTTGATAGAGCGGAATCGCCGGAGTCAGTTCGAGCCAGCGCTGTTGAAAAGCGTTGTACAGCTCTGCGCGCGCAACCAGCTCCGGTTCGGCGCGCGCCTGTTCGAGCAACCCATCAATCTGACGATCACTCAATCCGGCATAGTTCAGGCCACCGCTGGCCTGGCTCGAATGCCAGAGACTGTACGGATCGGGATCGGGGCCAATTCGCGTCCAGGTATGGATTGCGGCCATAAAATCGCCACTGCGCAGCCGACTGAGCAGAGTGGGGCTATCGACCGCCTCGACCGCCACTTCTACTCCCAACGCTTGCCACTGCTCGGCAATTGCTGAGGCCACTGCCAGTCGGCGCTCATCTTGATCGACCAGTAGCGTAAAGCTCAGCCGTTGCCGACCGCGCTGGCGGATGCCGTCACTCCCCGGTTCATAGTCGATCTCGGCCAATCGTTCTGCGGCGGTGACCGGATTAAAGGCAGGCAGACGCAAGGCGGGATTGTCGGCCCAACTGCCTGGCAGCAGTGGGGTATCGATCGGTTGGGCCAGACCGCGAATGACCGTCTCGATCAGAGCATCGCGATTGAGGCCGAGCGCCAGCGCGCGTCGCAGCGGGATCTCTTGAAACAGCGGTAAGCGGAGATTGAAGGTGAGAATGGTGTATTCATCGATCGGTAGAATTGCGCGTTGCTTTTCGCCTGGCAGATCGGCTGATCTCAGGTTGACGCCCCACCGTTCGGCGAAGCTCATCACATCGCCGCGGTTCAGCGCAGCGATCGCCGCTTCGGCAGTGGCGAAGAATCGCAGCTCGATCTGATCAAGGAAAGGCCGACCGCTGTAGTAGGTGGGGTTAGCGGTCAGGAGCGCAGAGTCAGAGCGCAGCTCAGCCAGGCGAAACGGCCCGCTCCCGATCAACTGACGGGCAAACTCGCTGGTCGGCCATTCCGCCGGACTGATGTTACGCAGCAGATGCGCCGGCAGGATGGGCACGCGCGCCAGCGCCGGAAATGGCGCAAAAGGCCCGGCCAGCGTAAAGCGGACAGTGCGCGCATCGAGACGTTCGATCAAAACTGTGCGCCAGAAGCTAGCGGCGGCTGGTTCGCCGGCGCGATCGAGTTCCTGTAGCGCGCGCAGTGTGAAGACCACATCGTCAGCGGTAAGTGGCGCGCCATCGTGCCAGCGCAATCCCGGACGCAGTGTGAACGTGTAGATCTCGCCAGTAGCATCGACAGTATAGCCTTCGGCCAGCGCTGGCTCGATCAGGCCATCGATGCCAATCCGGGTCAACCCTTCAAAGATCAGGCTGATCAACGCGCGCCCTGCGGGATCAGTTACTGGGTCGTTTAAAAGTGGAATCGGCAGCGCTGGCGCGCCAACGATGGCCTCGCTATAACTGCCGCCGGAGGCCGGGTTATTAGTAGACGCGCTGAGCGCGGCTAACCGACCAAACAGAATCACGACCACCGCGATCCCGGTTAGAGCAATCGCAATCTGCCAGCGAATGCGTCGTGCCATACCTTAGTTGAAAATGGGCAGGCTGGTGATCAGGGCCAGCAGCAAGAAGCTCACTCCCAGCGCGATAGTTGCCTGGTAGAGCGTCTTCTCAACCCCGCGGCGCGTGCGGTAGATCGAGCTGGTATCACGATTCATCCCACCGCCGCGTGATTGCAGAATCACCAGCACGCTCATGACGGCGCTAATGATCAGAATGGCAATGTAGAGCGCAGTTTCCATGCCGACACACTCCTCATCTCTCTCGTCTGATAGCACAATCTGACAATGTTCGCTCTGACAATCAGAAGCAGGCACATCAGTATACCATACCGTTTTCTTAATGCGGGCGGATGCTGCTCAGGCCTGTCATGCTGCTAAGCCAGAAAATTATTGTCAGCGCTGCTCCTCTGTTCGCGGCGCGCGCTGTGTCGGGAGCAAGCGCGCAGTCGCTGCGCCGGAAAGATATGACACGACCTGCATTGCTCAGGCACACCAGCAATATGGTTGGTTGCGCAATTGTTGCCGAAAGTCTACAAGTTCATATCTGCACGTGATTACTCGATATGCTATGATCATGCTCGTGCAAGCTGTCACAGCCATCGTTTTCGTTAAGTGGCCGTGAGCAAGAGGGAGGATCACATGCAGTTTCCCACGTATATTCAGCATCAGCGGTTACGCCAGTGGATTTCTGAGATCGTTGCGCTCTGCGAACCGTCACAGGTGCATTTCTGCGATGGCACGCAGGCTGAGTACGATATGCTCTGCAATCAGATGGTCGAGACGGGCACCTTCATTCGTCTCAATCCCAAACTGCGCCCCAACAGTTTTCTGGCCCGTTCTGACCCCTCTGATGTTGCGCGGGTCGAAGATCGCACCTTTATTTGTAGCGTCTCGAAAGATGATGCTGGTCCCACCAATAACTGGATGGCGCCTAAGGAGATGAAAGAGATTCTGCTCGGCCTCTTCAAAGGCAGCATGCGTGGTCGCGTCATGTATGTGATCCCCTTTAGCATGGGGCCAATTGGGTCGCCGATTGCTCAGATCGGCATCCAGCTCACCGATTCGCCTTATGTGGTTGTGAACATGCACATTATGACCCGCGTCTCGACGAAGATCTACGATCTGCTGGGTGAAGATGGCGAATACATCCCCTGTCTGCACAGCGTTGGGGCGCCGCTCGAACTGGGGCAAGCTGATGTTCCGTGGCCGTGCAATCCCACCAAATATATTGTTCACTTCCCAGAAGAGCGCGCGATCTGGAGTTTCGGATCGGGTTACGGCGGCAATGCCCTGCTGGGGAAGAAATGCTTTGCGTTGCGCATTGCTTCGGTGATGGCCCGGCAGGAGGGCTGGCTGGCCGAGCACATGCTCATTCTGGGGGTGAAAGAGCCGAGTGGGCGCAAGACCTACGTTGCGGCTGCCTTTCCCTCTGCCTGCGGCAAGACCAATTTTGCCATGCTCATCCCGCCGGATCACTTTAAGGAAAAGGGCTGGGAAGTAACTACGGTCGGCGATGATATTGCCTGGATCAAACCTGGCCCTGATGGCAAACTCTACGCGATCAACCCTGAGGCTGGGTACTTCGGCGTTGCGCCCGGCACGTCGTACAAGACCAATCCCAATGCAATGGAGAGCTGTCGGGCGAACAGCATCTTCACCAACGTGGCTCTGACCGATGATGGCGATGTCTGGTGGGAAGGAATGACTGATGAGCCGCCAGCCCACCTGATCGACTGGCAGGGTCGCGATTGGACGCCGGGCTGTGGTCGGCTGGCTGCGCATCCAAATGCCCGCTTTACCGCTCCGGCCAAGCAAAATCCAGCAATCGATCCCAAGTGGGAAGATCCAGGCGGCGTGCCGATTGAAGCGTTCATTTTCGGTGGCCGGCGTAGCCGCACTGTGCCGCTGGTCTACCAGGCGTTCAACTGGACGTATGGCGTCTACCTGGCAGCGACCATGGGTTCCGAGACGACCGCAGCGGCAATGGGTCAGCAAGGTGTGGTGCGCCGCGATCCGTTCGCGATGCTGCCGTTTGCCGGCTACCACATGGGCGACTACTTCAATCACTGGCTCAGCTTTGGCCGGCGGCTCAAGAATCCGCCTCGCATCTTTAGCGTCAACTGGTTCCGCAAAGATGCTGATGGTAAGTTCATCTGGCCCGGCTTTGGCGAGAATATGCGGGTGCTGAAGTGGATTATCGAGCGCGCCCATGGCCAGGCAGTCAGCGTTGAGACTCCGATTGGTTGGGTGCCGCGCTACGAGGATATTGACTGGCACGGTCTCGATTTCACGCCGGAACAGTTCGATCAGGTGATGGAGTGTGACGTGTCAGAGTGGCAGCAAGAAATTCTGCTCCACGAAGAGCTGTTCATTAAGCTCTATAACCGCCTGCCGAAAGAGCTGCTGTCTGTGCGTGATCTGATCCTGTCGAGCCTCTGGCGAATGCCGGAGAAGTGGGGCGCAACCCACGAGTAAGCCAGTATCGTCGGTCTGAGTGAGCGAGCAGCCGCGCCGGTCCTGCGCCGGTGCGGCTGTTTTGGCAAGATGAAAACCAGGCCGTCGCAGCCATTGTTTTGCACTGTGGTGTGATACCAACGTTAGGTGTCCAATAATCTCTGCCACATCAACCGCTATCCGTATCATACCAACTTTAGGTGCCCAATCATCTTCAGATCAGCGCGCGGCGCTTCCCGCGCGCCCGTGCCATCCTGCTGTCTGGTCAGGAGCGTGTGGCGCCGTCCCGATCCATGTCATTGCGAGGGCGCGGAGCGCCCGAAGCAATCCCCCGCGTCAGCGGGAGTCGTGCCTCAGCGCCCGCTGCTGCTCCGCTCTCCTAGCGGGAGCGGGGCGGGAGTGAGGGCGCGCAGGAGATGGCCACGCCGCCGCCATGCCGTTCATACCAGCGTTCGGCGCGTGATCGGTGCTGCCCCAGCAACCGCTCTTCAGAGCGCTCCCGCCGCATCCTGCGCACTGCGGCAGCGTTGACGTGGCTGCCCGATACGTGACCATCTATCTAAAGTCGGTATCATTCCACCTCGTCGTTCTCACCGTACCAGGCCGCGGGGGGCTGCCTGATCCGTGACAAGGTATCTACCTTTGGAATCAGCGCGCCGCGCCACCCCGATCCCTGTCAGCGCCCGCAGCAGTCCCCTGCGTCAGCGGGAGTCGCGCCTCATTGTCCGCTTCTGCTCGCCCCTCTCCCAGCGGGTTTAAAGGCGGACGGAAATGATGTGCGTTCGATCTGTTCTGCGTCACAATGCCTCAGACGTAGGACTGCGTTCCCCCGCTCCTGCATGCGGAAGCGAAGGAGCGAGAGTGAGGGCATGTGAGGCATGCTCACGCCACGAAACGTTTCACCGAGCATATGTTCTGTCCGCCCTTGAATCCCAGCGGGAGCGGGGTTGGAGGTGAGGGCGAGCAGGAGATTGCCACACCGCGCTGCGCGCGACTCGCACTGACAATAGAACGCAGACGCGCCGACGTTCGATGCAACCACGCCGTGAAAGGCCGCCTGTATCATACCAACTTTAGGTGTCCAATCATCTTCAGATCAGCGCGCGGGAAGCGCCGCGCGCCCGTGCCATCCTTCGGTCTGGTCAGGAACGTGTGGCGCCGTCCCGATCCATGTCATTGCGAGGGCGCGTCAGCGCCCGCAGCAATCCCCCGCGTCAGCGGGAGTCGTGCCTCAGCGCCCGCTGCTGCTCTCCCCTCTCCCAGCGGGATTCAAGGGCGGACAGAACGTATGATCGGTACGGCGTTCCATGGCTTGGGGACGCCTTAGACGCCCTCACCCCCTGTCCCCCTCTCCACCGCAGGTGGAGAGGGGGAACGCAACCCCAAGCCTGTGCCGTTCCGATGAGGCAAAACGAGGCTGGCGCACATGTTTTCTGTCCGCCCTTAAACCCAGCGGGAGAGGGGACGGGGGTGAGGGTCTCCTCTCTTCCAGCGGGAGAGGAGCGGGAGTGAGGGCGCGCAGGAGCTGGCCACGCCGCCGCCATGCCGGTCCTCCCACCGTTCGGCGCGCGCTAGGTGCTGCCCCAGCAACCGCTCTCCGGAGCGCTCCCGCCGCATCCTGCTCGCTGAGGCAGCGTTGGCGTGGCTGCCCAATACGTGACCATCTATCTAAAGTTGGTATCACATAGTTTCGCAGCGTATCCTTTCCATTCAGCAGCCAGAGGATAATGTGCGCCGGCAAATGCGCGATCGCGGCACGGATCACGTTTCGTTTCTCCTCCATCGTTGTTTCTCGGTCATCAGCGGTAATCGTGAGCGCGCCGGAAGCATTCAATGGAAAGGTGTATGGCGTATATTGTGCGATCACAGGCGTCGGGTGGTTGTCTGCAACACGATACCGATGCCCTGGCTGCGGTTATCTGCCCATCCACACCGACTTCCTGGATGGCTGTCATTTTGACAAAGTTCCCGTTTCCGTGTACTATTCATGGCACAAAGTTGAAAATTCCCATAATTGAACAGCAAAATAATGTTCCTGTGATCAATCAGGGAATGCGGGCATATTGTTGACCGCTACGGTATTTAGTGTGTTCGGAACGACAGCATTGGACAGGAAGGAAGGTCATTCGTGCAGGCGTTGTTACGCATCTCTCGCGGGATTGACACCTTTACCGAGTGGGTTGGGCGGATCGCCTATTTCCTGGTGCCGGTTGTGCTCGCGGTCGGGGTCTGGAATGTCGCCACCCGGTATGTTGGTCAGGCGATTGGTCGCACGCTGGGATCAAACTTCTACATCGAAGCGCAGTGGTACATCTTCTCGATGATCTTTCTGCTCGGCTCGGCGTATGCGCTCAAGCATAATGAACACGTGCGGGTGGATGTCTTTTACAGCAACTACTCCCCCAAACGCAAAGCCCTGGTCAATCTGCTCGGCACGTTGTTCTTTCTCCTGCCCTTCTGTGGTCTGCTGCTCTACTTTAGCTGGCCGTATGTCGAACAGTCATGGCGGATTCGCGAGAACTCGCCTGATCCGGGCGGTTTGCCGCGCTATATCATCAAGACCTTCATCATGATCAGCCCCATCATGCTGATTGTTCAGGGTGTCTCGGAAGCGATCAAATACGCCGCTGCCTACCGTGGCATCATCGAATTGTCCCATCTGGAAGAAAAGGGCGAAACCAAATTGTAATTGCTGGAGGATCCATGTACGACTGGCTCGGACCCGCGATGTTCCTTGGCGCGCTGGTCATTCTCGGTATCGGATATCCGGTGGCATTTTCGCTGGGAGCCACAGCGATCGTATTCGGGATTATCGGGATTTCACTCGGTATCTTCGATCCGATCATCATCCGCGCTATGCCATCGCGTATCTTCAACGTGATGTCGAACTACACGCTGCTGGCAATCCCCTACTTTATCTTCCTTGGTTCGATGCTCGAAAAATCCGGTTTGGCCGAAGACCTCCTCGATACGATGGGCGTGCTTTTCGGGCCGGTGCGTGGCGGTCTGGCGATTGCGGTTGTCGTGGTGGGCGCATTGCTGGCGGCTACCACCGGCGTGGTTGCGGCAACCGTGGTGGCGATGGGTCTGATCTCGTTGCCGATCATGCTGCGCTACAACTACAACAAAGAGCTGGCCTGCGGCGTGATCTGCGCTGCCGGCACTCTTGGTCAGATCATTCCGCCCTCAGTGGTGCTGGTCGTGCTCGGTGACCAGATCGGCGTATCGGTTGGTCGCCTTTTCCTCGGTTCGCTCATCCCCGGTCTATTGCTGGCAGCGGCGCTGGCTTTCTACTGCTGGATGTTGGCGCTGTTAAAGCCTGACATGGCTCCGGCGCTGCCGCTTTCGGCGCGTTCGATCACCGGTTCAGCGCTGGCGCTGCGCGTGGTCAAGGTGATGATCCCGCCGCTCCTCCTGATCGTTGCCGTGCTCGGTTCAATCTTCTTCGGTATCGCTACTGCCACTGAGGCAGGCGCGGTGGGTGCGCTCGGCGCAACCTTGCTGGCGCTGGCCAATCGCCGTCTGACCTGGAAGAACTTTGTCGCGGTCTGCGATTCCACCATGCGCGCCACCACAATGGTGCTCTTCATCCTGATCGGTTCGACGGCATTTGCTCTGGTCTTCCGCGCCTTGAGCGGCGATAAGTTTGTCTTCGATCTGATGGCCAATCTGCCCGGCGGCGCCTGGGGCTTCCTGATCGTCAGCATGCTGATCGTCTTCCTGCTCGGCTTTTTCATCGATTTCTTCGAGATCTGTTTTATCGTTATCCCGCTCTTCGTGCCGGTGGCAAAGGCGCTTGGTTTTGATCTGGTCTGGTTCGGGGTGTTACTGGGCGCTAATCTGCAAACCTCGTTCCTTACCCCGCCGTTCGGGTTTGCCCTGTTCTATCTGCGCGGCGTTGCTCCTCCCGGCATTACTACCACTGATATTTACCGGGGTGTGGTGCCGTTTATCGCCATTCAGTTGATGATTGTGGTGATTCTGATCTTTTTTCCACAACTTGCGCTGTATCTGCCCGCGATTTCGTTTGGGCAATAAAACCTCTGCGGCCCCGCTGACGATTGCAGATGCCGATCAATCCGCTGCGAGCGGTGAACGCGAAGCCTGGCAACGGGTTTCGCGTTCGTTGTCCTCGGTAACGTTGGCTATATCGCTCGCCTCCCTCCTCGTCTGAGCAATTGCCGCACCTCAAGACAACAAAAGGGGCGGAGAACGACGTTCTCCGCCCCTGCGGCTCTGCCGGCTATCAGATCGGGTTGTTGCGCACGAACGTGTTGAACGGCAGCTCGTTCGTCTGGTGCCAGCGCTGGATCTTCTGGCGGAAGCTGTTCCAGCCGGGGAAGATCTCTTTGAAGGCGGCTGACTGTCCTTCATACTGAGCAAACAGCTCGAATGCCGCTTTCTGCGCCGCATTCAAAATCTCATCACTGTAGGAACGCAGCTTCTTGCCCTTGGCCACGATACGCTCGAGCGCATCATTGTTTAGCGCATCGTACTTAGCCAGCATGTTCATGTTCGATTCCCATGCGGCGACGCGGATAAAGTTCTGGTACTCTTTCGGCAGCTTATTCCAGGCATCGAGGCTAAAGACGGCGTGCAGCGATGGGCCTGGCTCCCACCAGCCGGGAGCGTAGTAGAACTCTGCCGCATCGGGCAGACCAAGCTTCTCGTCATCATACGCGCCGACCCACTCGGCAGCGTCGATCGCGCCGGTTGAGAGGGCCTGGAAGATCTCACCGCCGGGCAGGGTTTGAGTCACCACGCCGAGATTTTTGAGCACTTGCGCGCCCAGGCCGGGGATGCGCATTTTCAAGCCTTGCAGGTCGGCAACAGTGTTAATCTCGCGGCGGAACCAGCCGCCCATCTGGGTGCCGGTGTTGCCAGCGGCAAAGCAGATCACGCCGAAATTGGCGCCAAGTTTATTGATTGCCTCTTCGCCGCCGCCGTGATAGAGCCATGAGTTTTGCTGCTGCGCAGTGAGACCGAACGGCAGTGAGGTAGCAAACGCCCACGCCGGATCGAGTCCTACGTAATAATAGAGCGCGGTGTGGCCGGCCTCAACGGTGCCCTGCGACACGTTCTGCAACACCTCGAGGCCGGGGAAGAGTTCGCCCGCCGGGAATGTGGTGATCTTGAACATGCCGTTGGAGAGTTCAGCCACCCGCTCGGCCAGAACTGTCGCGCCGCCATAAATGGTATCGAGCGAAATTGGCCAGCTTGTGCCCATCCGCCACTCAATCGCCGGCATTGATGAACCCTGGGCCGGCGCCTGCGCAGTTGGGGCCGCGGTTGCGGCAGCGGCTGCCGTTGGCTGCTCGCCAGTCGCCGTCGGCGCTGCCGGCGCCTGAGTGGGCGGGTTGGTAACTGCCGGAGGTTGACCACATGCAGCCAGAGTCAGGCCGAGTCCACCTAATACGCCTGCTGCGGCGCCACGAAGAAACTCCCGTCGTTTCATGTTGTGCTCCTGGGCAATCTGAACTTAAGGGAACGGTATGTAAATTATACACGATCGCACACAAGCGCGCAAGAATAGTACGGTTAGCGATTAATTGGGAGTCGAACTTTTGTTAATACAGCTATGAGTAAGGGTCGTATTGTTACAAAAATACCAGTACCAGCGCCAGTGTTGCAATGCTGGCCAGATTGGAAAACAAGACTGTTGCGGTCACGAAGTCGGGCAACAGATCATTCTCCATCGCGATAATGCTGACCAACACTGCCGTTGGCATGCTGGCCTGCAGGATTCCTACATTGCGTTCGAGTTGCGGCAGCGCAAACCAGCCCACCGTAGCAAAGGCCAGCGCCGGTCCACTGATCAGGCGAATGCCGCTGGCAACCAGCAGATCGACGCTGATGCGCGGAATTCCTGCCGCGGCCAGTTGCGCGCCCAGCACAACCAGCATCGTGGGAATGAGCGCGCCGGAGAGCAGTTCGAGCGGTCGCATGACGACCGGCGGGAGCGTGATCTCCAGCCAGTTGAAGAGGAGTGCTGGAGGCAGGGCGAGAAGCGCAGGGGTGCGGAAGACCTGAATGGCCATGCCGATGCTGAACCCGCGGCTGAAATTAGCCGCGCCGACGCAGACAACGAAGGCCAGCACGAGGTTGGCCAGGAAGTAGACCGTGGCAACGCCGAGCGCGGCTGGGCCTTCGGCAAACTGGATGATCGGCAGGCCAAAATTGCCGACATTGCCGAAGGCCGCGATCATCACATACGCCGCCGTCATGGCAGCGCTGCGACGCATGAGGCGGGCGACCAGAAAGGCGATCCCGATCGAACCGAGATAGACAACGGTGATGAAGCCAATCATGCGTCCCGCCAGACCGGCTTCGATCCGGGTTTGGCTGAGCACGTAAAACACGAATGCCGGGGTGAGGATGAAGTAGGCGAAGCGTGAGAGGGTGCGCGCTTCGAGCTGGAGACGAGGGCCGGTCAGATAACCGAGGAGCACCAGTAAGAAGACGGGCGCAAGCACATTGAGGAAGATTCCAGGAAGTTGTGTCATACGTCTGGGTTTCTTCAGGCGCCCTTTGCCAATGAGTTGACGAAGGGCTGGCGAGGCATTTGCTCCTCATCATACCATTCCTTGCTTGCCCGCCATACAGCGGTGTGATACCAACTTTAGATAGATAGTCACGTATTGGGCAGCCACGCAAACCCGGTCACACCCTGAACCACTGCGGGATGCGCGCGCAGATGCCGA
>FWWL01002984.1_pt1 | contig 28604 bp, 25 predicted proteins | sample 2228331 | NCBI WGS metagenome assembly FWWL01 (sample SAMEA103939775, study PRJEB20133) | metagenome
GCCGCCCCCGCATCATGACATCTATTCGATCGAGGATCTGGCGCAGCTGATCTATGACCTCAAGCAGATCAACCCGCGCGCCAAAGTTTGCGTGAAGCTTGTTGCGGCAACCGGTGTCGGCACCATTGCCGCGGGGGTGGCCAAGGCAAAGGCGGATGTGATCCTGATTGCCGGGCACAACGGCGGCACGGGGGCTTCGCCCGCAACCTCGATCAAATTCGCGGGCCTGCCTTGGGAGATCGGCCTTGCCGAAGCGCATCAGGTGCTCACGCTGAACCGCCTGCGCGAGCGGGTGACCCTGCGCACGGATGGAGGCCTGCGCACGGGCCGCGACATTGTCATGGCGGCGATGCTCGGGGCTGAGGAATACGGCATCGGCACCGCGGCGCTTGTCGCCATGGGCTGCATCATGGTGCGGCAGTGCCATTCCAACACCTGCCCAGTCGGTGTCTGCACGCAGGACGAGCGGCTGCGGGCCAAGTTTACCGGCACCCCCGAGAAGGTGGTCAACCTGATGACCTTTTATGCCCAGGAGGTGCGGGAAATTCTCGCAAGCCTCGGCGCGCGCAGCCTTGAGGAGGTGATCGGGCGGGCTGACCTGCTCACCCAGGTAAGCCGCGGCGCAGCGCATCTTGATGACCTTGATCTCAACCCGCTTCTGATCACGGTCGATGGCACCGCCTCCATCCGCTACAATCGCGACAAGCCGCGCAATGAGGTGCCGGATACGCTCGATGCGCAGATCGTGCGCGATGCGGCACGCTTCCTTGAAGACGGCGAGAAGATGGAGCTCGCCTATACCGTGCGCAACACCCACCGCTCGGTTGGGGCCCGCGTTGCCCATCACATTGTCAAACGCTTCGGGATGAACAATCACCTGCAACCCGATCACCTGACGATCAAGCTCACGGGCTCGGCCGGCCAGTCGCTCGGTGCCTTCGCGGTGCGAGGGATGAAGATCGAGCTTTACGGCGAGGCAAATGATTATGTCGGCAAGGGGCTCTCGGGTGGGCTGATCGTGGTGCGGCCGCGGATGGAATCGCCGCTTGTTGCCCATGAGAATGTGATCATCGGCAACACCGTGCTCTATGGGGCCACGTCGGGGCAGCTGTTTGCCGCCGGGCGCGCGGGCGAGCGCTTTGCGGTGCGCAATTCGGGGGCTGAGGTGGTGGTTGAAGGCTGCGGCTCGAATGGCTGCGAATATATGACCGGTGGGGTGGCGGTCATCTTGGGCCCAGTTGGTGCCAATTTTGGAGCCGGCATGACTGGCGGCATGGCCTATCTTTACGACCCTGACGGGCGCTCGGCGCGGCTCATCAATATGGACAGCCTCGTGACCAGCAAGGTATCCGTACCCTATTGGGAATTGCAGCTCAAGGCGCTGATTGAGCGGCACGCAGTGCTCACCGGCAGCCGGCGGGCAGCCGAAATCCTGAACCGGTGGGAGCAGGAGCTGCCAAACTTCCTGCAGGTCTGCCCGAAGGAGATGCTGGTCCATCTGCCGCATCCCTTGGTGCTTGCGCCAATGGCGATGCCAGCCGAGTGACCGGCGCGCGTGCCCGGAATTGCGGTTGCTTCGCTCGCGCAAGACCGCGCGCATGAGGCGCAGTCCGTGTTGAAGCTTTGCACGGGTTAATCGAAGGGCGCCGAGATTGCGTTGCGTCGGCTCAAAAGACATGAGGGCCCGAATGCGGGCCCTCAGCTTTTCTTCTCTGGCGTGTTGCGCGGACGGCTTACTCGATCTCGAGCCGGCCAAGCTCGACCCAAGCGCCGTTTTGCACCTGGTTGATCGTGATGATATTGCTGCCGCGATGCTTTCCAGGCGCAAATGACAGACGCACATCAATCAGCGGGTCGTAGTAATCAAGCGAATACATGCCTTGCAGGAAACTGTCGACCGTCAGGTCGCGGCCTGCCGCTTCAAGCGCCATAACGAGCGTACGTGCCGCCGAATAGCCGATCGCGGCAAACATCGTTGCAGGCTGCCCATAGCGCGCTTCATAAGCTTGAACAAAGGAAGCCACTTCGGGGTTCGAGCTAATGCGCGAGCGCAGGTCAACCCAGCCTGCCGCGGCATAAAAGCCATCGGTGATGCCACCCGGTACTTCCGCAACCGGCTCCAGGAAGGCGGCCGACGAGCCGATCAGCGCCACATCGGTCCAGCCCATTTGCTTAGCGGTGCCGATCACGGTGATTTGCTGGCGCACGCCGAGCGCACCGACAACCACCTCGCAGCCTTCCGCGCGAAGGCGCTGGAGCGCGCCCACAAAATCCTGCTCATCCGGGCGATGCGTAGTCTCCGCAACCCAGGTGCCACCGATTGCTTCGGTTCCGGCTTTGGCGCCCGCGATCACCTCTTCACCGAATTCGGTCGGCAAGTACATGCCGCAAATGCGGGATTTTCCCTGCGTCTCGTGCAGGTAGCGGATGCCCGCAATCATTTGGTCATAGTAAGACGACAAAGTGGTGAAATTGAGGCCGGGGGGGTCAGGCAGAATCGCGCGGGCGGCAGTCAGCGGAATGACGTTTGGAACCCCGCGCCGCTCCATCAGCGGATAATGCGCCAAATTATGCGGGGTGCCGAGATTGAGCAGCATGGCAAAGACCTCGTCGCGCTCAATCAGCTTGTTGAAAGCTTGCGCCGCACGTGGCAATTGGTAGCCATGGTCTTCAATAATATAGCGGATTTGCCGGCCGTGCACGCCGCCCCGGGCATTGACCTCGTCGATATAAAGATTTGCCCCGTTGACCGCAGGAACGGACACGGCGGCAAAAATGCCAGACAGGTCATGCGCGCCGCCGATGCGGATTTCGGTATCGGTCACCCCACGCACCTGAGCGGATGCGGTTGTGCCTACCGCAATAACCAACGCCGCCGCGGCCAGCGTCCGCAAGGTGGATTGTGGTGTCATTCAGGACTCCCTCCTCAAGATGGCTGCACTCTCTTCAGTCGCTTCGATACATGCTGTCAATCAGCGCCTTATGCCGCTCTTCGACCACGCGCCGCTTGAGCTTCATGGTGGCGGTCAGTTCTTCGTCCTCCGGGGTCAGGAGAACGTCGATCAAGCGAAAATCCTTGATTTGCTCGACACGGGCGAATTCTTCATTCACCTTCTCCACTTCGCGGCGGATCAGCGCGATGATCTCTGGCGCGCGGCAGAGCGAGCGAAAATCGGTGAACGGGATCTTGTGATCCTGTGCGTATTTTTCGACATTTTCCTGATCGATCATGATCAAGGCGGTCAGATATTTCCGTTTATCGCCGATCACCACCGCATCGGAAATATAATGGCTAAATTTGAGCCGACTTTCGATTTCCGCCGGGCTGATATTTTTTCCGCCGGCGGTGATAATGATGTCTTTGATCCGCCCGGTGATGGTCAAAAACCCGTCCTCGTCGATCCGCCCGCAATCACCGGTTTTGAGCCAACCATCGGCGGTGAATGCCTCGGTTGTTTTATCCGGCTTGTTGAGATAGCCTTGAAAGACGTTCACGCCCTTGATTTGAATTTCGTCCTGCTCACCGATGCGGATTTGCACGCCAGGGACGGGGCGGCCAACTGAGCCAATTTTGCTTGACCCAGGCTTGTTGATGGTGGCCACACCGGCCGTTTCTGACATTCCGTAGCCTTCAAATAAAGGTACCCCTATGGCGTGATACCATCGGATGAGATCGGGGCTGATCGGGGCTGCACCGGTGAGCGCCTGCCGCATCCGATCCATGCCGATCATACGGCGCAGATTGGCCAAAACAAGCTTGTCCCAAAGCCAATAATTGGCGGCCACAGGCCAAGGTACCGGTTTGTCTTCGGTGGTATAGCGCGTGCGCGCTTCGCCGGCTTTCAGAGCTAGGTGAAAGGCGAGCTTTCCAAGCCAGGTTGCTTCTTGCGCCATCACCAGCACGCGGGAATAGACCTTCTCCCAAACCCGCGGGACAGCAACAAAGCCGTGCGGGCTGATTTCACGCAAATTGTCAAAGACAGTCTCGACGCTTTCTGCAAAATTGACTGTCGAGGATACCATCAGCGGCATGTAGATTGACACGAGCCGCTCAAGAATATGGCACAGGGGCAAAAAGCATACCTGTTCGTCCCCAGACTCAAATGGCAGAGCATGAAGCGCCGCCTCCATTCCGCCGAGAATGTTCTCGTGCGTCAGCATCACGCCCTTGGGCGGGCCGGTTGTGCCGGAGGTGTAAATCAAGACCGCGAGGTCATCGGGGCGGGCTTTGTCAATTTCCTCCTCAAACACATTGGGGTCGTTGGTGCGCCGTCCGATCTCATAGAGCTCATCCAAAAACAGGCACTTCGGATGCCGGAAATCGTGGAGGCCTTCGGGATCGAGAATAATCACTTTCTCAAGGCCAGGCATTTCCTGTTCGACCTCGAGAAATTTATCAAGTTGTTCTTCATTTTCGACGACAAGAAAGCGCGTGGCGCTGTCATTGACCAGATAAGCAAGCTGCTTTGCGGAATCGGTTGTGTAAACACCAGACGAAACTCCTCCCATGCAGAGCGTCGCCATATCGAAATAAAGCCATTCTTTATTGTCTTCCGAGAGGATCGAAACCACATCCCCCCGTTTGAACCCAAGTTGCCGCAGGGCAAGTCCAATGCGTTTGGCGTTTTGGTAATAATCAGCCCAGCTATAGGACTGCCAAATACCAAAATCCTTTTCCCGATGCGCGGTGCGGCTGCCGTTTTGTTGGCAGCGGGCGCGAAACAGCGCGGGCAGCGTTGTGAAACCATCAATCTGGACCGGGCGCGTGCCTGGCTCAGCGTTGACGCGAATGCCGCGCAAGAGCTTTTGGGCGGGGGCCCGAGCTTCAACGTCATCACGCATGGTCTCCTCCCTGACCTCTCCCTCAGTTCTGTTGCCGCCGCCTTGAGTGCTAGCGCCAGGTTTTCCGCTTTTTCCAGCGCCGCTCTCCACGCACCCCGGCTTCCACATGACCGAGATAAAAATTCCGAATGTCTTCCGATTGTGCCAGACGTTCGGCCGTATCGGCCATCACGATCCGGCCAAGTTCCAACACATAGCCGCGATGGGCAAGCGAAAGCGCCACCGCGGCATTTTGCTCAACGAGCATCATCGTGACCCCTTCAATCCGGTTGAGCCGGCCGAGAATTTCGATCAAAATCGGCGAGAGCCCAAGCGACGGTTCATCAAGCAACATGAGCTTTGGGTTGACCATCAGCCCGCGGGCAATGGCCAGCATCTGCTGTTGGCCGCCTGAAAGCGTTCCGGCTTCTTGTTGCCGGCGTTCGGCAAGGATGGGGAAATAGCTGAACACAAGTTCGCGCGCGCGGGCAACGGCGGCCTTCTCGCGCTGCGTGTAGGCGCCAAGGGTAAGATTTTCCTCCACGGTCAGAAGCGGGAAAACCTCGCGACCCTCGGGGACATGGACAATCCCCATGCGCACAATTTCATGCGGCTCACGCCCCTGGATCTCGACCCCTTCGAAGAGAATTTGCCCCTTCTCAGGATCCATGATCCCCGAAATGGTTTTCAAAAGCGTCGTCTTGCCCGCGCCATTTGCGCCTAAAACGGTGACGACTTCGCCCCTGTGAACCTCAAGGCTGACACCCCGCAAGGCCATGATTAGGCCATAGTAGACCTCGATGTTGCGAACCTCGAGCAACGCGGTCATCCGGGCCTCCCTGCAGCTGCGATCTTTGAGACAGCACCGGTGCCAAGATAAGCCTCAATCACCGCTGGATGCGTTTGCACTTGCGCAGGCGTGCCCTCGGCAATCTTGCGCCCGCCGTCGAGGGCAAGAACACGATCGCACACCTTGCTGACGAGGCCCATATCATGCTCGATCATCAAGATCGTTATGCCCATCTGCCGCCGAATGTCCTCGATCCACCACCGCATGTCGAGCGTCTCTTCAACCGAAAGCCCCGAAGCCGGCTCATCGAGCAACAAAAGCCGTGGCTCGGTGGCAAGCGCGCGCCCAAGCTCCACCACCTTGCGCACCCCGTAAGGCAAGCCCGCAATCGGCTTATCGCGGTAGGGCTGCAGGTCGAGGAAATCGATCACGCGTTCGACCGCCGCGCGATGGCGGCGCTCTTCAGAGCGGGAACGCCCCACAAACAACAGCGCCTCAGGCAGCCACACGCGCCGGTGCCGGTGCCTTCCCACGAGCAAATTCTCGAGCACCGTTGCGCGCTCGAACAACTCGATGTTCTGGAACGTGCGGGCAATGCCCAAGGTTGGCACATCGTGAGGCTTGAGCTTTAACAAATCCTGCCCGTCAAAGCGGATAGCGCCCGAGGCAGGGGTGTAAAAGCGCGAGATCATGTTGAAGACGGTCGATTTGCCTGCCCCGTTCGGGCCAACCAGGGCAAAAATTTGCCCCTCTTCAACCCGCATCGACAAATCGGCCACCGCCGTCACGCCACCAAAACGCAACGTGACGGTGTCAAGTTCAAGCAAGCTCACCGCACCCTCTCGGTCTTGAGATAGCTCTTTTGCCGACGAAACAGGTCACGCCGTGCGAAGGGAAAGAGCGAAAACCAAATTCGGATCTTCACCCAGCGCCCATAAAGGCCGAGCGGCTCAAACAGGATAAAAAGCACCAAGAGCAGCCCGAAAACCCCGGCTTCGAGCCCGGGAATAGCCTTCACCCCGAGCACGTCGGTGGCGATTGACAAAAATTGCGGCAAAAAGGCCACAACAATTGCCCCGAGAAACGCTCCGTGAATTTTTTCAAGCCCGCCAATGATGATCATCAGCAAAAGCTGAATCGCGATGATAAAATTAAACGTTTCGTTGTTCACCACTTGATTGTAAAAGCCCATGAGCGCCCCGCCCACGCCAGCAAAGGCGCAGGAAAGGCCAAAGGCTAAAGTTTTTGTCCGTGCAAGGTTCACACCCATCGCCTGCGCAGAAATTTCCGAATCACGCACCGCCGCAAAGGCCCGCCCAAACGGGCTGCGCAAAAGATTGCGGTACATAAACGTGACGATCAATGCGGTTGCAAGCGCAAGAAAATACCACCCTTCAGGGTTGACCCAGCGATTAATCTCATAGCCCAAAATGGTGATCTCAGGGGCAAATTTACCATTCACCCCCCCCGTCCAAGGCGCGAGAATAACGATGATGTCATCGGCCAAAATCGCCAGCGCAAGGGTGAAGATGGCAAGATAAACCCCATGCAGCCTGAGCGCCGGAATGGCAATGAGCGCACCGACCAGGCCTGTGATGACGGCGCCCAAGATCAGTGCCGCCACAAAGGGGAAACCGACCTCCATCAGGAGGATGGTCGCATAGCAGCCAAGCGCCATGAAAGCCGAGTGACCAAGGCTCACAAGCCCGGTTTGCCCGGTCAGTAACGTCAAGCCAAGCCCAGCGATGGCCCAGATGAGAATATTTGTCACCTCGCCGAGATAAAAGGGCGAGAGAGTCCACGGCAAAATCAACATTACCGCGAACAGGGCCAAATAAAGCCCCCTGTCCCACCAGTCGGGAAAGAGGTCGATGTCTTGGTCATAGCTCGTTTTGAAGTGAAAACGCATGGACTCAGACCTTCTTCGTGCGTACCTGCGCGAAAAGACCGTGTGGGCGGAAAATCAAACCCGCAATCAAAAGTGCATAAGGCGCCACTTGGCTGTAGCCCGATGGCAAATAGCGGCCGGCAAAAGGCTCGATGACGCCAACGATCAACCCGCCAAGCAAAGCCCCGGGCAAGCTGCCAAAACCGCCTATGACAGCCGCGGCAAAGGCCTTGATCCCGATGAAGCCCACGGTGGGGTCTATTGCCCCGCGCGAGCCGTAGAGAATGCCCGCCACACAGGCCACCGCCGCCGCTAAGGCCCAAACCGCGCCTTGGACGCGCTTGACCGGGATTCCCATGTAATAAGCGGCCATCTGGTTTTGACTGGCCGCCTGCATCGCAAGCCCAAGCTTTGTGCGTTGGAAAAACTGCCAGAGCAGAAGCGTGAGGCCGACGGTGACAAGGATGGTCGCCAAGCCCGAAAGGCTGAGCACCACCCCTCCAAAGCGGACATCGCCAAGCGCAAGCGGCGAGTGTAGGTTGATCGGCTCATGTCCCCAAATGGCACCCGCGACAAAGCGGATCACAAAGCCAAGCGCGATGGTCAGAATGACAACCGCCGTCTGGCTTTGCCCAAACAAGTGGCGCATGACCGTGAGGTCGAAAACCCAACCAAGCGCAGCCATGAAGGCAATGGCGATCGGCACCGCAAGCCAAAAATTCAGGTCAAAATAGGTTGGATTGACCAGGGTGACCATGACGAAAGCGCCAAGCATCATAAAGTCGCCCTGGGCAAAATTGACCGCCTCGGTCGCCTTGTAGATCAAAACAAAACCCAGGGCGATCAAGCCGTAGACGCAGCCGTTGGCGAGCCCGCTCACCAGCAGTTGCACAACCTCCATTCCCTCTCCTCCCGTCGTCGGCGCGTTGTTCGGTCCCGCACCTTGAGGCTCCGGCAAGGCTCGGTCGTGGCTCTCGCCGCGACCGCTTGGGCGGCCCACCGCTGACCGAGGCTTGCAGCACACACTTTCTTTGTTCTGCAAGGTGCAGGGAAGTGCGCCGTTTTTCAACAGGTTTTTGCGCTCGCCAGGGGGCTTACGGCCGCAACGTCACAACCAGAGCGTGACGCCGCCGCACCAGGCCGTGTTCTCGAGCCGGTGCTTGATGCGGAAAACTCTATCACTCTTCGCGCGAATATGGCTAACGTTGTGTCAACCGCAGCGTGTCTTCGCAAACATTCCTCTGCGTTGCTGCTGCGGCAAAGGCCCATTGAACCCAAAACTCCGGAGGGACCCATGCCACATGTTGTGCACACCGAAAGCCCCACGAACGCAACCAGCGCGCCCATGCTGTTTGCGGACTCTGTCCTTGCACTCTATCTCGACGAGGTCGCCCCGGCTGTCTTCCCCTTCGGCCGGATCGTCACCCTGAACGAAGGCAGCCTTGTGCCTGCAGCCGATACGCTGAGGCTTGCGGTTGTGCTTGAAGGCCGACTGGTTCGAGAGGCAAACTCAGCCGATTGGTATGGCCCTGGCAATCATTTTGACCACTCGGTTGTAGATTTGGCCGCAGCGCAAGGAAAAGCCCGGCTTTGGCTTTTGGACCTGACCGCGCCGGAATGGCGCGCGCCCTCAAACCGCGCACTCCGCCTTGCGCTCACACGGGCGCTCATTGCCGCTGAAATGGCCGAGGCAGATGCGGCCGTCGACAGCGCGCTTCCCAACCCCGAAACGTTGTGCGATGCTGATCATCCCGAGATCAAGCGGCGCGCGGTCCGCCTGCGCCGGGCAACACCGGCTGACACAGCCGAGGCGATCTTGCGCTTTGTCCAGCAAATCCCCTACCGTTTTGGCCCCTGGCAGGAACGCGCGTCTACCACCTTGCACCGCGGGGTTGGCATGTGCACAACCAAGGCCAATCTGCAGGTTGCGCTCTTGCGCGCCGCGGGGATTGAGGGCGGCTTTGTCGAAATGCCCATTCCGATGGATTTTCTTGGGCTCTTGATGCCTGAGGGCTGGCTTGCCCTGCAAAAGACGACCGTTTGGCATTATCATGCCGCAGCCAAGCTCGGCGGGCGATGGCACGCGTGCGATGCGAGCTTCGACAATGCCGCCTTGGGGATCTTCCTTGAGCGGTTTCCGGTCGCCGCCGCGTTGATGGATCCGCGTCTGGCCGAGGGGCAGCCCTATTCCGCGGCAGCCGCCGCGTTTGAAACAGATCCGTGGGAGATTACCGTGATGCCCGAGATCGCGCATGTGATGGGCAAGAAAAGCCGCTTCCAGGTTCGGCATTTTGAAGCGCTCAATGTCAAGCTTGACCGCGCCCGCGGCTTGCATCGCAAGAGGCTCGCTGCAACCATCGCTGAGGAGGCCCGCGCATGAGCCTTTATGATTGGGACTTTTCGGCACCCACCCCATCATCTTTGGGTGATCACGATGTCCCCCTCGTTTCCGAGCGGCTCGCCGGGCGGCGGATTGCGCTTATGGTCACGGGCGGCATCGCGGCCATGAAAACGCCCGAGCTGGCCCGCGCCTTGCGCCGGCATGGGGCAACGGTGGTGGCCTTTGCCAGCGCCGATGCGCTCAACTATGTCGGGCGGCAGGCGCTTGAATGGGCGACCTTGGGGCCGATCGTGACTGATTTGACCTGGCGCGCGGAGCATCTGTCAGACGCGGCCCCTTTCGACGCCTATCTCGTGGCTCCAGCAACCCATTCGACAATTGCCAAAATGGCGCACGGGATTGGGGATACGGTTGTCACCTCAGCGTTGATCTCAGCGCTTGGGCGAATGGAACGTGGCGAGGCTGCGGTTCTCGTCGCGCCGACCATGCACGGCACGATGCACAACACGCAGCTTGTCGACAACGCGCGCAGGCTTGCCGCGCAAGGGGTGCGTTTTATCGCGCCGCGCGATGCCTATGGCAAGCATAATCTGCCTGAGGCAGAGCTGATTTGCATCGCCGTTGGGCGGGCGCTCAGCCGCTCGCCGCTCGTCGGGCGGCCGATCATGGTCACAGCGGGGCCAACGCCAGTGCCCATCGACAGCGTGCGCCGGATCGTCAATCGTTTCCGCGGCAGGCTTGGCGCTGCACTTGCCGAAGAGCTCGTCTGGCGCGGGGCAGAGGCAGAACTGATCTTGGGTGACGGCGCTTGGCGCCCTACAACGCCCATTCCGCTGACCATCGCGCGTGACTACGATGCGTATCGCGCAATCGTTCTCGAGTGCGCCCGCAAGGGCGTCTGGGCGGGGGTGTTTTCGGCCGGGGTGGCCGATTATCGCCCTGCGGCACCAGCCCCGGGCAAAATCCCCTCAGGCCAGGCAAAGCTTGTCCTTGAGCTTGTGCCAACCGAAAAGGTGATCGACCTTGCCTGTGCCGCAGCACCGAGGATGCATTGCGTGGCCTTCAAATACCTCGAATGCGTAACCCGCGACGAGCTCGTCCGCGTGGCGGCTAAGCGGCTTGACCGCGCCTCGCTGGTGGTGGCCACCCGCGGCGAGGATACCCGCGGCCAAGAGCAGACGGCAACGCTTGTTACCCGTGCGGGGGTGGTCGAGGTCACCGGCAAAGCTGCAATTGCCCGCGCGATTGCCGATCATCTCGAAACACTGGCGCAAGAAGAGGCTTTGCCGAAAGTGGCTGAGTAAGACACGAAAGCAACCGAACACGGGTGTCGTGCTCGAGGATGCGTGCGGCGTTTGCTTCGGTGCGGCGTCGCCCCGCGATCGCGGACGGGGTTTGAACCTGCCTTCCGACAAGGGCCAAAGGCTGCCTCGGCACGGCCAAGCCCCTTGTGCGCGCCTGTACTATATGCGGCGAATATAGCGGCAATGTTGCGGCGCGCGTTTGAAGGGGCGCGAGGCTCTGCGGGGCGCCTTTTGCCGCGCGCCCGACGCACCAAAAGCGCCCGTGCGCTCAAACCGGCCTTTTGCGCCGACCCTCGGCGCGGCCGGCACGCTTTGCCCAAGGCCGCGCCGCGAAAACAGGCTTCACAAACCCACGCTCTTGAAACTGAGGCATGATTGGCGCGCGCAGCCCGCAAAGGCGTTGTGAGCGCCTTGTTGCACTTGCAACAATTTCGCAAAGAGGGCATGAGAAGCAAAACATCCGACGCCAGTTGCCTATGCCCTGAGCCATTCGGCCTCAAGGCGCGTGTGCAATAAGACGGTGAGCGGCAAGCGAGTGAGAGAAAAGGGGGGACGATGCGCCTATACAACTATTGGCGGTCTTCAACGAGCTACCGCGTGCGCATTGCCCTCAATCTCAAAGGGCTTTCTTACGAATATGTGCCGGTTCATCTCTTGCGCGATGGTGGTGAGCAGCACCGCCCCGAATATCGGGCGCTTAATCCCCAAGGCGTTGTCCCGACCCTTGAGGTTGATGGCAAAATTCTAACCCAATCGCCGGCAATCCTCGAATGGCTGGAAGAGACCTTCCCCGACCGTCCGCTTCTGCCGCAAGACCCCTTCGAGCGCGCGGCGGTTCGGGCCTTTTGTGCGGCAATTGCCTGCGAAATCCATCCCTTGCAAAATCTCCGCGTGCTCGACAAGCTTACGGCCGAGTTTGGATTGGACCAGCCAGGCCGGATGGGATGGTGCCGCTATTGGAATACGAATGGTCTTGCACATTGCGAGGAAATGCTCGCCCGCCGTCCGAAGCGGACCTTTGCCTTTGGCGACACACCCGGAATGGCCGAGGTTTATCTTATCCCGCAGCTCTTCGCGGCCGATCGCTTTGGTGTCGACTTGTCGCGTTTTCCAAGGCTTTGCGCCATTCGGCAAGCTGCCGAAGCGCTTCCCGCCTTTGCCGCCGCCCATCCGAAGGCGCAGCCCGATGCCGAGTAAGCCTAAGCCAAGAGGCGGTGTGCCGGCCTGGCGCAGCAGCCGCTCGAGCGTGGTCTGCCGCGCAGCTTGCGAGCACTTTTTTGCCGAATTCCCAAAAGGATGTGGCACTATAATGCGACTTGTGCGATATCCTGCAAAATCATCCTAACTCGAACCTGTGGAGGAGACCCATGACACACCGCAGAACACTCCTTGGCCTTGCGCTTGCGGCAACGGTTGTGGCGCCGGCGACTTGGGCACAAGAGGTTACGCTGCGTCTGCACCAGTTCCTGCCCGCTCAGGCCAATGTGCCGCGGCTCGTGCTTGACGTTTGGGCCGATAAGGTCGAGGCCGAATCGGGTGGGCGCATCAAGATCGAACGCTATCCAGCCATGCAGCTCGGCGGCACTCCGCCTGAGCTGATTGACCAGGTGATCGACGGCGTTGTCGATCTCGCCTGGACGGTGAACGGCTTTACTCCAGGCCGCTTCCCTCGCACCGAGGTCTTCGAACTCCCCTTCTTCGTGCAGGATTCGCGCGCAGCCGCCTGCGCCTACCGGACCATGTATGAAAACGAGATGGCAGAGACCGATTTCGCCGACGTTGTGGTGCTGGCGAATTGGGTCCACGGGCCGGGCGTCATTCATACGAACCGGCCGGTTCGGACAATCGATGACATGCGCGGGCTCAAGCTCCGGACTCCGTCCCGGATGGTGGGAATGTTCCTGCAGGCCGTGGGAGCCGAGCCCATCGGAATGCCGGTGACGGCAATTCCGGAAAGCCTGCAGCGCGGGGTGATCGATGGCGCGGTGATCCCGTGGGAGGTGACAACCGCCCTGCGCGTGGCTGAGCTTGTCAACAATCACGCCGAATTTGAAAATGCTTACCCCTACACCGTGACCTTCACGCTGTCGATGAACCGCGAGCGCTACGAAAGCCTGCCTGCGGATCTGCGCGAGATCATCGACCGCAACTCGGGCATGGAGCTGTCGATCTTTGCCGCCGATCAGCAGACCCAGGCTGACCTGCCCGCGCGGCAGATCGCGGTTGATCGCGGCAATAACATCATCACCATCCCCGAAACCGAAGTCGCGGCCTGGCGTGCGGCGGCGCAGCCGGTTTATGACGCGTGGGTTGCTGAGATGAACGCCAAAGGCATCGACGGCCAGCGGCTCATTGACGAGGCGCAAAGGCTGATGGCCGAATGCGCCGAGCGGATCAGCGGCTGAACGCCCACGCCCGGAAACCACTCCGCCCCGGCGGCAACGGCGGGGCGGAGGCATGAGCCTGGCCCCGCCTCACATGACTATCCTTCTCTTTCTTCACCGGATCGTTCGCGGGCTCGCGCTGCTCATGGCAGCGGTTGGGGCGTTGGTGCTCGCCGCGCTGATCGTGATGATCTGCCTTTCAATCCTGGGGCGAGCCGCCTTTACAATTTTGAATTCGGCTTTCGTGCAAAATCTCGCGCCCGCAGCCGCACAATGGCTGATCGATCACGGGGTTCGCTCGATCCGTGGGGATTACGAGCTCATTGAATTCTCGATGCCCTTCGTGATTTTCGCCTTCCTGTGTTGGTGCCAGGCAACAGCGGGGCATGCGAGTGTCGACATTTTCACCGATGGCCTACGCCCCTGGGCCAAGCGGGTTTTGTTGGCCGTGATCGAGCTTGCCTTCGCCGCTGCGCTGATTGTGATTGCCGTCAAGCTGCAGGACGGGATGCTGACCCAGCAGCGCCGGCGTGGCACCACCTTTCTTCTGCAGCTGCCCGTCTGGTGGTCGTATTTGGCTGCGGTGATTCCAGCTTATTTTGCGGCCGGCATCGGCATTTGGATGGCGTTTGTGCGCCTCATCGAGGCGGCCACGAACCGCTCGCTGATCGAAGCACAAGCGGGAGCGGACCATTGACCCTTACCCTGAGCACCCTCGAGATCGGGATCCTGTCTTTCCCGTTCCTGTTGGCGCTGATTTTTTTGCGGCTGCCGATCGGGCTTGCGATGTTCCTCGTGGGCTTCGTCGGCTTCTGGCTGATCGAAGGCAGCCCCGACCGCGCCCTGCGCCGGCTTGAACGCGCCGCCTATTCGAGCTTTTCAAGCTATTCGCTCGCCATCATCCCGATGTTCCTGCTGATGGGCTATTTTGCGTCACTCGGCGGGATGAGCCAGGCGCTGTTTCGGGCGGCGGCCGCCTTCATCGGTCACCGCAAGGGCGGTGTGGGCATGGCCGCAATCGCCGCTTGCGCGGGCTTCGGGGCGATTTGCGGCTCGTCGCTGGCCACCGCCGCCACCATGGCCCGCGTCGCGTTGCCTGAGCTCAAGCGGTATGGCTATGCCGGAGGGCTGTCGACGGCGCTTCTGGCTGCGGGCGGCACGCTTGGCATTCTCATCCCACCCTCGGTCGTGCTGGTGATCTACGCAATCCTCGCCGAGCAGAACATCGCCAAGCTCTTCGTCGCAGCCTTCATCCCCGGGATCCTGGCCGCGCTTGGTTATATGGCGGTGATCCGACTTTATGTCTGGCTTTATCCCAAGCGTGCGGGCCTGTCTGAACGGATGCCCTGGAGCGAGCGGATCGGCGCGATTGTCTCGATCTGGCCGGTCCTTTTGGTCTTCATTGCTGTTGTCGGAGGGATCTATGGCGGCATCTTCACTCCGACGGAGGGTGCCGCAGTGGGGGCGCTCGGAACTGGGCTCATCGCGCTGTTCCAGGGCGGGCTCAGCTGGCGGAAACTGCTCGATTCCTTTACAGCCACCGCGCGGGCCACGGCGATGATCTTCTTCATCATCTTCGGCGCGGCCTTCTACAACGCCTTCCTTGCCTCAACCCGCGTGCCGCAGGAACTCTCGGCCTGGGTGGCAAGCCTTGGCCTTGCGCCGATCATCGTGCTCGTGGTGATCCTTGTGATCTACCTCTTGCTCGGCTGCGTGATGGACAGCCTGTCGATGATTTTGCTTACCATCCCGATCTTCTTCCCGATGATCATGGCGCTCGATTTCGGGATGGATCGCGAGCTCGTCGCGATCTGGTTCGGAATTTTGGTGCTGATCGTGGTCGAAACCGGGCTGATCACCCCGCCCGTGGGGCTCAATCTGTTCATCATCAATGCCATGGACCGCCGCACCTCGATGCTTGAGACTTACAAGGCGGTGATATTCTTTGTGGGCTGGGATGTCTTGCGTGTGGCGCTCTTGGTTGCCTTCCCGATCATCGTGATCGGCCCGGTGCTGTGGCTGTTCGCGTGAACTCTTGCGTGCCGTTCGCGTGCCTTAGGCCCGGAACGCGCGTTTTCGGCTCAAGGCAGGTCCCCCCGGAATTCCTGCGCGCCTTAGCTGCGATCGCGCCAGCGGTTGATGATGGGATAGCGCCGGTCGGGGCCAAAAGCACGCAAGGTCAACCGAACACCCGGCGCGGCTTGGTGGCGCTTCCATTCGGCGGCATAGAGCATCGCCTCGACACGTTCGACCGTGGCCCGGTCAAAACCCCGCGCGACGAGATCAGCAACGCTACCATCGCCTTCCACCAGATGCTCGAGAATTGCATCAAGCACTTCGTACGGGGGCAGCGTGTCTTGATCAGTTTGGCCTGGGCGAAGCTCTGCTGAGGGTGCACGGGTCAACACCCGTTCGGGGATCATCGGCCCTCTTGGCCCCCGCATCCAGGGCCGGTGTGTGCTGTTGCGCCAGCGGCAGGTTGCGTAAACCCGGGTCTTGTAAAGGTCCTTGATCGGATTGAAGCCGCCGTTCATGTCGCCGTAAATCGTTGCGTAGCCAACCGCAAGCTCCGACTTGTTGCCGGTGGTCAAAAGCATTGCGCCGCTCTTGTTGGCCAAAGCCATGAGCAACAGTCCCCGCAGACGCGACTGAATGTTTTCCTCGGTGATATCCTCAGGCAAGCCCCCAAAGATGGGCTCAAGCGCCCTGGTCACGGCGGCAAACGGGCCATCAATGGGGATCGTGTCAAGCCTGATCCCCAGCGCTTTGGCCACCAAACCCGCATCCTCGCGTGAGATTGCGGCGGTAAAGCGCGAGGGCAACATCAAGGCGCGCACATGCTCCGCCCCAAGCGCATCGACCGCAATCGTGGCAACAAGGGCAGAATCAACCCCGCCCGAAAGCCCAAGCACCGCCGTTTGAAACCCTGATTTCATCAGATAGTCGCGCGTGCCAAGCACCATGGCATGATAGTCGCGCTCAAGATCCTCAGGCATTGAGGCCCGCTCTCCCTCGCGCGCCCGCCAGCCTTCTGGTGTGCGTTCGAAATCGATATGAACGATCGCTTCCTCAAAACCGGGCAGAAGGTGTGTCATCTTCCCGCCCGGGTTCAAGACAAACGACGCCCCATCGAAAACCTGGTCGTCCTGCCCCCCAACCATGTTGAGGTAGACGAGCGGCAGCCCCGATTCGACCACCCGCGCGACCATGTGGGCAAGCCGCGCGTCAAACCGCCCGCGCGCATAAGGGGAGCCGTTTGGCACAACCAGCAGTTCAGCACCCGTTTCGGCCAGGGTCTCAACAACGTCTGGATGCCAGGCGTCTTCGCAAATCGGCGTCCCGATTACGGCCGGTCCAATTCGATAGGGGCCATCAATCGCCCCCGACGAAAACAGGCGCTTTTCGTCAAAAACCTGTTCGTTCGGCAAATGGTGCTTGCGGATGACCGCCACGGTTTTGCCGGCCTCGAAGACATGCCAGGCATTGTAGATGCGCCTGCCCTCCTGAAAGGGTGCTCCGATCCCAAGCGCGGGGCCATCTCTGCATTCCACGGCAAGGCGAGCAAGCATCGCCGTTACGTCACGCAAAAAGGCAGGCTTGAGCACCAGATCCTGGGTTTGATAGCCGGTAAGAAACATTTCGGGCAAAGCGACGAGATCAGCGCCGGCCCGGCGGCCAGCCTCCCAAGCCATGCGAGCCTTTGCAGCATTGCCCGCCAAATTGCCAACCGTCGGGTCAAGCTGGGCAAGCGTCAGGCGAAAGGTGTTTGACATCAAGAGCTCCAATGATCGGCGCGCGCGTTGGGCACATGGTCATTCCCTTGCCCAAGCATAGGCATAGCCCTAGCGAGGAAGCCCTGCCCGCTTGGAGCTGTTATCTGTGGTTGGCCATCAAGGCGCGTCAAGCCGGCGCAAGCGCCCAGCGGCGATGGCGTGGTCATCCGATGCCAAGAGATGCGAAGGATGCGCACGAGGGTCCTCTTTTGGACAAAATGCCGCGGAGGCAGCGCTTGGAGCTCAGTCCCAGCGTGCATCGTTACTTTGGCTTTCGCCTGCGCTCGACGAAACCAACCTTGGCAAGCCCGCGTTATCTATGGCAGCCGAACACGAAAAGGCCCGCCCCCACCCCGCGCTTCGGAAAGCGCGCTTACGATGGCGGGTGAGACTGCTTCAAGGCGAGCTGCGCTTGCCGTACCGGCGACGAGGCTTTGGCCTGTGGGACAAGAGCTTTCAGCCCGCCCACACCCGGAACATGCGAAAATCGCGCGGCTGGCGCACGATTCGGCACAGTTCAGCCCAACCACACCCGGAACGCGCTTCGGTGTTGAAAGGGCGTCCGCTCAGCGCTGCGTCCGCGCGGCGGTTGGAAGGGCAACCTTGGCCTCACCGGTGAAAGAAATCCTCTTCGGCCGCGGAAACATCGTAGCCAAGCGCCTCGAGCCCCGCTTCCAGATTTTCTGCAAGATGAGGCATCCCCATGAGATACTTCGACGTTGGCGTCGTTGCCTCGGCATAGGCGGTTTCGACCGCTTGCGCATAATCCTCAGGCTCGAAAGCGCCACGGCCGACCCAGGCAATTGCCACCAGATGGGCTTTTTCATCCTCATTCAGCCCATCGATAAATTCCCTCAGCTCTTGCGACGGACGCTCCTTGCGCGCAAGAAAAATCACGCTGACCACCTTGTCGATGCTGATTTCGGGCTCCATGGTGGCGCCTCACGGACCTCGGTCGACGCGAAGAGTGTGGCGACGAATCAGCTTTTGTGCAAGAGAAATTACACGGTGCACAGCCGGTGCAGCGCGGGGTGAGCCCCGCGGCTTAATGCGCTTGACGGCGCCCACCGCGCACCGCACTGTTTTCGCATGCCTGACCGTCTTCGCGATCGCTCCGGACCTGCGCAGCATGACCGCGTCTATCGCGCGCTCAGGCTCAAGGTGATGAATGGAGAATTTGAGCCAGGGCAGGCACTCACACTGCGCGGACTTGCGGAAAGTTTTGGCGTGAGTACGACCCCAATCAGAGAGGCGGTGCGCCGGCTTGCCGCCGAGGGGGCGCTGAGCTTCACCGCCTCGGGCCGGATCACCACCCCGGAACTTTCGGTCGAACGAATCGAAGAGCTCGCCTCGATCCGGGCGCTGCTTGAGCCCGAGCTTGCCAGCCGTGCTTTGCCGCGGGCGCATTCGGCGCTGATCGACCGCTTGGAGGCGATCGATGCTGCCATTGCCGATGCCGCCCTTCGGCACGATGCCACAGCCTATGTGCGCGGAAACCTCGATTTTCACCGCTCTCTCTATTTGCGCGCACAAAGCCCTGCTCTGCTTTCAATTGTGGAGACAATTTGGCTGCAGCTCGGCCCAACCATGCGCGCTGTTTATGCAAAATTGCGCAGGACAAGTCCGCCTGCCTATCATCGCCAGATCCTTTCGGCCTTGAAGGCGGGTGATGAGCCTGGCCTTCGGCTTGCAGTGCGAACCGATGTCACCCAAGGCTTGCGGCATCTTGGACGATAGTCAGGAATTGACCCATGACGCGTAAGCCGATTGGCAAGCGTGTTGCCGCTGTTGTCATCGGGCGCAACGAGGGAGAAAGGCTTGGCGCGTGTTTAGCCTCGCTTGCTGGGCAGATTGAGCGCGTTGTCTATGTCGATTCAGGCTCAAACGATGGCTCGCCAGAGCTTGCCAAAGCCAAAGGCGCAACGGTGGTGGTGCTTTCCGCCGACAAGCCCTTTACCGCCGCACGCGCGCGCAATGTTGGGCTCAAAGCGCTTGCCGCGAATCCTCCCGAATTCGTGCAGTTTCTTGATGGCGACACCGAGCTCAGGGAAGGATGGCTCGAGGCGGCGGTTGCTTTTCTTGATGCCCATCCAAAGGTTGCCATCGTCTGCGGGAGAAGGCGCGAACGTTTCCCTGAAGCGAGCATCTTTAACCGCTTGATCGATGCGGAGTGGGACACCCCCCTCGGGCCGGCAAAGGCCTGTGGGGGCGATGCCCTTGCGCGCTATGCGATCGTTTGCGCGGTTGGCGGTTTTCGCGATGATCTCATCGCGGGGGAGGAACCTGAGCTCTGCCTCAGGCTCAGGCAAGCGGGATGGATGATTTGGCGGCTTGATGCGGAAATGACCTGGCACGATGCGCGCATGATGCGCTTTTGGCAATGGTGGCGGCGCTCTGAACGGGCCGGACATGCCTTTGCCGAAGGGGCGCATCGTTTTGCCACGCATTACGAACCGCATTGGCGCGCAGAAACGCGGCGCGCGCTCCTTTGGGGATTTGGCATTCCAGCTCTTGGGATTTTGGGCGGCCTTATTCACCCGGCGGCGTTTGCCATTCTTCTTGCCTGGCCTGCACAGGCGCTCAGGCTTACGCTGCGCTATGGCTGGGAGCGGGGAATTTTTCTAACCTTGGGAAAGCTTCCCGAGGCGATTGGGATTGTGCGCTATCATCTCAACCGTCTCCGTGGGCGCGCCCGCAGCTTGATCGAATACCGCTGAGGGGCGGGCCGAGCGCGGCTTGCCCCTTCGATGCCCCAAGGCCGCATCCGGAAGGCCTCAGCGGAGAAGGCGTATGCCCGCGGCTTGCCTGACCCGGCTTAGAAAACACGGCTTGGCAGCTTTAGGGCAAAAGCCCGCGCGCTCAGCCTTGTCCTGCCCGAGGGCAAGCGGCATCAACGGCCGCGCAAGTGTCGAATCGCGCCGAAGACGCGATACCCGTTCGCCCGAAAACCCCGACGGGGATCCTTGTCCGCCGCCACCGAGCGCGCGTGAAGGGAAGGCGCGCCTGCGGCCGCAACGCGCGTTCGTGGGGCTTTTCTCTTTTGGCCTTCTCGCCCTCTCCCGGCTCTGCGCCCTTGGTGCTCTCAGAGGGGCTTACGCTCGCCCTTGCCGCAAGCGCGCCCGAATCCCCGCAAGGTTTGGGCTCAATCCTCAGCCTGAAGCGAAGCGCGCAGTTGCTGGCGTAATACATCAATGGGAATCAATTTTCCATCGCGTTGGAAGTGCCAAAACGTCCAGCCGTTGCAGGAAGGCGCCCCCTCGAGCTGGGCACCGACTTGGTGGATCGAGCCTGTGATGCCATCGGCAACCAATGTTCCATCAGCGCGCACTTTAGCTGCTTGCCCTCGCGGGCCAACCAGCACCTCGCCAGGGCGCAAGAGCCCGCGCTCGACAAGCTGACCGAAGGGGATACGCGGCTCTTCGCGCTTGCCGCCCAAAGCCTGGATCGCTTCTTTGGGAAGCGGTCGGACCCGCGCGATGCGCTCGCGTGCGAGGCGAACATAAAAAGGATCGCGCTCAATCCCAATGAAGCGGCGGCCAAGTGCTTTCGCCACAGCCCCAGTTGTGCCTGTGCCAAAAAACGGGTCAAGCACGATGTCGCCAGGATTTGTAGTGCCAAGGATGATCCGATACAAGAGCGCTTCGGGCTTTTGGGTGGGATGCGCTTTGCGGCCGGTTTCGTCTTTGAGCCGTTCGCTGCCCGTGCAAAGCGGGATCAACCAGTCCGAGCGCATCTGAACGCCATCGTTGAGCGCCTTGAGGGCCTCGTAATGGAAGGTGTAGCGTGAGGCTTTTGTGCGGCTCGCCCAAATCAGGGTTTCGTGGGCATTGGTCAGCCGCCGCCCGCGAAAATTGGGCATTGGGTTTACTTTGCGCCAAATAACATCGTTGAGGAGCCAAAAGCCCAGGTCTTGGAGCGCGGCGCCGATCCGGAAAATGTTGTGGTAAGAGCCAATCACCCAAATGGCGCCGTCGGGCTTCAAAAGCCGGCGGGCCTCGGTAAGCCAGGCGCGGGTGAAGCGATCATAGGCCTCAAAATCCGCAAAACGGTCCCAGTCTTCGTCCACCGCATCGACCAGGCTGTTGTCGGGCCTGTGGAGTGGCCCCTGCAGCTGCAAATTATAGGGTGGATCGGCAAAGATCAGATCGACCGAGCCCGAAGGCATGGTGGCCATGAGCTCGATGCAATCGCCTGTTAGAATCGTGTCGTCGGGCGGCGTGCGGGCGCCCTCGCTCGTGGTCTTGTGCATGTCACCGCCTCACCTTGCCCCGTCTTGCGCGGAGCTTCGGGCAAGGTGCTGAACTTTGTGCGAGCCGTCAACTCCCTCGGTTCGGTTTCCCCGGCTCGGTTGTCTCATTCGCCTCGGTTCAAAGGTTGGGATGGCAAAAACCGCGCGGTTAAGGCTCTTGGCTCTTGCTGAGGCGCGCTTCTACGGGCGCGAAGGCGCGCCGATGATGCGGGCTTGGCCCGAGCCGGACAAGTGCGGCCCGATGCGCGGCGGTTGGATAGCCCTTGTTGGCCGCCCAGCCGTAGCCCGGATGACGGCGATCGAGCTTTGCCATCAGCTGATCGCGCAAAGCCTTTGCCAAGATCGCGGCGGCGGCAATCTCAGCAACGGTCGCATCGCCGCGGATCACCGCTTGGGCGGGAAAAGGCAACCCTTTCGGCACCCGCGGCCCGTCGATCAGGGCAAGTTTTGGCCGTTGCGGCAACCGCAAGAGCGCGCGCCGCATGGCAAGGTGCACCGCTGCCTCAACACCCAGGCGGTCGATCTCCGCCGCGCTTGCCGCGCCAAGCGCCCAGACCGTCGCGGCGCGGATCGCTGGGGCCAAACGTGCACACCGCCGCGGCCCGAGCTTTTTTGAATCGGCTAGCCCCTCAAAGCCCCCTTCAGAAAGGAAAATGACCGCTGCAGCCACGACAGGCCCGGCAAGCGGCCCGCGGCCCGCTTCATCGACCCCGGCAATTGGCCCCGCGCCGCGATCTGTGCCGAGAAGGGACGAGGCGCGCACCAAAACGGGCGCCGCGCTAGGGCGGCGTTCCTCAGCATTCATTTGCGGTTTGAGCGCCATAACGCCATTTTGCCCGCCTGCCGAAAAAAGAAAAGAGCAATCGCGCTTGCCGGCCGCGCGGGCTCGGGGGCTTTGCCTGGCCCAAGCTCCCTTCTGGTTTAGGCCGCAGAAGGCGTGTTGGTGCCAGAACAAAAACCTTCGCCAATGCTCTTCGGTAAACTGCGTGGTTAAATGCATCTTTGGCTTGGTTCGCGCGCGTGCTTTTGCAGACGGCACGGCCCCGTCCCTTCCCCACGGGCCGCTACCCGGCAAAAGGGACGGCGCGTGGCTAGCGCGAAACGCAGTTTCCGTTCAAGCAAGTATCGGTGTTGGGGGAATAGACTGTGTTCCAGTCGCCAGGGCAGCCGCCCGGGTTTGAGTTCAGGTTGTTCCAGCGATGGCGTTCTAGGCAACGCGGGTCATACCCGATGCGCCAGCTTCCGTTTTCCCAAAACCAGATTTCGCATGCGCGCGGCGGTGGGGCAGGCCGGTTGCAAATCGGGGGGGTCCATTCGGCGCGGTATCCGGCCCGGTAGAGGCAGCGCGCCTCAAAGCCAAGGCGAAAGGTCTGCGGGCCGCGGTAGCGGACTTCGCATTGCCGCGGCAGCGCCCGGTAGCCCGCACGCCTCAGGCAAGCCTCGTCATAAACATCGACCTCCCTTCCGCGAACCCGAAGCGTTGCAAGGCACGCATTCGGAAGAATCGTGGGCGCAATATAGCGCGGGGGGCGGGTCTCGTCGATTGCTCGGACAATGATCGCAAAGGCGGCAGCGCCCAAAAGAAACCGAACAAGATCGTCACTGTCGCTCGCCCGTGCGGGCGGCGTTGTGGCCGAAAGGCCCGCGAGGGCGAGCGCAAGGACAACAAGAAGTCCCATCGCCCGGCGCAGAAGCCGCCGCCCAAGAGCAAACGGTCCCGGGTCGATTTTCAGCAGCGACCCGGCAAGAACCGGCGCAGAACGGTTTGGGGCCGCCTCTGGGCTGATCGCTTGGGTTCGGGCAGCGGGTGCTGGTGCTGCGGTCCAGGTCATGGCAAGGGTTCCTTTCGTCTCTGTCAGATCGGGAGAACGAAGGCCTGTGCAAAGGCCGTGCCTTGGCGCTTGTGCAGCAGGTCGTGCGTTCATGGCTTCGCCGTCGGGCAGAAGCGATCGGGCAAAAGCCATGGCCCAGGAGTTCCTGCTTTGCCCTGTGCCATGCAAAAACGGGCGGCTGTTATCGGATAACGGGCCTAAGCGCTCTCGTTTTTGCCTCAAACTCTGCGTTTAGCCCTATTGAAGTGCCGTTTTGCGCCTTGTTCAGGCGGAGCGCTATTGCATAGCAAGGATTCTCTCTGCAGCTTGGCTGCTCCAGGCGCTTGCTCTGCAAACCAGACGTGGAACACCTCCGATGCGGCGAAGCCATATCAGAACGCGTGTGATGGGCGGCCTTGTCGCACTGAGCTTCGCTTTGGGCCTGATCTTGGGCCTCTCGGCGGGCCAAAGCGCGGCGGAGACGCCCTGTTTTGCCGAATACCGCGCCCAACGGATGCGCCCTGTGCGCTTGCATTACGGCGTGGCCATGCTGCCGCCCCAGGCCTGCGAAGACCTAAGCCTGGCGCAACAGATTTTGTCTGACAGGCTTGCGGCCAATGGTTGGACAGGGGTCGACATTCTGTCCATCTTCGGCCCCGAAGGTCTGGACGAGAGGCGCGAGCGTGCTGGAGAATTCTTCCTTCGCTATTGATCCGGCAGGGACCCTGTCACGCGTCGGCATGCGGGTGATTGCCGCAGGGCTTGGCGCCATTGTCGCGATTTTGGCGCTTGCCGCTTATCTTTTGTTTCGCAATCTTCCCGATACGCGCGCCTATGAAGAGGGAGTTGTTCGGCTCTTTGCCGAAAATGCCAATCTGACCGATCAGGCCGAGCTCCGGCTGCTTGAGATCCTTGCTCAATCGGGAACGACTTTTGCCGAAGTGCTGGTCAGCTATCGTGCAATCATTTTTGTGCTCTTGGTGTTTAGCGCGGCGCTCTTGGTTTTGGCGCTCGTTCTCATGGCGGCGCTCTGGGCGCTCAACCGCCGGCTTGTGCATTTGCGTCGGGCCGGGTTGCAGGTGGCCTCGCTCGTCATCGCCCGGGCCGAGCGCAAAGTCTATCTCAATGATCTTGAGCTTGATCTCACGCAAGCCGCGCTGGAAGCGCTTGCGGCTTTGGCCGAAGCACGCATGGACGGCGAAATCTTAAGCGGCGCGCGGCTTGAGGCGCTCATCACGGGTAAGCCCGAATCAGATTGTGATGAGGCAGCCGGGGCCATGCGGATCAAACGGCTACGCGATGCTCTGGGTAATCAACTGGTCAGTGCGCTTTTAATCAAGAGCCTCGCCCGCCAGGGCTATCTGTTGGCGGTCGATCCGAAGGCGATCCGCATTATCTGATCGGGAAGCCGGTTTTCTTGCGGTGTACGACAGATGCCGCGCGCTGTGGCCGCGCTCGCGGCGAGGAAAACCGCAGCGCCTGGCGCTCAGGCTGGAAAACGCGCCGTCTCGGCAGGGTGCGAAACCTCCGCCCAAAAAGCGGGAGGGAAACAGGGAACGTCCCCTTTGGTACCCCCCGCGGTACCCCCCGCCGTTGCGCGCCTTAGGCGGCTTCCGCCCTGCGCCGTGCGAGCGCCAAAAACGACTTGAGCCGCGCAGCGCTCTCAGACGGGCGCTTGCGGATCAGCGTCCAGGTAACCGGATGCAGCCAATCCTGCCGCTCGAGCATCAAGAACCGCTGCATGCGCGAAGGGCTTTCCGAGGCGCTTCGATCGATAATGTGTTTGCTCACCGCGACCTCCTTGTTGGCAAAGGTCTTTTTGATGTTCGGGCGACTTTCCGCATCGCCCGAGCCTTTGCGGGGCCGTATTCGCCCCAAAAGGCTTGGCGTCTGTTCCGGAATATAGGGAAGCGAGGCCTTCTTAGCCAGCGTTTCTGCCGGCCCTTGGCGGCATCCCGCCGATGTGTTTGACTAAGCCCCTTTCGAGCGCGGCCTGAAAGCCAGTTACAGGCCTGTGGTCAGATGCGTAGGCCGCTCTGTGCTTGGCCGCACGGTTAAGTTTGGCGACGGAAACGCAGCGGCTCGCCCGAAGGAGCCAAGCACCGGCTCTGCGGGCAAAGCATGCCGCGCTCCGGTGCCTTCCGGAGTTTGTTTTTTTCCAGGGGCTCTCCTCGGCCAGGGTTCTGCCAACGGCAGGCCTCACGGTTCTTGGGCAGGCGTGAGCACTGCTTCGCCCCGCACCCGTTGCGCTTCGACCTGACCCCAGAGGGTAAGTGTCAAGCCCCGTGCATCGCGGCGCAACTCAAAAAGGCCCCCGCCTGGAGTCGGGAACGCGATGCTGTCTGCCGCGATCACCCCTTCAAAGGCTTGGGGTGCCTCTTCAGGGCCGGTTTCAATTGTCCGGGCAATCACGCGGCCGCCATCGTTGACGAGCATCCAATTGAATGACTGGCCTCCGCGGGCTGTTGCACAGCGTCCCTCAAGACGAAGTGCTTGTGCCCCCTCGGCAGAGGCGCGCAGGCGACAGCGCAAGCGTTGCTCCGGCTCGCCCTCGGCCGCCCAAGTGCCTTCGCCCGCCCAAGCGCCGACGAGCTCAGAAAGACCGAGCGCAGAGCTCGGTTGAGAGAGAGCCACCATCAGCGCGGCAACAAGCACGTGCGCGCGCATCGGTTTGAGAAGCCTTGTCAAACGCAACTTCCGCTCGTCTGCCATCGTGACCATGCCAAAACCAAAGCCGGCATCAAAAACAAATCGGCAAGCAGGGCCAAGGCAACTGCGATGGCGATCAACCCGCCAAAGACGGCAAGCCCTGGAAGCTTTGACCAAAGCGTCACCACCAGACCCGCGGAAAGCACAAGCGTTGTTGCGGCCATGGGGGGACCAGCCACGCGCACAGCCGCAATAAGGCGCTCCTCGGCCGCACCGGGAGGGGCAAGGCGGAGGCGGTTGAGCAGGTGCAAGGTATCATCGACCGCGATGCCAAAGGCAACGGTCAGCGCAATCATGTTCATGATCGAAAGTTCGCGACCCGTTAACGCAAGCCAGCTTTCCACCCCCAAGATTGGGATCAAGTTCGGAATGACCGAAAGCGCCGCAAGCGCAACCGACCGATAAACACAAGCTATGAGCACGGTGACGGCGGCAATTGTCAGGTAAAGCCCCTGGCGCAGGGCCTCAGCCACACGCGGGCCTTCGGTGACGAGCGCCTTCCCCGGCCCGATGATGCGGGCAACATCGGCAAGCCCGGCTTCAGCAAGCCGGGCCTCGAGCTCTTTGATCGGGTGATCGGCACGTTCACCGGCCACACGAAGCGGCAGCTGAACGGGAAGCGCGTGCGCGCTGCCATCGGGGGCAGCCGTGCGGGCAAGCATTTCGGCACCGGCGGGGCCTTCAAGCCACGCGCGCACCTCCTCCCCCCAAACCGCCAATACGGCAGCTGCCGCATTGCTCGGGCTTGCGCGGACGGGCTCGGATTCGACCAACAGAATGAGACGATCACTGCCAAGCCCTGCGGCATCAGCCCGCGCCAAGGCTTCGGTCACCGTGGCCCCTTTCGGAAGATAATCTTGATAGCGAAAGCCCGGGGTTGAGCCGCTTTGTCCGATAAGCAGCAGGATAAAAAGCGCCGCTGCCAGCACCAAAGTCCCCCTCGAGCGCAAGGCAACAAGCGCCGCAGGCACGACCAGCGCAAAAACCGCGGGCACGCGCGCGCCCGGCTCGGGGGCGCGAAACACGGCTAAAAGCGCTGGGGTAAGCAGCAACACTGCCACCAGGCACAATCCCACCCCCACAACGCCCGCCAGCGCGAGCCGGTCTAGCGAGGGCGTCCTTGCTGTCCAAAGCGAGGCGAAAGCGACCATGGTCGTGAGCGAGGTTAAAATTGCCGCAGGCGCGGTTTCGGCCGCGGCCTCGGCAAGCGCGTGGGCACCGCCCCGATGCACTGCAGCATGCCAAAGGTGCAGCGCATCAGAAAAGCCCAGAACGATCAACACCACGGGCAACGCGCCCATCACCGGGTCGATCGGAATTTGAAAAGCGGCAAGCCAACCCCCAAACCAGACCAAGCCCACAACCGGCGGCGCCACTGAGGCAACAACCGCACGCCATCCGCGGAAGAGCAGCACCGAGAGAATAAGGCAAAAGACGATGGCGGTTGGGGTCAAAACGCGCAAATCGCGCAAAAGCTCGCTTGCCACGGCCCGCTGCACTTCAGAAAGGCCGATAAAATCAATTCTGAGCGCGCCCAGCTGCTCGGTCACCGCGCGCACGGCTTGCGCAAAGGCGGCGGGGTCAACCCCGCGCTCGGCCGCCACAACCACGATGGTTGCGCTGAGGTCCGCAGCCAAAAGCTGCTTTGCCAAAGGATCGGCCGCGCGCAGGCTGGCAAGCCTCTCAGCCGGCGCAAGCGCATCAAGCCTCGGGTCGGCAAGAAAGCTGCCAAGCCGGCCTTCCCCCGGCAGCGACCAGAGGCTGATGACACTGGCAACGCCCGAGACAAACTGGAGCTCAAGAACCAGGTCCTCAAAAGCGGCAAACCCCATCTCCGAGGCAAGCGCAACAGTTCCATCGGAAATGAGCAACACTTCTTCCAAAGCGAAAGGCTGAAACCGCGCCGCGTATTGGCGCAAATCCTCCACTGCCGGGCTTTTGGGTCCGATTAGCCCGGAAAGATCGACAACAAGGCGAAGCTCGCGCGCCTGCCAGAGTGCAAGGCCTGTCACCGCCGCAGCAAGAAACAGCAAAAGCCGCGCCTGCGCGATCAAGACCGAAAAAACGCGAACGGCAAGGCTTGACATGGGTTCGGTTCCTGGCCGTTTACTCGTCAGGTCAAGCGCGGCCGCGTGCTACTCAAGATCGCGCGGCACAACGAAGGCGCGTGTGAGCCCCTGAGTGAAGCCGACCTCGGCCCAGCTCTCGCGCTCAAAATCCGCCACCAACGTGGCCGCGGTTGGATAGCGGGTGAATTTAGGGTGTTTTGGCGGGTTTCGCACGATCCGCCCAGCAAATACGCCGATGCCGGGATTGTGGCCAAGCATCATGACCACCTGCCCCGTGGCCGCTTGTAAAACCCTGAGCATCGCGGCGGGCGGGGCGAGATAAAGCGCGGGCAAGAGCCGCGCCTCTGGGGGATTGGGAAGGCAAGCGGCAATCCGCTCCCAGGTCTCACGGGTGCGGACGGAATCGGAACACAAGACCTCATCGGGCAGAAAGCCGTTGTCGGACAGCCAGCGCCCAATCAAGGC
>FWWL01003486.1_pt1 | contig 28599 bp, 25 predicted proteins | sample 2228331 | NCBI WGS metagenome assembly FWWL01 (sample SAMEA103939775, study PRJEB20133) | metagenome
CGATGTTGAAGCCGTTGATCCACACCACCCCCTTAGTCCACCCCGGCAGGGCAAGGAAGGTATCGGCAGGAGCGCCGGTGATGGTAAAGGAGCCGCGCAGGAAAGCCGGGAATTCTTCCGGCTCGCCGGGCAGGTAGCGGATGCCGGAGAGGTCCTCCAGCGGCAGGGGGTACACCGTCCAGCCGAACAGCCACTGCTGTCCCAGCAAAACGCCCTCGGTGATGCCCTTGCGGTCGGCGAGGTCGGGACCGTAGTTGACCCGCCCCATGTTCTCCACCAGAATGCGCAGGCGCACCCCCTGATCGATGACCGAGAAGGACAGGGGTTTGGCGTGGTTTTCGCGCTCCACGATTCCGATCAGGTCGTTATCCACAAAGACATGCCCCCGGTCGTGCAGTCCGCGGATGATCAGGCGGGCTTCTTCGCGAGGACCGGTCAGTTGGGTCTCGTAAAGGATGAAGCCGTAGTTCTGATCATACATCTCCATGGGCAGGGGGACGGTGCTGTACTCGGGGGTGGAGAGGGCATCCACCTGTGAAAGCAGGGGCGCCCACTCATCCAGTTCCACCTTGCCGTAGGCTTCGCGCGGCACCGGCGGAAAGTCGGGCATGTCGGGCAGGTCCACGTACCTGCCGATGACCTCGCGCAGGGCGCGGTATTTGGGGGTGATCTCGCCGTACTCGTTGAGCGGGGCGTCGTAGTCGTAACTGGTCACCGTGGGGGTGTAGTTGGGGGAAGGGAAGGCGTTGGCGCCGTTCATGAAGCCGAAGTTGGTGCCGCCGTGGAACATGTACAGGTTGACCGAGGCGCCCTCGGCGAGCAGATCGTCCAGCACGCGGGCAACCTCTCCCGCCGAGCGGGTGTGATGACGCTCGCCCCAGTGGTCAAACCAGCCGTCCCAGAACTCTGCCACCAGCAGGGGACCGCTGGTCTGGTACTCGCGCAGTTTGTCGAAGGCATCGCCGGGGCGGTTGCCGAAGTTCACCGCCCTGAAGAGGTGCGGCAGACCGCCGTACTGCATCATCTCGTCGCTGACGCCGTCGGCGGTGAAGAGGAATACATCCACCCCGCACTGGCGCAGGAGTTCTTCCAGATATTTAATGTAGCGGGTATCGTTGCCGTAACTGCCGTACTCGTTTTCCACCTGCATGGCGATGATCGGACCGCCACGGGTGCTTTGCAGAGGCACCAGACGGCGCATCAACTGGCTGAAGTAGGCTTCCACCGCGTCCAGATAGGGCTGGTACATACAGCGCAGTTGCATCTGCGGGTCTTTGAGCAGCCATGCGGGCAAACCGCCCATTTCCCACTCGGCGCAGATGTAGGGACCGGGACGCACGATGACGTACAGCCCCAGTTCGCCTGCCAGTTCGATGTAGCGTTCGATATTCAGCCAGTCGCCGAAATGAAATTCCCCCTCGTGAGGCTCGTGCAGATTCCATGCAACGTAGGTCTCTACCGTATTGAGCCCCATGGCTTTGAGTTTGAGCAAACGGTCTTTCCAGTACGCCGGGTGCACGCGGAAGTAATGCATTGCCCCGGCGAGAATACGGAAGGGCTCTCCGTCTAACTCAAAATGGTCATCCTCGATTGTTAAAGTGGACATAGGAATTTCTTCTTTTTGCCTTTATCCAGAGAAAATGGTTGCTCTTATTTTAACGTAAGTTTGGCTTGGATTGACACCCATTCGGGGGATTGAGACAAAATTCAGGGCAGGCAGGCGGGAATGCCGTCCTGCAGGGTTTCGGCGTTCAGGTTCATGCCGAAGTACGGCGAGGGGTCGAGGGTATGGGCGATTTCGCGCTCGTCGAGGAAGCGCCCACTGCCGTCATCGCGCACGATGGAGAAGTGCAGGTGCACGCCCACCGGCGCGCCCGGCGTGCCGGAGAAGTTGCCCTGATAGCCCAGCAGGGTGCCCGCTTCCACAAAGACTTCCTGCGTTCCCGGTGGGAAGGCGGGGTCAATCAGGGGGGTGCCCTGCGGGTCTGCCAGATGGGTGTAGTAGGTCCAGATCTGGCGGTCTGGCTGGAGCGGGTCGCGGGGGATGCGGATGATCAGGCTGGAGCGCCACTCGGGCAGGCGCGTCAGGTAGCCCGAGGCGGCGGCGTACACCGGGGTTTCTCCCGGAGCGGTGCCGCCGAAGATGTCCAGCCCGGTGTGATGGTGCCCCGGGCGGAAGGAATCGTCCCACACGTAGCCGATGAAGCCGCGCGTGGGCAGGCGGAAGGGGGCGCCCGGGCACTGCGTGCCGGCATCCAGCACCCAATCGGGGTGGGCTGAGGGGTTGCGGATAAAGGAAATCACCCGCTGGTCGCGGGTGGAACTGCCCTGTGCGGTGCGGCGAATTGCCCACGCGCCCAGAGCGGCGGCGGCAAAGGCGGCAAGGATGAGGAAGACGAGCAGGGTTTTGCGCATGGAGAAAAAAGCCGCGCAGGGCGGGCGCCCGGCGCGGTGTTCCTCAAGGGTCTATTTCTTCAAGTTGCCGATCATGGACCACGGACCGGTCCAGGTGATGTGTACGTCCCGGATGTGTCCGCGCAGGTCTTCCTCGCTCTCGACGAAGACCAGTTTGTTGGTGGGGGTGCGTCCTTTCCAGCGCTGTTTGACCTTTTCCTCGAACAGCACCGGCACGGTCTCTCCCAGATAGCGGGCGTTGATTTCGCCGACGATGCGTTCCTGCAGTTCTTCCAGCAGGCGGAAGCGGCGCATTTTTTCCTCGGCGGGCACGTCGTCTTTCATACGGCGCGCCGAGACGGTGCCCGGGCGGGGGGAGTAGCGCGCCAGATGGGCAACATCCAGACGCAGTTCTTCCAGCAGGCGGTAGGTGTTCATGAACTGCTCTTCGGTCTCGCCGGGGAAGCCCACGATGATGTCGGTGGCAATGGAGACGCCGGGGATGCGCTCGCGGATGCGGGCGATCAGCGCGCGGTACTGGTCGGCGGTGTAGCCGCGCTTCATGTTCTCCAGCACGGTATCATCGCCCGCCTGCGCCGGCACCTCGATGTGCGGCATCACCTTGGGCAGGCTGGCGACGGCGTCCAGCAGTTCGTCGGTCATCCAGTTGGGATGCGAGGTGAGGAAGCGGATGCGCTCCAGCCCTTCGATTTCGCTCAGGCGGATGAGCAAGCCCGCCAGCGTGGGGTAGTTGGGATTGTCCTTGCCGTAGCGGTCCACGATTTGTCCCAGCAGGGTGATTTCTTTGACGCCCTGACGCACCAGCGCGCGGGCTTCCGCCAGAATGTCCTCGGGGGGACGACTGCGCTCGATGCCGCGGCGGTAGGGGATGATGCAGTAGGTGCAGGCGTGCGAACAACCGTACACCACCGGGATGTGCGCCGAGACCAGTTTGCCGCGTTCCATTTCGGGCAGGACCAGATCGCCGTCCATGTAGGCGTAGCGGGTGGCGGTGGCGCTTTCTTCCATGGCGCGCACCTCCGATTGGGTGAGGAACGCCACCAGCGGCGAGGGATCGGACGGGGGGGAGAACACATCCACAAAGGGGAAGCGTTTGCGCAGGGCATCGTTGTTGCGGATGCCCACCAGACAACCCATTAAATTAATCACCAGATGCGGGTTCTTCTCCTTCAGCGGGCGCAGAGAGTTGAGCCTGCCGTAGGCTTTATCCTCGGCGGACTGGCGCACCACGCAGGTATTGAGCACGATGACATCGGCTTCTTCGGGACGGGGCGTCACCGAATAGCCGAGGTGCTCCAGCGCGGAAGCCACCCGCTGGGAATCTGCCACGTTCATCTGGCAGCCTTCTGTCCAGATATGGTACTTCATAGGGTGGAATTATACCAAATTCAGACTGGTTTGGGCGGATTCGGTGCGGGTGACTGGCAGGGTATTTGCAAGGGTGATGCGAGAGCCGTTGTGCTGTTCCCTCCACAGGGAGAGGCGGCGAGCCTTTTGAGCCGTGTCCGTTGACGCCTTTGCGTTTATGTTACAATACTTTTGAAGGGTACTATGGACGAAGAAGAGAAACTCCCCCCTGTGAATCCCTCCGAAGATACCGCCGGGCGGAAACTGCGCCGCATCCTTGAGGAAGGCAAAAAGGCGGAAGAAGCGCTGGAAAACACCCAGCCTTCCCGCCCTGCTTCCAGACCCGCCGAACCGCCCGCCGATGTTGACGCCACTCAGCCGGTGACGGGCGAGACGACCACACCCTCCCCTCTGCCTTTCTTTGAGGAAGACATCGTGCCGCCCCTGCGTCCGCGCGGCGAGCCTGCCGCGACGCCGCCGGTGTCGCCTTTCAGCGAGCCGCCGGAAAAACTGTCCACTCCGCCTGCCGATGAAGCCCCCACCCTGCCGCCCGAAGTGGCAAGCGAAGCCCCGGGGCTGACCGGCAGCGCCCCGGACGACGAAGCCCATCTGGCGCCCACCATCCCGCCCTTCCTGCTCGAATCGGACGCCGACCTTCTGCCCAGGCGGGTGGAAGAGACCGATCTGGATGCCACGCAGGTCTCGCCCAGCGCCTACAAACTGCCCCCCGTACAGCCTGCCCGCCCGGTGACGCAGGAACCGCCCACCCAGCCGTTTGCCGTGCGGGTGCGACCGGCGGCGCGCGAACCGGGTTCCCGTCCTGCCGTCCCGACGCGCACCCCGCCCCCTCCGCCGCCCCCGATGCGCCGCGGGCGTCCTGCTCCACCCCCGCCTGCCGAACCTGAGGAAGAAGGCGGTGGACGCTCCCCCTGGGGATGCATCCTGCAGGTGGTGCTGGGACTGGTCGTGCTTGCCATTGTGCTGGCGGGTGCGGTGGCGACCTTCCTTGTATATCAGTACTTTTCCATTGCCCGCACCCTGCCGGATATCTCCAACCTGAAGGAGCGCGCCTCGCAGTTCGAGACCACCCGCATCCTCGACCGCAACGGCAACGTGCTGTACGAAATCCTCGATCCCAACGCGGGACGGCGCACCTACGTGCCCCTCAAGCGCATTTCGCCCTACATGGTTGCCGCCATCATCGCCACCGAGGATAAGGAGTTCTACAACAATCCTGGTTTCGACCCCATCGGCATTGCCCGCGCGCTGTGGCAGAACTACACCAGCGGCGAGGTGGTTTCGGGCGCTTCGACCATTACCCAGCAACTGGCGCGCGCCATCCTGCTCAGCCCGGAAGAAGCCGCCCAGCGCACCGTCCAGCGTAAGGCGCGCGAGATCGTGCTTGCCGCCGAACTGACCCGCCGCTACAGCAAGGATGAGATTCTGGAACTGTACCTGAACGAGATTTACTACGGCAACCTTGCCTACGGAGTGGAAGCCGCCGCCAACACCTACTTTGGCACCAGCGCCGACAAACTGACTCTGGCGCAAGCCTCGTTCCTTGCCGGTTTGCCGCAAGCCCCCAGCGTGTACGACATCTTCAGCAACCGCGAGCAAGCCCTGCGCCGTCACAAGCAGGTGCTGGTGCTGATGTACGAACTGAGCCGCGAGAAGAACTGCATCGAGGTCTCCAACAGTGTTCAGCCGGTGTGCGTGGATGCCGCCGCCGCCACCACCGCGGCGCAGGAAATCGAAGCCTACAACTTCCAGCCGCCGCGCAACACCATCCGCTACCCGCACTGGGTGAATTACGTGCGCTCCCTGCTGGAAGAGCAGTACGATGCACAGACCATCTACCGCTCCGGGTTTACCGTGTACACTACCCTCGACCCCAACCTGCAGGAGCAAGCCCAGAACATCGTGGCAGAGCAGGTGCGCTCGCTCTCCGGGCGCAACGTGCAGAACGGCGCGCTGGTTGCCATCCGCCCTGCGACGGGCGAAATCCTCGCCATGGTGGGTTCGGCGGATTACTTTAATGAAGACATCAGCGGGCAGATCAACATGGCGCTGGTGCCGCGTCAGCCGGGTTCTTCCATCAAGCCCATCACCTATCTGGCGGCATTTGAAAAGGGCTGGACGCCTGCCACGCTCATCTGGGACGTGCCGTCCGAGTTCCCGCCGTCCGGCAGACCCGACGACCCGCGCGAACCGTACAAACCGGTCAACTACGATGGGCGCTTCCACGGTCCCGTCACGGTGCGCAGTGCGCTGGCAAATTCCTACAACATTCCGGCGGTCAAAGCCCTGCAGTTCGTGGGCATCTACGATGACCCCAACACGCCGCAGGGCGATGGGCTGATCGGCATGGCAAAGCGGCTGGGCATCACCACCCTGACGCGCGACGATTACGGGCTTTCGCTGACGCTGGGCGGCGGCGAGGTGACCCTGCTGGAGATGACCTCGGCGTTCGGCACCATGGCAAACGCCGGTCGGCGCATGCCCCCATACGCCATCACCCGCATCGAAGATTACGCCGGGAATGTGGTGTACGAGCACAAAGCCCCGCCCGGCGAGCAGGTTCTGCGCCCCGAACATGCCTTCCTGATCAGTTCCATCCTCTCCGATAATCAAGCCCGCGCGCCCATGTTCGGCACCAACTCGGTGCTGGCGCTGCCCTTCCCCGCCGCCGCCAAGACCGGCACCACCAACGACTTCCGCGACAACTGGACGCTGGGCTACACCCCCGACCTTGCGGTGGGCGTGTGGGTGGGCAACGCCGATTACACCCCCATGGAAGGCGTCAGCGGAGTGACCGGCGCCGCGCCGATCTGGGCGCAGTTCATGCAGACCGCCGTCCCCGCCCTGACCGGCGGCAACCCCAGTCCGTTTGTGCGCCCTGCCAACGTGGTCGAGCGGGTGGTGTGCGCCGTCTCCGGCACCGAGCCTTCGGAGTGGTGTCCGGGTCAGCGCACCGAGTTCTTTGCCGCCGATCAACTGCCCCTGCCGAAAGAGGAAGACCTGTGGAAGCGCGCCCAGATTGACACCTGGACGGGACTGCGGGCATCGGCGGCATGCTCCGGCTTTACCGCCGAGAAGTTCGTCCTGAACGTCACGGACAAAGACGCGGTGCGCTGGATTCGGGAGACCGAAGAAGGGCGCCGCTGGGCGGAGAGCATCGGCTTTTCGGATGATTTCTTCTTCATTCCCGAACGGGAGTGCAGGGAAAGCGATCCCCGCCCCAACATTTACTTCGCCGGGCTGGCGGAAGATCAAGCCATCCTCTCTGCGCCGCTGGACATTTACGCGGTGGTGGACGCCACCGACGATTTCCGCCGCTGGCGCCTGGAGTGGGGGCTGGGGAGCGACCCCAGCGAGTGGAAGACCCTGCTGGAAGGCATGACCTCACCGGTCAAGTCGCCCGACCGCATCTACTCGTGGGATTTGCAGGACGTGCCGCGCGAGACTATCACCCTGCGCATTTATCTGGAGAGCACCGAGGACGGCTACGCCGAGAAGCGCATCCGCCTGCGCATTCAGGCGCCTACGCCCACCCCAACGCCCACCCTCACCCCCACGGTGACGCCCACTCCTACCCTGACCCCCACGCCCACGGAGACACCCACCCCCACGCCCACGGAGACGCCCGTAGCCACGGCGGGGGCGGCGCTGGAGCGGGGGTAAGCCGGGCAGTGAGGTTTGACAGGCTCACGGTGCGCCGGTGAGGGAAAACCGTGCTATGCTTAACCTGTTGCTGGATTTCCCTCTGGAGGGTTGCCATGGAAAAACGATTCAAAGCCTTGCGGTTCGTAGGGACGCTCTACAAAATCTTCGGCGTGGTGGTTGGCGTGGCAACGCTGATCTTCGCCCTCGGCATTTGCGCCGTTTCGGTCATGGGCGGCGCCAGCATGGCGGATTACGCCCGTGAGTTCGGCATGCACGGCATGGAAGTGTTCGGCGCCGTGGGCGGGGTGATTGTGGGCGTTGTGGTGCTGATCGTTGGGGCGGTGTGGGCAATTTCCCTGTATGCCCTCGGCGAGGGGGTGTACCTGTTCCTTGCCATCGAGGAAAACACCCGCGCCGCCGCCCTGCGCCTGCAGGCGCCCGTCCCGCCTGTGGAGTGACGGGAAATTCCGCGCAGGGGGATCTCTGTGACTTGCCAGTCCATTCATTCTGCGCGGCGTACCTTGAAAGAAATGCCAGCCTGCTGTATAATTTGGCGCGCATAAGCCACCGTAGCTCAGCCGGCAGAGCAGACGTTTCGTAAACGCCAGGTCGTGGGTTCGAATCCCACCGGTGGCTCTTTTTCTTTAAGTTTCCCGGAGTTTTCTCAATCGGTCTTTATGGGACGCTGAGCGGCGCAATGCGCCCGGCTTGCAGTTCCGCCAGCACGGCGCGCACCACTTCCTGCCTGCCGGGGGAGAAGAGCGCTTCGTTGACGTGGCTAAAGGCAAGCGGCGCCCTCACCAGAGCGGGAGGCGTGGCGGCGGAGAACACCTCATCCAGCGCGGCGGAGAGGTCCCAGCCCAGCGTCACCGCCCACTGTGCGGACAGTTCGGCGGGCGGGGGTACCACGCCCAGCACCCGCACCGGCTGGGTGAACTGCGCCCGTCCCTGCAGGTAGGCAATCACCTCGGGATGAACGGCGGCGTCGGAGAGGTAGAAGACATCTACCTTGCCTTCGTCGAACAGTTTTGCCGCCGCGGCTGCCCAGTCGCCGCCGCTGGCGTTTTCCACCCCGGCGGTGAGGGGAAAGGTCACGCCGAGGGGCCAACCGGGGGAGCACACCCCGCAGAAGTAGCGCCCGCCGTTCAAAAAGGCTTCCTGAATGTCGGGCTGATTGGAGGGAATCAACCCGGCGGCGCGCCAGTCGTCGGACATGACCGTTGCGGTCAGCCCTGCGGCAAACGCCAGCGCCTGTGGATCGGCGAGCAGGGTGGTGAGGTTGGGCGCTTCGGGCAGGGAGCGCGGGGAGACCACCACAAAGTGCGTCTGCGGAGCGGCGTTGATGGCATCGCCCAGCGAGGGAGGTTCTGCCAGCGCCAGCACCAGCGGCACCTCTGCGCCATAGGCGCGCTCGCTCCACTCCGTCAGCACCTCTACGGGGGCGCCGTTGCCGGTTTGCGCTTCCAGATAGGCGCGAGCCGTTTCCACCTGCTCGGGGCTGACGCCCGCCGGAGCGTACACCACCCGGCGCTGTGGGGGCGGGGTGGGCGTTTCGGTGGGGGATGGGGTGGGAGAAGCCGCAGGGGGATTGTCCGCCGGATTGCCGGGAGCGGGTGAAGGCGACACCGCGCCCTGTCCCTGACAGGCGGTCAGCCCCAGGGCGAGGATAAGCAAGGCAAGCACACGTCTCATAGAGGCGAATTGTACCCGAGAACCCCGTGGAGTCAAAGGCGGGTTAACGCTCCACTTCAATGAGCACTTCCAGCGCACCGGCGTTGTCTTCCAGGTGGGTGTCGTTGATGCGCAGGAAGAGCGTGCCGCGCTCGCCCAGACGCTGGTCGAAATCGCGCCCGACGTAAAAAGGCTGGCTGTCTTCCACTCTGCCGATGAGCGCGGCGTGCGAGATGCCCTCGGCAACGTTGCCGAGACAGCGGGGGTCGCCGCCCGACCCGACTGCGTCGAAGGTTGCGCCGCTCCACGGCGACCACAACCCCGAAATCTGGCGGATGCGCACGCGCATGCCCGGCTTGACCTGAATGCCGGTGTCCTGCCAGTCGGAATCGGCGCGCACCATCACCGTGAGCGAGTCTTCTTTTTCCACCGAACGAGGGAGCGAGAGACGGCATCCCATCAACGGCAACAGCGCCAGAACCAGCACGACCCACCGCAAGGCTTTCATGACTGCACTCCTCCGAAGGCGATTATAGACGCGGAGGGAATCTGCGGCAAGAAAAATTCTGCGTCCATCCGGGGATTTTCATCCGTGTAAATCCATGGCAGGGATCGCCGTGCGAAAATTCCTTTGCACGGAGCGGTAAAATCGGTTATTCTTTCTTTATCTGAAGTGGGATTTTATCCGAAAGGGGTTGAAAGATGAATTTATCCGTACAAAGCGCTGTATCTCCTCAGCAGTGGGAGGAACTGCTCCGCACGCTGAAGGAGCGTTTTGAGAAGCACATGCACCGCCATACCGGGCTGGAATGGAGCCGGGTGCAGGCGCGCCTTGCAGAACACCCTGAAAAATGGTTCTCGCTCTACGAGATGGAGCGGACGGGCGGGGAGCCGGATGTGATCGGCATGGACGAAACGACGGGCGAAATCCTGTTTTGCGACTGCTCGGCGGAAAGCCCAAAGGGGCGGCGGAGTTTGTGCTACGACCGCGAAGCCTGGGAAGCCCGCAAGGAAAACAAGCCTCAGGGCAGTGCCGTGGAGATGGCATCTGCCATGGGCGTGGAAATCCTGACCGAGGAGCAGTACCGTTTCCTGCAAACGCTGGGGGAGTTCGACACTAAAACGTCCAGTTGGGTCAAAACGCCCCCGGAGATTCGCCGTCTGGGCGGCGCGCTCTTCTGCGACCGGCGTTACAACACCGTCTTTGTCTATCACAATGGGGCGGATTCGTACTACGCCGCGAGAGGATTCCGCGCCTTGTTGCGGGTGTAGGGGGACGCATCAGCCTGCGCCGGCATCAGCCTCTGGGATGGGTTTTCCGCAGGGCGAATCGTCTCGAACGCGGTTTTCTCCGTGCGCCGTTTGCCCAAAGGTTGGAGATTTGCCGCGCTTGACGCCTTCCCCCGCCTGTGATAGATTGCTGTTTCAGAACCGGGCAACGTCCCAGCCGTGTCCCTGCGGCTGTATTTTATGGAGGAATGATGGTGAAACGCTGGATACCCCTTGTGCTGATGACTCTGGCGCTGGTAAGCGGATGTATCGTGCCGCCCAGCCCCACCCCGGCGGCAAGCGTCACGCCGACCGCCTTACCCCCTACCGAGACGCCCATTCCCACCCCGGAAGCGCCCCGCACGCTGGTGGTGTGTCTTGCCGAAGAACCGCAGACGCTGTACCCCTACGGCGGCAATTCGCGCAGTATGTGGGCGGTGCTGGAAGCCCTGTACGATGGTCCCTTTGATACCCGACAGTACGCCGTCCAGCCGGTGATTCTGGAGAAGATGCCCGCGCTGAGCGACGGCGATGCCCGCATCGAAGCGGTGGAGGTCAAGGCAGGCGATCCCGTGGTGGACGCGGCGGGTAATCTGGTGGCGCTGGCGGCGGGAGTGCAGGTGTTGCCCGCCGGGTGCGCCTCGCCGGAGTGCGCCGTCACCTGGGACGGCGCCAGCCCCTTGCAGATGGATCGTCTGACGGTCACCTTCCGCCTCAAGGCAGGCATTCAGTGGTCGGATGGCGCCCCGCTGACTGCCGAGGATTCGGTCTTTTCCTTCAATCTTGCCGCCGACCCGGCGACGCCGACCGCCAAAGGGCTGATTGACCGCACCCTTTCGTACACGGCGCTGGATGAGCGCACGGTGGAGTGGGTGGGCGTGCCCGGCTTTCTGGAGCGCAACTACCCGGCGTATTTCTTCCTGCCTCTGCCCAAGCATGCCTGGGGCACGCTGAGCGCGGCGCAAATTTTACAGGATGAGCAGATCCGCCGCGCGCCGCTGGGTTGGGGGGCGTACACGGTGCAGGAGTGGACGGCGGGCGACCACATCACCCTGAAGAAGAATCCGCTGTACTTCCGCGCCGCCGAGGGCTTGCCCGCCTTCGATACGCTGGTCTTCCGCTTCTCGGGAAATCCGCCCGACAGCGCCTTGATGGCGCTGGTGGCGGGCGAGTGCGACATCGTCGAACCCAACCCCGATTTCCTGCCCCTGCTGGAAGAACTCATCAACACGCAGAACAACGGGCGTTTGCAGTTACTGCTGGCGCAGGGTCCGGAGTGGGAGCATGTGGCGTTTGGCATCCGCCCGGCGTCTTACGATGACGGCTACGACCCCGCCGCGGGCGACCGCCCCGATTTCTTCGGCGACGTGCGCACCCGTCAGGCGTTTGCGCTGTGCGCCAACCGGGAAGCCATTGTCCGGCAGGTGTTCTTCAACCGTGTGGAAGTGCCGCGCGGTTATCTGGCGCCCGATCATCCCGCCTACAACAAAGAGGCGCTGCCTGAGTATCCCTACGACCCGGCGCGGGGGAGCGCCCTGCTGGACGAGGTGGGCTGGAAGGACCCGGACAACGATCCCAACACGCCGCGCGTGGCGCAGGGGGTGAGCGGCGTTCCCGACGGAACTCCGCTGAAGGTGGAACTGCTCACCACGCAGGCGGCGCTGCGCACCCAAACCGCGCAGACCCTTCAGCAGTCCTGGCGCGCCTGCGGCATCGAGGTCGGTATTGCCCAACTGCCCCCCGGTGAGATGTTCGCCCCCGGTCCGGATGGGACGGTCTTCGGCAGGCGTTTTGACCTTGCCATGTTCTACTGGCAGACCAGTCAGCGCAATGCCTGTGCGCTCTACACCAGCGCGCAGATTCCCGGCGCCCTCAACCAGTGGCTGGGGGTCAACGTGGGCGGTTTTTCCTCGTCCACCTACGACGCGGCATGTCTGGACTCGTTGCGGGCGCATGCCACCCCCGAAGAGGACCTGCAAGCCCTGCGGAACGCCGAGAAAGCCTTTGCCGAGCAGTTGCCCGTCCTGCCGCTGTACTTCCAGTTGAAGATTGCCATTGCCCGCCCCGATTTGTGCGGTTTGTCGCTCGATCCGACGGCGCGCAGTTTCCTGTGGAACCTTGAAGACATTCACATCGGTGAGGGTTGTCAGCCGTGAAAAAGGGCTACCTGTACGCATTTCTGGCTTACGGCATGTGGGGCGTCTTTCCGCTGTACTGGAAAGCCCTGCAGGACGTGCCTTCGGTGCAGATTCTGGCGCACCGCGTGGTGTGGTCGCTGGTGTTTCTGGTCTTCCTGATCTCCCTGCGGCGGGAGTGGGAAGCCCTGCGCGCCATGCTTTCGCGGCGGGTGCTGCTGGTGTATGCCCTCTCGGGGGCGCTGGTCACCCTGAACTGGGGGATGTACATCTGGGGCGTCAACGCCAATCATGTGGTGGAAGCCTCGCTGGGGTACTTCATCAATCCGCTGGTGAATGTACTGTTGGGAGTGGTGTTCCTGCGCGAGCGTCTGCGCCCCGCGCAGTGGGCTGCCATTGGGCTGGCGCTGGTGGGAGTGCTGTATATGACCCTCGCCTACGGGCGCCTGCCCTGGCTGGCGCTGGCGCTGGCGTTCACCTTTGGCATTTACGGCTACCTCAAAAAGACCTTTCCGCTCAACTCCCTGCATGGGTTGACGCTGGAGACTGGCGCGGTCACCCCGCTGATGCTGGCGTATCTGGTGTTTCTGGAGGTCAACGGGCAGGAGGCGTTCCTGCACGGCAGTGCCCTGCGGTCGCTTTTACTGGCGCTGGCGGGGGTGGTGACGGCAACCCCACTGCTTTTCTTCGGCATGGGGGCGCGCCTCATCCCGCTCTCCACCATGGGGCTGATTCAGTACCTCTCGCCGACCATTCAGTTTCTGCTGGGGGTGTTCCTGTATCACGAGCCGTTCGATCAGGCGCGCCTGATCGGCTTTGGGGTGGTGTGGCTGGCGCTGGCGCTGTATCTGGTGGAGGGGTATCTGCATCAACGCCGCACTGCCCTTGTCCCCGGTTAAACCCGCCGAATTGCGCCCCGATGTCCCATAACGGGCGTACAATGAGGGTATTCGCGGGATGGAAGGAGGATGTTCATGGCTGAATCGATGCGTGAGATTCTGGCAAAGGTGGAGCGGGGTGAACTGACCCCCGAGGAGGCGGAGGCAATTCTGGGTGGGGAGGCTTCAACCGCCCAACCTTCATCCCCCGCGGAGGAGGTTCCGCCGGTGGAGGGCGAGGTGCTGGAAAGCCCCGCTGAGGTGGATGCCCGTCTGAAACGCTGGCGGTTGTGGTGGCTGGTACCGCTGGGCATCGGTGGGTTCATTCTCGTGGTGGGCATTGCCCTCATCACCCTGGGATACGCTTCCTCAAGCCCGTTCTGGTTCATCTGCGGCTTTTTCCCGCTCTTTCTCGGGCTGATCGTGGCGTTGCTGGCGGTGTGGAGCCGCCAGGCGCGCTGGCTGCACCTGCGGGTGCGCGAGAAGGGTAGGAAGCAGATTGCGCTTTCGTTCCCCATTCCCATTTTGCTGGGGAAGTGGTTCTTCACCCTGTTTGGGGGCGTCATCCCCGGCTTGCGCGACCAGCCCGGGGTGGTTGAGTCCATGCCGGAGATGCTGGACGCGGTGGGCAAGTCGCACGACCCGCTCATCGTGGAGGTGGATGACGAGGACACCGAGGTCAGGATTTACCTGATTTAAAAAATCAACTCGGCGCTCGTGTTATACTTTCCCCATGCAGACGACTTCGATTCATGCCCTTCTCTTTGATGTGGGTGGGGTGATTCTGCGCACCGAAGATCCCGCGCCGCGCGAGGCGCTGGCGCGTCAGTACGGCATGACCCGCGCCGAACTGGAGAAACTGGTCTTTGCCTCTCCAGCGGCGCTGGCGGCAGAACGCGGTGAGGTGGACGAGCCTGCCGTGTGGGAGTTCGTTGCCCGCGCCCTGCGCCTTTCGCCCCCGCAGTTGAGCGCCTTCCGCGAGCAGTTCTGGGCGGGCGACCGCGTGGACACTGCCCTGCTGACCTTTCTGGCGGAGGTGCGCCCGCGGGTGCGCACGGGCTTGCTTTCCAACGCCTGGACGCGCGACCTGCGCGCCCTGCTGTGCGCCTACGGCGCTCCCGCCGATTTGCTCGACCGCGCCGTGGAGGTGTGGCTGACCTCGTCCATGCTGGGGGCGCGCAAGCCCGATCCGCGCGCTTTTACGGCGGCGCTGGAGCATCTGGGAGCGTCAGCCCATCAGACCGTCTTTGTGGATGACTTTGTGGAAAACGTGGAAGGGGCGCGCCGCGCGGGGCTGGTGGGCGTGCACTTCCAGAATACCGCCCAAACCCTCGATACCCTGCGCCGCCTGCTGGAGAACGGATGGAGCCGCTGATCACCCTCGGCGTGGTTGCCGATACGCACGTCCCCGATCGGGTCAATGCCCTGCACCCCGAACTGATCGCCTGCCTGCGCAGGCAGGGCGTTCAGCGCATCCTGCATGCTGGGGATGTGTGCGTTCCAGCGGTGCTGGACGAACTGGAGCAGGTTGCGCCCGTGATGGCGGCGCGCGGCAACCGCGACTGGATGTTCAACCCGCCCCTGCCGTGGGTGGTGGAGATGGAACTGGGCGGCGCGCGTCTGGCGCTCATTCACGGGCAGGGCTCTTTCCTGCGCTACTGGTGGGACAAAGCCCTGTATGTCCTGCAGGGCTACCGCTTCGAGCGCTACCGCAATGTGGTGCGGCGCGCCTGTCCGCATGCCGATGTGTACGTGTACGGGCACACCCATCAGGCGGAAAACCGCCGCGAGGACGGCAAACTGTTCTTCAACCCAGGCTCTGCCAGCCTCGGCATCATCCCAGGGCGGGTGCCGCCTTCCTTCGGCGTCCTGCGGGTGGATGCCAGCGGCAGGGTGGAAGGAGAAATCCACGTGCTGAAGGGCTGGAAAGTCCAGCGCGGCAGGTGGATGAGGGAAGCCTGAGCGGCGCGGATTGAATCTGGACGAATCCCTTTAATTTGTGGTAAAATCCATCGGCTCGCCGAAGAGGTGGGCGAAAATCTACTCACACGCTGGCTGACTGCTTCTGCGTGCCCCATGCAGGGGTGAGGAAGCGGGATGAGGACAGCGGGAGAATAACGCAAAGGAGAAAAAAGAATTATGGCTACTGTGATCTCCATGAAAGCCCTTCTGGAGAGCGGCGTCCACTTTGGGCACCGCACGAACAAATGGAACCCCCACATGCGCCCGTACATTTTCACCGAGCGCAACGGGATCCACATCATCGATCTTCAGCAAACGGTCAAAGCCCTGAATACGGCGTACAATCTGGTGCGCGATACCGTCGCCAACGGCGGCACGGTGCTGTTTGTGGGCACCAAGCGCCAGGCGCAGGAAACCGTGCGCGAGGAAGCCGAGCGCTGCGGCATGCCCTACGTGGTGGAGCGCTGGATGGGCGGCATCCTCACCAACTGGATCACGTTCTATCAGCGTATTCAGGAACTGGAGCGCATGGAGCGCATGCGCGACAGCGGTGAGATTTCCCGCCTGACCAAGAAGGAAGGTCTGCTGATCCAGCGCGAGATCGACCGCCTCGAGGTGCGCCTGGGCGGTATCCGCAAGATGAAGCGCCTGCCCGACCTGCTGTTCGTGGTGGACGTGGATCGCGAAGCCACCGCCGTGCACGAAGCCAACAAGATGGGCATCCCCGTGATTGCGCTGGTGGATACCAACTGCGATCCGCGCGGCGTGGACTACGTCATCCCCTCCAACGATGATGCCATCCGCGCCATCAAACTGCTGGTGGGCAAGATTGCCGATGCCGTCATCGAAGGCAAAGCCTTCCGCAAGGAAGAAGTGAGCGAGGAAGAAGCCCTGGTGGATTTGAGCGCGGTGACCGTGGGCGTGGAAGAGGACATCGACGACGAAGCCCTGCTGGGCGAATCCACGCTGGCGAAGATGAAGGGCATGATTGATGACGAAATCGAGGAATAAGGCATTCCTCTGGTGAGCGAAACTCTAAGAAAGACGGGAAAAAGACCATGGCAATTACGACTGAAATGATCAAGCAACTGCGCGAGGCAACGGGCGCGGGCATTCTGGACTGCCGCAAGGCGCTGGAGCAATCCAACGGCGATTACGAAAAGGCAGTGGATTACCTCCGCGAGAAGGGACTGGCGCAAGCCGCCAAGCGCTCCGACCGCACCGCTTCCGAAGGCGTCATCGAAGTGTACTCGCACGGCAACGGGCGCGTGGCAGTGGTGGTGGAAGTCAACTGCGAGAGCGATTTCGTCGCCCGCGAAGCCTCCTTCCGCAACTTTGCCCATGAACTGGCACTGCAGATCGCCGCTTCCTCCCCCCGCTGGATTAAGGAAGAGGACATCCCCGAAGCGGAACTGAAGCGCGAAGCCGACATCGCCGCGGCGCGCGCCCGCGAAGAGGGCAAACCCGAAGCGGTCATCCCGCGCATCGTTGAGGGCTACCTCAACAAATTCAAGGACGAGACCGTGCTGATGCGCCAGAAGTACATCCGCGACGAGAGCAAGACCATTCAGGATCTGTACAACGAACTGGCAGTGTCTTTGAAAGAGAACATCGTCGTGCGGCGGTTCGTCCGCTGGGAACTGGGCGAAGCCTCCAGTTAACCTCTCAAAGCCAACCGAAAGGTTGGCTTTTTTTCTGAAAACGGAGAAGTGTACTGCATGGAAACAAACCCTTCCAATGGATTGAAGTACCGCCGCATCCTTCTCAAACTGTCGGGCGAGGCGCTGGCAAAAGAAGACGGCTTCGGCATTGATCCCGTGTGCGTGCGCGACATTGCCAGGCGCATCAAACAGGTGCGCGAGATGAACGTGGATGTGGCGGTGGTCATCGGCGCGGGCAACCTGTGGCGCGGACGGGTGGGACAGAACAGCGGCATGGATCCCGCCACCGCCGACTACATGGGCATGCTGGCGACGGTGATGAACGCCATGGCGCTGATGGATGCGCTGGAAAGCATGGGCGTGGTCACGCGGGTGCAGTCTGCCATCGAGATGCACTCGGTTGCCGAGCCGTACATCCGCCGCCGCGCCATCCGCCATCTGGAGAAAGGGCGGGTGGTCATCCTCGGTGGCGGTACGGGAAACCCCTACTTCACCACCGATACCGCCGCCGCCCTGCGCGCCACCGAACTGAAGTGCGATGTGCTCATCAAAGCCACCAAAGTGGACGGCGTGTACGACAGCGACCCCAAGAAGAACCCCAACGCCCGCCGCTTCGAGCGGATCACCTACATGGAGGCGCTCAACCAGCGCCTGCAGGTGATGGACAGCACCGCGCTTTCGCTGTGCATGGACAACAAGATGCCCATCCTCGTCCTCAACCTGTGGGATGAGACGGCGCTGATCCGCGCGCTGAAGGGCGAACCCGTGGGCACGCTGGTGAGCGATTAAGCCCATTGTTCGGCACCTTTGACGGATTGCGCACGGAGAGGGCATCTCCGTGCGCTTTGGTTTGTCCATTCCTGCCCGCGGCGACATCCTGCCGCATGAGTTTTCAGGTACAATCATGGCAGACTTCATGGATGCTCAAACCGGCGCAATCGTCCTTCTATCACTGCGGGTTTCCGGGATTGCCCTGTTCTTCAGTTCCCTGCTGGGAATTCCCGTAGGGATCCTGCTGGGACTGAACCGCTTTCCCGGCAAGCGCCTGGCGGTCATCCTGATTTATACCGGCATGGGCTTTCCGCCGGTGGTGGTGGGCTTGCTGGTGTATTTTCTGCTCTCTCAGCGCAGTCTGCTGGCGGGACTGCCGTTTCTGCCCGATTTGTTCACCCCCGAAGCCATGATTCTGGCGCAGATCATTCTGGCGTTTCCGCTGGTGGCAGGTTTTACCATGACCGCCGTTCAGGCGGTGGATCCCGCCCTGCGCCTGCAGGTGATGGCGCTGGGAGCCACCCGCACGCAGGCGGCGCTGGCGATCCTGCGCGAAGCCCGCAACGGAGTGATTGCCGCAATCGTGGCGGGTTTTGGCGGCATCATTTCCGAGGTGGGAGCGGTGATGATGGTGGGCGGGAACATCGCCGGGCGCACCCGCGTGTTGACCACTGCCATCGTGCTGGAAACCCGGCAGGGCAACTTTGAGACAGCCCTGGCGCTCAGCCTGATTCTGCTGGGCATGGCGTTTGTGGTGAATGCCTTACTCTTCATTCTACAAGATCGCTGGCAGGACGCCTGAACCCCTATGGAACCCCTCTATCGCGTGGATGGTCTTCAGCAAATTTATCAGGAGCGCACGGTGCTGGATGTGCCGGAACTGGAGATCCGCAAGGGCGAGATTCTGGCGGTGGTCGGTCCCAGCGGAGCGGGCAAAAGCACCCTGCTGCGCCTGCTGGCGTTCCTCGAAGTTCCCACCCGCGGGCAAATCCTCTTTGAGAATCATCCCTTTACCCCGCTGACCGCCGAAATGCCGCTGGCACTGCGGCGGCGGGTGACGCTGGTGTTTCAGCGTCCCGTACTGCTTCACGACAGCGTGCGCGCCAATGTGGCGTATGGACTGCGCCTGCGCGGTGAAAGGGACCATTCCCGACGGGTGGAGCAAGCCCTGCGCGAGGTGGGCATGGACAGGATGGCGCACGTGCGCGCCCGCACCCTCTCCGGCGGTGAGATTCAGCGCACCGCTCTGGCGCGCGCCATTGTCCTTCAGCCGGAAGTGCTTTTGCTGGACGAGCCCACCGCCAACCTCGATCCCTACAACGTGCGGCTGATCGAGGACCTCATCCAGCGGCTGAACCGTGAGCGCGGCATGACGCTGGTCATCGTGACCCACAACGTCTTTCAGGCGCGGCGTCTGGCGCACCGCACTGCCCTGCTGCTGGACGGCAAACTGATCGAGGTGCAGGATACCCCCACCTTCTTTGAGGCGCCCCACGACAGCCGCACCCGCGCCTTCCTGGAGGGAGAATGGGTGTGCTGAAGCGGGTCTTCCCGATTCTCCTGGTCCTGCTGGCGCTGAGCGCCTGTCAGCAGGCGGCTCCACTGCCGCATCTGCGTCTGGCGACCACCACCTCGACGCAGGATTCGGGCTTGCTGGATGCGCTCATCCCGGACTTCGAGAGGGCGTATCCCGTCCGGGTGGATGTGATCGCCGTGGGCACGGGACAAGCCCTCAAACTGGGCGAGGACGGCAACGCCGATGTCCTGCTGGTGCATGATCGCGCGCGCGAGGATGCCTTCATGGCGGCGGGCTACGGAATCCGCCGTGAGGATGTGATGGTCAACGATTTTGTGCTGGTTGGACCGGCGGAAGATCCCGCAGAGGTGCGCGCCGCCGCTTCCATGGCAGAAGCCTTTCAGCGCATCGCCCGGAGTCGGGCGCCTTTCATCTCGCGCGGCGATTCTTCCGGTACGCATACCCGCGAACTGGCATTGTGGGATCAAGCCGGTCTGGATCCCAAGGGCGAGGGCTGGTACTTCTCGGCGGGTCAGGGCATGGGCGAAGTGCTCACCCTTGCCGAAGAACAGCGCGCCTACACCCTCAGCGACCGCGCCACCTTCCTGCGGCGTCAGCAGAATGGACTGCAACTGGTCATCTTGCGGGAAAAAGAAGAAGGACTGCTGAACCCCTACGGGGTCATCGTGGTCCACCCGGCGCGCGGGGCGGATCTTCAGGTGGAGTGGGCGGAGACCTTTGTGGACTGGCTGATTTCGGTGCCGGTGCAGGAGAAGATCGCCCGCTTTGGTGTGGACGAGTTTGGACAACCGCTCTTCTTCCCCGATTCACGGCTGTGGCGGGAGCGGCATGCGCCCTGAAGCGCCCCGCCGTCGAGAGAGATGGGTGAGAGGGGGATTTCAGGGGGCGCCAGCGGTGTCAGGGGGAGTATATTTTTCTTTACGACACTACCTGTTATACTGAAGTCAGTCTTGCGGTTTGTTGAGTCTCTAATTTCTTTAACTTTTTGCTTGCGGAAATCAATAAACCAATGAATACAATCGTGGATAATCCAAAAACTAAAAAACCATAAATGGTTGTTACCCACCACCGTTGACGCATAATTATTGAAAACCGAATTGTTAATATAAAAAATATTAGGCGTGTAATAATTGTGACCATTACCTGCAGTAACATTAAGCCCTCATAAAAAAACTGAGTTTCCGACATTTCTGCTGTTAGCCAGTAATAAGGGGTCCAAACAAATATCAATGTTAAACAAGAAAATAAAATAATTAATAAGAAACCAATAACAAAAATTTTCCGTTCTCGTACTATTTTTTCACGCAATTCACTTATTTCATCTGATTTATCTTGAGTTGTGATCTGGCTATTAAGTGGCTGTTTACAATATTTGCAAAATACGGCTTCATCTTGAATTTCCTCAGCACAATATGGACATATTTTCATTGAAACATCTCTCATAATTATTGAAATAACTACCATTGAAATAGTTGTCCAGTTACTGCAAAGTATGCACCTAACACGCCGTTGATTATTGTTAAGACTAAGCCTATTGTGCTTAAAACAATTCCAGTAATTGCTAAATTTCTTTTAGAAGAACCCATACTGAGTATGCCAAGAATCAATCCGGTTACCGAAATTGGAAAGCCACAAATAGGCAAAAACCATGCAATAAGGCAGAAAATACCTATTGCAAAAGAGGTAATAGCAAGCCCGGAATTGTTTTTAGGTTGATGCATGATTTGGTTTTCGGTTAATGAGCGTCCACAATGTCTACATATTATTGCCGCTTCTTGAATCATTTCGGCACAGAATGGACACTTTTTTAAGCGAGATTCATTTGTTTGAAAATCTGTCATTTTTTCTCCTCAATGTTATGATAAGAATGTGCTAACCATTGGGATCAGCAATACAACATAGCAACGTTGGCTGAAATCCTTTGTTAGTCACCAGTGTGTGTCAGAATTTTTTCGATCAATGGCGCCACCTTCGCGATGACGTCAGCAATTGTTCCTATCCTAGTAAGTTTTTCGATATTACTCCATAGTTGTTGAACGACATTCTTAGTTGGCTGTGGCTTGGCAAGCTGATCTTTTATACTTTCCACATCTACGGCATAGTCCAGCTTTTCGGCTTCTGACAACTCAGGGTTAGACGTGATCGAATTTTTCAATTCATCGAGATAACTTCGCAGTTCTGAATACTTGGCGTGTACTATATTACCGTCGCCTAAAGTAATCACATTTTGTCCAGTAGCACTTATATTGATGCCATCATAACGTTTTATAGGCTCAAACTGAGAGCCCTCCTCAACTTTATCAATTCCCGCTGCAGTAATTTCGTAGAATGTAGTTGTTGAAGGTACAGTTCCACCGCGAACAGTTACAGTTTTTGCTATCTCGAAAGTTTTTATCCACTGATTGTCAATGAGGTAAGAAAGGTTGGACATGATATCTTGCTGAGAAAGCCCATATTGTGCTTTGAGTTCTCGTTTAATGTCGCTAATTTTGACTGCAGATCCCTTTTTGCCACTCCTACTTGTGGCGTTCCGGTTGTGATCGTAAAAGTATTTGAGTATTTGCCACCTAATCTTGTCATTTGGATTCATCACGCGCTCCATTTAACAGATTGGCATTGAACCACTTCCTTTAATAAATTCTGATTTCCCCCGTTTTTACCGCAGAGCCAACTGAAAATTTTCCTGCAAGGATGTGCAGTAATTTTTTAAAAACCCCCAAAACGTTTAAACCTAAATATATTATATCCCCAACTCCACAAAATCAAGTATTTTTTCCCTTCTTCCCTCCCAACACCCAAAAACACGACCGGCACGATATAAAAAGCGCCTTACCCAGTGAAGGCGCTTTTTAGGTTTTCCACAAAAGCCGGGCGGTGGGAGCGGGTCAGGCTGGCTCTTCGTTGAGCAGGTCTTCCAGCGCCTTTGCCGAGCGGGCTTCGATTTCGGCGTGCAGGCTGTTGCCCCCGGCGTCCATGGTCACCACTACGGGGAAATCTTCCACTTCGATGACCCAGAAGGCTTCGGGGACACCGAATTCCAGTTTGTACACGCCCAGCACGCGCTTGACGGTCTGCGCAATCCACGATGCCGCGCCGCCCACGGCGTGCAGGTACAATCCCGGCACCTCCTGGCAGGCTTGCAGGGTTTTGGCGCCCATCCCGCCCTTGCCGATGACGCCCTTCACGTTGAAGTGGCGCATGATGTCGCCCTGATAGGGCTCTTCGCGGATGCTGGTGGTGGGACCCGCCGCCACGAAGCGGTACTCGCCGTTTTCGTTCCGGCTCACCACCGGACCGCAGTGGTAAATCACCCCGCCGTTGAGCAGGGATTTCAGGGCTTGGTACACTTCCATGTCATCGCCCTGCGGTTCGCGCTTGTGGGTGATGAAGGTGTCCATCAGCCATTTGTGGGCGGCATCGCGGGCGGTGACCATGACCCCCGAAAGGGCAATGGGATCGCCGACGTCCAGCGAGCGCACCACGTCATCTGAGATGGGAATCTGCACCTTACGCATGGCAACCTCCGTTCTTATTCATACGTCGCCTGACCGTCTTTCCAGATCATCCTGCGGCGGCGGTACGCCCAGCACATGTAGGAGATGGTGACGAAGTAACTGGCGGGCAGGCGGTGCAAGCCGGTGATTTTGGTGCCCAGCACGGTGGTGTTGCCGCCAAACCCCATGGGACCGATGCCCAACTGGTTGGCTTCTTCGGTGATGCGTTCCTCCAGTTCTGCCAGTTGCGGGTCGGGGTTGGGCTCGTCCAGTTTGCGGAAGAGCACCTCTTTCGAGGCGTAGTAGGCAGAGCCGCGGTCGCCGCCGATGGCAACCCCGAGGATGCCCGGCGAACAGCCCTGTCCCTGGGCTTTGTGCACCGCGTCCAGCACCGCCCGGCGCACGCCCTCCAGATCGCGCCCGGCAGGCACGCCGCCGCCCACGCGGGCAGGCAGGGAGTACTGCGCCCCGACGTTCTCACAGCCGCCGCCTTTGAGCATCAGGTCCACGGTGAGGGTATCGCCGTCCACCTCTTCAAAGTGTATGGTGGGGAAGTGGTCATCGCCGAGGTTGTTGCCGGTGTTTTTATCGGTCAGCGAGTCCACCGAGTTGGGGCGCAGGTAAGATCGTTGGGTGGCTTCTACCACGGCTTCTTCGATCACCTGGCGCAGTTTGCGGGTGGACCAGCCTTCGGGGTGGTACACGTAGAAGATGGGCGTGCCGGTATCCTGACAGATGGGGGTGGAGCGCTTGCGCGACAGTTCCACGTTTTTCAGAATGGTCTCCAGCGCGCCGTATGCCGCCGAGCCGGGTTCTTCGCGCTCCAGCGCCTGCCGGAGCGACTTTTCTACATCGGGAGGCAGGTTGGTGGCTGCCAGCCGAATCAACTCAATCAGGGGTTCTTTCAGATGTTCCATTTTCCGCCTCCGGGGAAAATCCAACCACGTACCTCTATTTTACACTTATTTTATTCGATTTCTCTGGATTTTTCACCCTCTTGCAAGACCTTTTTGGGGGATTCGTTTCCGGCAGGCTCGCCGCAGGGCAGTTGCGCCGAATGACGATTTGATTTATCATTTTTTTCAAACCCATGTGGGATTCTGGCTTGCACAAGAGGTGTGCGCATGAAACCTTCCCCCTTTTTCCTTGGGCGTACGGTTGCCGCAGAAGGGGCTGAACCCCAACCCGTCACCTACGACCCCGATGACCTGACCACGCACGGCGTCATCGTCGGGATGACCGGTTCCGGCAAAACCGGCTTGATGATCGGCATTCTGGAAGAAGCCGCCCTGCACGGCATTCCCGCTATCGTCATTGACCCCAAGGGCGATCTGACCAACCTGCTTCTGCACTTCCCCGATCTGCGTCCGGAAGACTTCGAGCCGTGGATTGACCCGGAGACTGCCCGCCGACAGGGTCAAACCGTGCCTGAACTGGCGGCGGCAACGGCGACCCGGTGGCGCGAGGGCTTGAGCGGTTGGGGGCTGGGGCGCGATCACCTGCTGGCGCTTCAGCAAGCCGTGGATTACGTGGTGTACTCTCCCGGCTCCACCGCCGCCGAGCCGGTCAACCTGCTTTCGTCGTTTGCGCCGCCTGCCGGGCTGAACTTCGAGGAGCACGGCGAGATTCTGCGGGAGCGCATCGCCGCCACCGTCACCGCCCTGCTGGGGCTGGTGGGCTTGAAAGACCTCGACCCCCTGCGCTCGCGGGAGCACATTCTGCTCTCCAACCTGATCGAATCGGCGTGGAGCAAGGGGGTTGCCCTCGATTTGAGCGAACTCATCGTGCAGGTGCAGACCCCGCCTTTCGAGCGTCTGGGCGCCTTCCCGGTGGATCGCTTTTTCCCGGAAAAGGATCGCTTCGATCTGGCGGTGCTGTTGAACAACTTCCTCGCCGCACCCTCGTTTCAGGCGTGGACGCGCGGACAGTCCATTGATCCGCAGGCGTTTTTGTACACCCCCGAGGGGCGCCCGCGCATGAGCATCTTCTATCTGGCGCACCTCAGCGAAGCCGAGCGCATGTTCTTCGTCACCCTGCTGCTGGCAAACGTGGAATCGTGGATGCGCTCCCAGCGCGGCAGCAGCGGACTGCGCGCCCTGCTGGCGTTCGACGAAATCTTCGGCTACCTGCCGCCCATTGCCAATCCGCCCTCGCGACCGGTGCTGTTGCGCCTGCTCAAACAAGCCCGCGCCTTTGGGCTGGGGCTGTTGCTGGCAACCCAAAACCCGGTGGATGTGGACTACAAGGGACTGTCGAATGCGGGCACGTGGTTCATCGGGCGCCTGCAGACCGAGCAGGACAAGGAGCGTCTGCTGGACGGCTTGCAAGCCATCGAGGGCGGGGTGGATCGCGCCGAGTACGCCCGCCTGATTTCGGCGCTCAAGCCGCGCACCTTTTTGCTCCACAACGTGCATCACCGCGGCGGGGCGCAGATTTTCTCCACCCGCTGGTGCCTGAATTACCTTGCCGGTCCGCTCACCCGCGCCCAGTTGGGCGATTTGAAGGCGCTGGGTTCTGCGCCGGAAGGCGCCGCGGTGAACGTCACCACCACCGCGCCCCAGCCGGTGAGCAGTGTGCCCTCTCCCGCTCCGGCTCCTGCGGGGGGCGTTGCGACCGCTCCCACGGCAGGCGCTCCCACGGTCAGCGCCTTCAGCGCCCTCACCCGCACCCCGCCGCCCCCGCCGACAGGGGTGACGGTGGTCTTCCTGCCCACCGAACTCACCCTGAGTCAGGCGCTGGCACAGCGCGGCGGCGCTTTCAGCGGACCAGCCCGTCCCGAAGGCTTGTTCTACCGCCCTGCCCTGCTCTTTCAGGCAGAGGTGCGCTACCTCAACCGCCGGTATAACGTGGATACCGTCCAGCAGGTGGCGTGTCTGGTGCAGGAGGCGCCCAACGGACGCATCGACTGGGATGCCTGCCTGCGTTCGCCCTTCGACCCGCGGAAACTGGACGCTCAACCCCTGCCCGATGCGCGCTTTGAGCCGCTGCCCGCGGCGTTTGCCAATCCAAAGACCTTTGCGGCGGCGCAAAAGGACTTTCTGGACTGGCTCTACCGGCGCAGCAGTCTGCGTTTGCTGGCAAACGAAGCCCTGAAACTGTACGGCGATGCCGACGACACCATGGCAACCTTCCGCCCCAAGTGCGACGAAGCCGCCCGACGGGCGCTGAAAGAGGAAGCCCAGAAAATCGAGAGCGCCTTCCGCAGTAAACTGGAAAATCTGGCGCGGCGGGTGGAGCGTCAGCAGACCATCGTCAAAAAGTACGAAGATGAGGTGGGACGCCGCCGCATGGAGGAACTGGGGAGCGGCGCCGAACTGGTGCTGGGTTTGTTCGGCGGGCGCAAACGCAGTATCTCCAGCGCGCTTTCCAAAGGGCGCATGACCGCCAAAGCCAAAGCCGAACTGGAAGCCGCCGAGAAAGCCCTGGATGCCCTGCAGGATGAGTACGAAGACCTGCAAAAGGAGAAGGAGGAAGCCCTGCGAGAGGCGCAGGAGCGCTGGGCGAAAGTCGCCGCCGAGATCACCGAGATCACCCTGACCCCTCAGCGCAAGGACATCTTCCTCGACATTGCCGGTCTGGCTTGGGTTCCGGTGTATCTGGTGCAGGCGCAGGGCATGACGCTGGAAGCCCTCGCCATTTCGCGTTGAGATGAGCCCCCGTCTGTCCGTCCGTCTGGCGCTGACGCTCTTCTTCCTGTTTGCCCTGCCGGCGCTGGCGTGCAACCTGCCCACCGCTCCGCAGGAGCCCCCCACTCCGGCGGTGGATTTTCCCCCATCTACAGAGGTTGCCCCGCCGGATGCCCCGGTCAGCACCCCGCTGACGGCGCAGGCTTTTCGCGGGCTGAGGCTCCCGCGCGATTACACCCCGCCGCTTGCGCTGGATACCTTTGCAGGCAACGGCGAGAACTTTCCCTACTTCACCCAGCCCGGCGATACGCTGGATGTCATCCGGCGGCGGTTTCGTCTGGATTCGACCGCTTCGATTCTCACCCCTCAGGCGCTGGATGCCGATGCGCTCCTGCCTGCCGGGCTGGAGTTGCAGGTGCCGGTGTTCTTCTCCCAGACGTTGAGCGGGATGGCGCTTTTCCCCGACAGTGAGGTAGTGTACGGTCCGCCCGCGGCAGATTTTGACGTGGAGGGCTGGGTGGCGCAAAGTCAGGGGTTCCTCAGCCGCTACAGCGAGACGGTGGACGGCGAGACGCTCAGCGGCGGGCAAATCGTGCGGCGGGTGGCGCTGGAAACGTCCATCAACCCGCGTATCCTGCTGGCGGTGCTGGAGTGGCGCTCCGGTTGGGTGCTGGGCGAGCCTGCCGCCGTCAACACCGATCATCCGCTGGGATTCGATGCTCCTTCGCACGTGGGGCTGTACCGCGAGTTCCTGCTCGTCACCCGCTTTCTGACCATGGGCTACTACGGCTGGCGGAACGGCACGCTGGACGTCATCGAGTTTGCCGGCGGCGATGCCTACCTGCCCAGCCCATTCCTCAACGCCGGGTCGGTGGCGGTGCAGAATCTAGGCGCAAAGTTCACCCGCGACGTTTCAGGCTGGTCCGAGAGTTTGTACGGCGCAGGGGGCTTGCTGGCGGTGTACACCCGCCTGTTCGGCAGTCCGTGGGAGAATGCCCTGCCATACGAACCGCACCTGCCCGCGCGCGAAGCGCTGAACGAACCGGTCTGGGAACTGCCTTTCCCGGAGGGCGAGGTCTGGAGTTTTACGGGCGGTCCGCACATTGCCTGGGGGTTGGGCAGTCCGCGCGGGGCGGTGGATTTTGCGCCAGTGGAACAGCCCAAGGGGTGCTCCATCTCCACGCACTGGGCGACTGCCAGCGCGGCGGGGGTGGTGGCGCGCTCGGAGCGCGGCGCGCTGGTGCTGGATACCGACGGGGATGGGCGCGAGCAAACCGGCTGGACACTGCTCTACCTGCACCTTGCCGATGAGGGACGCCTGCCGGTGGGCGCCCGTGTGCAGGTCAACGACCGGCTGGGACATCCTTCCTGTGAGGGCGGCGCCGCTACCGGCAGACATGTGCACATCGTGCGCCGCTACAACGGGGAGTGGATTGGCGTCTCGCCGGTCTTCCCGCTGGTGCTGAGCGGGTGGGAGGTTCAGGCGGGCGAGTTAGCCTATCAGGGCAGGCTGGTGCGGGGCGATGCGCTGGTGACCGCCCGCCCCGATGGCTCGGCGGAGGCGCGCATTCAGCGCTGATCGGGTGCGCGCAGGAATCCGTGTTCTTCCAGCCAGCGCGGATCGGGACCTTCCCACAGGTGCAGGGACATCTTCACCCTGCCTCGAGCGTCGAAGGCAATCCCTTCCGCTTCGAGGCGGCGGCGCTGTTCCTCACTGCTTTTGCCCACGATGATGAGGCGTCCATCGGCGGCGGGGACGCGGTGCCACGGCACGTCATCGGGGCAGACTGCCATGGCTTGTCCTGCCCAGCGGGCGCGGTGCACGCGGTACAGGTCGGGCGAGACCCCCGGCGGGCAGGGGATGTACGCGGCAATTTTGCCGTAGGGGAACACCTTCCCGACGGGAATCTGGCGGGTGAGTTCCCACACGGCGGCGTAGAAGGCGGTTTCTGCGGCGCGTGGAAGCGCGGCGTGGGTGGATGGAGTCATGGGGCGCTCTCCTGAAGCGAGACGTTCATCTGGCGAGGGGGAATCATACCAGCATACCGGCATTTGGGGGAACGGGCATAAGTGGATTTTTCGTGGGAGTGGATAAAATTCTGGATTAGAATAGAGATATGCCAGCCTGTCCAAAATGCCAACAAACAGAACGACAGAATAAAGCCGGGAG
>FWWL01003487.1_pt1 | contig 28595 bp, 24 predicted proteins | sample 2228331 | NCBI WGS metagenome assembly FWWL01 (sample SAMEA103939775, study PRJEB20133) | metagenome
TATCATCCGGCGTCTCTTCAAGTCGCTCAGCAGGTCTTCAGAATAGTTTCTGGCTTCCAGATACCACTTCTTTCCCTCACCGTGCTGATGACAGAAATTACACATCTTAGCCTCATCGTTTCATTTATCCCGGGCCCTGTCAAGCCGATTCTGAATTCTCTCCGGATTTTGCGACCAAGCAATGCCATATTGCTGATATCAAACAACATAACTGAATCCACAAAGCCTTCTCCTGGCCGGCCGGCTTTATTGTTTCTGTCAGATGGTCAGGGTCAGTCTCAAGCTGTCTTGCCGGGTGCTTCTGTTCTGATTATTTCTGGTTATTTTATATTTTTTGAATCCTGAATTGACCGGCCGGCCCGATATTAGCCTGTCGCCGGCCTGAAACGGTAAGCTTCTCGGCTCTAATCCTTACGTTCGTCCGGATAAATAGCCGGACCGGGCTAAAATTTAGAACTTATTGGCTTTTTCCTGGCCCTTTGAATTTGACTGATGAATTCGAAGACTCGAGATAGGGATTATTTCATAAACCAAAAATTGATGACGATAATAAAAAACATATGGACTGAAAACCGGGCAACGGTTAGAATAAAAAAGGTCAGACTATGAGCCAGAGATACCGTTCATTAATCATTGTCAGAAAAAACATCGCCTCAATCTATTCCCCACCATATCTTTTATTGACCGGCCTTCTTCTGCTTTCGATGTATCTAATTGTTTTTTCATCCGCCTGTTCAAAGGGAGATTCGCCCATGATTAAAGCCGACAGTTTGAAATTGCCGGAAAAACTGGACAGCTGGAAGCTGGAAGGACCGCCCCGGAGAATTACCAGAGAGACAATTTTCGATTACATGGACGGCGGCGGAGAACTGTATTTAGCCTATAAGTTCAATCAGCTTCTAGTCTATAAATATTTAAATGGCAGCAACAATGAAATCCTGGTGGAAATCTACGAAATGCTTCATTCCGATGAAGCCTTCGGTTTGCTCTCCCTTGACTGGACAGGAGAGCCCGTCGTCCTGAAACCTGAATTGGCCGAACTTCCGGAAAATCAAGCTGCACCCAACGTGACCGCTCTTTACGGTGAAGGTTTGCTCCGGGCCCGCCTTGACAACCTTTATTTGCGGATTATGGCCGAAAGAGAATCTGCGGGAATTAGAGAAGCGATTCTACAAATCGGAAAATCAGTCGCGGCGCAGAGCTGGCAGCCTGCCCTGCCGGAAATCCTGAGTCTTATCCAACCCGACCCAAAAAGCCGCTGGCGGATCAAAAAGGAAAGAACGAGCTATTTTCACTCGCATTTAATATTGAATTCGCTTTACTACCTCAGCCATGAGAATATACTCAACCTCAACCACGATTGTGAAGGTCTCTATACCGAATGGATAGACACCTCATCAGAACAACGAAGAACAGCCCGGCTCTTTCTGCTGGAATATCCGGAAGCAGCTCGAGCCCGCCAGGCGCTTTCCGATTTCCAGCAGGTTTATTTGTCCGAAAAATCTCCCCGGGGAAAGGAATCAGAAAACTCTGAATTAAAACCCGAAGGTTCTGTCGAGCTCGAAGACGGTTGGCTCGCCTGGAAACTATCAGGTTCTTTGCTGGCGCTGGTTTTTGAAGCCCCGCACCAGGAGGCGGCAGAAAAAATATTGAAACAAATCCGCTGGCAATGATAGACTTAAAGAGATCTATATAAGGAGGGTTAAATGAGCGATAAAAAGAAAACCATCACCCGAAGGGATTTTATTAGGGGGACAGTCGGGACAACTCTCGGTCTGAGCATCATAAAGCCTGACTGGGTAAAAAAATCCCTGGCCGGCGAGCGACTGCAGAAGGCCGGCGGCAAGAGCCTGGTGGTTCTGATTCGCGACGAAAAGGTGCTCGACGACCGTATGAATGTTAACAGGGAAATTCTGGCTGGAATGGTCGATAGACTCCTGCTGGAGATAACCGGCAAAAAAGAAGTCAGGGAAGCCTGGCTTTCGCTCGTCAGTCCAAAGGACGTGGTCGGCCTTGTTCCCACCCCTTTAATGAATCCGACTCACGAAGAATTGATTACGGTGATAAAAGAGTCCCTGGTGTCTGCCGGCGTTCCTGAGAACAACATCAGAATGGCTCAGGGTCGAAATGTAAACCTCGAATCCATCACCGCGCTCATCTCACTCCCCGGGCTTAAAGCCCACTGGTTGACCGGCATCGGCACGGTCATAAAAAATTACATTCTCTACTCAGGAGCCCCGAGGAACTATCATTACGAAGATTCTGCCAAGCTCGGAGAAATATGGCATCTGCCCCAGGTCAAAGGAAAAACCAGACTTATTATTGTCGATGCCCTTCGCCCGGTCTGCGATAAAGGACCCCAGTTTGACCCGCGTTACCGATGGCCATACAAAGGGCTTCTGGCCAGCACTGACCCGGTAGCGCTGGATGCTGTCGGGTTGAAAATCCTTCAGGCAAAAAGAGACGAGCTCCGGGGAGAACCCTGGCCGATTTCACCGCCGCCGATCTGCATCGAAGCAGCCGATACAGTTTACAAGCTGGGCAACAGCAAGCTGGAAAACATAGAAATAAGAAAAATCGGCTGGGAGAAAGAAATTCTCATCTAATAAAAAAATTTTGCGTTCCTCTGCACTCAGTGTAAGTTCAGCCGGAAAGGGGGATTATCTATTATTTATCTTAAAGAAATTATTTTTAAAATCCGTCATAAATTCGACCGTTTTTTCCGTAATTAAAAAATAAAATTTCGTTTATTCACCGCTTTCAAAAAATTTCAAGGCCGGAGATTACCCTCAATCATCGTCTGAGGGACAGCGTAAGGGCCCTCTCGTATGAAGGCCATCGAAGGGTTGACTCCCTTCTCTAAGTAATTATTAACGGCATAAAAAACCGCCATCTGAGTCATCTCTCTGGCTATTTCCCCTTCACTCCTGCCATGCGTTTCATCGAGAAACTCAAACCCGCCGATTCCGGGTATAAGGTCGTAATCCCTCCGCTCTATCTGAGGAGAACAGTAAATCAAGCCTTTCTCGCCAACCTTTCTCAACACCTTTCCCCAGACTTCGGGTTCCCACTGATCCTTAGTAAATTTCCAGTCAAGCGACCTCAACCTGGCCAGATATCCGTCCGGTCCCTCTTTTTTGAGCAGCGCCAGGAGTTTTCTGTATTCAGGTGAACCGACCGGGTCGAGCGGATCCCGGTTGTTGGCAACGATGATTAAAACTCCGTTCGGCTTCACTGCCGGAAGCGCTCCCACTCCGGCTTTGGCCGTCTGATAATGGTTCACGCCGACATAGCCGCCGTGGGTCAGCACTATGTCGTATTCTTTCTCCAGAGGCACGGCTGCATATTCGCTGAGCGTTTCAAAGGCTTTCAGATGAGCTTCCACCATATCGCCGGCAAAAACTTTAATCAGACGCATCTGCCGGTCAAGGTTCACGTTGACGATGAAATCAACCCCGACGGTTCTGGCCACTTCCAGCGCTTCCTCATGACAGGGATTTCCTTCAAGGCACAGGTTGGTAGCCCGCGGATTTTCCAGAAAATCCGGTCCGTGAAATTTCTCAATAGTCTGCAGGTCCACCAGCCCCGGACAGATAGCCTTCCGGCCGCCGGAGGCGCCGGCAAAAAAATGGCTCTCGACGAGTCCGGTGGCTATTCTTAAATCAGCCCGGTAAAAATGGGCGTTAACATAAACCTTTGTTCCGCGGGAAGTGGTTCCAAGATACACAAGACCGGAGTGATCCTGACAGTCGTGGTCAACAATCCGGTAACCATTAACAATCTCTTCGCCGTACATCTCTATTTTTTCCTGCCTGGTGCTCGGACGATGCATGCCTGTTCCAACTACCAGCTTTATGTTCTCCGCAGGAATCCCTGCCCGGTGCAAACGCTTCAACAACGGCCAGAGTATCCCTCGCTTTCCTTTGTAAGGAACCGGTCTGGTGATGTCCGACACCGTAATCGCCACAGAAATTTCTTCCGGTCTTTTTCCTTTCCGGCGGATTAATTCTTCAAGAGTCGGACTGTTAACAGGCGCTGAAAGAGCCTCTTCGACCGCTTTTTCAGGGTCGGAAACGGCCGGCACCTCTTTCATCCCCAGAATTTGGCAATTTCCGGGAACAAAAATATCGAGCTCTTCACGACCGAACTCCACCTGAATTTTTTTCCAATGAGTGAGGTCAATTTTTTGCAGCTTTTTTCTGTCTATCTTATTCACTTCCCCTCCACCGCCTTATTAAATATTATGACTTCATTTTCAACCGGAAATACTGATGCCCACCGGACGTTTTCTCGATCTGGACGGATTAGCTGTTGCTGTTTTTTTCAGGCCAGACCCAGCTCCTGGTCAATGCCCTGCATCGATTCGAGACAGATCGTTAAAAATTCATCCAGGCTGAGGCCGAGGTTCGCGCATTTTTCTATTTCCTCCCTCCTGGCGCCGCGGGCAAAATGCTTTTCTTTATAGCGGCGTTTGAGGAAGGCTAAGTCCACCGCCTTGAGCTTTTTCTCCGGATGCATCAGGGTGGCGGCGATAATCAACCCGGTCGTAGGGTCAGCCGAGTAGATCGCCCAATCCATCGGGCTTTCGCAGGGAATCTGTCCGGCATGAGCCTGAATCGCCTGAATCACTTCTGCCGGCAGGTTGTACTTCTCGAGAATTTTAATCGTTTCCTTCGTGTGGAGCTCGGGGTTTTTTTCTGTCAGCTCATAGTCCAGGTCGTGGAGCAATCCGGCCAGACCCCAGATTTCTTCGTCGCCGCCGAGTCTCCGGGCGAGCCCCTTCATGCAGGCTTCCACAGCCAGGCAGTGCTTTATCAGGTTTTTGTTGTGAAGATGCTGCTTTAGCAATTCGAATGCTTCTTCCCGGGTCATCTTTATCTCCTTTTTTCAGTTTATTTTCGTTCTTCTCCGGCAAATGAAGTGATATTATACCGCAATTCCGCTGTCCTGCTTACCTTTCCCTCATAAACTCTGACGATCACCGTATACTCGCCAGGGATCGCCGGCAACCAGGTCCAGGAATTGTCGGAGGAAGCTTTTTTCACCAGCCTTTCCTCAGCTTCTCCCTGACGGAGGTAGAACTCAAAACGCGGTTTTTTCCACCCGGATGTCAGGACGGTAAACACAATTTTCCGGCCGACCGGCTGCGGCGATTCGCTCGAGCTCCTGATAATCAAACGCGGTTCTTTTTTCAGCAGATAAAGCAGGCTCAGATCCTGACGAAAGTCATATGCTCCAGCCAGTACATATTCGCCTGTGGCCGCCAGATCACCCCTCAAATCAAAGCTTAAAACAGTTTCTGAGGATTTCTTCCCGGTTTTAAGGTCAAAACCGTGAAGAATTTTGCCAGAGGGGACGATTATTTCCTCGCCGATTATCGCCGGACGTCCTGCGGGTCTGCCGGGGATCGTCTGCCACCAGACGAAATCGCCCCCGGAAGCTTTCAGCTTATAAAGAACTCCGCCGCACGTGAGAACAAAGAGATGCCGGTCTGAAAAAACAACATGCTCAATAGTCTGCCCGGCTGAAAACTTCCAGACGATCTTCTGTTTGACCGTATCAAAACGCCAGAGATTTCCTCCAGTTGAGGCCAGGTAAACATTTTTCCCGTCAGAAAATATTCCCCCGAGCTTCTGACCCGGATTAAAGCCTGAAATTTTCCTCCCGTTCTCAACATCCAGGTTAATAACCTGTCCCGAACGAAGAGCCAGAAAAAGACCTTTTCCGGACGCCACCGCCACCCCTGATATTTCATCCGGAAATTCATACTTCCAGGACGGCTTTCCAGTCGCGCTGTCGAAAGCTTTTATTTCTTTTCCGAAGCAGAGAATGATCCGGCCCTGAAATTCAAGCGGGCGAACCGACGGACTCTGTTTGATCAGGGTTGATTTCTCGCTGATTTCTCCGCTCTCCCTGTCTACCAGGAGCAACCTGCCGGCTCCGGTCAACCAGAATCCGCTATCTCCCGAAACCAGACTAAGATCCGCCACGTCTGGCAACCGGCTCGAAGCCAGTTTCCGGCCGGAGCTGAGGTTAAACAGGTGGCAGTAAAGCCCATTTTCAGACTCAATCAGAACCAGCATCCTATCCTGACTGACAGCAAAGTCAGCCATTTTCCCCCGGAACCATTCGACCTTTTTCCTGAGCAGGGAAAAAGGTATCCTTTCTCCACCCGGCTTCTTCTGAATTAACTCCGCCCGGTCCTTCTTATCTTCCGGTTCTCGAACGGCCAGTTCTCTCTTTTTACTTTCAAGTTCATAATTTCGACTTTCAAATCCTTCCCTGTTCTCAGTTCTGTCGCTCAGCAGCCGGTCAATTCTTACGAACTGGTACCCCCGCCTCCGCAGTTCGGAAATCAGCTCCCCGAGGCAAAAGTAAAATAAGTCTGTTCTCTCCGGCGCCACTCCCGGATGAATCAGAATGATGAAACCGTTAAGACCGTCCGGAGCGCCGCTTTCGTAAGCTAAAACTTGAAGCAAAATTTCTTCCGAACTCCGGTAATTTTCCATCTCTGGTGTGGTGTAATCGGCGCCGGTTATAAGCCCGGGCGTGAAATTAACCACGACCGTACTGGCCTCACCTGCCCAGTCGACAATCTGCCGGTTGAACCATTCATACGGAGGAAGAAAATACCTCGCCTTTTCCCGGCTGAGGCCGAATTTTTCCAGCTGGAGATAATTGCGTTCCAGGTCAGACAGAAACTCTTCCCTGGTGACGAGAGTTTTTTCCCGGTGCTGCCAGTCGCAATAGAGAAGATGCCGGTCGGAATGAGGCCCGAGATAATGTCCCTCCTCAATTACTCTTTCGACCAGAGGTTTAAATTCTGGCTGGCGAAGAAAATTTCCGGTGAGGAAAAATGAACCCTTTATCCCCTGCCGGCGGAGCTCATCGAGAACATACTCGAAGCCATCGCCGTAAAAATCAGCAGAAAAAATGATGGCGATCTCCCTCCGCTCGACCGGTCCTCGAACGATGGCTCCCTGATCCAGCAGGTATCCGCGCGCGCTACGTCCTTCAACACTTATTTGCTGGCCGCTGGCGAAATCAGCGAAAATCAAGAATAAAACCACGCAGAAACTCAGGCATCTGTTTCTGCTCGTCGTTCTGTTTTCAGCCATAGGATTAGAATTAAATTCTAATTTAAGCCTGCCGGATGTTCAAACTGAATATTTACTAATAATGGCAAGGCTGGTATTATTTTATTGATGGTAAATTATATACTTCTTTATAAAATCAGGAAGCTGGTAAAACAGATCCTGAAAGAAAAAATCGAAGACGGAGAGATAGCCACCACTCCCCGCTCCTGCCTCGGCTGCCTTGCCGACGAGATAAGCTGGGAGATTTATTATCTATTCAAGGAACGGGAAGAAAAAAAGAAAGGGTCTCCCTCTTCCGATTCCGAAGGATAACCAGATTTATCTTTCTAAAGCCGCCCCGCCAGACAATCAGTCTTAAAAGATAAAGCAGACGCGGGATCTTATGCTAATTAAGCCTTATTTGACCCATCTGTTTCCTGCTGCTCGCGTCTGATCTTTTCTTTCAGAGTTTCCCACCATTCTATTCGTTTTTTTATCTCTTTTTCAAAACCGAGATTTCCCGGTTGGTAGTACCTTCGTCCCTTCAACCTTTCCGGAAAAGTCTCCATGTCGGTGGTCGACAGCGGGTGGTCATGAGCATACTGATAGCCTTCGCCGTATCCGATCTCCTTCATCAACGGAGTGACCGGGTTGCGAATATGCAGCGGCACAGGCTCAAAGGGACTTTCTTCCACATCTTTCATCGCCCGGTTGAAAGCCACATAGATGCGGTTGCTCTTTGGAGCTGAAGCTAAATAAACAACGGCTTCGGCTAAAGCCAGCTCCCCTTCAGGAGAGCCGAGAAAATCATAAGCTTCTTTCGCCCGTAGAGCCACAGCCAGAGCCTGGGGATCAGCCAGCCCGATATCTTCGGAGGCAAACCGCACAAGTCTGCGGGCAATATACAGCGGGTCTTCACCGGCATAGAGCATCCTGGCAAGCCAGTAGAGCGAAGCGTCCACGTCGGAATTTCGAAGACTCTTGTGCAGCGCGGATATCAGGTTGAAGTGCTCCTCGCCGGCTTTATCGTAAAGAAGAATCCGCTTCTGGAGAGCCTCCTCAACCTCCTTAGTGGTTATCTCAGGACCCCGGGTCAGGCTGGCGGCTATCTCCAGCGCATTCAACACCCTGCGGGCATCCCCGTTCGACTGGTCGAGAAGGAGCTTCAGCGCTTCCTCGCTTATTTTTAACCGCAGCTTGCCCAGGCCGTTTTCCTCATCCTCCAGGGCATCCTGGATGATTTTTCTCAATGCCTGTTCATCGAGTGGCTTCAGTACCAGCACCTTCGTGCGCGAAAGGAGCGGAGCAATTACTTCAAAGGAGGGGTTTTCAGTGGTCGAGCCGAAAAGGATTATATCTCCCCTTTCGACATAGGGAAGAAAAGCAGACTGCTGGGCTTTGTTGAAGCGGTGGATTTCATCGATAAAAATGATTATCGGTTTACCAAAAAGCTTTTTTTGCTGCTCGGCCTGAGCCATGACCTCCTTTATTTCTTTTATGCCGGAAAGGACAGCGCTGAAAAACACGCAGTTGAGGTCAAAATGGCGGGCCAGCATCATCCCCAGGGTGGTTTTGCCAGAACCGGGCGGGCCCCAGAAGATGATAGAGACCAGCCGCCCTGATTCGATAAGTTCCGAAAGGATCTTTCCTTTTCCCAGGAGATGTTCCTGGCCGTAAAAACGGTCAAAACTCTTCGGGCGCATTCTCTCGGCCAGCGGTATGTGCTTTTCCTCCGCGCCCTGGTTTCTTTTCATCTTTCCCTCGATAATCTTGATAATTAAAACCTTCTTCTAAATTATATTACCATTGCCGCGCATTTCATAGGTTGACGGCGGGACTGTTCCGGCCAGATTGTTTATCTTGATTTCAGCTCCGGGGCTTTTAATCAAGTTTTTAAGCTCGATGCCTGATATTAACTCACAGCCTGAAGGACTTCTCTGAAAAAAAACGTAAAGTGAGATTCTCGCTCAGACCCGGGCAGGCCAGCTCCATCCTTTTATTAAAACTCAAAATCAATTAAAATAGTCGAAGGAGTGAAGGATGATATTTAGAAGAAAGTCCTTTCAGATTATTTCTATCGCTGCCATTGTGGTTCTGGCGTTCGCCGTCAGCCCTGTCAGGCCGGCTGCGGCTCAGGGACGGCCTCGCGGTCATCTTTTCATCATCGGTGGCGGCGACCGTCCGGAATACATGATGAAGCGGTTCGTCGAAATGGCCAGCCGCTCGGGGAGCGGTCGGATAGTGGTCCTGCCGATGGCCAGCGCCACTCCGGACGAAACCGGCAGGAAGCTGGTGGAAGAGTTCAAGGAGCTCGGGGCGAAAGAAGTTATCTATTACAATTTCAGCCGTCAGCAGGCGGAAAATTATTCCAACGCCCGGCTTCTGGCTGAAAGCGGAGGAATTTTCTTCTCCGGAGGTGTGCAGACAAGGATTACTGAAGCTATCCTCGACACCCCGATCCACAATATGATCAGAGAGCTCTACCAGAAAGGCGCGGTGATCGGCGGAACCAGCGCCGGGGCAGCTGTCATGAGTGAATTGATGATCACCGGCGATGAGGTCCGCAAACCCGAGGAAGGACATGAATTTGAAACGATAGAATCCGGAAATGTAGTGGTGGCCAGAGGACTTGGACTGATTAAATCCGCCATTATAGACCAGCATTTTGCCACCCGGAAAAGGCACAACCGGCTGATCAGCGTCATCGCCACTCATCCCGAGCTGGTGGGCATCGGGATTGACGAGTCGACGGCGATCATCGTCTATCCGGATGAAACCGTTGAGGTTATCGGTTACAGAAATGTCATAGTTTACGACCCGGGAAGAGCCCAGGTAGAAGTCCGGGGCGATAAAGCCCTGTCGATCAGGGGAATGATCATGCATGTGCTTCTTGAAGGAGAACGCTTTGACCTTAAAAGGAGGAGGCCATTGTAAAGTTTGCCAGAAACACAGTCTGGCTTGAGGCTGATTGCTGGCGGATCAGCTTTCAGTGGTAACGTTTTGAGGAATATACATATGACCCGGGAACAGAAAGCCGACCAGATGAGGGAAGCCATCAACAGAAAACTGGTCTTTTCTCAGGAAGAAGTCTGCCGGTTGCTGAAGATAACTCCGGAAACGCTCCGGGACTGGGAAAAGGAATTCTCGCTCTTTTTTGCCGGGGAAACTGCTTCCGGTAAAAGAATATACAGGCAGAAAGACGTACTTATTGTGCTGCGGATCAAGGAATTGCTCGAGGAAAAAAACCTCACCCGGGCCGGAATCAAAAGAAAAATCGAGGAGGAGTTCGGTTTCAAAACCGACCGGATTCCGCCGGAAATGCTCTATACGACACTGTCCAGGGTAAAGGAAGAACTTCAGGAAATCCTCAGGGCTCTTGAAAAAAAGCCTGAAAAAAGCTAAATTTATTACTTGCTTTCGATCGGGACGTGGCGCAGCCTGGTAGCGCACATGCTTGGGGTGCATGGGGTCAGCGGTTCAAATCCGCTCGTCCCGATTTTTTTATCTGGCCTCTGAGTTTCCCGGCTGGCGGCTGTTAAATTCGCTGAAGGCTTCCTGCGGCTGGCATCCAGCCTTCAAGCTCTGTAAAAAAGCCATGAAGGCAGAAGTTGACAGGAGGGAAAGGTTTTTCATCATGAAAACCGGAAAGAAAAATCCGAAAAAAAATTCAGCGCCTCTTTTTCTTCTTACTAACGATGACGGTTATTTCTCCCCCGGCATCACCGCTCTGGCCGAAGAATTGAGCAAAATCGGAGAGGTCTACGTGGTGGCTCCTGACCGGGAAAAAAGCTCTATCTCTCTGGCGCTGACGCTGCGGCGGCCGCTCCGGGCAGAAAAAATCAGCCCGAAGGTTTACGCTGTTGACGGCACCCCGGCCGACTGTGTCTACATAGCGCTGCAGCACATTTTACGCCGGAAACCCGACCTCCTGATTTCAGGAATAAACCGGGGCGCCAACGTCGGCTGCCAGGATGTTTCCTACTCTGGAACTGTGGCTGCCGCCCTGCAGGGAACCTTCATGGGAATTCCATCAATGGCCGTTTCGGCCCTCGGGCGCAAAACAGACGGCGGAAGCGTCTATGATTTCAAGGAAGCGGCCAGGCTGGCCAGGATTATTGCTGAAAACCTTCTGAACACTCGCCTCCCTCGCGGCGTCTATCTGAATATAAACATCCCTCCGTTTCCGGTGAAGGGCATAAAAATCACTCGATTGGGAGAAAAAAGATATTCGCCCGAACTCGTCAGGAAAAGGGACCCGCGCGGAAAAACCTATTTCTGGATTGGAGTGGGCAGCCCAAAGGCAGTCGGACCGAAGGATTCAGACGTTCAGGTGGTGGACCGTGGCTGGGTTTCGATCACTCCGCTGCAGATTGACCGGACAGCACACCCATTTCTTAACCACAGGCTGCTGGAGACCTTAAAAAACTGCTTGAAGCCGCAAAAATCAGGGTTTATTTCCGGCGGGCAGGATTGACTTTTTTCTTCTGTTCCTTCTTTCCCTCAGATAACCCATTCCGGCCGGCACCAGAGAAATTAAAATTATGGCCACCACCACCAGAGAAAAGTTTCTCTTGACCACAGGTATATTTCCGAAAAAATAACCACCGAAAAGAAAAATAGCTACCCAGAGGATACTGCCCAAGAAACTGTAAACCAAAAACCTGAGATAATTCATCCGGCCGATTCCGGCCACAAAAGGAGCAAAGGTTCTGATAAACGGCATAAAACGGGCGATGACGATGGTCAGACCGCCATACTTCTCGTAAAAACGATGAGTCTTTTCTAAATAATCTTTCTTAAAAAAACGACTGTTTTCCCTCTGGAAAACTCCCGCTCCAACCTTTGAACCTATGAAATAATTAGTTATGTTTCCGGAGAAAGCAGCCAGCGCCAGCACCAGAAAAAGTTGAAAAACGTTAAGATGGCCGATGGCCGCGATGGCTCCCACAGCAAAAAGAAGAGAATCCCCAGGGAAAAAAGGAGTAACCACAAAACCGGTTTCGGAAAAAATGACAGCAAATAAAATAAGATAAGTCCAGGTCCCGTACTGATGTACTAGGTCAATCACATAACGGTCAAGATGGATGACCAGGTCAAACAGTTTCCTTAAAAAATCCACCACCAACCCCTTCCTCTCTGGCTAAATTTTGATAAAGCTATCAGTCCGATTTCCCGTATGGAGAAATTTTTAGAAATCGGGCTGGCCTTGAGTCCGGAACCAGACTGGAATCCCGGAATAATTAAAAAGCTTATTCGTAAACCAGAATTTCCACCCTCCGGTTGGCAGCTCTTCCCTGACGGGTCGAATTGTCAGCTATCGGTTTTGAGCTTCCAAGACTGACGACGGCCATCCGGTGCAAAGGAATACCGTAAGTCTTGTAAAGATACATCATGACCGCTTCAGCTCTCTTCTGACCGATATAAATGTTGACCTCTTCCGGTCCGGTATTGTCTGTATGTCCCTGAATTTCCAGATATACGCCTTTATTTTCGTCTATCAGCCTCTTAACAAAACGATCTATGGCTGCTCTGGCCTCAGGCGTTAGCTCAGCGCTGTTGAAGGCAAACTTAACCTCATCGCTTCTGAGAGTGGCTGTCATCACCAGCTTTCCGCGGATCATGGTCTTCACTTCTTCTATTTTCCCCTCAACTTTCTGGAACTGGCTGTTATGCTGTCCGATGAGCTCTCCGATGGTGGCCAGTTTTTCGTCGTGTTCCTTTATCCTTTTCTGTGCTTCTTCGATTTCAGTGGAGATGTTTGAAACCTTCTTATCAAGAGCTGCTACTTCCGTATTTACATATTTCTTCGTGGCACAACTGGCAGCCAGGAGGCTCAATACCGGAATCAAAATCACCGCATAAAGTACACCTTTTCTCCTCAATTTAACCTCCTCTTTTTAAGTAATTTTTTACTGCATTTTGATTATACACTTATAACAGCTCTCTGTCATTAAAAATAATTTTTTTCGTTCAGCCCGATTTCTGGCATTGCGGCTAATAACCCTGACGGGTTCTGATCCGGTAATTTCCCTTTCGAGTCACCACCTGAATCCGGCGATAGCGGTCGTCTTCTCTGTAGGAAGTGTAGCCTATTATGTACTGATGGCTCTGTTCCTTTTTTATTTCATAAAGAACCCTTAAAAGTCCTTCCAGGTCATTAAGGAAAAATGCCCGACCGCCGGTAGCTTCGGCAAAAAGAGTCAGCATTCCAACTATACCGGCGCTCGTTAATCCGCCTTTCTTTTTGTATTTAGCCAGAATCTCTTCTGACCTTGGTATCTTATAGCCGATGACATAAATGGGCACTTCCACTCGTCTGGCCACCTCCAGCGCCTGTTCAACCGTGGTCTGACTGTCATTTTCGATTCCGTCGGTGATCATAAGAAGAGCTCTCTTTTCGTGCCGGGCTCTGACCGCATACTGAGGGGAAACAGCCACAGCATCAATTAGAGCGGTTTTACCGTAAGCTTTTTCCTTTTCCAGCGCCTCCAGAAAATACTTCCTGTCAGTCGAATGTCCGACCGCCACCTCCACCTCCCCGTCGGCAAAAACCAGCAGGGCCAGCTCATCGACCGGGCTTAGAATCTTCTCAGCCAGAATTCTGAGAGCCTGCCGGCACTCCTCAAATTTGTTCTCGAGAGCCATGCTACCGCTGACATCCAGCAGCACGGTCAAACTCAGAGGAGCTTTCTGATCGTGCTGGAAGTAAGTAATGGTTTTTCTCTCTCCGTTTTCGTAGACGACAAAATCATCGGCCTGGAGGTCGTTAACATAACGCCCCTTCCCGTCCTGAACAGTTACCGACAGAGTGATGGCATTGACGGTAACATTGTAAGCCGGCTTATGCTGGGGGATTATATTCTGGTTTTGCTGAGCCAGCGTCAGACAGGTTGCCAGAAGGCAAAATAAAGCGAAAAAGACGCCGGCTGTTTTAACCTTTTTCTTCCCCTTTAACATTTTCATCTCACCCTAAGCATAGCACCCAGGCCGGGTACTGGCAATCTAACCTCTCATTTATTTAGTCGCCGCCGGAGACGAAATCAGTCCGGAGCTAAAAGAATGCGTCCTGAAAACAAACATAACCGAAGGAAGTAAAGGTGGCGAATTCAGGCTGATTGATAAAAAGCAAACAGGACTTACAGGGGATCTGAAGATACCCGGTTTGCTTGAATTTTTCTAAAATTTCGCCTGTACCCGGATAAACAAAAACTCCGTCTCTTTTTCCTGTTCAGATTAAAGTTCCTTTCTCTGTGCCGGAAAACCAGTTCCTCGGAACTATTGGCCATTCCCCGCCAGCACTTACTTCAAGGTCTCCGGATGATGGCGAACCTGCATCGCTTTAACCATGTAGATTACATCCTCAGCGATGTTGGTGGCGTGGTCGCAGATGCGTTCAAGGTGCCTGGCCACCAGCAGCAGGGCCACTGCCCTCGGCGCGGTGCTCGGGTCTTTGCTCATATAATCATTTATCAGTTCAGATTGAACCATGTTGCGCAGCTCATCCGCTTCGTTGTCCCTCAAAATTACCGACCTGGACAGTTCCGTATCCTTGTTGACGAAAGAATTTATCGCGTCCCGGACCATTCCCTGAGCTAAGGTAGCCAGCTTTGGTATATCGATCAGGGGTTTAAGCAGCGGTTTATCAGCCATTTCCAGGACTCTCTGGGCAATATCAACCGCCAGGTCAGCGATCCTCTCCAGGTCGGTGGCAATTTTCATCGACATGACGATGAAACGCAGGTCGGTAGCAGCCGGCTGGTAGAGAGCGATCAGGCTCAGGCACTTTTCTTCTATCTCCAGGTCGATCTGATCTATCCGGTCGTCATCCTTGATTACTGCCTCCGCTTTTTCCCGGCTCAATTCCCGCAGAGCTTTTATCGAATTGGCGATGGTCGTCTCGACCTCGGCGCTCATTTCCAGGATTTTTTTGTTCAGCTCCAGCAGTTCCTCGTCAAAATATCTCGTCATGATGCCTCCTTTTCCAGCTGCCCTGGTTAGTTAACCTTAACCAAAACGGCCGGTTATGTAATCCTCAGTCCTTTTATCCCGCGGACTGGTAAATATCTGATGGGTTTCCCCGAATTCCACCAGGTCTCCCAGCAGAAAATAGCCGGTGTAATCCGAGACCCGGGCTGCCTGCTGCATGTTATGGGTGACTATGACAATCGTGTAATCTTTTTTCAATTCATACATCAGGTCTTCGATCCGGGCGGTGGCCACCGGGTCGAGAGCAGAACAGGGCTCATCCATCAAAACCACCTCCGGCTCGACTGCCAGCAATCTGGCGATGCAGAGCCGCTGCTGCTGCTCTCCGGTCAGTTTTAAGGCATTCTCATGAAGCCGGTCCTTTAATTCATCCCAGAGATTCACCGCCTGAAGGCTCCGATAAAGTTTTTCCTCCAGAAATTCCCGGTCGATTATACCCTGCACCCGGAGTCCGTAAGTGATGTTGTCGGCAATGCTCAGGGGAAAAGGATTCGGCCGCTGGAAAACCATGCCGACTCTCCTTCTTAACTCCAGAAGATCCGTCTCCGGGTCGTAGATATTTTTCCCCTCGAAAAGCACCTGACCTTCGGTCCGGCAGCCTTCAATCAGGTCATTCATCCTGTTCAGCGCTCGCAGAAAGGTCGATTTGCCGCAACCGGAAGGACCGATCAGGGCTGTGATGCGATTGGCCTGAATATCGAGGTTGACAGACCTTAGCGCCTGGAACTTCCCGTAATAGACATTCAGGTCTCTGACCTCGACAACGTTCTTTGTTCCGGACATTTTTCCGTCTTCCAGTTTTATTTTATACCCGTTATCGGTTAATTCCAGATAAAGATTCCATTAATTTATGCCAAAGCGCCTTTTTCAATCCAGCCTGCTCTTTCTTGAAGTTTATCATCCGAATTTTCCTTCAAGGTAGGCTTCCGTCCTTTTGTCCATCGGTCTGGTAAAGATAACATGGGTCTCGTCTATCTCAACCAGTTCGCCCATCAGGAAAAAAGCCGTCCGGTCAGCCACTCTGGCTGCCTGTTTTGTGTTGTTGGTTACCAGAATGATGGTGTAATCCTTCTTCAGCTGCCGGAGCGACTCTTCTATTTTCATGGTGGAAATCGGATCAAGACCGGAGGTAGGTTCGTCCAGCAATATGTATTCAGGCTTCAGAGCCAGAACCCTGGCCAGACACAGCCTCTGCTGCTGGCCGCCGGAAAGTTTCAGCGCGCTGGTGTGCAGCCGGTCCTTAACCTCATTCCACAAACCAGCTTTCTCCAGAGAATCTTCTACTATCCGGTCGAGCTCCCGCCGGTCGTTGTTCCCGAGCAATCTCAGGCCAAACACGACGTTCTCATAGATGGTCATCGGCAGCGGCACCGGAGTGGCGAAAACAATTCCCAGCTTTCTTCTGAGGGCAACCACATCAACATCCGGCCCGTAGATATCCTGCCCGTCAACTTCTATTTTCCCTTCCACCCTCGAGCCGGGAATCAGGTCATTCAGCCGGTTCAGGCAAGCAAGGAAAGTCGACTTGCCGCTCTTGGCCGGACCGATTATCCCGAGAATCTCATGGCGATAGACATCGAGATTAATGTTGTTAAGACTCCGGACCTGGCCGTAATAATGGCTGAAATTCCGGACGATTATTCCTCGCGTTTTCATTTTTTATGTTTTCCGTCGGATGTATTTCTCCATGAGATAATAGGTTGTAATATTTATCAGCAGAATGGAGATCACCAGCACCGCGGCCGTTCCGTAAGCTTTGGGCATGGATACTCCTTCCTTAGCCAGTATATAAAAATGCACGGCCATCGTTCGGGCCGACGAAAACACCGAAGTTGGTATGCGCAGGGCTGAGCCCGCGGTAAAAATCACAGCCGCAGTTTCTCCGATGCTGCGGCCGACACTCAGGATGATTCCGGTGACTATACCAGGAAGCGCCGAGGGAAGGACCACTCTGGTCACCATCTGCCAGCGAGTGCTTCCGAGGGAAAAGCTCACCAGCCGGTAGGTTTCAGGCACAGCCTTGATGGCTTCCTCGCTCGTCCGGATGATCGTCGGCAGAACCATAAAAGCTAAGGTCAGACCGCCGCTTAACATCGACCAGCCAAACTTCAGCTTGTTCACAAACAGAATGAAACCGAAAAGGCCAAAAATGATTGAAGGTATACCGGCGAGACATTCTGCGCCGAATCTGATCACCCTGGTTATCCCGCTCTCGGTGGTGTATTCAGTGAGGAAAATAGCCGTCCCGACACCGAGCGGAGTGGCCACCAGAAGAGCTATCAGCGTGAGAAAAATCGTGGCCACTATGGCCGAAAGAATTCCTCCCTCTCTGCCCATGTCAACCGGATTTCTGGTGAGAAATTCCAGACTGAGTTGCGGCAGTCCATTCTTCAGGATCACCGCCAGGATGAATACCAGAACCAGAATAGCTATCGAGGTAAAGGAATACAATATAACCTGAATGATTTTCTGCTCTGTTTTAGGCTTCAGTTTCAATCTCAAAGGCACTTCCCTTCCCCTTACTTTCTCCGCTGTCTGGCTGCTGTAATATTGGCCATCGTGTTCAGAATCATTATGATAACGAAAAGAATCACACCGGTGGCAAAAAGAGCTTCCCGGTGCTCGCCGCTGGCATAGGCCATTTCCAGAGCGATGTTCGAGGTCAAGGTTCTGACCGGAGCAAAGATGGAATTCGGTATGTCGGCGGCATTGCCGGCCACCATGATCACGGCCATCGTCTCACCTATGGCCCGGCCCATCCCAAGTATAATTCCAGCCACTATTCCCGATCGAGCAGCCGGAAGAACCACCAGCCGCACTGTCTGCCATCTTGTGGCTCCAAGGGCTATCGACCCTTCCCGGTAAGAATCAGGCACCGCCCTGATGGAATCAATGGCAATGCTTATCACTGTCGGCAGAATCATTATTCCTAAGATGATCGAAGCAGCCAGTACCGAAAGACCCGGACCGCCAAAATTCTCCCGTATGAAAGGCACCAGGAACATGAGCCCGATGAAACCGTAGACCACCGATGGAATTCCAGCCAGAAGCTCTATGACCGGTTTGAGGATGCGGGTCAATCGCCGGTGAGAAAACTCCGTGAGAAAAATGGCGCTGGCCAGCCCCAGCGGCACACCTATGATCAGGGCTCCGGCAGTTACCATCAGGGAGCCGACAATCATCGGTAACAGCCCGAAGCTTTTCTCGGTCGGGTACCAGTCCCGTCCGAGCAGGAAGCTTTTCAGGCCGTATTTGAACATGATCGGGGTTCCCTGCTCGAAAATGAAAACAGTGATTATGGCCAGAATAGAAATGGCAGAAAGGGCTATCATCAACAGTCCGATTCTGATCAGTCGGTCGTTTCGTTCAAGTGGAGTCATCCGCCGCTCCTGGTGATTGGCCTTACAGGTATTAACCCTTCCTTATGGATCAATTCCTGTATCTCTTCGGAGAGTACAAAATCTATGAATTCCTTAACCAGACCGCTCGGGGCTTCCTTTGTCAGAAACAGAAAGGGCCTGACCAGACGATATTCCCTATTCAGAATGGCTTCCTCGGTGGGCTTTACTCCGTTGAGCGCGAGCGCCTTGACACTTTCGTTAACCAGACCGAGCGAGATAAACCCGATGGCGTTAGGATCACGGCTGACAATTTCCCTGACGGTGCCGTTGGAATCCTGAACGATGGCCTTCCTTGAGATCCGGGATTTTCCCATAACCATCTCCTGGAAGGCGCCACGGGTTCCCGACCCCTCTTCTCTGACCACCACGGTTATCGCTTTTTTCTGCCCGGTGAATTTTTCCCAGGTGGTAATCTCTCCGACAAAAATGCTCTTCACTTCCTCAATGGTCAGGCTGTCGACCGGGTTGCTCGGATGGACGATTATAGCCAGCCCGTCGCGGGCAACTTCGATCTCATGGAGCTCCTTTTCGTCATCTCTAAGCTCGCGCGAAGACATGCCAATATCGGCGGCACCGGTCCGGACGGCCTGAATTCCGGCGCTGGAACCGCCGCCCTGAACGTCAACCACCACCCCGTGTCTCTTCTCCATAAACACTTCAGCCCATTTGTCGGCAAAAGGCTGAATGCTGGTGGAACCGGCCACCACTATCGTATGGCCGCTTTTCCTCTGGCGGCAGGAAGGGAAAAGAAGAAGGGCAACCAGCAGGACAAATATCACTGAAGCAGAATAAAATTTAAAAAGCGGAAAGGTCGAGATTTTTTCGCCCGACCCGGGCCGGTGCTCAGGTTTTTCCTCTGCCTGCCTCATTCTCAGCAAACCTTTCGTTCAACCGCCTTCTTGCCTGTATACCAGGCACAGATATACATTCAGTCATTTAAGGGGATTATCTTTTAGCTAATTATTATACTAATCTTTGCAAAAAATAAAAGGCTTGTTCACCAGCAGAATCAGGACGAAAGCTTGTCTATTTCTTTAAGCCGGAGCTCAAAGGCTTCGCTTTTCTCCTCATATTCCATGTAGACCTGGGTGTATTCTTCGTAGAGGGAATCCAGGCTCTTGCGGCAGGCATCGAGCTCGCGCGAAAGCTTCACCACCTCCTGCCCCCGACCTTCAACCGAAGCGGCGATGATATCTCCGGTGAGCTGATTTATCCTCCTCTCCAGCTCTTCAATCTGGCTTTCAAGTTTCAGCACCCGCTCTTCGAGAGGTTTCAAAGTCCTGGATTTTTCGATGATAACTTCCGAACGCAACTTCCGTATTTCCCTGGGAGAAAGCTTGAACTTAAACGAATCGTCCGGGCGCTCGCTCCTGGCTATTTTCTTATCGGCTGGAATATTCCCGGAAACTGCGGTTTTCCCTTCACTCCTGACCTTTATGTCTTCCTTTCTGCCGTTTTCCTGTTCTCTCTTTTCCTCATTCCAGCCAACTTTCTGCAGGAAGCTCTGGTAATCTCCTTCGAAGACTGAAATACCGTCATTCTGAAAGACGATTAATCTCTCGGCCAGAGCATTCAGAAACATTTCGTTATGGGTGACCATAACCACCGCTCCCTCAAAATTGTTCAGAGCCGCCAGCAGCGCATCGCAAGCTTCGAGGTCGAGGTGATTCGTCGGCTCATCCAGGAGAAGAAGGTTCACCGGCGTGGCCAGAATTTTTCCGAGAAGAACCCGGCTTTTTTCGCCTCCGGAAAGCACCCTGATCGGTTTTAACGCCTCATCGCCCTCAAAAAGCAGGCCGCCGGCAATCTGGCGAACCCGCCAGGGCTCAAGTTCCCTGTTGGCCAGAGCTATTTCCTCGAGCACCGTATTATCGTTGTTCATCTCTTCCGCATAGCTCTGTTCAAAATAACCTATGGAAACCGATTTTGGATAGCTTATTTCTCCGGATTGCGGCTTAAGCCGCCCGGCCATGAGCTTCAGAAGAGTGGTTTTGCCGCGACCGTTTGGTCCGATAATCATCACCCGGTCGCGGGCGCCGATGTGGATGCTGAAATTCCTGATGAGCGGCCGATCCGGGGTGTAAGAAAAGCTGACATTATCCAGGCTCAGAGCATATTTATGATGAAATTCTTTTTCCTGGAAAGAAAATTCCATGTTCTTGATTTTTTCGAGCTTCGGTCGTTTCTCCATCTTCTCCAGGTATTTCAAACGCGACTGAACCAGATTGGCCAGACGGGCTTTTGCCCGGAACCGATTTATGAAAACCTCCATCTCGCGGCGTTTTCTCTCGTCGTTGATCCGGGTTTTCTCGTAGACTTCCTCTTCCATCGCCAGCTGGTTGTAATACTTCTCGGTGTCACCTTCAATCTTTCTGACCTTCCGCCGGTGAAGGCCCAGGATGTGGGTGGCCACCCGGTCCATGAAGCTGCGGTCATGAGTGATAAACATCAGCTCGCCACGCCAGCCCAGCAGGAATTTTTCCAGCCAGCGAATCGAGGTTATGTCTAAGTAATTGTTCGGCTCATCCAGAAGAAGCAGGTCGTAATCTGACAGCAGAAGCCGGGCCAGGTTCAGACGCACCTGATAACCGCCAGAAAGCTCGAACGGATTCCTGGAAAAATCCTCGTCTGAAAAACCAAGTCCGGCCAGGACCTTTTCCACCCGCCAGAGCTGGTCGGGAGAGGACCCGGGAAGCGCCCGGCTGGCTTCTTCAAAAACGGTCGGGGCTTCAAACCGCGGCTCCTGCTCGAGATAGCCGATGCGGTAATTTTTCGGAACAATAACCCTTCCCTCGTCCGGCTCTTCCAGTCCGGCAATAATGCGAAAAAGAGTGGTTTTTCCGTGGCCGTTTCTCCCCACCACGCCCACCCGCTCTCCGCGGTTTATCCTGAAACTGACTTTCTCAAAAAGGATCTGCCGGGCAAAGCTTTTTGAAAGTTCCTCGACCGCAATCATAATTTATTCTTTTCTCCAGGTATGGGCTTCCTTAAGTTTCAGACTTTCAGGCTATACCTGCCTGAAAAAAAATTCTCTACTCTTTTTCTGATTAAAGAGGCAATCACTCTTTTATTGGATAATATGATAGCACGATTCAGGACTATTTTTTAGTGCTGAAGGACACCGGAAAACCTGATTTCTCCCGTGACTATTTATTTCCGACATTATCCTTAAACGGCACAGATTCCTCCGGGCGGAAAACTTCCAGAAAAACTTTAGGGAAATTAAAAGGTTAAGCGCATCTTCATTTTTAAGAATTCTTACCTCGATGTCAGTAAACCATGAGCGCTTCTTCAGCTTCACCCTCCTGGATTTATTCGTAATTAGAACCTAAAACGATTCCCAGGGTTTAACCAGAATCGCCTCGCGGACCATATTTTTATTAACAAAAGATAGTTGCTATTGACATAAATAATAAAAAAGAATAATAAAATTCTGTCGGAGAAACGAGATGAGCGCGATCGTGGCTGTCATCGATGATGACCGGGTCACCTCGGCCATGCTGGAGAAGCTTCTGCAGGATAAGGGCTTTATGGTGGTAAAAGCTTTTGACGGCGAGACCGGCCTGCGGCTGGTGAAAGAAATCAAGCCAGCTCTGGTTATCTGCGACATGCTCCTTCCTAAAATCCACGGAGCAGACCTCTGTCAGAAAATTAAACAGGATCCAGATCTTAAAGGCACCAAAGTGGTGCTGATAACCGCAGTATACAAAGGAGCCACCAGCCGGCTTGATATCAAAGGCTTCGGGGCTGACCATCTCTTCGAAAAGCCGATAAATACGCAGGAACTTCTGTCCTGGGTGGAGAAGAACGTTAAAATTAAGAAAGAGGAAAAAGTCATTTCGGGATGCAAAATAACTCCATCAATCAATATTGAATCAGTTGACATAGACGATTTTATGAATCAGCTCCGGTCGATGATCACCGAAGACCTGAAAAAAATGAAATAACTTTCCCTCCGGGTCGGGCAAAGAACAACTGGAAACAGCAAAAATTCCCTTCGTCGGGGTAAAAGGTTACTGACCTGAATGCCGGCTTCATATTCCTGGAAAAAAACCGCGGGAAAATATTCCTTTATTACATCCAACTTCCGGACTAAGCATGGTTTAAGACGGAAAAGCCTGGAGGCGCAGGTGACCGGAACCAACCTGCGCCCCGGGCCCTGAGCATCTAAATCGCCTTAAATTGCCAAACCGGACCTGACTCCGTTTCCGAACTCAACCGCAGAAATTTTTCGAATCAGTCAGGAGTCTTTACTTCTTCTACTTATCGGATTCTTCGCGGCAGAGTCCCATCTCCTTCATCAGATGGTGAGCGCCCGAGAATTTTTCCGTTACAAAAAGCACATAACGAATATCCACCGAAATCGAACGCTGCCACTCCGGTATGATGTAATAATCGCCGATAACGCTTTCGTAAGTCATGTCGAAGATGATGCCCACCTGCTCTCCCTTAGCGTTCAGGGTTGGCGAACCAGAATTTCCGCCGGTGACGTTGGTAGTGTTGAGAAAACAGGCCGGGACATCCCCGAGCACCGGGTCTTCGAAGCGTCCGAAGTCTCTTTTCTTATAAAGTTCCTTCAGCTTTTCAGGAACGCGGAAGGGGAATTCTCCGGTTTCTTTTTCCATAACGCCCTTCAGTGTGGTTATCGGTTTGTAGATGACAGCGTCGCGCGGGCTGTAACCTTCAACCAGTCCATAGGTAAACCTGATCGTGCCGTTGGCGTCAGGAGCCAGCCTCCCTTCTTTCATCTCCAAAAGGGCTGCTTCATAGAGCTTCTTGATATCGGTTCTTTCCTGAGCCCAGGCTTTGCTTTCCTCGCGCACCACCTTGAGTTCTTTCTCCAGCTCGGCAGCCAGATTGATAAACGGGTCATTTAATTTCATAAGCTCGACCGGCTTGAGCTCGAGCAGTTTCAAGCGCTCTTCCGGCTTTCCGAGAATAGTGTTTCTGTAAAGATGATCAACAAATTCGTCAATGGCTTTCTCTGACTTCTGAGAAAACACGGGTCTCAGGGCTGCTGGTATTTTCTCGGCCGGCAGGCTCATCAGCTTTTTTAGCTGATGCTTGAAAAATTCTCTGTCGGTGTCGAGGACATAACCTCGTTCAGCCAGTTGAATTCTCTGTTTTATGTAGGGAAGGTTTCTCTCCTGATAAGATGCCTCCCGGTCTTTATCGGGCTTCTGACGCTCCTCCACCGTTCGATAAATGGTGTGGGCCTGGGAGAGAATCGTCGAGCCAAAATACGGGCTGATGATGTTGCTCAGAATTTCATTGCGGGAGGCGTAAACATCGTAACGTTTCATGTAGCTTTCCATGAGCTCCATGACCTGGCCGTATTTTTTCTGGCGGTCGGGACTGGATTTAATCCAGCTCAGCAGCTCTTTTTCCTGCTCTTTCTTTCTGGCGATGAGGTCCACCTTCTTCATGCCCTCGACCTTGCCCTGCATATTCTTCAGCGAGTTGTAAAGCCCCTTGAGCATATTTGCATATCTGATTTCTTTTTCTTTATCGCCTCTGGTGGCCGCTTCGATGAAGTTGATTATGTCCTGGAATTCGGCCATGCGTTTGACCATGGCGTTTAAGTCATACTCGACCTCCACCGCCATGTTGTTGCGGTAGGTGCGCCCCGGATAACCCATGACGAAGGTGAAATCGCCTTCCTTCACCCCTTCGGTCGAAATCTTCAGCCAGACTTTCGGCCTGTAGGGGACATTATCCGGGCTGTAATCAACGCCGATGCCGTCTTTTGAAACATAAGCCCGCAGAAAAGAGAAGTCGCAGGTATGGCGGGGCCACATCCAGTTGTCCACCTCGCCGCCGTAATTGCCGAGGTCCTGCGGAGGGGCGTAAACCAGACGCACGTCCTTTATTCTTTTGAAGCGGTAGAGATAATACTGATTGCCGCTGTACATGGAGACGACGCTGGCTCTGATATCGGGTCCGGCTTTTTCTGCTTCCGCCACAATTTCCTTTATGGCGGCATCGATGGCTTCATATTTCTGCTTCAGGGTCATGCGCAGCTTAACCCTGGAAAGAACCCGGGCGGTAACCTCTTCATAGCCGATAAGAATATCGGCAGTATAGCCCAGAGCAGGAATTTCTTCCTCCCGCGTGCGGGCCAGAAAGCCCTCGGTGATGTAGTCATGCTCCTTGTTTGAAGCTCTCTGGATCGCGCCAAAGGCCACGTGGTGGTTGGTGAGAATAAGACCGTCGGGGCTGACAAACTCGCCGGTGCCGCCGCCGAGGTTGACCACGGCGCTCATCAGACCGGTGCCGTCAGTTCTGTACAGGTCGTCGGGGTTCATCTTGAGTCCGAGCTGCTGCAGGTTGAGCATCTTCATCTGGTGGGGCATCCACATCCCCTCATCCGCCCGGAGCAGGAACGGAATGAGGAGCAACACTGAGAGCATCAATCCACCAATTAACTTTGCCTTACACCTCATAATTACCTCCTGAATTTATTCTTCTTCTCCAGATTATCTTTTTTATCCACAAAGATAATCATTAAAATGTTTTTCAGGATATAAATCCTGAATGAACGACAATAATCTAATCCGGAATGAAGTCAATTTCAACTGAGAAAAATCACTTGATCAATTCAAAATTAATCAATTAATCTAATTACTTCCCTGAAAGCAAATTCCCTTTGATTTTTTACCTTTTTCCCCTGTTTGACTCTTTGTGTCCGTCATATCAATATAACCAGCCTTTGGAATTCGAGGTAAGGGATAAACTCCCATATCTTTAAAACAAATTTCTGCAACAAACCGGCTAATTATGTCATTATAATTGGAGAAATTTCCGGTATTATTAAACGATGAAAAACAAGAGGAGGTCGTTATGAAAGAAAAAATTTTGTTCTTCGTTCACCGGGTTAAAATTTCTTTCAAAAAATGCAGGCTTAAAACAAAGGTACCGGCCACAATTTTTCTTATATTAGTCCTTATTTTAATTAAAGCACCATATATTTCTCCTGATTCTTCAGGCCTTCAAAATTTGACACATTATAATGAAATCAAGACTATTTCTATCTTCCCGGGGACGGGGGTCGGGAAGAAGGCGGAGGAGTTCTGGAGGGCGTTTGACAGGGCAGAAGCCGCCGGACTGGAGGCTTTTTTCGCCCGGAACCTGCCGCCCGGGAAACTCCAGCAAATCCCGGCCAGAGACAGGGCACAGAGACTACTCGGGCTCAGACAGCGGTTGGGTAAGGAGCTGAAATTAATTAAGGTTATACAGCCATCGCCAGAGGAGGTCAGCCTTTTTATCGAAGGTGTGAAAAATCAACTCTTTAAGCTGACTCTGGTCTTCGAGAAAATGGAAGAAAAATTCTGGTTAAAAGCACTCACCGTAGACGAAGCCGGGGCGGAAGACCTCGCTCCTCCCCCGCCTCAGATGACGCTTGAAGAAGCGCTTAAGGCTATTGAACAACAGATAGAAAAAGCGGTCCAGGAAGACAGCTTCTCAGGTGTGGTGCTGATCGCCCGCCATTTCCAGCCGGTTTTCTTTAAGTCCTACGGCTTTGCCAGCAAAGAATTTCGTGTGCCGAACAGGACTGACACTCGCTTCAACCTTGGCTCGATCAACAAAATTTTCACCAGGATAGCCACCGGAAAACTGGCCGAGCAGGGCCGGCTGAAGCTCGACGATAAGCTGGGAAAGTTCCTGCCGGATTACCCGAATGCCGAAGCCAGGGAAAAAGTAACCGTGCGCCATCTGGTTAACATGACCTCCGGAATCGGTGACTTCTTCGGTCCGGAATTTGAAAAGACGCCTAAGAATTTCCTGAGGCACAACCGTGACTACTTGAAGCTCTTTGCTCACAAACCGCTGGCTTTTGAGCCGGGAGAGAGGGAGATGTACTCCAACGGCGGCTATGTGGTGCTCGGGGAGATCATAAGCGCCGTTTCCGGCCTGGATTATTACGAATTTATAAATCGTAACATTTTTGAGCCGGCCGGGATGAAAAATTCCGGCTGGTTTCAGGCTGACGCCGTGGTGGAAAACGTGGCCGAGGGCTACACCAGACAGATGGAAGAAAAAAATGCAGTCGATAAAAATCCTGACGCAGCTTCTGAAAAACCTCAGCAGGCTGTAAGTGAACTAAAAATGGAAAAGAAAGAAACGCCGGCGGAAGTAACCGGGAGTGAAGCTTCGGGAGAGAAACAGGTTAAAAAGGCGGCTCAGGTCTGGCGGCGGAATATCTACACCAGGCCGGCCAGGGGCAGTGCAGCCGGCGGAGGCTATGCCACAGCCGAGGATCTGCTGCTTTTCGCCCGGGCCCTTTATGAAGGCCGTCTCCTGAGCGACGCCTGGACCGAGTGGGTATTCAGCGGCCTTGAACCCGGCCCATCTCCAGCAAAGGCAGGAAGTGAGCAAACAAAGGCAGGAAGCATGGAAAGCTCCGGTCACACGATTGCGGATAAACAATCGGGGCCGAGACCCGCCCGGTCGGACTCGGACCTGAGTCTGCGCCTCTCTACCACTCAGGACCGGATATCAGGAACCGGGAAAGAAATGTATGGACCTCAGATTAAACCGGACCGCAGCGGCTGGAATTTAGCCATCGCCGGGGGAGCGCCCGGGATTAACGCGGTGCTGGAATTTGAGGCCGCCACCGGCTATACGATAATTGTCCTATCTAACTACGACCCGCCAGCGGCGATGCAGATTTCGCGGATGATCCGCCTCCATCTGAAGGCAGTTAGCTACTGAAAATCGTATTCTCTGGTCTCTTCAATAAATCAATAAATTGAGCCGGTGGAGGAAGAGAGATTTCCGGAAACAGCCGAAATGCTGTATGCCAGTCCCCCGCTTCCCTGCCAGGTGAGAAGGTTGAAATACCCGCCGGCTGTAATTCTGTACACAGGAATGTCCGTAAAGGTCAGCGGAACTCCGGGCTGACAGATTTCAGGCATCTTATCGGCGAGCAAAAAATAAACCGCGCTTCTACCGACAACGCTGGCCGAACCGTCCGGTTCGACCAGAAGAGCGGTAGCTTCGTTGATTCCTATCCCTCGGGCTTCGGAAGACCAGCCATCTTTGATAATTCTTGCCAGGAAAACCATCAATCGGCCCATTCGATCTCTGGCGAGGAAATGACTGTCGGTAATGACACGCTGTAACACCGTAATGTTCAGAAAATTCTTCTCCAAGGTCACGTAAGAATGGTAAGGATTGGCCAGAGCTTCGGAAGAATAAACAGTTCCCCGGTAGGCGGCAAAAATAAACTCTCCGAGAACAGCCAGACCGGCGCTTGTTCCACCGACGACCGCACCACGACCTATGGCGTAATCTATAGCTTCATTTAAGAGAGTGCCCTTCCAGAAATTCATATAATCAGACTGATCGCCGCCGGCGATAAAAATCGCTTCTGCCTTTCTAACTTTATCCACCACAAACTGATCCGAGGCACCGCGACGGCTGTAAATCACCAGCGTCTCCACTGAATCCACCTGGCCCAGATTGTAGATGTAAGGATTATAGCCATCTCCTCCGCTGGCTCTGAGAACCACAAAATCTCCGCCGCCGCTTCTCTGAATCATCCAGCGAAACGCCTCATCCACATCGGAGCCTCCGCCCATCAGCACGTATCCCGGATTGGTGGCGGTGGTTACATCTTCAGTATTGCCGATATGATAATAAGAGTATCCTTTATCTTCCGGCGGAACCGGACCTGTGGGTCCGGTCTTCCCGCAGGCTGATAAAATCAAGATGAGAAAAATTATCATCAACAAAGAAAGAACAGCTGTCCGGCGAGAATACAAAAAACGCGCAGCGGCATAATCATTTTGCCTGTTAGAAAGAGCGGCGACTTTATCGATCATCCCGTTTATTACTCCCTCAAAACATCTATCTTTTTAATTCTATGATTATAAAATTATCAAAGGCAAGTAACCTGTAGTACCCGGTCAGGATATCTTATAAATCTAAAGATGGTTGATGATTTATTGCTCTCTGGCTTTAAGGTAAAATAATCGCATGGAAAAGAAACAAAGAGTTCTGGTGTTATTCTGCGGAGGAACAATCGTCATGGAAGAAAAGGAGGACGGTTCCTTAGCCGTCCCCGACAGCGAAGAATCCGCGATCAAGATTCTCCGGGAAGTGGAGCCGCGGCTTTCAGCCATTGCCGATT
>FWWL01003488.1_pt1 | contig 28583 bp, 21 predicted proteins | sample 2228331 | NCBI WGS metagenome assembly FWWL01 (sample SAMEA103939775, study PRJEB20133) | metagenome
GGAATTTATGAAAGACTAAACTCCACATTTTATATAAGAATCTGGAATTGAGTTTTTCACTCAACAAACAAATTAATTGGCAATGATACACCAATGAAATTTTTGGAATATTAAAGTATAATATTTTGTAATGAAAATACATTAAAAGACAAAGGATAGGAGAGTTCCATGAGAAGGAAAATACGAAGCTTACGATTAATAATTGGAAGTCTTTTCTTACTATTATCTGTGCTAAACATAATGAAATCAAATATTGTGACTGCCCAAGTAGCTGGAGAAACCACTACAACAAACACGGAAAACCGATTACCTTCGGACGGAGCAGAAGCAGCTTCGAATGAAATCCATGCTTTCTATCCAGCTTATGTGTCATTTTCAGAACAACTTCAAGGCTATATTGATGATGTTAACTCCGTCAGCTTTGCTTGGGGCAGGTTTGAAACCAGCAACCCCGGTTATCTAAATACGGTAAGAGGATTGAATGGTAATTACGATTTTTATTATCCGAAGGATTTTATCCAACCGGTAACCTATGCAAAAAGCCAAGGCAAATCAATTCAATTAAGTATTTTCATGTCCGGTAAAGGTAGTGCAAACTCCTTACCTGACGAGGATATTCAAACTACTATGATTCAATCGATTGTACAGCTTATGCAGCAGGATATTACGAATGGAAACGGTATCTATTTTGACGGTGTTGTAATTGATTTTGAAGGTCTTCGAGACACGGATAGCAGTAAAAATCCGATCCTATATAACGGATTGCTGATCAGTACATATTATATTGAATTTCTGACCAACCTGAAGAAAGCTCTTCAACCAATGGGAAAGAAGCTTTCTGTTGCTATTAATGTTAGAGATTATTTTGACGGCTTCAACTATGCTGAAATATTGAAGGTTACCGACAAGGTAATCCTCATGGCACATAGCTATGATCCTAGCAGCTCCGTACTCATAACAAGGAATCAGGCTCTCCAGTACACCGGGGAGAAACCAACGAAGGTTAACAGTCTTGCCCCTATTCTGAAAGTGCAGAAGGCATTGACGGATATGCAGACCGCTGCTTCTGATCCTGCCGACCTGAAAAAGGTATTGCTCCAAATCTGTTTTGACAGTGCTCACTGGAAATTCGATGTTAAAACACCAGGTGACTGGGCGGGCTTAGACGAATCCACTTTGAGCAGAAGCGGAAAATCCTCCCCTACCTATAAGACCATGAAGGCATTAATCGACAATACTCAGGGCTATGCCAGTGACATTTCCTATGGTTATAATGATGCGCTACAGAGTCCCATCCTTCAATATTTCAACACTCAGGATTACTCCTGGAATGTAATATTATATGAAGATAGTAATAGTATCGCTGCTAAGATAGATCTTGTTCAATCAATGGGAATGGGTGGTATCTCGGTATGGAGCCTAAGTAATGTTCCGGATTATAATGACCCCATGGGATTAAAATTCCATATGGATGATTGGGCCACTATCATTTCAAAAATGAAAACGGAGCCTATTACATATATCACTTTCACCGATCCGGGTATTGAGCAGGCAGTCCGAGAAAAGCTTGATAAAATGGATGACGGCATTACTCAGGAGGACTTAAATGAAATCACAGGCTTAGCATTGTCCGAAGGTGTAGTAAGTCTGGATGATTTAATCATGCTGGTGAACTTAGAGTCCCTAGATGCCCAACATGTGAATATCAAAGATATCACAGCACTTGGAAGCTTGCCAAATCTCAAGTGGGTTAATCTTAATTATAACCAGATATCAGATATCAGCCCCTTAAAGAATTTAAAGAAACTGGAGTTTTTATATTTAAATAACAACAGTATTGAATCAATAAAATCCCTATCAGGATTAACAACATTACAAAAGTTAGGTCTGAGAAGCAACAAAATTACGTATATCTCAGCCTTAAGTAAACTAACCCGATTAAAGGTTTTGAACTTAGGGGATAACTCAATTACTTACATCAAATCCTTATCTGGATTGAACAACCTTATTGATCTACGGCTGAACAAAAACCTCATTACCAAACTGGATGCTTTGGCTAACCTTACTTCCCTTCAGATATTAGATTTGCGGGATAATAAGATCACGAAGATTGCACCTTTAAAAGGCTTAAAGAAACTGCAGAGACTTGCAGTCAAAGGTAATTCGATTAAAGATTACACCTCAATCACGGATATTAAATATATTAACTTTGAAAAGGATTTAGGTTATAGACGATGGGGACGTATTAATAAATATCATGATTTAGCAATCATAAAAAACAATGTAACATAATATGTCTATCTGCGCATTATTAGCGGTAATTCATTTGCTATCAAGGCTAGGCAGTTATTTAGATTTGATATTAAGTTTGTTATTTGCGCGAATAAAGAAACTATTAATCACAAGTATAGATAACGCATAAATTGAAATCAAATACCAGTGATTATATTATCTTTAATATAATAATTCAATCCATACCAAGGGCATAAAAATAGAATTGTGGATAGTATTGCCCATCCAAAATTAACCCCTATCGCTTTATAAATAATTAATAGTAAGGCATGAATTAATGTGCTACTTTATTTAATATTTAATACTGTCTAACTCAAGTCTAATCGCCAAATAACATTGAAATTTCAACTATTTCTTGTTGTTTAATACAGCTTGTGCTGTGCTCTATAAAAACATATCTATCATTTTAATCTTAAGCAGTGATAAAGCTTGCTCTTTCAAATATAAAGTAAACACTGATTATTGTCTCTCATTTGTGGATGCGCCGCTTGACTAGTTCTTAATTTGAGAAAATGTCGTAACTCTCGTAAGTTCATGGTCATGAGTAATTCTGTTTTTAACGAATTAGGTAATATTGCTCTTGCCTCTTCAAGTTTAACTCCTAATTCAATTAATCTATTGTATTCTTCTTAAGTATATCCGTAATTATGCAGAAATATAGTAAAATTATACAACTCATTTCCGTAATTTGCTACTACATATTACAAAAATCTGGTGAACACATCGAAAGAATCCCCATACTAACCATTTTCAAATAGTTAATATGGGGATTCTTATTATCTCTTATTAATTCACACCATCTGGTGCTAATATCATAATTGATTATTTCTTATTATTCAATACTGCCTGTGCTGCTGCTAATCTTGCGATCGGCACACGGAAAGGTGAACAGGATACATAGTTCAAACCAATCTTATGGCAGAATTCAACGGTTGAAGGATCTCCACCGTGCTCACCACAGATACCAAGCTTGATATTAGGTCTGGTTGCGCGGCCTTTTTCGGAAGCCATCTTAACTAACTGGCCAACACCTTCTACGTCAAGTCTTGCAAATGGATCAGACTCGAAAATCTTGGTCTTGTAGTATGAATCTAAGAACTTACCAGCATCATCACGGGAGAAACCGAAAGTCATCTGTGTTAAGTCGTTAGTACCGAAGGAGAAGAACTCAGCTTCTTCAGCGATCTCATCAGCAAGTAAAGCTGCACGAGGGATTTCGATCATAGTACCAACAGAGTACTCGATATCGGAATTCATTTCCTTCTTAACTGCTTCTGCTGTCTCAACAACAATATCCTTAACAAACTTTAACTCTCTCTTCTCGCCTACTAACGGGATCATGATCTCAGGAACTACCTTGAAGCCTTTTTCTTTTGCAACTTCAATTGCTGCTTCCATAACCGCTCTGGTCTGCATTCTTGCAATTTCAGGATAAGTTACAGCAAGACGACAGCCTCTGTGGCCCATCATAGGGTTGAACTCATGTAAGGAATCACAAACTGCCTGAACTTCCGCTACAGTAAGACCCATATCCTCAGCTAATGCTGCGATATCATCTGCTTCTGTAGGAACAAACTCATGCAACGGAGGATCCAGGAAGCGGATCGTAACCGGTCTGCCTTCCATTACTTCGTAAAGTCCCTTGAAGTCACCCTTCTGGAAAGGAATTAACTCGTTAAGAGCTTCTTCTCTAGCTTCAACTGTTTTGGAAAGAATCATCTTTCTGATCTTATGAATTCTTTCGCCTTCGAAGAACATATGCTCAGTACGGCAAAGGCCGATACCTTCTGCACCGAACTTAATAGCATTAACAGCATCTGCCGGAGTATCTGCATTGGTTCTTACCTTTAATGTTCTGATTTCATCAGCCCATGTCATAATTCTATCAAAGTTACCACTAATAGAAGCCTCTACAGTTGAGATATCTCCAATGTAGATGTTACCTGTGGAACCGTCTAAGGAGATGTAATCTCCTTCTTTCACTGTGTTACCAGCGATTGTGAAAACTCTTGCTTCTTCATCGATAACGATCTCGCCACAACCGGATACACAAGCAGTACCCATACCACGAGCAACTACTGCTGCATGAGATGTCATACCACCACGAACGGTTAAGATACCTTCCGCTGCATGCATACCTTCGATATCTTCAGGTGAGGTCTCAAGACGAACAAGGATAACTCTCTCGCCTTTTTCATGATTATTCTTAGCATCTTCCGCTGTAAAGTAAACTTTACCAGCAGCAGCACCAGGAGATGCAGGAAGTGCATTACCAACAGGTGTAGCAGCCTTAATAGCTTTAGGATCAAAGGTAGGATGTAATAACTGATCTAAGGATTTAGCTTCAATTCTCTTGATTGCTGTTTCCTTAGTGATCTTTCCTTCGTCTACTAAATCGCAAGCGATCTGAAGAGCAGCCGGAGCTGTTCTCTTACCGTTACGTGTCTGTAAGAAGTAAAGCTTTGTATCTTCAATAGTGAATTCCATATCCTGCATATCTGTGTAGTGATTCTCAAGAAGAGTAGCAATTCTCATAAACTCTGCATAAGCTGCAGGCATATCCTGCTCAAGTCTGCTGATCGGCAGAGGAGTTCTGATACCAGCAACAACGTCTTCACCCTGTGCGTTGATCAGGTACTCACCGTAGATCTTAGCTTCGCCTGTGGAAGGATTACGTGTAAATGCTACACCAGTACCTGATGTATCACCCATGTTACCGAATACCATTGCCTGAATATTAACAGCAGTACCCCAATCACCAGGGATATCGTTCATTCTTCTGTAGTAAATAGCACGAGGATTATCCCAAGAACGGAATACTGCAGTGATAGCTTCAATTAACTGAACTGCAGGATCCTGAGGGAAATCAGTGCCTTTTTCTGCTTTATATAATGCCTTGTACTGTGTGATAACTTCTTTTAAATCATCTGCACTAAGCTCGGTGTCATAATGAACACCCTTCTTCTCTTTGATTTCATCTAATACTCTCTCAAACTTTGATTTGCTAACTTCCATAACTACGTCTGAGAACATCTGGATGAATCTTCTATAAGAGTCATATGCGAATCTAGGATTACCAGCCTTCTTAGCGAAACCTTCAACTGCAGCATCTGTTAAACCTAAGTTAAGGATCGTGTCCATCATACCAGGCATGGATGCTCTAGCACCGGAACGTACGGAAACAAGTAACGGATTCTCTGTATCGCCGAACTTCTTACCCTGCTCTTCTTCAAGAATAGCTAAGGATGCAAAAATCTGACCCTTAATCTCGTCTGTGATTTTCCTGCCGCTATTGTAGTAATCTGTACAAGCTTCTGTTGTTACTATAAAACCTTGAGGAATCGGAAGACCTAAGTTAGTCATTTCTGCTAAGTTAGCGCCTTTACCGCCAAGAAGGTTTTTCATATCTGCCTTACCTTCTTTGAACAAATATACCCATTTTGTCATTTTGTAAGTGCCCTCCTAAAAAATTATTAATATTTTACAATTTGCTACATGCCTTATCGCGGTTTAGGATGTCAAAAGTATTCTGCAAGTATTCCTGCAAGACACTTCTGGCATCCTAAACATCAATTGAGTGTTAAAAAGTACTAAGCAAACATAGCGAAAGTATAATCGTTATGTTTGCATAATACTTTTATCACTCAACGGATAAATGCTTATATCAAATTATAACTCATTTTTGGCATTTCTAATCGCCGTACCGATTATATCATAGATAACAGCGATTAGAAAAGAGTTTTTTTCTAAAATTTAAATTTATTCTCAAAATATGTCTTTAAATCTTCTATTTTAATCCTTTCCTGCGCCATGGTATCTCTGTCACGTACGGTTACAGCACCATCGTTCTCAGATTCGAAATCATAGGTGATGCAGAACGGTGTTCCGATCTCATCCTGCCTACGGTACCGTTTACCAATGTTACCTCTCTCATCAAACTCACAGTTGTAGGTCTTACACAAATCCATGTAAATCTTCTCTGCAGGCTCTGACAGCTTCTTGGATAATGGAAGCACACCAATCTTAACAGGCGCTAATGCTGGATGGAAACGAAGTACGGTACGAACATCACCCGCTTCAATCTCTTCTTCGTCATATGCTGCACATAAGAATGCTAATGCTACACGGTCTGCACCTAAAGATGGCTCGATAACATAAGGAATATATCTTTCCTTCTTCTCATCGTCAAAGTAACTCATATCTTCTTTGGATACATTCTGATGTTGTGTTAAGTCATAGTTGGTACGGTCTGCAATACCCCATAACTCACCCCAGCCGAATGGGAACATGAACTCGATATCAGTAGTCGCTTTACTATAGAAGGAAAGTTCAGCAGCGTCATGATCTCTGATTCTCATTTCTTCATCCTTCATTCCTAAAGTCTTTAACCAATCAATACAGAACTGTCTCCAGTAGGTGAACCACTCAAGGTCTGTATCCGGCTCACAGAAGAACTCCAATTCCATCTGCTCGAACTCTCTGGTACGGAAGGTAAAGTTACCCGGTGTAATCTCATTACGGAAGGACTTACCGATCTGTCCGATACCGAAGGGAATCTTTTTACGGGAGGTTCTCTGTACATTCTTAAAGTTTACGAAGATACCCTGAGCCGTCTCAGGTCTTAAATATACTACATTCTTCGCATCCTCAGTTACACCCTGGAAGGTCTTGAACATAAGGTTAAACTGACGGATATCAGTAAAATTATGCTTGCCACAGGTAGGGCAGGCAATGTTATGTTCGTCAATGTATTTCTTCATTTCTTCCTGAGACCATGCATCAACTGCACCTTCAATCTCGATTGCTTTCTCGCGATTGTAATCTTCAATTATTTTATCAGCACGGAAACGCTCATTACATTCCTTACAATCCATCAACGGATCAGAAAAACCTCCCAGATGTCCGGAAGCAACCCATGTCTGAGGATTCATAAGGATAGCACAGTCAACACCTACATTATAAGGATTCTCCTGAATGAATTTTAACCACCAGGCTTTTTTCACATTATTCTTTAACTCCACTCCAAGATTACCGTAATCCCAAGTGTTTGCAAGACCACCATAGATTTCGGAGCCCGGATATACAAAGCCTCTTGCTTTAGCTAGTGCAACGATTTTCTCCATTGTTTTTTCCATACGTTCATCCTCACATATCATTTATTATTTGCCATAGAATCTTCACGGGTTTCAATTATATTACCTAGTTATTTTTCTTAAACATAGTTACAGTATTAATTATTTGAATACAACGACAGTCATACCTTCTTCAGCACCTTGGATCATATTCTCATCTAGAATGGTTGCATTCTCAGAATAATATTTAACATCGCCATCTACGATGATCTTATAGGGCTCATTCAGAACAAGAATTTTGTATTTTGTATTCTGCAGAATCTCATGTGTGCTTGCCAACGAATCATTCTTTGCAGTGATTAAGGTTGTCGGAAGGTCAAGAGCTACATCCCCTAACCCACCGGTAAAGTATGCTGCTGTCACTTCATTAAAGTTCGCATATGGTTCCATACCGGAATAGGTAAGTATCATAATTGCTTTATCTTCCCGTTCTAGGACATCATCTACGGCTATCTTCTTTTCACCGGCTTTTTCGTTATATAAATCTATTTCCTGAGCAATGAATTCATTTAATTCTTTCAGATTATAGTAATCTTTATCAAAGTCCTCAATTGTAGCTACCTGTAATACACCGTTTGATTTTGCTAGAAATGTATCAGTCGTTATCTCTTCTGATGTTATTGTCAAATCTTCTTTTGTACAACCGGCTATTAAAAACATCACCAACAGCATAGTCGTGCAAAGAACCAGTTTTTTCATAAAAACCCTCCATTCAGACGCTTGAAAGCTCCCCAATCCATAAACAGAATATCAAAATCTAATCATATTAGAATCATGTGCATGTAGTTTGGCAAACCTTATGAATCACTTGTTATATTTCCCAAGCGATGTAAAATTTGCTTTTCGTATTGGGTTCATATCATTTTAACCTTAAACCCTAAGAATTTCAACCATAATTTATATTTTTATAAAGTCTTTAACATTTCCAAGGACTTAAATTCACGGTCAATATAACGGTCTAGGTATCGTTTGACACAGCGCTGCAATTCCCTTAGCACATCCTCGGTCACCTTAAAGGTATAGAGCTTCTCAATCTCTTTTGATATTATGTACTGCATCGTATATAGGGTCGATGTATTGATGTTAATCGCATTTTTATCATACCCTCTACAGGAGTCACATAATATACCACCGCATTCCGCACTGAAATAATATCTTCCGGTTAACTGCTGTTCTTCCATGGAAACCTGACCAGGAGAATTCTTCTGACATTTCACGCAGCCGAACACCTGCGGTGTCTCGCCGTTCAAAGCCATGATTTTCAGTTCAAAAACCGCTCGGATCAGTTGAGGATCAATCGTCTTCTTTGCCAGCACACGGAGGGACTGGTAAAGCAGCTTAAGAATATCTTTCTCATCATTATTCTCTTTCGTCAGGTAATCTACAAATTCACTAAAATAAAATCCATAACAGAGGCCCTCGAAATCATCTCTGAGCTCTCCAAAATAATTCGTTATCTCCGCAGCTACTATATTATAAGAAGATCTACCTCCGAATAAGGTAAATTCTCCAAACGCAAAGGGTTGGCTGCATGCCAATAAGGCGCTGTTTGGTTTCCTAGCGCCTTTGGCAAATGCTGTTACTTTTCCACTTTCCTTCGTTAATATGACCAAACGTTTGTCATAATCACCCACCGGCATGGCTGACAGTACCATTCCCGTCACGGTATTCGATACCGACAATAACTCCACCCTCTTTATCTCTATCTAATTCCTGCATGAATTCCTCCATGCTTTCTTCCTTCGTACATGCGATGTAATGTAAGTAATCATCAATCTTACCTGTTCCCGCGAACTTTTTCCAATAGTCATTATTCTTCATAAATGAGCCCCCTAAGATATGATCTTATGTTTCATATTACAGATAAACAGATGCTTTGATTCGCGAACTTGTAAGTATCACTTACTTGATAAAGTAGTACTTCAATAAGTAAAATGTTCTTCATAAGCAAGCTTATGTAGAACACTTCCTTACATTCACTAATCTGCTTCTCTTACATATATTAGGTTTCCCATTTCATAATACATTAAACTAGCCAAAATATCCCAAGCCCGAATCAAAATTACTCCTTGACAGACCAAAAAAACGTCACAAAACCGCAAAAATGAATCTTTGTTCCTATCTTTTATCTTATCGTCCCGGACCAGCGACTCTAAAATAGGTATTGAATTTATGATACAATTATCTCTGGTTTAGATGCCATAAGCACAATAACATTTGCTAGGAGCAGGGTTTTGATAACTTCAGCTGGCGCAGACCGGGCCTAAACAGTATCTTTCTTATTTAAACTCTGAGCATAATACATGATATATTAATGATTCTATGATACATAGCTCAGAGTTTAAGAAAGATATTGCTTATGTTAAAGGCAAGCCAGATGAAGCTATCTAAAGCCTGTTCCGTTCAATACCTATATCCTTATGGCATCTAAACCAGTACAAAACTCTTACTCATCTCTTCCATACCCATAGTTCTTCATGAGGAAGTCGCTGTCACGCCAATCTTTTTTGACTTTAACCCAAAGTTGAAGGTTTACCCTGCAGTCCAGAAGGTTTTCAATTTCCCTTCTAGCCTGTGTACCAATCTGTTTTAGCATACTTCCACTTTTTCCGATGATCATTCCTTTGTGTGAATCACGTTCGCACACGATGGTAGCATCGATATCCATCATTGGAGCATTTCCTTGGGTCTGCGGACGTTCCTTCATACGATCGATACTAACCGCAATTCCATGTGGTATCTCCTCATCCAGAAGGCGGAGTGCCTTCTCGCGAACCAACTCGGCTACAATCTGACGTTCAGGCTGATCCGTTATCGTGTCTTCATCATAATACTGAGGTCCTTCCGGCATGTACTTAAAGATTTCATCCAGTAATACCTTTGTATTCTCACCCTTCAGTGCGGATACCGGGATTATTTCAGCAAAATTGCAGATATCCTTATATGCTGCGATAAATCTCAGAATTTCTTCTTTCTTTACCGTATCAATTTTATTAATTACCAATATCACCGGTGTCTTCACCTTACGCAGTTGTTCCGCTATATGCTGCTCTCCTGCTCCGATAAAAGTTGAAGGCTCTACCAGCCACGCGACGATATCCACTTCACTCATAGTACGTTCTGCTACATTGACCATATATTCACCAAGCTTATTCTTAGCTTTATGAATTCCAGGAGTATCGAGGAAAATGATCTGGCCTCGCTCATCTGTATAAACGGTCTGTATCCTATTACGAGTTGTCTGAGGTTTATCCGAGGTGATTGCAATCTTCTGCCCAATCAACTGGTTCATCAAAGTGGATTTTCCCACATTCGGTCTTCCGATCAGGGTAACAAACCCTGACTTAAACTTCGTATCCTTCATTCTCTACCTATACCTTTCGAAATTCTCTCAAAATAGATAATTGCAAAACTAAAAAAACTTTGGCTATTTTATATGTGATTGATACAGTCCCTGAGCGAAATTAGCGCGGAATCAGCATGGAGCGAAGGGACTTGTATCAATTGCATATAAAATCAGTTAACGTACAATAATTCGCAATCATCTATCAATCTCTATTTTCATTGGTTGGATTTCATCAAACTCTTTACTTCCTTGAACATCTCTTTGTTCTCATTAATCTTCGCTTCATTGCCGATGACACAGAGATAACCCGCATCAATAACCGCTTTCACTGCCTTATGCAGTGCTCTGATGTCCTCAATAGATGCATTCAATACCTGATCTCGTTCCTTCTGAAGATCTTCTTCCGTAATTCCGGAAAGATACATACTAAGAGAACGTTTACCCTTATTCTGAGGGGTCAACGGGGTATCGAGGGTACTGAAGGTACCGATGATATATTTCGTAATATCTCTCTCATCTGCAGTAAAGCCGGCAATGTATTCCACGACTTTTTCGTAGATATTATTGGTCTCTCTAAGATTCGGATCACGGTAGGAGGTAAAGTACGCATCTCCGTCCACACCTGAAAAACCGCACATACAGCCATATGCACCACCCTTGACTCTAACATTGACCCATAGATAGTCATAGCTAAGGATTGTCTTTAATATCTTCATTGCTCCATTATATTCATACCCGGCTTTCATGAAGTTTCCTACCCTAGCAACATACTGCACCTGCATCGCAGTTTTAAAACCTTCATTGAGGCATTGTGGCTGAAGGGCTGAGGTATCATATGCTTCAAAAAGCTTATTGTCCGCCTTCACAGGTAAACCATCCGCGAAAGCCCCTAGTTTCTCTTCAAAACGTTTGAAGCCTTCCTCATCAGCTGTGATACTTACTAAGAGATTCTCCTTTGTAAAAATCATCAGCATTAGTTCTCGCATTTTAGCGATTACAGACTCTGCTTTTGCTGTAAAGTTATCCGATAGATCTTCGACGAATTTATATAATGCAATACCGGTTGTAATCTCTTTGAATAAACCATGCGCGGAGTAATAAGACATCGCACGGTCAACCGCAACAGAGTGTCCGGAGGAGTTAAAATTCATCTGCAGTTTTGATTTCATCTCATCGATGATTTCCTTCAACCGCTTAGTATCCTCAAGTTTTGTTCGGTACAATATTTCCTCAATCAGACGAAAGGATTCAGAAAGCTTATCATAAAGTACCTTCGTCCCGAATTCAAATACCGGGTAATAATTCTCGGATGATCCCTTCACAGAGAAGCTTCTTACGTTGGTAGAAATACCACCGGTATGAATGTTAATCTCGTTGGATAGGTCTAGATAAGTGTAATTGTGAGTATTAACATAGCCGAGGACAAAGGATAACAGGGATGCATAAGGCAATAGTTCCTTCGGAACCTTCTTCACATTGAACAGTAGTCGGATATAGGCAATTTTGTTGGTATACACATTGTGATGAAGTACTTTTACATTGTCGATGATACGCTCATCATTATATAACGGTTCTACTTTTTTGCCAATATCTTCTCTTGTCAGTAATGGAATTTTCTCAAGTTCCTCCTTCGTAGAAGGTGTCTCCTGGAATATCCTCAAATCCTCTGTTTCCTTAATTATCTTCTGGATTTGATCGCTAGACAAGGAAGCCTTATAATCAGCTAATTTCTTCTTTAGGTCCTGCTCCTTCTCGTTATTCAGACCGCTCTTCGGTTTCAATATAACGGTTGAAGCATGTTTATTGTCAAGTAAATATTCTTTTATAACCTTCTCGTAATAGCCGGTTCCTATCTTATCCTTTAAAAACTCATAACCGATGGAATCCTTCAAATGCATAAAAGGTTTCTTATCTTCATGGAGCCAACTGCTCATAGCACGCAAACCATAGAGAAGCCCTTTTGGAAATTGTCCGAAATCAGCTTCCCGGTATTTGAATTCGAAGTAATTGATTGCTGCCCGCAGGGATTTTTCTTCAACACCTTTACTAATCAGGTCGTTTAATACACCTTTTACGATTGCAATCATCTGCTCCTTCTTCTCTTCTTCGGAGTTTTTGGCAATGATCATAAAAGTAGGCTGGAGCAGTTCATCTTCATAACCTCCGAGGATATCCCTGCCTATTCCTGCATCAAGTAATGCCTGTTTAATCGGAGCACCCGGTGCTTGAAGAAGAACATAATCAAGTACCTGAAAGGTCAGTGTGAGTTCTTTATCCAGTGAATTGCCTACGACTGTATTTAAACTAAGATAAGTATTGTCTGACGCATCCTCTTCCTCACTCAGTGAATAGAATGCCTTTACCTCTCTCATAGCATCAAAGCCCTTCTGCATCTTTACTTCCGAAGGAACCTGAAGATGATCATATTGATTCAGGTACTCCTTATCCAGCCACTCCAACCGTTCCGTAAAATCCATGTCCCCATACAGATAGATATAGCTGTTGGAGGGATGGTAATAGGTCTTATGGAAATGAATAAACTCTTCATAAGACAGTTCGGGAATGAACATAGGATCACCGCCGGATTCAACACCGTAGGTTGTTTCAGGAAACAGGGAATTCTGTACTAAACGGAACATCTGGGACTCCGGTGAGGAGAAAGCTCCCTTCATCTCATTATACACAACACCATTATAAGTTAGCTCCGCATCATCCTTCTCCAGTTCATAATGCCAACCTTCCTGCATAAAAATCTCTTTTTTCTGGTAAATGTTAGGGAATAATACCGCATCCATATACACATGCATCAGATTAATAAAATCCTGGTCGTTAACACTAGCCACCGGATATAGGGTTTTATCCGGATAGGTCATAGCATTTAAAAAGGTATTCAAAGAACCCTTTGCCAATTCTACGAAAGGATCTTTTGCAGGGAAATTCTTTGATCCGCACAAAACGGAATGTTCAATAATATGGGCTACACCCGTACTGTTCACCGGGGGTGTCCGAAAACCGATAGAGAACACTTTGTTGTTATCGTCATTTGTTATCAATGCAACTCTTGCACCGGTCTTCTTATGCACAAGTAATTTTCCTATTCCATTCAAATCTTCTAGTTTTTCCTCAAACAGAAATTCATATGAGGAAGGGATTTCACATTTCATGTAGTTGACCTCCATCCATTTCATATCATAAACAAAAAGCAGTCGACATAATCTACTTTTGCAATGTTACTGTGTACGTTTATAACAGCTTCAGTAAATTAGAACAAATTCCATAATCTCATTTATTTAACTCGCTAATATTCGAGTTTCCGTGTTTAAACTAACAAAAATTTCTTTCGTAATAAGTATGGTAATATATCCTATGTGCTTATTCATAATAACATAAATTAATTAACTTGTCATTTCCTACCTTGCGAATATTTTCCATGGTAAAATATTCACGATATACGAAAAAATACACAATAATATTACAAAAAATAACAAAACGTGTTTGACATTTTATATCAAATATGTTAAATTTATACTAACATTACTAATAGTGGTAATGCAATTTTAATTATGCTTTAGGAGGATTTTATGAAAACGGGAACAGTTAAGTGGTTTAACGCAAAAAAAGGTTTTGGATTTATTTCTGATGAAGAGGGTAACGATGTATTCGTACATTTCTCTGCACTTCAAATGGATGGTTTTAAAGTTCTTGAAGAAGGCGAGAAGGTTCAGTTTGAAGTTGTTAAGGGCGACAAAGGTCCTCAGGCTGCAAACGTAAATAGGTTATAATCTAAAAGCTTAATGTAATTTTTATATATATGAACTTAGACATATTATAAAGTTATGTAGGGATGGGGTTGTAACACATACAAAACAGGGATGAGAATATATTTCTCATCCCTGTTTTGTTTCTATAGGATAAATCTATCAACTGCATTACCTAATGACATTGCATTTTCACCAAGTTCCTTCGATAATTCATATAAGGCTTTTATAGCTTCCATCTGGTTTAATGTCATCTCACTTACAGATGACGATGATGCTGCTGTTTGTTGTGATACCGCGGAAATGTTTTCGATTGCCGCTAAAGTGCCATATCTTGAAGTTTCAATATCATGAATGCTGTTTAGAATCATTTCTACATTGTCGATTAATTTTTCAACATGCTGATTAATACTATCGAAGGATCCCTCCGAATTACTTACTGCTTCTTCCTGCTCTTTTACTATACCATCAGCTTCTTTTGCAATACATACAGCTTCTTTCGTCTGCACCTGAATGTCCTTTATTAATCCTCCAATTTCATGAGCAGAATGCGCCGACTGATCGGCAAGCTTCCTGATTTCTTCAGCTACAACTGCAAATCCTCTTCCTGCTTCACCAGCACGTGCTGCTTCAATAGAGGCATTTAAAGACAATAGGTTAGTTTCATGTGCAATGCTATTGATTGTTCCTACGATATGATTGATTTTTGAAGATTTAGTTTCTAAAACCTCAATGTTTTTTATTATACGTTCGGTGATCATTGCTGTCGACCTAGCTTTTAAATCCAGAACCTGCATGGAACCAATTCCCTTGGAGATACTTTGCTTCGTAATATCAGTTATCTCCTTAATCTCATTTGTTTTACCACTCATCAATTCTATCTTTTGAGACAAACTATCCATTTGAATCAGGCAACTTTGCGAATCCTCAGCTTGCTGTGTAACCCCTTGTTCAATTTCTTTAATAGCATCTGTAATTCCTTTATTAGAAGAAGCACATATCTCTGAAGCTTCCCGAACCTGTATGGACGAGGCTGTAACTGAAGTGTTCTCGTTGATTATCTTCCGTATTAATCCCCTCATATTATCTATGGTGTTATTGATACCATAAGCCAGTTCGGAAAATTCATCTGTTCTCTTAACATTAAGCTGTACGGTAAGGTTCCCCTTCGATACCTCTTTCAGTTCAACAATAATATGATGAATAACCCTCTGGATTCCGGTTGCTATAAATCCACCAACTATAATAGCTATCACACAAGCCATTAAAACAAGAAATCTTGTTAGCTGTTTGATACTACTTACCTGATGAATCATTGTTTCTTCCGGTATCAACGCACATAGCATTACACCGGTACCTTCGATTTTTGAATATAAATAACAGTAATTCTTTCCAAGCAGATTAATATTCTCACTTCCACTCATATTATCGGATTCAAAGGCTTTCTGGTAAAAATCTTCTCCATAGAAATGTAGTGTATTGGAATCTTCCCCTTTTTTATCCAGCTCACTGCCACCAGCACTCACCCAACTAACAACGCTCCCTTCCCCGAAATCTAATCTATCTATGATATCCTGAATTTTTGAGGTTTTAATATCAAGTAATACAACAGCATCCCCATCCACAAAGTTTTGAACATAGCGGATTATGTATTCTTCAGAATCAACACCAAGCTTCCCATCGAGCACTGCGTCCTTCCCGATCCAATATGCTGTATCCGTGTCATCCTTTCCCTTTTTCACTGTTTCAGATTCTATAAAATCCTGATATATTCCTTTTTCCGCCTTATTCGATGTCGATATTACATTGTCAATATGATCAGATAAATAATGTATATTTACGAGGAATTCATCCCACATAATTTTTGTTTTAATCTTTTCTTTGATCTCTTTCCCTTTCATACTGAACTCTAAAGGTTTATCATCATATTGCCCATAAAAATATTCCTGACTACTTCCGTCTAAGATATATTGTGAAGCTGTTGCTTCTACTGACTTTAACCCAAAGCTGATAAACTCACCCGTCATGTTAATCGCTTGTAAACTTGAATCTTTGTAATTATTGACGATTGCGTTGGAGGCTCTGTTATAAGAAGCAACTCCAACAATAACAACAAAACAAACCGGTATAATAAAGGATACGATTAATTTAAGACCGATACTCTTATACCATTTGCCAGACTTCAGATTGGTATGTTTGAATTGGTAAAATAATTGTCTCAAATTACCCAAAAACTTTTTAAAGTATTTGTTAGTAAAATGTTTTATCTCCATTTTTTAAACCTCCGCATTTGTAACAAATATAGTTTTGCTAGTAAAACATCTCCCCATATCATGTTACCATTATTTATTAACAGTGTCTACATTTGGATAAAGTAAAATACACTTTACTTACTTTACTAATATTTTAGTATATTTTACTAAATGTTTTACTAAAACTGCACAAAAAACGTCTGTGTTTACTGGAGGAAACAGCAAAACCCGCAATTATCTGTCTGCGAGAAGCAAACCTACAATTGCGGGTCATTATTTTTCTAACTAAAGTTTTAGTGTTTAAAATGTCTCATACCTGTAAAAACCATGGCCATGCCATATTCGTTACACTTCTTGATGGAATCTTCATCTCTGCCGGCTCCACCCGGTTGTATGATTGCTGTGATACCGGCCTGATGTGCTGCTTCGACGCAGTCATCAAAGGGGAAGAAAGCATCGGAGGCAAGGACTGCACCCTTCGTGATGTCTTCACTGATTAATTCCTTTGCATGCTCCATGGACTGCTTCGTAGCCCAGATACGGTTTACCTGTCCGGGCCCGATACCGATGGACTGTTTATCCTTTGCAAGAGCAATACCATTGGATTTCACGAACTTAACCACACGCCAAGCAAATAGCAGGTCTTCCATTTCCTTTGCAGAGGGAACACGGTCAGTAACAATCTTCAGTTCTTCCTCAACCAATAATTTGCTGTCTATCGTCTGAACGATTAAACCACCGTTCACTTTCTTTAGATCATATGCCGTTTCATCCTGGGGAACCTCTATATCTTTTAATTCTAGTACTCTGATATTCTTCTTAAGGGTAAGCACCTCGAGTGCTGCCTTCTCATATGCAGGAGCAACTACTACCTCCAGGAAGATGTTCTTCATCTCTTCTGCTACTGCCAGAGTAACCTCGCGGTTTAATACAACAATACCACCGAAGATGGAAGTCTTGTCTGCCTCAAAGGCCTTCCTCCATGCATCATTAATGTTATCTCCACTACCTACACCACAGGGATTGCCATGTTTGCAGGCAACAACCGTAGGCTCAGTGAATTCCTTCAGGAGCTCTAACGCACCATTGGTATCATTGATATTATTAAAGGATAACTCCTTGCCGTTCAGTTGCACCGCATCGGTGATAGAGCCCGTCTTCTTACCGATTTCACGGTAAAATGCAGCTGATTGGTGAGGATTCTCACCATATCTCATATCCTGGACTTTCTCAAAGGTCATGGTCAGAGTCTCGGGGAATTCCCTGTCATTTCTCTGTTTCTTCAGATAATCTGCTATCATAGTATCGTAGGAAGAAGTATGCATAAAAACTTTCTGCATCAGATAGAACTTGGTATCTAGGGACACGGATCCTTTCTCTTTCAGCTCAGTTAACACCTTCTCATAATCTCTCGGGTCAACTACCACAGCAACATCCTGATAATTCTTAGCAGCGGAACGAAGCATGGTTGGGCCACCGATATCGATATTCTCAACAGCTTCATACCTCTGTACATTATCCTTCAGTATTGTTGCCTTAAAGGGATACAGGTTTACGATAACCAGATCAATCGTTTCTATATTTAAGTCAGCAAGTTGTTTCATATGGGCGGGATTGCTTCTCATAGCGAGTAAGCCTGCATGTACTGCCGGATGAAGTGTTTTCACTCGTCCATCCAAGCACTCCGGGAATCCGGTCAGCTCCGAAATCTCAATCGCCGGAACTCCTGCTTCCTTAAGTTTCCCATAAGTACCTCCCGTGGAAATAATCTCAGTACCCAAAGCTACCAGTTCCTTAGCAAGCTCTACTATTCCTGTTTTGTCCGAAACGCTGATTAATGCTCTCATGCCCAATCTCCTTTTCTTCCTTTTAATATCAAATTATATACTTCTTCTAATATAAGAAATATTACAACAACGGTTTTGTTATTTCAATTCATAAATACTTATGTATCTTATTGATATTTCTAATATATCCGGTATAAAATCTAAATCATATAGATATTGCATTCATAAGCAAATTATACTATAATGCGTTTGGAACTTGAATCGCAAAAGATGGGAAAGGAATAAAATAATATGAAACGTTTTAAACCTACTGATATATTGATCGGAATTATCTTCACACTGCTGTTCATCTCACTTGCAGTTGTATATACAATAAACTTCAGATCACTTTACTATATGGACATCGATAGGTTGGGAATTGAAGCCATATCCGGTATGGAACGGGCAGACATCCTCACTAATTACAATGCTTTGATCGATTATTGTTCACCCTTCTTTACAGGCGATCTTCAATTTCCTACCTTAGAAGCATCGGAAAGCGGTATACAGCATTTTGTTGAGGTAAAGAATATCTTTGTAAGCTTTTATTATATCGGTATCGCAGCTCTGGTCATCGGTGTTACAATTATAATACACAAAACAAAGATCCGGGAGTACAGTTATCTTCTGGTTTCCGCCATTACAGCCATTGTTCTACCTTTGTTAGTTGGTTTATACATGGCCGTGGACTTTGACAGGGCCTTCCATGTATTTCATAAAATATTTTTTAAAAATGATTATTGGATCTTTGATCCCACAACCGATCCGGTTATTCTTATCTTACCGGAGGAGTTTTTCATGCACAGTGCTATCTTAATCATAGCTATTGTACTTCTGTGTTGCACCGCATTTATCGGTGTTTACTTTTGGAACAAAGGTCACTCCAGTATTAAATACCGTAGAAATAAGGGATTGAAACTGTAACCAACTATTTATATTCGATTCTAAAGGAGAGAAACATGAGAAAAACGAAAATTATTTGTACCCTTGGACCTTCCACTGATGTTGATAATGTATTAAAAGAATTAATTCTTTCAGGAATGGATGTTGCCCGTTTTAACTTCTCACATGCAGATCATACAGAGCATCTGGGACGTTTGAAGAAAATAGAACAGCTAAGAGAGGAACTTGGAATTCCTGTTGCTACACTACTTGATACCAAGGGTCCTGAAATTCGCATCTGCACCTTTAAGGATAACAAAAAGGTCCAGCTAAAGGAAGGTCAGACTTTTACTCTGACAACCAGAGCTATCGAAGGAGATGAGAAACAGGTATCTATCTCCTATCCAAATCTGATCTATGATATTGAACTCGGTACCACCGTATTGATTGATGATGGACTAATTGAAATGGAAGTTACTGATATCAATGATACCGATATCATTTGCACTGTAAAGAATAGCGGAGTTATCTCAAACAAAAAGGGTGTGAATGTTCCGGGCGTTCACCTCTCCATGCCCTTCATTAGTGATAAAGACCGCGAGGATATCCTGTTTGGAATCCAGAATAAATATGATTTTATCGCAGCTTCCTTCGTTCGTACCGCAGAAGATGTGAAGGAAATCCGTAAAATGCTGAATAAGCACAATTCTCAGACCAAAATTATTGCTAAGATTGAAAATATCCATGGTGTTGAGCACATCGATGAGATTATAGAAGCAGCAGACGGCATCATGATTGCACGTGGTGATATGGGTGTTGAAATTCCTTACGAGGAAGTACCCGTACTTCAGAAAATGATCATTAAGAAAGTATATAACAGTGCAAAGCAGGTTATCACTGCAACGCAGATGCTGGATTCTATGATGAAGAATCCCAGACCGACCAGAGCTGAGACCACTGACGTGGCAAATGCAATCTATGATGGAACCAGCGCTATCATGTTATCCGGAGAAACTGCTGCGGGAGCATATCCCGTTGAAGCTTTAAAGACAATGGTTAAGATCGCAATGCGCGCTGAAGCCGATATTGATTATAAGAAACGTTTCCGCATCAACGATGCATGTCAAGCCCCTGATATAACAGATGCCATTTCCCGTGCAACAGTAACCACCGCACATGACCTAAATGCTAAGATGATAATTACGGTAACCACCTCCGGCAAAACTGCAAGAATGATTTCCCGCTACCGTCCCGAATGTCAGATCATGGGATGTACCACGGACCCTGTTGTATGCAGACAGTTGAATATGGCTTGGGGCGTTACTCCTCTCCTCGTTGCTATGGAGCATGATACCTTTGAATTGTTTGATCATGTGATCCAGTCTGTAGAAGATGCAGGGTATCTTGAAGACGGTGAACTGGCTATCCTGACTGCAGGTGTTCCGCTCGGTACTACAGGTACAACCAATATCATTAAGGTACAGATTGCAGGTAGTAAGTATTAATTTACAAGTATCCTATCCTATGTTAAGATACAATTAATGTTAGCCAGAATGATTAATCCGATGAAGTTAATATTATTTTTTCTATCTTTCGTTTCGAAGTCTATGTAACCAAAAGATGCACTCGAGTTTCTGCAATTAATAAAGCTATAAGAAGCCGGATTATGCTTCTTTGATCTGACAAGCATACTATTAATTAGAAAGGAACAACATATGAAAAAACAGGATTATTTAAAATGGGATGAATATTTTATGGGGATTGCCCTACTATCAACAGAACGCAGTAAGGATCCTAGCACCAGCGTTGGTGCCTGTATCGTCAGTGATGACAACAAGATTCTCTCCGTGGGCTACAACGGAATGCCGATTGGTTGCTCCGATGACGAATTCCCTTGGGAGCGTGAGGGCGGAAACCTGGATACTAAGTACTTTTATGTATGCCATGCTGAATTCAATGCAATTCTGAATTATACAGGAACCCACATGAAAGGCGCAAAGGTATACACCACCTTATTCCCCTGCAACGAATGTACGAAAGCCATCATCCAGAAACGAATTGGCGAAATCATCTACATGAGTGATAAGTATGCTGCTACAGATTCTGTCATTGCTGCAAAGCGTATGTTGGAGGCTGCCGGTGTAAAATTCAGACAGTATGTACCGATTGGTAAAGACATCAAAATTTCTTTATAAAAATTATTATTAATGACATAGTATGGCTGCCTCACGTGGTATTCTTTTATAGAACCGCGTAAGGCAGCCTTTTTTCTTAGTCATTGCCAGAAGCTTCTAACCCTGCTAACACATCCCTTTTATAAATAGAAAGGAATCTGATATACTAAGCTTCATCATAATTAATAATCAGATCTATATTTAATCCGCTACTATAGACCATTCTTTATCCGGAATATAGTCCAAAGCAATATTTTTAAGTAATACTACATATCCATCCTACTATCTTGAGGTGACTTACATGATATTCAATTATTCCTTTGCTTACAAACATTCTCCTTTTGCTTCCGGTATTCATCCGGTATCGGTAATTGTAAATTTTGCCGTAGATGGGCGATTTAAGCCGGTCTACTTTAAGTACTTCGATGAAGAAAACGGTTATATGACTTTTAAAATCGATGCCGTCCATTATACTAGGGATAAACATGACAGTATTCTCTTCTGTTGTTTTATAACGCATGACAGCAGGAAGCAGGAAGTAAACCTAGTCTATAAATTTAATGAATGCACCTGGACGCTGGGAGATTGTTAAGACCGGATCATATTCGCAGCTGCACTTGCTAAAAATCAGTTGTTTAATGTCACAAAATTAGTTTATAATATAGTTAGTAGCTATAGATAGTAGCTATAATAAGTAGCTATAATAAGTAGCCATATTAGTAGTTATAAGAAGAAATCTTCATGGAAAGAAGGGGAAGGTTATGATACCAGAAAGACATTCTAAAAAATGGTTTATCCTATTTATCGTCTATACAAGCCTTGTTTTAGTCGTATTCCTATTTTCCAAAATACTTCTGGGAGGTGACGCCCTACGCCGCGGAATTCAGGGAATACTGTTACTCTCTATAGGTTCTTCCTTATTGCCATGCATCGGTGGTTATCTGGGAAAACGTATCTTTTTTATTGTATATACCTTCTCCGTAATTGTTGGAATGATCTACGCCCTTTATACAATTATTGCTGATACTTCACCCGGTTGGGGCGATCTGACAAGCATCATAGGGTATTTATTTATCATTGGCATTGGTTTCATCGTTGCTGCAAACGCAGAGCTTGCTAATTACTTTATTCAAAAGCGACGTAAAAATAAGCTGACACTATAGATGATCTTCCTGTATGATCAATCCTATGGCGCAGCTTATTGATACGTGTTTTAAAAATCCTGCTTCTCTAATCTGTCTTACGTTCTTCCGAGCTTTTTACTAATTCCTGCTCTACTGCTTCGACTTCATCCGTTACATCGGATTGAAAGACTTCCCAGGCATCCTCATGCTCTACATAGTAGAGTGGGCATAATTTCTCCGTTACATCGTAATGTCTAATGACATCCTCTTCCTTTAATTCAAATTCAATACATAAGGCAGCCGTTAGAGCGACTAGAGAAGCATAGGTTTCTTCATTGAATTCTCCGGTCTCATTCGGGTGGCAGCATTCTATTGATATCGTATCATCATTACGGTCATTGGATGCATATGCTACTTCTGTTAGAGGTATGCACTGAATAACTTCTCCCTCCAGACCTATGATATAGTGACTACTTGCTCGTGTTGTTTTCTTCGTTGCTAATCCTTGAAAATAACTTCGGTTATTCTCTGCCGAGGTCCCTGGATTAGCTGTATAATGAACAACTACACCCTTAACCTTCTTAAGAAGGGTCTTAGGTCTTGAATATGGATTCGGTGAAAGATAATCCACCAGTATTTCTTCCCCACTCGTAAGAGCCAGTGTTAACGTCTCCTTACCTGAAATATCTGTTGAATTACGGTTGATTGCTTTTTCTATAAAAAACACGAAAAGTATAAGCATTGTTAGTACCAATGCCCCTGTTGTAAGTATTGTAATTCTTCTTTTCAAGCACTTTCTTCGAAGCCACTCTTCTTTTGTTAATATTCTAGCCATACTCCCTCGCACATCATTTTACTATAATCTATATCTTTCCGTTATCCTATTCCAACACAAGTAGTTTCCTCCCCGAGACCCTTTGCATTGCTTTCTCAATCTCTTTCAGCAAGAATCTCTTCTCACTCTCAGGAACCCACTCAGTAAGTCGCGCCGCCAGGATTGGAAGTCTCCATTCCATAATCTCTTCTTTCGACATACCCGATATTCTCTGATAATGTTTCAGATAAGTATTCGCCATCCGATTGCGTACCAGTTGAATCATCATTTTAACCATTCCAGGTATATTCTCCGGAATTGCAGCATCTTTTAATAAGAGAAGGGTTCTTGCAACATCAGCTGCTGGGCATCCGGTAGTTGCCGTCATCCAATCTAGAATAATTGCCCTCTCTGACTCTATAATGATATTACCCGGATGAAAATCACCATGACACAAGGAAGCCTCCTCCGGCAATTGTTCCAATATGTCAAGAACCAAAATACGCTGTGACTCTGACAAAAGCTCCGTATGTCTAATATTCCATTCTAAGGCTTCCTTATACTTTGGAAGCTCCTGAACTCTACATTGATGCATCTTAGCATGTAATTCTGCCATCTGTTTTGCATAATCCTTCATGGAAAATGGATGTTTTGAAATCCGATCCAACAAGGAGTTACCCATTACTTTCTCGTATATTATGCCCTTCCTACCCTCAAATTCGATCATCTGACCAACCTTTGGCACCGGCAGTCCAAGTTTCTCAACCTCTTTACTGACATTGTATTCCCGTTCTACCCCTTCCCAGGGAAACTTCTGACGGAATAATTTGATTACTTCCTTCTCTCCCCAGAGGTACACTTCTGCTGTATTTCCCTGTCCTATCATAGATCCAATCATAGATACGCCTCCAATTGGAAAATATATGTTCATTTCATTGTATTTGTTCATACAGATCATGTCAAACATATAATCCTTAAGTATTTCTTAAGATAATAACGAGAGAGCTACATCAAAATCTTCAATGTTTAATAAAACAAGCGAATATTTGCCAAAACTCATTAGTTACAAGTATTCACCTAATCATTATAAAATGCCCCTTTGCAACATGCTTAATATAATTGTAAGCGTGCTGCCAAGGAGCATCCTATGCTAGAAAACCATTTCTTCGATAAATCTTCATTCATTTCTTTATGGATTTATTCTTTTTATAGATTTATTATTCTGTAATAGATTTATTCTGTAATAGATTTATTCTTTTATGGATTTATTCTTCCACGCTGTAGTTTGGAGCCTCTTTGGTAATATGAATATCATGAGGATGGCTTTCCTTCAGGGAAGCTGCAGAGATCTTCATGAATCTGCCATTATCCTGTAAGCTCCTGATATCCTTCGCTCCACAATAGCCCATACCTGATCTTAAACCACCGATCAATTGGAATACGGTATCTTCTACGGTACCCTTGTAAGCGACACGGCCTTCCACGCCTTCCGGTACCAATTTCTTGGCATCGGATTGGAAATAACGATCCTTGCTACCCTGCTCCATGGCTGAGATGGAACCCATTCCACGGTATACCTTATATTTTCTACCCTGGAAGAGTTCGAAGGTTCCCGGACTCTCATCACAACCTGCGAAGATACTACCCATCATACATACGTTAGCACCTGCAGCTAGTGCTTTGGTAATGTCTCCGGAATACTTGATACCACCGTCACCGATGATCGGAATATCATATTTCTTTGCTATTTCATATGTGTTCATGATGGCACTGATTTGAGGAACACCGATTCCCGCAACTACACGAGTCGTACAGATGGATCCAGGTCCGATACCAACCTTAACTGCATTAACTCCTGCCTTGATCAGATCAAGAGCTGCTTCACCGGTAGCTACATTACCTGCGATAATCTGTACCTCCGGATATATGTCACGAACCATTTTTACAGTTTTTAAAACATTTGCAGAATGTCCATGGGCGGTATCAACGACAATTGCATCTACCTTCGCTTTAACCAGGGCATCCACACGTTCTATGATATTATTGGTAATTCCTACTGCAGCCCCACATAAGAGACGACCCTGTGCATCTTTTGCAGATAACGGATATTTAATCTGCTTTTCAATATCTTTGATAGTAATAAGACCTTTCAGGTTCCCTTCGTCATCCACCAACGGAAGCTTTTCTTTTCTGGCTGATGCTAATATCTTCTTAGCCTCCTCCAAAGTAATGCCTTCCTTCGCTGTTATTAAGCCTTCTGAAGTCATAGATTCCTTGATTTTCTTAGAAAAATCAGTTTCGAATTTCAAGTCACGGTTTGTAATAATACCAACTAGCTTTTTACCATTTATAACAATCGGCACACCCGATATTCTATATTTAGCCATAAGTTCATTGGCATCATGCAACGTATGTTCCGGAGACAGATAAAATGGATCTGTGATGACACCATTCTCTGAACGTTTTACTTTGTCAACCTCTTCCGCTTGATTCTCTATTGACATGTTTTTATGAATAACACCGATACCTCCCTGTCGTGCCATAGCAATAGCCATCCGGTTCTCAGTTACAGTATCCATACCGGCACTCATCAAAGGGATATTCAGTTTAATAGTTTTAGTTAGGTAAGTCGTTAAGTCTACTTGATTCGGTATTACCTCAGAATAAGCAGGTACCAGCAGTACATCATCAAATGTAATTCCTTCACCGATAATTTGTCCCATTTTGTTAATCTCCTCACTTTCATTATAATTTCAATAATAGGTTTCCGTATAATTTCAATAATAGGTATCCGTAGATTACAGCTTTTATAAGATTACTATAAGTATTCGCTTTTAGGTAGATTTTTAAAAGTATAACCAATTACCTCAGTGTTGTCAACCATGAAAATTTGTTAATCAAGTAAATCTATGATTCATGAAAATTGTTAATCAAGTAAATCTATGATTCATCAAAACTATTAATCAGTTATTCAAGTAAAATTAATATCCTTGGAAATTCGAAGAGGATATCTGGAACACGTCGGATACACGCATTCAAGAAATCCTCTGTTTTATTAATACCTACTAATATTGGGAAAGCTTTCTTGGTCCCTTTTGTTTGATCATCGAAAGCATCTTTTCACTGGGTTCAAAAGCAATTCTGTATTTCTTATCTTCCTTGTTCGCAATGATAATATAAGGTTTTGCATTCTTATCCCCCGAAGTAAAATCCTTCTTCTCAAACTGCACATGAGTATAGCCATCCAAAGCGTGGGAACCTTCCGGAGCAACGAGTTCAACCTGCTCCATATCAATGCGGAGTACAGTCTTTCGTTTTGCTTTACCGGTAATTCTATCAAAATCTATCTGTCCATCCACAAATACATACTCATACTCAATGTTTAACCTCGGAAACAGGAAAACCATTGCTACAACAAGAACAATTCCTATAATCCCGATGTAGTTTCCGACAAGCATAAGTAATACGCCAATCACAACTCCCATAATTAATAAGATTCGAAGGGCCATTGATTTGGTTGTCTCTTTTCTCTTAACTCCCGCTTCTGCGTATAGCTGATTCATCCTTAACCTCCATTCCACCTCTTAGTGGTGGTAATTATACTTCTACAATCCAGTTATGATTATCCTTTATTCTTCCCAATTGAATCCCTGTAATGGTATCATACAGTTTCTGACTGACAGGTCCAATACCGCCGTCCTGTACCTGCATGATATTATGTTCAAAACGGAGCTGTCCAACCGGTGATACAACTGCTGCGGTTCCGGTTCCCCATACTTCCTCCAGGGTTCCTTTCTGTGCAGCTTCATAGATTTCATCGATAGAAATCTTTCGTTCCTCAGTCGGTAACCCCCATTCCCTGCAAAGGGCAAGAACTGAATCTCTGGTAACACCGGGAAGGATACTTCCATTCAGTTCAGGAGTAATTACAGCACCATTAATCTTGAAGAAGATGTTCATTGCACCAACTTCTTCGATGTATTTTCTGTGTATTCCGTCAAGCCATAACACCTGAGAATATCCTGCTTCATGGGCTTTTACCTGAGATTTCATGGAAGCCACATAGTTAGCACCGGTCTTGGCCTCACCGATACCACCCTTTACTGCCCTTACATACTCATCTTCAATCCAGATTTTAACCGGGTTTAGTCCTTCCGGATAATAAGCTCCCACCGGTGAAAGGATGACGATAAATAAATATTGATCCGAAGGTCTTACTCCAAGAAAAGGATCGGTTGCTATGATAAAGGGCCTAATATATAGCGATGTTCCCTCATTGGTAGGAATCCATGCCTCATCCACCTTTACTACGGTCTTGATTGCTTGAAGAAAATCTTCCTCCGGTATCTCGGGGATGCAGATTCTACGGTTTGTCTTATTCGCTCTTTCAATATTTTTTTCAGGTCGGAATAGTAAGGTTCTGCCATCCTCAGCCTTATAGGCCTTCAAACCCTCAAACATTTCCTGACCATAATGGAATACCATCGCAGAAGGCTCCAAATTGAGCGGTTGATAGGGTATCACTCGTGGATCAAACCAACCTTTACCAGTCTCATAGTTCATTATAAACATATGATCCGTAAAAATGGTACCAAATTTCAAAGGATTATCTGCATCAGGTAATACCTTTGGGGTTTTTGTCATCTCAATTTTAATATTAAGCATCATAACATCCTTCCTTTACTATTATTCCATTTTACACCGTTTCGAAAGACCGCACAAGATATCCTCCGTATTCTTAAATCCCCCTGACAATCAATACAATAATATTTTTATACTATTACCAGTTTTTATATATCCTTTATAGTAGTCTTACTTCTAGATTTTTTCAAGCATTTTTCGTAAAATTCATCCTTTTCATAATCATTTGATCCAAATCGAGTAGGAGGTAGGTAATTAATTTACCTACCGACCTCTCACACCACCGTGCTTCAGACTGTCTAACAATTCGTATATATGATATAATAGGAGAAACATAATACG
>FWWL01003489.1_pt1 | contig 28574 bp, 26 predicted proteins | sample 2228331 | NCBI WGS metagenome assembly FWWL01 (sample SAMEA103939775, study PRJEB20133) | metagenome
CCGCCTGCGCACCTACTACAACTTGGCGACCGCGCGCTCCCTCGGCGTGACCATTCCCGACACCTTGCTCAACCTCGCGGATGGAGTGTTCAAGCAATGAGCCTGCGACATCGGTTGATGCTCCTTTATGCGCTGATGGCGCTGGCGCCCGCCCTGCTCGGCACGGGCGCGATGTTGCTTTACCTGCGCTCTCAAGTAAGAAACGCCACGCGGGCGTTCCAGCGCGAGACCCAAGCGACGCTGAGCGAATATCAGCGCAAGGTGGAGGCGTCCAGCCAGCAGTTGCTCCAGCAGGCATTTGCCGAGGTGAGCCAACAGACCCAACGCGGGCTGGAACAGGGTCAACAGCAGATGGCGCATCAGCAGGAGGCGCTAATTGGGCGCGCCTTGCGCACGCTCAACCAGCGAACATCAGCCAACACAGCCCAGCTTCAGTATGCCACGCGCCAGACACTCCAACGCACGCTGGACAGCACCGCACGCCAAATTGGCGCCCAGCAGGCACGCGCCCTCGAACAGCTCGCCAACACCGCCACGCAAGCCAGTCGTGACGCCATCCGCCAACAGGTGACACAGAGCAGTCTGAGCCTGACCACCAATCTCGGTCGCCAGCTGGACGGCATTTTGCGCAGCGCGCTAGCGCAATTGACCCTCATCGCCCAGCAGCCCGCCCTGCGTGAGGCGCGCTTGCTGGAGAGTCGCTGGATTCTGCAAGCGTTGCAAGACCGCGAGCCGTCTTATCGCCTGCTGTGCCTGCGCAACGCGCAGGGCGAACGCCTGCTCACCGTAGGCGACTTCGCCCCGCCCGAAGGCGCACTGCAACCGCTGGTGGAGTCGCTTTGGGCGCAAATGGTGCAAAGCGAACAGCCTGTTATCGGGCAGGTGTTAATGGTCGATACAGGCGCGGGCGAGGAGCCGCTTATCCCCGTGCTGGCGCCTGTGCGCGAGCGTGGGGTCGAACTGCGCGGCGCAGTTGGTGCCCTCATCGCGATGGACGACCTGAACCAACTCGTACGCACCTTCCGCATGGGCAAGCAGGGCTATGCCATGCTTTGCGGTCGGGACGGTTTAGTCCTGGCGCATCCCGCAGCCCGCCAAATAGGCACGCGCGAAGAACGATGGATCCCCCTCATCGCCCCCGTGCTCGACGCGATGCAGCCGCGACTGCAGGAGGTGGACGGCTCGCTGGTGACCTTAGCGCCTGTCGCGAATCTCAACGCCTGCCTGATTGTGATACAGCCAACTGAGGAAGCCTTCCAATTGGCGACCGTCCTGCAGGAACAGTTCGCCCACGCCCGCACGAGCCAGCAGGGCGAACTGCAAAACGCCATTCGTCAGACCAGCCGACAGGCGACCCAACAGGTCAATCGGCAGATGGACGACTATCAGCGCACTCTGCAGGCGACCTTGCAAAACGCGGAACGCCAGACGCTGAACGAATCCAAGCAGTCGCTGAACGCTCAGCACCGTGCCTCGCGCGAGCAATTGACCCGCCTGCTGAACACGAAGTTGAACACCAGTCAGCGCCAGCTCCAGCAGGAGCTCTCGCGCCTGTCGCGCCTGTCCGACCTGTCGGATCAGTTCAACGGCTTCACCGCGACGCTCCAGCGCCAGATTGCCGACCAGATTCTCAACGCCTTGCTGGTTGTTTTGTTTGGTGTTCTGATGCTAAGCATGCTTGGCTCGGTCTATCTCTATCGCACGCTGAATCTCCCACTCAGGTCGCTGATGGAAGCGACTCGCGTGATTGCGCAGGGCGACCTGAGCCAGCGGGTGCAACTGCCCACCCGCAACGCGCCCGAACTTCAGCAACTGGCAGATTCGTTCAATCACATGGTCGATGCGCTGGCGAAGGCGGAGGCACAGCTCATCCAGAGTTCAAAACTCGCCTCGTTGGGCACGCTGGCATCGGGCGTCGCGCACGAGCTGAATCAGCCCCTCGCCATCATTCGCGGAATCGCCCAGCAGACCATCCAGATGCTCCAAAAGGGTGACCCAGGCGTTCAGCACGCTGCGCTCCTTGAAGACATGCGCCTCATCGAACGCCAGACTCAGCGCATGAGCCAGATTATCATGCACCTGCGCACCTTCGCCCGCAAACCGCGCGAGGGCAAGGAACCTGTGAACCTGAACGAGGTCGCGCAGAACGCGCTCATCCTACTGCGCGAACAGTTGCATCAGCGCGGTATCGATTTGATTGAGGAGTACGAGCCGAACCTTTCGCCTGCGCTGGGTGAGCCGAACTCGCTGGAGCAGGTAGTCATCAATCTGTTGACCAACGCGCGCGACGCGCTGGAGGGTCAGGCACAAGCGCAGGTGCAGGTGCGCACACGCTCGGTGCAGGACAGCGATCGTGAGTGGGTGGAACTTATTGTGCAGGATAACGGTCCGGGCGTGCCGCCCGACCTGCGCACCCAGATTTTTGATCCCTTCTTCACCACCAAAGAGCCGGGCAAGGGCACAGGGCTGGGGCTTGCCATCTCGCTCGAAATCGCCCAAAAGCATGGGGGTACATTACTCCTTGAGGATTCGGCGGAGGGCACAGGTGCATGCTTTATCCTGCGCCTGCCCGCCGCCTCCCAACAGCGCCAGGTGGCTTAGATTGTGGCTTGGGCATCCTGCCCATAAAGCATAGCACGGGCGTCCTCGCCCGTGTTTTTTGAAACAATTCAATTCGTAGCACGGGCGGGACGCCCGTGCCACATTGCCACGCAAGGTATACTTCCACCAGAGCCGATGAAAGCCATTTGCAAAACGCGACCGGGCGTGGGGCTGGAGCTATGCGAGGTGGCAGAGCCGACACTCCTGCCCGATACGGTGCGGGTGCGCATTCTGCGCACCTCGCTCTGCGGCACCGACCTGCATATCTACTCCTGGGATTCGTGGGCGCAGTCGCGCCTGAAGCCCCCGCTAATTATCGGACATGAGTTCTGCGGTATCGTGGAGGCAGTGGGCGAGCGCGTGCACCATCTGCGCGTGGGCGACTTCGTGGCGGGCGAGAGCCATCTCACCTGCGGCGTGTGCAAACCGTGCCGATTGGGTCAGGCGCATGTGTGCCAGAACACGCGCATCTTGGGAGTGGACATCGACGGCTGTTTCGCGCCCTCTATCGTTGTGCCCGCTGGCAACGCTCAGAAAACCGACCCGCGCATCCCGCCAGAAGTCGCCACCGTCCAAGACCCGCTTGGGAACGCGGTGCACGCGGTGATGGAGACGCCGATAGCGGGCAGTGTGGTGCTCATCACGGGTTGCGGCGCGATTGGGCTGTTCAGCATCGCGGTGGCGAAAGCGTGCGGGGCGACCCGCGTCTATGCGACCGAGGTGCGCCCCTACCGCCGCCAATTAGCCCAGCAGATGGGCGCCGATCGGGTGCTTGACCCTCAAACCGACGATGTGCTGGACATCATTCGGCGCGAGACGGACGGGCTGGGCGTCGATATCGCGCTGGAGATGTCAGGGCATCCCTCCGCGCTCGCGCTCATCACCGAAGCCATTCGTCCCGGCGGGCATATCAGCCTGCTGGGGCTGTTCACCCAGCCTGTGCCCGTTGACCTGAACGCGCTCATTTTCAAATCGGTGCAGATCCACGCGATTCTGGGGCGACGCCTGCACGCGACATGGCAGGTGATGCAGGAACTGCTTGCGTCGGGCAGGCTCGATATCCGCCCTGCGATTACCCATGTCCTGCCCTGGCAGGAGTATGAGCAGGCATTCGAACTCGCCGCGTCGGGCATGGCGGGCAAAGTGGTGCTGAACTGGGAGTAGCGATATGCGGGTTATCGCGCTCGATTACGGGGAGAAGCGTATCGGGGTCGCAATGGCGCAAACGGAGGTGGGAGTCGCCCTGCCCACGGCGGTACTACCCGCCGACATCCATGCGGTCGTGCGTTTCCTGAAGGAACATCAGCCTGACCGTATCGTGGTGGGCATCCCCTATCGGCTGTCGGGTGAGGTGGGGCGACGGGTACAACAAGTACAGGCGTTTATTGATGCGCTTCGCGCCCAACTCGATATCCCCATCGACACCATCGATGAGCGTTTCACCAGCCGTGAGGCGGAGGGACGCCTCTTGCAAGCGGGCTACCGCCGCCGTGAACGGCGTGCCGTTCAGGATGCGGTCGCCGCCGCCCTCCTGCTGGAGACTTACCTGCACCGGGCGGCACCACTCACCCCATCTGAGGGATCTGACCCGTCCGACCTGTCCGAGTATAATCTTTAGCATGATGCGATACACGCCCGATTTCCGCGCGATGGTGCAGGACAAACTGCGCGACCTGCAGATGGATGTGAAGGCGGAAGGCGTCCGACTGGGCGAACTGCGCAAAATCAATAAAGATTTTGCCAACGCCTACCGCTTCAAGTGGATGAAGGCGTACTACAAAGAGCCGCTCAAACTGCGCCTCGAATCGGAGGTGCTTTCGCGGCGCATTATCTACATTCTCAACGGCGGTATCAAGCTGGTGATTGCGCCCGGTCAGCGCGTGCGCGACGATGTGTCCAATTCGCCCGGCAAGCGTCAGACCTCCCTCGATTTCGGCTTCGTCACGCCCGCCCTCGCCCGCCAATTAGACGCCAAGTTCCAGCGCGAGGAGAAAGAGGGCAACACGCTCCTCTATGTGTTCGAACTCCAGTGGAACTATGGCGACGATGACTCCACGCATATCGTCTGGTTCGACCCCGCCAAACGCATCACGGCACGGCGCGTGTGGTACAGTCGCACAGGCAAATATCGTGCCCGCTTCGAGTATAAAGACCCTGTGGAAGCGGCGCCCGATATCTGGATTCCGACCCGTGTGGAGGTTTACAATGCCTCCCAGCGATTCGGCGGGCGCACTGTCAACTCCAATATCAAAGTGAATCAGGGTCTCGATGACAGCCTCTTCCGAGTCTGAGCCGTTCCATGCGGTCGCGCCCTACTATGACCGCCTGATGAGCGGAATCCCCTATTTCTGGTGGTTCCGATATATTGAGGCGCTGGTCGCCTATGCAATGGAGCTGTTGGACGAGTCGGACAGGTCGGGCAGGGCTGAACTGTCCGAGGCGCCCCGCTGGCCGCAGACGGTGCTGGACTTATGCTGTGGCACGGGCAGTCTGACCGAACTGTTTTACACGCATGGCTATCAGGTGGTAGGCGTGGACATTTCCGCGCCGATGATCGAACAGGCGCGACGCAAGGCAGAGGAGCAAGGCTACCGCATCCCCTACTATGTGCAGGACGCCAGCGAACTGGAACTGCCCTCCACCTTCGATCTGGTGGTAAGCGTGTTCGACAGCCTAAACAACATCACCGAGCCAGCGCGGTTCGCCCAGTGCATGCAGAGGGTCTATCGCCACCTGAACGCAAATGGGGTGTTCATTTTTGACTTGAACACGGAGTACGCCTTCGTGCATAAGATGTTCGACCAGTCGGAGCGGCGGCGCACTTCGCCCGTGCGCTATCGCTGGCGCAGCGAGTACGATCCTTCGACGCACCTCTGCACCGTCCGCATGGAGTTCTGGGTGGATGAGGACGATGGGGAGCGGTATTTTGTGGAGGTTCACCGCCAGCGCGCCTACAGCGATGCGGAGGTGAGAACGATGCTGAAAGAGGCAGGCTTCCGCGCAGTGCACGCCTTCGACGCCTACACGATTCATCCGCCCACGCGCCGCTCCGACCGCGTGTTCTATGTCGCGCCTCGATAGTAGGCGCACAGGTCGGTGAGCGGGCACTGCTCACAGAGCGGTCGTGGTGCCTTGCAGATTGCCCGCCCATGCCGAATCAGCGCCACATGGAAGCGGTAGACCAGCTCCTTCGGCACGATGGCTTCCAGCGCCTGATGCGCCTTTGCCTCCCCAATCGCACGCGGGATTAGACCCAGTCGCCACGAGACGCGAAACACATGGGTATCGACGGGAATAACAGGGCGTCCGAGCGCGAAGCAGAGCACGATTGCCGCACATTTGGGTCCGATGCCCGGCAGGCTTATCAGGAAGCGTCGCGCCTCCGCCGTGTCCAGCTCGCTTAGCCAGTCGAGGCTGTACGCGCCGCACCGTTCATAAATCGCCCGCAGAATCGCCTGGATGCGCGGCGCTTTTTGATTTGCCAGCCCGCCTGAGCGAATCACCTCCGCGACGCGCTCGGTGGGTGCGTCCACCACCGCCTGCCAATCGGGGAACGCTTCACGCAAGGCGCGGAACGCCCGAAAGGAGTTCGTGTCGGAAGTGTGCTGAGAGAGCACACAATGGACGAGTTCGTCCAGTGGCTCCATGCGCGGCTTCCAGCGGGCGACCCCATACCGCGCCTCCAGCCGCTTCACAATTTCAGGCACCATTCCATTAGTCATATAAGTTTTCGCGACGCAGAGCCTCGTTGGAGAGCGGCAGCGCTGGTGGACGGGGTTCATCTACCCATGACAACAAAGCGGCTCTTACTTCCTCCGCGGTTCTCGGACCTCGCGACTTGTCCGTTGCTGGCGGTACATACTTCCTCCGCAACTCGTTCCATTTCGCTTCCGCTGTCTCTGGCGCGTGCGCTATCTGTTGGAGCAGGTCTTCCAGCTCCTCTTTGGATGCGTGGAGCAAGATATAAAGCGTTTCGCGAATGTCTTGCATAGCGTTTACCTTATTGTAAATGATACCGCATGCAAGTCCTGCACGAGCGAGACGCTCGTGCTACGCTTTATGGGCAGGATGCCCAAGCCACTAATGCACGGGCGTCCCGCCCGTGCCACGCTGGAGCCGTTTTAGTAGCCAATCGCTAAATGCGGGTTCCAGTCGGGCGCGGATGCGCAAGGCGTAAGCGTGGCAGTCGGCGGGCAGGCGTGAACGGAGTTTGGGGGCATCCTTCGTGGTGGTCACCAGCGTTTTGCCGCGTGCCCAGTCCCAGTCCTCACGCTCAAACGAATAGTGATCGGGGAACAGGTGTGTGTCGACCACCTGCATGCCGAGCTGGGCAATCGTCTGGACGAATCGGTGCGCCCGTGCGATGCCCGATACCGCCATCACCTCCTGCCCGCTCAGCGCGTCAGGGGGCAACACCTTTCCCGTCGCAAGCGATTCCAGCCCTTCTGGCATGATGGTCACCTCAAACAGGTTGCCCCTCACTCCTGGGTAGCCCTCACCCCCTGTCCCTCTCCCAGGGGGAGAGGGGGGTCGGTGGCTTTCTCCTATCTCCCCTGATACCCCCCTTAGTAAGGGGGGTATGGGGAGATTTGCTTCCCCTTCTCCTTGTGGGAGAAGGGGGTTGGGGGGATGAGGGCTTAGGATATCGGGATGGGTGAGGGCAATCTCTTGCGAGGGGGCGATTCGAGTTATCAGCAGGGCGTCGGCGCGGTTCAAGCCAGAGCGCGGCTCGCGCAGGGGTCCCGCAGGCAGGCAGTAGCCGTTGCCGAACGGGTGCTCTGCAGGCAGTACCAACAAGTCGACCGTGCGCGCCAACGGCAAGTGTTGGAACCCGTCGTCCAGCACCAGCACATCGGGTCGCCAGCGTTCGAGGGCGGCGCGCGCGGTTGCCACCCGACGACGCCCCACCGCGACGGGCACTTGACCTAATGCGCGTAGGATCTCCACCGGCTCGTCGCCCACCTCGCGTGGGTCGGGTTGCGCGTTAGGCTCCAGCAGGGTTATCTCGCGCCAGCGTCGCCCGCCATAGCCACTACACAGCACCACGACGCGCAGTCCCACCTCGTGCAAGTATCGTGCGATGGCAATCGCCACAGGCGTTTTGCCCGCGCCGCCCACCAGCAGGGAGCCGACACCCACAACGGGCACAGGCATCTGCACGCGACGCTTGAGACCCCAACGGTAGAGGCTCTCATAGACGCGCCAGCCCGTCGCATAGAGCCATGCCAGCCCCCGCAAGATCAACGGAGGCTGGCGTTCCCACAACCGCTCCCAGTTCACTTGATTATCCGCTCAGTCCTCCTCGATCTCCAGCTCTATAAGCATCGCCTGAATCTCCTGGGGCGAGGTTCGCGTGCCCTTTATCTCCACCTCCATCTCCACCTGAAGCTGGTCAGGGGAAGCGGGTTGACCCTCGTCGTGAATCCAGCGGGTCTGCTCGTTATAGGCGACGCTGATTTCCGCGCTCTCAGGGGTGAAGTCCCGTGCACGCAAAATGCGCAGGCGGAACTGCCCACTGCCGACCTGTGTGACGATGCCCTTGACCTCGACCAGATTCGGCGCGTCGCCAGAGCTTTAGACGCGCGGGTTTTTAATGGGGTTCCATGCTGGGCGATGGCGGTGGGGGTTTCAGGAGCGTGTTGGGGGCGAGGTGGGGCTGGGGGCGCAACGACGACTCACGCCAGCCCATCTCATCGATGCGTGGGAGCGGGTAGACCAGCAACCGATACGGACCCACGCGCCCACGCAACATCGGGTGCGCGGACGGCTCCACCCGCTCAGAGACCGCATACCATCGGCTCAGGTCCGCACCCGAAGTCCAGAAGCGGATCAGCGTCTCCTCCGAACCCACAATGAGCACATGGGTCGCCCCCATCGCCTGCGGCGGCTGACGGTCGTTGCACAGCCCGCGAAACACAAAGAAGTAGCGGAACGGCGTTTCAAAAGCAACGCCCACCAACACCGAGCCTTCAGGCAACATGCGCGTCAACGCCTCGTTAAACGCCTTCAACTGATAGGTGCGATTGCCGAAGTAGCTGAGATACCACGGCGTGTTCAGCAAAATGCCCAGCACCGCGATTAGATAGAGCGTCATGCCAAAAAGCGGCTCAAAGTGAGGAGAAGAACGGCACTTAGACTCCCCGCTCCCAGTGGGAGAGGGGTAGGAGGTGAGGGCTTCCCGATTGCCTTGCAGAAAGAGGGCACGCCTCTGGCTGAGTCTGCCAAGCCAGCGGGGCAGACACCATGCGAGCGCCCCTGCCGAAAGCAGGGCGACGAGAACCAATCGCCAGCGCAGAGAATTATCCAGTACGGGGAACTCCATCGTGCGCCACTCCACGCCCGGCAACGCGAGCAGTAGCAGGAAGTAGAGTACCCATGCGCCGATCAGCGTGCGGGCGAGCCAGCTCTTGGGGTGCGCCTCCGTGAACAGAGGGCGCAGAAGCTCGAATCGGGCAATTGCAATCCACAGCAGGGCGACCATCGCGGGAATAAAGGAGGCGGTGTAGCGTGTTGGCGCGATGCGCATCCCCATCATCTGGAGCCAGCTGAGCGCGACCCAGCTTATTAAGACCCACTCGATGGGGGTCAGCGCGGCGCGGAACCGCGTGAGCCGACATGCGCCTATCAGCACCGTGAGGCTTCCCAGCCACGCCAGCGGCGCGTGCAGGAACAGGAACTGCATCAGCCCGTACCGCTCGCCTATCAGCGCGGTTTGTATCGCGCGCCAGCCCTCCGCCCAGCTGTGGGGCAAGCCCTGCACCCGCATGTAGAACCCCTGCATACGGCTCCATGTCTCCCAGTGCGGCAACAACCACAGGCTATACCAGAGCACACCACCCACCAGCACGCCAAGCGTCGTGGCGCCCCCAACGAGGCGCAACCGTCCATCCCATCCGTCTGCCCTGTCCGACTCGCCCGACCTGTCTGACTTGTCTGACCCGTCCGACTTGTTCGAGGTGAGCCACGCGCCCAGTATCAGCGCTATCACAAAGGGCAGCGCGGTGAGCTTGGTCGCCAACGCCAGCACCGCCATCAATCCTGCCAGCCCTGCCCATAGCCCTGCGCCCCAAGTGCCCCGACAGGCGAACCCCTCCGCGAAGCACCAAAGGCTCAGCAGGCAGAAGAAGGCGGCGGGCGTCTCCAGCAGGGCGGTGCGGTTATAGAGCAGGTACAGATGCTCATAGGCAAGCCACGCTGTGCCGAGCGCCGCCAATACCCCCGCATCCCGCAGGGCACGCTCCGGGCGACCTGCACCCCGAAACGCTATCCACAGAATGCGCCCCAGCAGCGCCACACTGAGCAAGCCCAGCACAACCGACACCACCCGTCCCTGCACATAGCCCACACCAAAGCGCGAAAAAAGCCACACATGGAACGCATGCACAATCGGGCTGAGCACCGCATTGTTGAACTCGTCCAGATTCGCCTGCCCGAACAGCACCTGATTGCGGGCATTATGCATATAGAACGCCTCATCGGTCAGCAGACCGGGGTTCCAGTCCAGTCGCCAGTCGGGATCGGCGTCCAGACCATAGAGGCGTAGCCCCACCGCAATCACAAGTATCGGCAGCACAATCCAGTGCATAGAGCGCCGCGCAATCTTGCCTGTCCCCAAACCCCAGCGATACCCCATGCCGACCTCCATCTCCCCTCTGCTCCCCGATTGGCAGGGCATAGGGGCATTAGCTGGCAGAATTATACCAGCAGGAAAGGGCGCAGGAGGGGCGTATTAGGGGTAGGCGATGAACCGACGCACAGAGGAAAGGGTCAGCCTCTCGCCCCATGTGAGACGCCTCTTGCAGAAGGTGTGGGAGCAGGCGCAATCTGTTGGCACTCCACCTGACGCCCGCCACCTCCTGCTGGCGCTCCTTCTGCACCACGCCCGTATGCTCCACCAACTGGCGCCCGACCTCGATTTGAAGCAGCTCCAGCTTGCCCTGCAGGGCGAGTTGGAGGCGGGTGACGAGTCGTTTGCTGTGCCCCTCGAGCAGGTGATGCAGGTGGCGGTGGAACAGGCACGGCATGAGGGTCAAGCGTGGATAGCTCTGCGCCATCTGGGGCGGGCGTTGCTCCAACTGCGCGGTGCGGGCGTTCGGGGGCACTCCGCGGCGCCTTCCGTTCTGCGGATGGGCGTGAACCTGAACGAGCTGGTAAGGGCAGGTGCGCTACCGCGTGTGGTCGGACGCGACGAGGAGATCGAAAGCCTGATGGAGGCGCTCTGTCGCCCGATTAATCCCTATGCAGTGCTGGTGGGATTGGAGGGTGTGGGTCGGCGCGCGGTCGTGCAAGGGCTGGCACAGCGCATTGTGGCGGGCGACGCACCTCAACCCCTGCGCGACCGACCCGTGATTATTTTCTCGCAACTGTTCGACGCGCCTGAATTCTATCTGGCACTGGTGGAGGAGGCGACCGCCTCGAACGCCATCCTCTATCTGGAGCCGTTCGAGATTTTCCTGAACGCGCCCGCGCCACCCCTCGAAGTGCTGCGCATGCAGTTCCTGAGCGATTTGGTGACGCGGCGCATCCCGCTGATTGGCGCGGTGAGCAGTATGGAGAGCTTCCATCGGCAGGTTGGGCGCGCACCCGACCTGCTGAAGCGGTTCCAGCCCATCCCCGTGCATCCGCTCAGCGCGGAGGAGACGCTCGGCGTGCTTCAGCAGCTGCGCGACCATTTCCAAGCCCAGCTCGGCATCCAGATTGGCGACGAAACCCTGCAGTTGATGGTGCAGATTGCCGATGAGCGAATCCAGCACCGCCCCTTCCCCGACAAGGCGATTATGATTTTCGACCATGCGGTGGGGAGGGCACGCTTGCGCGGGCGGACCTCTGTCGAGCCATCGACGGTGTGGGAGGCGGTCGGGCAAATCACAGGACTGCCAATTGGCGCGGGCGAGCGATCGCTGATGGAACGCCTGCAGGGACTCAGGGAGTTCCTCAAAAGCCGTATTATTGGGCAGGACGACGCCATCGATACGCTGGTGAGCGTGTTCAGCCTCAAGATTCGGCGGCTCGACCTGCGCCCCGAGCGCCCAAACGGCGTGTTCCTGTTCGTCGGACCGGCAGGTGTTGGCAAAACGGAGACTGCTCGCGCCCTTGCCGAATACTTCTTTGGCTCGCGCGACCGCCTCCTACGCCTCGATATGAACCAGTTCTCAGAGCCACACAGCCTCGCCCAGCTGCTGGGCATCGCGCCCAACTATGCGGGCTTCGAGGTGAGCAGTCCCCTACTCGATTTCGTGGCAGAGAATCCCTTCTGCGTGCTGCTGTTGGACGAGATTGAGCAGGCGCATGCCGATGTGCAGAAGGCGCTCCAGGGAATTTTTGACGACGGTTATCTCATCGATGCACAAGGGCGGCGCATCTCCTTTGCTGACACGATTATCGTGATGACCTCGAATCTGCATCCGGAGGCTGCGGTGGGCTTCCTGCGTGAACAGCACTCGCCCGAAGATTGGCGTCGTCTGTTTGCCGAGAACTTCTCGCACGAGTTCGTGAACTGCATCGACGCGCTCTGCATCTTTCAGCCGTTGCAAAAGGCGCATATTCGGGCGATTATCGAGACGCGCCTCTTGCCGAAGTTCCAGCAGATCTATCGGCAGCGCGGGCTGGAGCTGATTGTGGACGAGGCGGTGCTGGAGTGGCTGGCGGAGCGCGGCTACCATGAGCATTACGGCGCGCGTGAACTGGAACGGGCGGTGGAGCGTGAACTGCTTCTGCTCGTCGCGCCCCATGTCCCGCTCACGCGCGAGACGCGCGTCGCTTGCATCCGCCTGCAGAATAACCAACTGCGTGTGGAGGTCATGCCAAGCCCTCACCCCTGACCCCGCTCCCGTGGGATGGGTATAATCCTCTTCGGTACGGAGGAAGCGGGCATGGCACTGACCATTGAGCAGATGCGGCATGTAGCGAAGCTGGCGCGACTGGAGCTCCCGGATGAGAAGTTGGAGCAGTTTATGGGGCACATCAACGCGCTGATGGCGCACTTCGAGCGGCTGCAGGCGTTGCCCACCGACGAGGTGGAACCGACCTCGCACTCGATTCCGGTGTATAATGCCTTCCGCGAGGATGTGCCGGACGTGCCCCTGCCCCGCGAAGATGCGCTGGCGAACGCGCCCCAGGCACGCGATGGGCTGTTTATTGTGCCGCGGATCGTGGAGGAGTAGATGGAACTGCACCAGCAGAGCCTGTGGGAACTAAGCGAGAGGTTGCGTCGGCGCGAAATCTCTGCCCTTGAGCTGACCGACGCTGTCCTTGCACAGATTGAACGGCTGGAGCCACAGATTCAGGCGTATATCACCCTTGTCCCTGAGCAGGCACGCGAGTCGGCGCGTCGGGCGCAGGCACGACTCGACGCAGGCGAGTGGAACCCCTTGCTCGGTATCCCGCTGGCAATCAAAGACAACATCAGCACGCGAGGCATCCGCACTACCTGCGGCTCCCGCATCCTGCACAACTATATCCCACCCTACGACGCCACCGTGACGGCACGCCTCCTGCAGGCGGGCGCGGTCATTCTGGGCAAGGCGAATATGGACGAGTTCGCGATGGGCAGTTCCACCGAATACTCGGCGTTCCATCCGACGCGCAACCCGTGGAACTTGGCGCATGTGCCAGGAGGCTCGTCGGGTGGCTCCGCTGCAGCGGTCGCAGCGCATCTTGCTGTGGCAGCGCTCGGCTCAGACACAGGTGGCTCCATCCGCCAGCCTGCCGCCTATTGCGGGGTGGTCGGGTTGAAGCCCACCTATGGGCGCGTGAGCCGCTACGGGCTGGTCGCCTATGCCTCCTCGCTGGATCAAATCGGACCGCTCACCAAGACGGTTGCCGATTGCGCCTTGCTGATGAATGTGTTGGCGGGCAAAGACCCGCTCGATGCCACCAGCGTAGATGTGCCTGTGCCCGATTATCGCGAGGCTTTGCGCCCTGAGGTGAGAGGCTTGCGACTGGGCGTGCCGCGCGAGTTCTTCGCGCAAGGTGTCCAGCCCGAAGTGGCACAGCAGGTACGGCAGGCAATCGACTTGTTGGCGGATGCGGGCGCACAGGTGGAGGAGACCTCCATCCCGATGGTGGAGTACGGCTTGCCCATCTACTACATCCTCGCGCCTGCCGAATGCTCGTCGAATCTGGCACGCTATGATGGCGTGCGCTACGGATTGCGCGTTGGGGAGGAGCGTGGGCATATCGGCATGATGGAGCGCACGCGGGCAGAGGGCTTTGGCGATGAGGTCATTCAGCGCATTATTATTGGCACCTACGCGCTCTCGGCAGGCTACTACGACGCTTACTATCTAAAAGCGCAGAAGGCGCGCACCTTGCTCAGGCAGGAGTTCGACCGCGCGATGGCGCAGTTCGACGCCTTGCTTTGCCCCACCGCGCCGACACCCGCGTTCAAGATTGGCGAACTGGTGAGCGACCCGCTCGCGATGAAGCTGATGGATGTGCTGACCATCCCTGTCAACCTGACGGGACTACCCGCGCTCTCGGTGCCGTGTGGCTTCGTGGACGGGTTGCCTGTTGGCTTGCAAATTATCGGTAAGCCGTTCGACGAGCCGACCATCCTGCGCATCGGCTACGCCTACGAACAGATGGCAGGCTTCCAAGAGACCCTGCGTTCCCCTGTTGCCATCAGCTAATCAGCGGAGGTTCAAACCTACCTACGGGGAATGGCTTTCGGCGAATCAACCTTCCCATCGCGCGACCAAACCCGTACAGCAACCACCCTGTCAAAGGGTATCCGCTCGCTCACAGGAACACGATGAATGAATTCCACCTGAAACTTAGGTAGAACCCACTGGTCGCCCTTGCGCACCAACCTCACAGGCACGAGATACAAAGAATCACCAACTAAGACCCACATAGTAGAAGGACCATCCTGTGTTCTACTTTGCTCATTGCGGAATGAATAGTTAATCTCAGGCTTGCGCTGATACTTTCGGTATAAAGGCGACACAAGCTTTGCCTGTTCGGGAATCTCGATAATGAGCCCAAGGTTCGCCCAGCGTTTGTCCTCAAAGCCGCGCAGATAGCGTGATTGTTGTACCAACTGGACGCGGGCGCCACTTGGAGCTTCGCGCACCACGGGCCACTTTGGGATAGCATACTTACACCCACGCTGGTCGCGCTTGAGTTCCACGGGAATCCCAGTAAAGTCTATCACTTCAGAATATTGTTCACACTTTTGTAGGTAGCCGAGCATTCGGCAATAGCGATAGGAGAATGCAAAAGGAGTGGTTTTTTCATTGCCAGACACTCCTACTGAACGATAATGGTATGGAACATTTTTCTGCCGCGAGTGATTTTCGAGAATCGCCCCTGACATTTGCTTACTTCGCAAGGGGTCGCGCGGTGTAAGCGACTGACTAGAGACGGGCGTAACCCATTCTGGGATTACATCCACGAGCGCGAACCGCCAGACATAGGGAGGTGGTGAGTGCACGATGGCGTCACGGAAGCCCATCACTAAATAGGAATCACCCTTTGAGGATATTTGGGCATCTACGCCTAACTGCACCTTAATTTCGGGGTGGCGCACCCACTCATTGATAACATTGGGCTTTTTGACAGCGTGCAAGGGACGAGGCGGAATGATGCGCCAATGCGCTGTGCGAGCATCCACTTTCACATGCACATCAAAGTACGCAATCGAAGGAGGATGATGGAGGGGTAAGTTCATTTCAAAGCCATTCGGCAGGTCTCGGACAAGAAAAGTGTGCTCCGGATATTCACGTCCAGTAGAGTCGACCAAGGAAACTTCCCATTTTGGTGGTCTGCCGATGACCGTTAGGTCCGCTCTCCCAATGCGTTTTGGTAGGGGTGCTTGCTCGCTTTGCTCAACCTGAACTCGAGCATACAAGTATTCTTTCAAGTATTCTTCGCGCAATTCCAGCTCAACCAATGTTAGCCCGTTCTGCTTGCGAGGCGTGGAGCGGTCTAAATGGACACGAGGGATTTGATACCAGTACCAAATCCCTCCAACCGCTATCAGGCACAGCATCGCAATGAGTATCCATATCCATCGCATCGCTGTCCCCCTTGATTTTTATACCTTCGTTATCCGCCTGGGGGCGGAGGGAAGTCGAGCACTATCACGGGCACACGCAGGCTGACCCCTGTGCGCGTGTCAGTAATCACCAGATAGGTACTGCCGAGCCTGATGCCGCGCACAAAGCGGGTATTGGGTTCGTTGCCCGTCACGGTCGCCACATTCGGGTTCTCGGTAGACCACACGAAGTTCGCGGACACAATAGTGCCGTTCGTGTCGCGCATCGTCGCGACCACCTGCTGTTGCAGACCCGCCCAGACTTCCACCTGCACGGGGTTCGTCTCGATACGGTAGCGGTTGAGGTCGTAGCGCACCTCTGGCTGTGAGCCGATAATCACCGTGAACTCCTGAGCGATAATCTGCCCGTTGTCGAGGGTGATTTCGACGCGGAGATGGTGGGTTCCCGGGGGTAAATCGCTCAGGTCGAGTGGGGCTGTGCCGCGCTGAACGCCGTCCACCAATACGCGCGCTCCTGCAGGCGTGCCAATCACACGCAGGGTACGCGTACTCGTACCGCCACCGCCGCCACCTGAGCATGCCCAAAACAGGAGCAACACCAGCATGCCCAACGCAATTTTCGCCCTGTGCTCGATGCCTTCCATTGGTTCCCTCTGTTAGACGCGCAATTAGAACTCGGCATTTCCCGGTGTGCGCGGGAAGGGGATGACATCCCGAATGTTTTTCATGCCCGTGATGTACATCAGCATCCGTTCGAAGCCCAGCCCGAACCCGGAGTGGGGGGCGGAACCGTACTTGCGCAGGTCAAGATACCACCAGTAGTCTTCTTCGTTCAGTCCCATCTCTCGAATGCGCTGGCGCAGGACCTCGTAGCGCTCCTCGCGTTGACTACCCCCGATAATCTCGCCGACGCGCGGTACCAACACATCCATCGCCCGCACGGTACGCCCGTCGTCATTCACGCGCATATAGAACGCCTTTATCTCTTTCGGGTAGTCGGTCACAATCACGGGCTTTTTGAACGCCTCTTCGGTTAGGTAGCGCTCGTGTTCGGTCTGCAGGTCGTTGCCCCAGATGGGTGGGAACTCCCAGTTGCGCTCCGCCTTCTGCAGAATCTGGATCGCCTCGGTGTAGGTGATATGCTCGAAGGAGGCGGTCGCCACATGCTCCAGCGTCTCCAGCACCGTGTTATCGATGCGCTGGTGGAAGAACTCCATATCCTCACGGCAGTTGTCCAGCACATATTGGATAATATACTTCAGGAACTCCTCTGCGAGGCGCATGTTGTCGGGCAGTTCGTAGAACGCCATTTCGGGTTCAATCATCCAGAACTCGGCGAGGTGGCGCGGTGTGTTGCTGTTCTCGGCGCGGAAGGTGGGTCCGAAGGTATAGACCTTGCCGAACGCGAGCGCGAAAATCTCGGCTTCGAGCTGACCGCTCACCGTGAGGTAGGTCGGTCTGCCGAAAAAGTCTTGGCGGAAGTCGATGTGTCCGTCGGGCGTGCGGGGCGGGTTCTCGATATCGAGGGTGGTGACGCGAAACAGTGCGCCCGCGCCTTCGCAATCGGAGGGCGTGATGATGGGTGTGTGCACATAGAGAAAGTCGCGCTCCTGAAAAAATTTATGAATCGCGTAGGCGAGCGCGTTGCGCACGCGGAACACCGCGCCGAAGGTGTTGCCCCGCACGCGCAGATGGGCAATCTCGCGTAGGAACTCAAACGAGTGCCCTTTCTTCTGCATCGGATAGGTTGCGGGGTCTGCCTCACCATACAGGTGGATATGCTCCACGCGCAGTTCGATGGGCTGACCTGGCGCGGGCGATTCGACCAGCGTGCCCGTCGCGGCGATGCATGCGCCCGCCGTGATGCGCTTCAGCAACTCTTCTGGCACGACCCCTTCGTTCACCACCAGCTGCAGGCTTTTGAAGCGCGAGCCATCATTCAGCTCGATAAAGGAGATGCCCTTCGAGTCGCGCCGGGAACGCACCCAGCCGCGCACCACCAGTCGGCTGCCGATGGGCATCTGGTATGCCTGCTTGACCGAGACCACCTGTGCGTCCATCGAGAGAAGATTGTACCTTCGATGCGGCGAGGGAGGGAACCTTGCTCACCCCCAACTCGCTGAGAAGGGGCGAGGAGAAGCGTCGCACCACACGCCTTACAGGCTCAGGTCGCAAGGTATAATGCGTGCCATGCTGGAGATGCCTGTGCGAACCGAACGCGCCCGCTTCGAGGCGATTGCCGAGAAGGTGCTCGCTGGTGAACGGCTGAGTTTTGAGGAGGGCGTCGCCCTCTTCCACCACCCGAACCTTATCGAGCTGGGCGCATTAGCGCACCATGTGCGCATGCGCAAGAACCCGCATCCCTATGTGACCTATGTCATCGGGCGCATCATCAACTATACCAATGTGTGCTGGGTGCGCTGTAAGTTCTGCTCCTTCTACCGTCCACCTAAAGATCCTGAGGGCTATCTGCTCAGCGACGAACAGATCTTGCAGAAAATCGAGGAGCTCGTCCAGCAGGGGGGAGTGGAGGTGCTCATCCAAGGCGGGCTGAACCCCAAGCTCAAAATCGACTACTTTGAACGGCTGTTCCGCCTCATCAAAGCGCACTATCCGCAGGTGATTATCCATGGGCTATCGCCCACCGAGATTCTGTATATTGCGCATATGTCGCGCCTGAGCCTTCGCGAGTGCCTGATTCGGCTGCGGGAGGCGGGGCTGAACTCGGTGCCGGGCGCGGGCGGCGAGATTCTGGTCGATCGCGTGCGCAAAGAGATTGCCCCTTTCAAGGACACCACGCAGGAATGGCTCGACTTCATGCGCGAGGTGCATCGGCTCGGTATGCGCAGTTCGGCAAGCATGATGTTCGGGCATGTGGAAACATTAGAGGATCGGGTGGAGCATCTGATTCGCCTGCGCGAACTGCAAGACGAGACGGGCGGCTTCACCGCCTTTATCTGCTGGAATTTCCAGCCGGAGGGCACGGAACTGCGCCACATCCCCAAAGCGACCGCTTATGACTATCTGCGCACGGTCGCTGTCGCCCGTATCATGCTGGACAACTTCGACCACCTGCAGGCGAGCATTCTCACGCAGGGTCCCAAAATCGCCCAGATTGCCCTGCACTACGGCGTCGACGATATGGGTTCCACGATGATTGAGGAGAATGTGGTCTCGGCACAGGGCACAAAGTTTATTCTAAGCGCGCAGGAAATTGAACGGCTCATTCTCGATGCGGGCTTCATCCCGATTCGGCGCAACACACGCTATGAGAGGGTGGAGAATTAGCGAATCTTGTGGCACGGGCGTCTCGCCCGTGCCAAAGTGGCTTGGGCATCTTGCCCATCAAGCGTAGCCCGGGCGTCTCGCCCGTGCTACGGGCAAAATGGTGAGGTGAAAAGGCGATGGGTAGAAGATGGCTTGCGCTGGGACTGTGGAGCCTGTTGATTGGCTGGGCGGTGGCAACCCAGACGCGCACGGGCGCACCATCGTACCAGCCGATGCTCAACCACGAGCGGATGACGGAGCTGTTCATTCAGCTCGTGCAGATCGATAGCGGCTCGCAGAACGAGGCGGAAATCTGCGCCTTTGTGGCGGAACGGTTGCGCCAACTGGGAGCAGACAGCGTGGAGATGGATAACGCCAGCAAGCAGTTGGGCGGCACAGGCGGGAATGTGTTCGCTCGATTCAAAGGCACGGTCGATGCACCGCCCCTCCTGCTGAATGCCCATCTGGACACCGTCGCGCCCACCACAGGCATCCAGATTGTGCGCACGAAAGAGGAGATACGCACCGACGGACGCACCATTCTGGGCGCGGACGACAAGGCGGGCGTCGCCATCATTCTGGAGGTCCTGCAGACCCTCAGGGAGCGCAACTTGCCCCATCCGCCGCTGGAGGTGGTGTTCACCATTCGCGAAGAGAAGGGCTTGCTGGGCGCGCTGGCGTTCGACGCCCGCCTGCTGAAAGCGCGCTACGGGCTGGTGGTGGATGGCGCGTCGAACCCCCGCGACCTGCTGATTCAGTCGCCCACCCACTGGATGTTCGAGGTGGTTTTTCATGGGCGCGCGGCACACGCGGGTGCGGAACCTGAAAAGGGCATTAATGCCATTCAGATGGCAGCTAAGGCGATTGCCCAGATGAAATGGGGACGCCTCGATAAGGAGACCACCGCGAATGTGGGCACAATAGAGGGCGGGCAGGCGATGAACATCGTGCCCGACAGGGTGAAGCTCGTGGGCGAGTTCCGTAGCTTTGACCCGAAGCGCGTCGAAGCGCTGGTGAAACGCTGGCGCGACCTCTGTGAGCGGGTAGCGAAAGCGCATGGGGGCACGGTGGAGGTGAGTGTTGCCAAAACTTTTGACGCGGTGCGCCTATCGCCAGAGACACCCATCGTCAAAACTGCCGTCGCTGCGCTGAAGGAGTTGGGTATTTCCGCGAAGCTCACCCGCACAGGTGGCGGCTCCGATGCGAACGCCTTCAGCACGCGCGGTATCCAGTGCCTGCTGTTCCCCAACGGCGCGGACGCCATTCACACCCCCCAGGAGCGGCTCATCCTGCCTAATTTCTATACTTGTGGCGAGGCTGTCCTGCGCACCCTGCTCCTCTGGGCGAAGAGCGATCATTCGGGAGGCACACGATGAGCCAGATTAATCCTCAACGCGGTGTGAACTTTGCGCGGGGCTTCCGCAGTGCGGGGGTCTACTGCGGTATCAAGAAGCCCGGCTTGCTCGACCTCGCGCTGATTGTGTCGGATGTGGAGGCGAGCGTCGCGGGCACCTTCACGCAGAATCAGGTGCAGGCGGCGCCTGTGCGCTGGTCCAAGCGGGTGGTTGCCCGAGGGCGTGCCCGTGCCATTATCGCCAACAGCGGAAACGCGAACTGCCTCACAGGTAAGCAGGGCGAACGCGACGCCGCGCGTATGGCAAGCCTCGTGGCGGAACGGCTCGGCTGTAACCCCTTGCAAGTGGTGGTCGCCTCCACGGGCGTTATCGGCGTGCCGTTGCCGATGGGCGCCATCGAGCTGGGGGTGTCCGATGCCTTCGCTCGGCTCAGCGATGAGGATGACCGCCCCACCGCCGACGCCATTCTGACCACCGACACCTTCCCCAAACGCGCCAGCCTCGAAGTGTCCACGCCTGACGGCACGGTTCGAATCGGCGCGATAGCCAAAGGCGCGGGCATGATTGCGCCCAATATGGCGACGATGCTCGCCTTCATCACGACCGACGCCGATATCGACTCGCCCACCCTCCAAGCCTGCCTCACCGATGTGGTCAACCAGACCTTCAACTGTATCACGGTGGATGGCGACACCAGCACGAACGATATGGTGATTGCGCTGGCGAACGGCGCGTCGGGCGTGCGATTGAGCGGGGAGAGCCTCGAAATGTTTCTGGAAGGGCTTTATGAGGTATGTGAGTATCTGGCGAAACGCATCGTGCGCGATGGCGAGGGCGCGACCAAGATTTTCGAGGTGCGTGTGGAAGGTGCGGTAAGCGAGGCGGACGCCCGCCAAGTTGCCCGCACAATTGCCGAATCGCTCCTGGTGAAAACCGCCATTCATGGAGGCGACCCGAACTGGGGACGCATTATTGCTGCTGCAGGACGCAGTGGCATACTCGTCGTGCCGAATCTGATGCAACTGACTATCCAAGATGTGGTCGTGTTCGAGCACGGTCAGCCTGTGCCCTTCGATGAGAACCGCTTACGGCAGAAACTGCAGGCAGAAGAGGTGCAAATCCTCCTCCTATTGGGTGTCGGAAGCGCCTATGCCACTTACTGGTCAAGCGACCTGACCGCCGACTATGTGAAAATTAACTCGGCATACCGCACCTGAGCACATCGCCTACCTGTGGATGCTTTCTTATGCTGGCAGACCTCCAGCACCGCTTCATCCAGTGGGTTCACCCGTGCACCTCTCCAAATAACGCTGAAACACCGCTTGCACACGCTGTACCATCGGCGAGGGCTGGCTGTAGTCAAACAGAGGATGAGCGCGCTGCCACAGCGCACGGTAGAGCTGAAGCGATTGTTCAGGGGTGAGTTGTCGGAGCGAGTGGGCTTTCTCCTGGGCAATCAGGGCTTGCGCAGACTGGATGTCCCTGCGCCAAGCCCGAAATGGCTCCCCGCCGAGTCGTTCCCGTAGCCGACTTGCCTCTTGGGATGTCTCTTGTCTCATGCTGGAGGGATTATACCTCTTTTACTCCAGCGCATTCCTATCAAGCAACTAATCCTCCACACTCGTCCAGCTCTCATTCCCCATCGCCCGCTGATACACCCGCATCGGCAACTTTGCATTTTATTTAGGGCGTAATACCTTCCCGCTTCATCATACGCAGGAAGCTTTCCACCACTTCGGGATTGCCGTCTAATGGCCAACCCAATAATCGCCACTGACCATCACTATCCAAACGCCATACTTGCAAAAAACAGTGTGCCCCGACAACAACCTCTACAAGAACATATCTATTTAATAAATCATTTGGAACTTGAGATTTGCCTCTATTCCTCAAATAATCCTCTAATTTACGCACATCGGGATGATCAATGATAAACATCAGGCATATCAAGAAGGCTTTTGCCTCAGGCGAGTAACTCACAATTTGTGCTGAGGAGACATCCGTTGGTCTAAGATGGCGTACCCAGAGCCCCTGAGTTCTGTACTTCGTAGCGGCTCGAATCGATAACTCTTTATTCCCTCGACGATCGAATGATGCTTCAGATAGCTGCTCATAAACGAACTCATATTGACCTTCAAGATACGCCCGTGTGACTTGTAGCGCTTTTGTTTGTATTGATTCTGACAACTTAGAAGAATCAGAGCCAGAATCAAAGGATTTCAAGTAGATAATCAAGATAATCAAAGTGATTGTCATTACCAAGGCAACGCTCACAATAACAAGTTTTCGCATGCGAACCTCCCTTATCTTATCCTGACAAGGCACTTTCTCGGCACGCGCTCAATCACATCCTCGTAGAATTCTATCCATCGGATAGTACTGGTATGGCTCCCCTGCCTGCCCCATCATCAACAGCTCGCCTCCTGAATGCGCTATCCGCCAGTTCCCATTATACCCCAACGCATTTCCAGCAGGCAAGTAGTCCTCCGCACTTGCCCAGCCGCTCAACTGATTGCTCACCAGGGTGCATCCGTACACCTCATCAATCACCAGGCAAAAGGTGAAGGCGAACCGCCCGCCAAAATGCCCGCTCATCCGCTTGCACCGCCTGCCCCTCTTTCAACTGCATAGTTAATCTCACCTACTATAGAAGAGCAGGTAGAGTGCCACAAGGTTACCTATGACATACCCTATAAGAGCCCCCTCGTATATACCTGCTCTCAACCTTTGCTCTGCGCGCACATGAGACACGATATGCTCACCAAAGCGAAATGTCAGCAGACCTCCTACTCCGCCGCCCAGTACCCCCATGATATATCCTGCTACCCAGGCTGTGAACAAATACTTTATCCCATTCGGCTGATGGTAAATACCCCGTAAGCAAAACGGCACACCGATATAGCCCAAAATCAGCAATATAAATGTAGCAAGCAAAGTACCAATCAGAAGCCATCCCGCTAACCGTATCATATCGGCACGCATCTTTTCACCTCCACGCTTCAAAATGCATTATTCGCCAATTCCAACTGGACCCCTTCCCATCGTCCACTGATACACCTGCATCGGCACATCCCCACACCCTATCCGACACCCATACTGATACTCCTGCCCGCTCAGATGGTCTTTTTTCCAAACCCTGACACCGTCGCTATTATACCCATACTCATACACAGTGCTCGCTCAAGGTTGCTTCCAGTTCAATGGATCATCAAAGAGCGTATAGTCGGCTACCCGCCTCGTCTGTTTCGTTCTAATGTCGACTTCATACAATTCAAACAAGAAACCCTCTTTGTTTTTCGGCATCGCAAGAAATAATATCCTATCGCCCGCTGGGTGAAAACGCGCACACTCAGTATAAGTACCCAAGTGGGTCAACTGCTCGACCTTACCAGTCTGAATGTCTAAAAGCCAAATCTCATATTCAAATCGCTTGTTGCGGTCCGAAATAAACGCCACCTTCTGACCATCGGGGGACCAACTCTCGGGCTGATAGAGGGCACCGATAGGAATCATCAGAATCGAATGGGAAGCGACTTCAGCCTTCTTCGGGTCAAACGGAGCGATAGCCAGGCTCCTGCTTTCAGTGCCTTGCCAATTCGGGTCCGCAATAGCCTCACCAACAGCGACTACCCTCGTACCATCGGGAGAAAAGCTCAGCACATACCACGGAAACAGCTTTACAGTCCCACCGCTTAGCAAATACTTCTTTGTGTCATCCCACACAACTCCCCCCATATGACCGCGTCTTAGTCGATGCGACCTCCAGAAGACGAAACGGTTCCCATCTGGCGGAAGAGGGACGGGCTTTCTATCAGCCACTCCCAAGTCGTGGGTAAGTTGTTTGATGTCTTTCCCATCTATCGTGCACATAAAGAGATGCCATGCGCTCTTTGGGTTCTTGGCTTTTGGGCGAGCTGAGTAAACAATATGTTGCCCGTCGGGACAAAAGCGCGGGTCTGCCTCCAGCATATCCGTTTCAGCAACACGAACAACTTGGCTCGTCTCTAAATCGAGCAGGTAGAGGTCTCTGCACCCCGTTCCTTTTGCGGTGAACACGATCTTTTTGCCATCGGGAGAGATATCAAAGCTAATCCCTCGATGCTCCTCTACATGAGGACAGTCCGATAGTGATTTACAGCCACTAAGTAAGACTTCTGCTAAGATGAGTATCGGCACCAGAATGTAAAGCCACCTCCTATTCATAGTCTTCTTCTCCAAAGAGCAATTGTCGTGTTCAGTGGTAATAACGATAATCCCTTGTCCATGTACGTCCACTGCCACCCCCGCCAGAACCTCCACCTCCACCAGGAGGAGCAGGACGCTTCGGATCATGAGAGCCATGCAATGGAACCGCAGTAGTTACCACTCGAAACGATTACTTGCGACTACTTCCTAACGGCTCGATCCTTGAGACTGCTCAGAAACTCTGCCGATAACACTTCGTAAGCCTCTGCCTTGTCCAAGTCAAAACACCATAGGCTCCTCTGGTAGGGCGGACCCTCTGCAAAATTCGTTCGTGTGAAGTAGACTTTTCTCTCATCAGGAGCGAAACGCAGGTTCGTGAACTCGCACAACTCCTCCGTGTAGAGCCGTTTTGGCTCTCTCCCTTCTCTATCGGTTCGATAGAGATGAGAAATCAGTTGACCATCACGGTTGCGCGTGTAGTGAACATAAATCACAACATCACTCCGCTTTGCCCACAAGACCTGCCTGTACGGTTCCAGAAAGACAGAGTTCACCTGAACAGGGGAAACCTCTGAAAACTCCTGAGTGAGAGCCGTCCAAGGAACCATCACCCAATCACCATACTGATTACCGCCACGACGATGTTGGACAATCACCTCCCCCTTCGGCGCGACCGAGGTGGAATCCATCCATACTGCCCAAGTGTTCCCCACCTTCCGCTGTGCTAAGTCGAGAACACATACCATCGGGTCTTGCCAGACCGGGTCGCCCCACACTCGCTCCCCTAAGCGAGTGTGGCGGATAAACACCACAGTCTTACCATCAGGCACAAACTGGGCACCCCAATCGTAGTAAGACCCTTGTGTGAGTGGCTCTTCTTTGCCTGTCTCTATATCGAGCAGGTGCAAGTTGAAGGGCGAGCGATCAGCCAACTCGGTCTCCCCGACAGAGTAGACGAGGTATTTGCCATCAGGCGAAAAACGAGGGTATCGCTCGGAACGCTTCTCGGTCTCCAGCAGGGGGTCTACCTGCAGAGTCTGAAGGTCAATCAGATAGAGGTCATAGTTGTCCCCTTCGCCCGCGACACTGACTACAGCCAGTGGCTTTGAAGGGTGGATGTCGTAGGTAAAATCGACTTGCCAGCGCTGAGTGCTTCCGCTGGTGCCTCCATCGGCATAACGGAGGGAACACCCCGAAATCACGAATCCCATTCCCACAAGTATCGTCATTCCTATCGCACAGATTGAGTATCTCATCACAGACCTCCTATAACGATTTGATGTGTCTTCATGGTACACAAGGTCTTGCGCATAATCCCGCGAAGATACCTATTATGATACCCCTTGCAATCTTGCAACGAATATTTCCACAGGGGGCGCGGAGTGCGCAAGCCGCTAAACCGCAGTCACACAGTTTGCAAGCACACCTTACCCATCCAACTCCATTACATCCATTTATAGCGAAGCATAAATCGTGCTGGCAACAGCACCCATCCAGGTCATCAACTGGAGGTGGTACGACTGCATTACAGTTCCAAGGAACAGGAGGATGCACAGGAGGATGCCCTGGACCACACCAGTTCCCATAGAATGGAAAGCCCATCAAGAATATAGCATGCGTCAGGAGAGTGTATTTTCCTGTCTCAGAAGGTAGCGGAAAAGGAGTCCCTGTGGGTGGAAGACAACAATCCTCTTGTCCACCCCCCTCGCACCCCCCATACCCCAACGCTCGGCACACGGCTTGCGCAGGAGCCACCACAGGACACGCGCACGGCTCTGACAGCGACTGCACATACACCCCGTTGCTATCGGTCGGGTAAAACTCGGCTGGTATGCCACTCGTGCCCATCATCACCAGTTCTCCACCTGCATAGCGGAACTGCCAGTTTGTAGTGTACCCCAACCCATTCCCAGCAGGCAGATAGTCCTCCACACTCGTCCAACTCTCATTCCCCATCGCTCGGTTGTACACTCGCATCGGCGTGCCACCGCACCCAATACGACACAAGTACCGATACTCCTGCTGGTTCAGGTGGTCTTTTTTTCCAAACCCTGACACCATCTCCATTATACCCATACTCATATGCCACACTGATGTTCCCACCTCCATAGTCCCGCTCTATCCGCACCACAAGTGTGTCAGCGCATTTTACTATTTAATAGCTATAATACCCAATAAACTTTGCTGACACCCCATCCAGCATCAATCGTAGATTGTATTTTTCCAGTCTTCAACGCCCTGATGCGAAATGCCTGAACCTCTGGCAATAGTCGCTTGATATCTAAATAAGTCGTCTTTGTCAAAATGAATAAGCCGTCAGGGGAGATAGCGACAGGTGTCTCGCCCTCTGGAATGCTTATTATGGGAAAAGAAGAACCATGCTGTGGATGATATTTCATAACACGTCTGGTAGTAGATATATAAACCAGCGCCGCACCATCTGGACTCCAACCTAGCGCTCGCCCTTTGTAGGCTTGCTTTGCTTTCTGCCCTATAGCAGGAAGCACATAGACCCAGCCTCCACTTTCCATCAGAATCATCGAACCTTTGGGAGAGAACTGAATAGTTTCTGGGTTAGGGATATTTTCAAGAAAATGTTTCTGTAACCAAACAACACGGTTGCCAACAATCTTGTATAATCTAATATGAACCTTTTCTTTGGAGACAGTAACAGCGTAATTTTCTCTTAGAGAAAAAGCTCTAATCTGCTCTCTTGCAGGAACTCTAATGTGGACAATCTGGGCATTACGGACATTGTAAAGGACGCCAGACTCACCACAACCGTAAACAACATAATTTTGAGAGTCGGTGTTGATACACCAAGCGTTTTTTGAACAAGGCTGAAGAAGCTTTGCCTTTGACGAGGTTCCTTCTAATGGCTGAATCCATATACCCCTTCCCGTTCCTATCTTCACACCATCACGTATTCCCGCCAAAGCATGGTTAGGTAAGCGGGTATCAACAACGAAAATTAGAGCTCCTTTCAAAGGGCGACTACTCCCTTTATATTGGTATAGAAACATACTGATAACAACTAACACTAAAAACAAGGTGAAAATCGTTAGCCTTTTTCTCATGGAGACCTCACTTTTCTAATGTAATAATTTGTACCTGCACAGAGAATGATCGTAAGTCCACCACTCCAAGTCACCACCAATAATCATATATTTCGGCGGCTTGACCATGCAAGATTCGAGAACATCCATGACAAAATCCTGACAATTGGATAACAGCGTATCATAATCCCACTTGTTTTGGAGATAACCTGCATAACTACAAATACAACGCTTTTCTATTGGCGATACTGGAATAATATCGCAATCTGGTAGCAAGTGGTTGCCCGGGCTTACTGGATGGTCAGGATCTAACTTCGGCGTTGAGCCTGGTGGTACTTCGAAAATCTGCCCACATGCTGCTATGAGCCAGTGGCGAAATCTAGGACCTAAAAGTGTGTCGAGACCCTCAGATATACCTATAAGGGGACGACTGCAGACAAGGATCCAGCTCTCGCTCCAGTGCTTTGGGTCGCGCTTGACTTTTTGTAACCGGATTTCAGGATATATTTTTACCCTCTTACGATCTGTTAGTATCAGAATTCGTTCGTTGGGTGGCGTGAGGGCAAGCAACATGTACCCCGATAGAAACGAATAAACTGCATTCAGCCACCATCCGACACCACCAGCTTCTTCTCCTGTCGTTGGCGCACCATAGAGAAGGACCGTCGGCGTAAGCAGTCTTTCTTCATACAACTGCCAACCACTTATACTGTTTGAATAGACACGACTTGCCTTTCCAGAACAACCTATACTGCATATGTATCTATACTCTGCACCATATTCATAGCTCCACACTCGAGCCCCATCACTATTATATTGATACCGCTCTGTAACAAACCACCCACTCCCACGACCAGGATACCACTTCTCAATCATTAGCAATCGCCCCTCCTCATCGTATTCATACTTTCTGGGACAATTATTATTATCATAGTCAGAGCAAAACGAACTCCCTTGACGACCCAAAGTGCCCTCCGGGTTCCACTCAAACGCATTCACCTCGCCACTCACCAAGTCCAACACGCTCTCCAAACGACCTGACACCTCCTCATACAAGTACAACTCCCAGTGAGAACCGTTCAGCGCATCACTCCGACTAACCGAATAACGGCT
>FWWL01003490.1_pt1 | contig 28550 bp, 21 predicted proteins | sample 2228331 | NCBI WGS metagenome assembly FWWL01 (sample SAMEA103939775, study PRJEB20133) | metagenome
AGCATCACCCTGCCTCTCAATGAGATTAATCTTAACTTCATCACAAAATTTAGGATGCTACCGCGAATTTATCTTAAGTTGTCTTCCTCTCTATTTTCTGATATAATAACAACATGCAACGAATATACTTCAAAAAATACTCTAACTTTAACAAAGAAAATTCAGAAAGTGACCTTTACTGGCTTAAATTAACTCCTGAGGAAAGGGTCGCTGTAGTTGACTCTATGATAATTGATATGCTCAAACTAAAAGGAAAATATTATGGACGCCCACCCCGATTACGAAGGATTCATAAGGTTATTAGGCAAACATAATGTAAAATTTCTCATCGTTGGCGCCCATGCCCTTGGATTCCACGGAATTGTGAGGGCAACAAAAGACCTTGATATATGGATTGAAAATTCAAAAAAAAATGCAGAATTATTTTTAAAAGCCCTGAAAGATTTTTTTTATACTGACTTTTCAATTAAAATTGAAGATATAACAGCAGGCAAGAACATATTTCAATTTGGATATCCTCCTGTCAGAATAGATGTGATAACAGGTATTAAGGGTCTTGAATTCAGGGAGACATGGAAAAGAAGAATTCGCTCCAGATACGGGGATGCAGAGGCAAATTATATCTCAAAAAGAGACCTGATTAAGAGTAAGAAAATCGCTGGCAGAAGTCAGGACCTTATTGATATTAAGAGATTAGAACGACTCAATCGCAGGAAAAGGGCATCCTGATTTTCATTTACAACAGAATTGCGGGAAAGGTAAGTAATCTCACATCAGTGGTATTTTCTGTAAATCCCCCACTGGAAAAAGATTCCAATGAACGTGAGCGTCGCCAGAACTATGTGCTTGACAATAAGTGCGAGAATCTGTCCCCTTCCTGCTGCATCGGACCATTCGAATTCTCTGTAAAAGATTGCCCTCGGAACACCCAATAAAAGAATAAAAATAAGCGAAATAATTGATAGATACATTGAAAATCTAACAAATTGCTTTAATTTCTCCTGATTCATCTCCTCAGAAAAAACCTTCACAAAAATCCATGTTAAGACCACACTGGAGAAAAATACCGCCACAGCAAGGTCGTGAAAATAGTTATTGAGCAGGATAAATATTGCCATGGCTTAAAATTCTATATCAAAATTATGGAATGTCAAATGTCGGGGAATAAAAGGAAATATCTTATGCATTAAAACTATAAAGGAAAAGGCAACAATCACAATGGTAGCAAGCCTTTTGCCTGACCAGTTGTAAAATAATCTCGTATGGATGACCAGAGCAGATACAATCCAGCAGATGAGCGCAATGGATTCAATTGGATCCCACCTCCACCACAATCCGAAGAGGATAAAGTTATAATAACTGCCAGTTGCCATCATCAATGTCTGAAAGAAAAAACCAAGACATAATGTGTAAAACATAATGTCGTTCTGCAGGGAAGATTCAGTGGATCGCCCAATATTCGTATGGGTTTGATCCCCCTTCCCCCCCTTACAAAAAGGGGGAATATGCAACAATATTCCTAATGCACATGCACAGGCAATCACATAATTTCCGTAAGCCAGCCATGCAAAGAGTGCATGAAAATCAACCCACAAGCTCTGTTCCGAAATTGTAAGGGGAATGTATGCGGTCGGGAACAACAACCCGTAAAGCATCAGTGCTATACTCAAAAACATTACAGTTATCTGAACACCCATTAACTCCGGATATTTTCTCCTGAATAAAATTAATAAAGATACAGTAGTCCACGAACCTGCCAGGGCGCTCTCATAAGTTCCCATTATGGGAGGATGGCCTGAGAATTCCCAGCGGATAATTATTGCGAAAAGATGGCATAAAAACCCGGAATAGAGAAGGTAATTTACAAATATCTCCTTGAGCGTAATTTCAGCAGGTTGCTCCCCCGGTGTGCTCATGGCTTTCTTAATATTTCTGAATAATCTCAGGAAAAGCCACAGGGAATAAAGGACAATTGATATTCCAAAGAATATAATCTCTGCCTTATGCATGTTATATCCCTGGCGGGGTTTGATTAACAAATCCCCTGTTCTTTATTATTTTTTCAACCCCTTTCTGAATCTCCTTCTTGAAAATTTCCCTGAACCATTCTGAATCTGCTGAGATATTAATGGTATTTCCATCCTGTTTTATAAAAACCTCTCTTCTGAATAAGAAGAATCTAATCAAAATGCCTGCCACTCCAATCATCATGCCAGACCATATAAAAGGGAGACCCAAATCCCTTACGATCCTGAACTGTCCCCATTTTTTCACTGATGGAAATGAAAGTTTGAAATCATCCACCCTGCATTCCTCAGCCGGTAGTAAATGTCCGCTAAAGAGCAATCTTTTCCCCCGCAGTACATTTATTGAATAGAGGGGATTAAGGAGATTCATGGTTTGTGGCTCTGGCTTCGTATCTATGAACTTCACATCTGGATAAAATTTGATATAGACCCGGTAAGGGCTCTCAGGGATAAGGAAGGAATCCTCTGATGGAGGAGGAAAGACATTTAAATTTAATGTGCCGCTGTTTATCATCCTGTTTTCTTTATCTTTAAGTACATAAACAGGGGCAAAGCCATATCCCTCAATGTTGAGGTGTGTAAATTTCATTCTCACGCCTGATTTTAATCTCAATGATCTCTCCTTCGCAAGCGTATCCGCGGGATACCTTATTTTTGCATGGAGGTCAGTGAAAAATAATTTATCCTCATAGAATTCTGCGCCCACTTCTTCCAGTTTGAATGAAATATCCGGGATTAATTCAGGATTAGACATCGTAAGAAAATCGCTCTTCTCTCCCCAGAAGGAATATCCCTCCACCAGGATAAATTTCCCTTCAAATCTTGTGAGCAAACTTACTATAACTCCAGCAGGTATCAATAAAAAAGAGATATGGAATAATAAATTCCCGAGGGGGCTGAACCGCCATTTTATAAAACAAATTCCATTCTCCTCCGTAACCCTTCTGTAGCCTTTTTTTCTGAAGGCTTCTGAGAGTTTTTCTGTAAGATTTCTGTCGCAGGGCACCTTACATACGACATCAGCACTACTCTGCCACAAAGGGCTCTTACCTGACCTCTGGAGAAGAAATCTCCAGCGATTAATCATGCACAGGGTTAAATTGATGAAGAAAAGAATATAAAGAAGAATGAATGGTAATGTCCTTGCAATGTTCTGGACAACTGCCTGCGGAGATGTGAGCCCCCATACAAAGAGGAAGGCATAGTAGAGTGCTCCCACCAGAAGTAAATGGACAGAGAGTTTGTAGGATGAAAAAAAACTATAAATCCTTCCCATCATAAAAGTCCGAAAAATCCATACTCGTTATAATCCACTTTGTCCCATCTCTTTTTAATGTGTATATAATCAGAAAACTGTTGATCTCCGGTTTTACTCCCCCCTTAATTTTATAGACCCACCTTTCCCGCTGGGTTATCTGGAGGACATCCTGGGCAAGAAAGATTGCATCCTTCACTTCAGATTCAAAATCAACAGACAGGAACTTATGATTATTATCTTTATAATTCTTAATATCTGTGACAAATTCTTCAATAATGGGTTTTTCTGCCGGTAACTCTTCAAGTAACGCTGGCGAAAGGTTGAGATATGCCTCTTTTAACAGGTTGTTATACTTATTGATGACTCCGGTCGCCTCCTCCACATCCTTTTCAGAGTAAAACTCTCCGGTTTCTTTAAACAAAGGGAGTATAAAGGTCTCATATTCCTGAATGAATATAATGACAAAAAAACCTCCTATCCCCATAATAAGAGCGGTAATAATGCCCCTCATTTCTTCTCCCTCTCCCTGAGAAATTCCTGATACTCCTCCAGTGGATCCCTTCTCCTGCCTTTGCTCTCTGTATAGTCCACAAACTTTACAAGCCATCTATTGTCTCTTTTTACAAGCGTGTATGTCATGTTATATTTCACCTTTTTTAATTCACTCATGGGCTGATGGGTTTTGATATTCAGATGCTGATACTCCCAATCCTCCTCGGTATCCACCTCAGCGGTGTCATCACCGGTCATTCTTACCTCCTTGAATCGCAATCCCTTTATCTTTGCATTCAAAAATTTACCCTCCGCTCTCATGCTGAGAATCAATACATCTATTCTCTTTACCTCACCCTCGGTGGCGTATTCATCAAGGCGGGAGATAACAAAGTCCCTGTATGTCTCAACCAGTGCTGAGTTGTATTTTCTTACAGCATTTTTTATCAATCGCGATTCATAATCCTTCTCCTTACCTGAACAGGCAACAAGAAAGGAGAGAAAAAATATCAAAAATCTTATTCTCATTTATAATAACCTTATATGAAACTCAGGAATCAAACCAAGGCCAAAATAGGTGATAATCACTGCTACAAGACAGAGGATTGAGAGGAGCGCACCTTTCATCCCCCTCCAGTTCATTGTCAGTTGTAAATGGATATTGATTCCGTAGGCAAGCCATGTAATCAAGGACCAGGTCTCCACCGGGTCCCAGGACCAGTAAGAGCCCCAGAGCCCATAAGCCCAGATTGCCCCTGCTCCTGTCATAACTGTATGTGAGACAAAACCAAAACCTGTAAGCCTGAGATTAAGGTCATCCAGTTTTCTCTTTTTCTCTTCCTCATCACTTTTTGCGCCATAATAGAGCATAATGTAATAAAATCCGATTGCTCCTGCCACAGCAAAGGAACCGTAAGCAAGCCAGGCAAAAAGCACATGCACTGCAAGCCATGGGCTCTTAAAGGACGGCGTGAAGGGTTCGTGGGCGCTCCCTCTCATGAGACCATTGCCCAGCATAAGAAGAGAAAAGGGAATAAGAAAGAGAAAAAAATACCTTGAGACCCTGAATTTAAATGCCAGGATAATACCCATAAGTATTACAAACCATGAACCTGCGAGAGAATTTTCATATCCAGAAAGAACCGGCGGATGTGATGTGATGACCCAGCGCAAAATGCCTGAAATTGTATGGAAGCAAAAGCCCGCAAGAGTAAGATAGAAGCAGTTCAGCACATTCTTCTTAAAAATAACCTCAACCAGTAAGAAGACAAAGGCTAATGCATAAAAGGCAATGGATAGCCATAAAGAAATTGCCTCAAATCCCTTCATAGTTCAGAAATATCCCTTATCAATCCCTCCAGTTCCTCTTTGAATATTCCCCTGAAAATCCTTGCATGCCCCTTTATGTATATTTTATCATTATCCATCATAAGTAAAACAGTCCTATCGTAATCAATAAATCTTACCATCAAACCGAGGATAATCATAACAAAAGCAGAGATGATAACATTGATGCCATAATCCCTTGAGACATCAAGTTCAATCCAGTGTTTGAGATTTTTTATACTTATAATATAATCACCTATCTTTTCCTCAGAATCCACATAAATACTCCCCTTGAATTCATTATTATTTTTGTCCTTCAGGATAATATGAAACCCCTCGGCTCCTCTGTTCATACTCCTTAAAAATGGCTCACCATCCTTCAGTTCCATGTCTGGATAAAACTTCGTATATATGGTCAAACCCTCCTCAAAAATATTGAACATATCATAAAACTCCGTTGAGGCAGTTAAATTCACATTGGCATGGAAGATTATATTCTCACTGGTATCCTTAAGGACAAACTCAGGCGTAACCCCGTATCTCTGAAGCGTCATGGAGAGTCCCCTGTATTTAAGCGGCCGATTAATTCCCACTTTTTTCTCCGTTAATTCTGAATTCTCATCCTCAAAAAGAATAAAAGCAGAGTACTCCAGCGGAGTTCTGTCCGCGCCGAACCTCGCAGCAAAGGAATCAAGAACAAGTGCTATATCTGGCAGGGGAATATTAAGAATCGGCTTCCGCACCACTAATGCAGGATTACGGAGATCAGTTCTCATTCCCTCAATAAGCATGAGTGAGCCCCTGAATGAGGTAAGGGTGCTCAGGATAATTCCAGTAAAGGCAACAAGCATGCCTGCATGAAAGAGAAGAGAGCCAAAAAAACCAGTCCTGCCCTTCACACAATGAAGTGCCCTCCCCCCTTCCTCTACCTTCCACCTGCGTCTTCTGAAGAAAATCTTTATATCCTCCATGCTAATCTTTCGTTTCATAAAAATCTCTTCAGCATTTTTAAAGGTATTACTATTTTCTAAAAAAGTATTACTGACCCTGAGGAAATTGATTATTCTCCTTGTAGTGCAAAGGGCAATGCTTGCAAAGAGAAAGGCGGGCAGGATGATAAAAACCCAGGATGAGGTAATATTCTCTACATTAAACCTTTTTGATAATTCTGAAAGATATGGATGCTCCTCTGCAAATCTTGCTGCCTTTTGAGGAGGCAACATACCAGGTGATGGAAGAAGGGCACCCGCAAGGAGGAGAAGGAGCATACAAGCCATGATGTAGATGGCAAATCTCCTTGAGGTGAGGTAGTGGTAAAAGGGCTTCAGCATCCAGAGCAATTATATCATTGATAGGTATAATTAAAAGTATTACCTCCAGTGCGTCCGTTATTATGGTCTGTACAGATAGATAATCTCCTGTATCTTGTATCAGTGTTATCAATGGTAAAGCATGTTGGCTGGCTTCCCTGATTACCTGCAGTAATACCAGTCCAGGTTGCACCATTGAGCAATCTTATACCCTGTGCCCTTGTCCCTTCACCCGGGCCCCTGTTTGAACCATGCATTCCGCCCAAACTGTCTCCGCCATGGCAATGCATGCAACCAATACCCCATGCGGTGTGAGCATCTCCACTTCCAGGACCATTATCAAATGTATCAGTCCGTCCATCCGGAGGGTGATTGATGCGCGAAAGGTTTCTATAATAAGGAGCAGTAGTTGAATTTGAACTTATGTCATACACATCCCACCTGTGACAGTTATAGCAGAAATAGTGTTCTGCCTCCCAGCCATCAGGAATGTTCGTTGTATTGTTTAATTGTATCACGGTTCCATTTGCTATTGTGACAGTAACAGTCCTGTCCACACCCTTTAGAATCCACTGGTTTGCAGAGCCGTGCGGACCCTGGGGGTCACCACCTCCCCTGCTCTCATGGCAGTCATTGCAGGTAACAATGCTTGTGAACTCCCAGCCGTCAACAAAGGTGTTGCTCAAATCGTTGTAGGTGTTTGTAGTCCCGGGGATTCTCTTTCTTCCAGCGGAGGTGCTCCAGTTCGGATTTGTCCCTGCTGGTGGTCTGTTCAATCCGACTGCCATTACAGGATGAAAGCCCAGGAGATTCGGGTTAAATTCAAGGGCTACATTAGTGCCTGGTTTTGTCTCAAATTCATCCCTTCCACCCCCGAAGTTTGCATTGGATGCAGGAAAATCAGGGATACTGCCGGGCACATCACCGTATCCATAGTCAGAATGGCACTTGAAGCAGACCTCTGCCTGTCTTCTTGCCTCCTCCACACGCTGGTAACTTACACCTGCAATGGCATACCTGCAATTTGCCATATTAATTGCTGTTCCAGCGGAATTTCTCGGCGCTTCATAGGGCTGGCTTATTGTGAGTTGTGTAGGGCTGTTCACTGCAGTAATCCTGTACCATCTCCCGAGATAGTCAGTCTGCCCTGTGGGTGTCTCAAAGCATCTTATCCACTGATTAACCATTCCAGCATTCCAGTTGGTCCCTGTCCCGGTAACTGTTGTGGAGTTATTTGTAAAACTTGCAGTTCCAGCGCTGTATATTGTTGTAAATGTCGGGACAACGCCCCAGGTACCTCTGTTTGTTCCACCGCTCTCCGGCTCCCTCTCCTCACTTCCACCCCTCACAGAGGTATGGGGATTATGGCAATCCTCACATTCCACATGCCTGTCTGTTGCTGGATTCCAGCTGGAAGTCAAGCCCTCAACAGGCGCATGTCTGGTGGTTGCTGTTTTATGGATTGAATGCACAGAGCCAATCTCATAGGTGCTTGTATTATTCGGCGTTGTTGTCCAGTTCTGACTTAATGTAAGTGTAGTTGCAGTGTTGCTTGAAATCAACCTCGTCTGCCCTGCACCAACTCCACCTGTGATTCTTACATAGGCACGGACAAAGGCATTTGCTCTCCAGTTCTTTGTATTATCTGTTAATGTATTTGCTGTTGCTGATGATACGGTTCCCCACAGTTCTGTAAACTGCCTCTGTATGCTCCTCGCAGAGGCAGTCATTGGAGCCACGCCATAATAGTCATTCCCTGCAACTCCGCCTGTGTGGCACTGATAACAGAATGATTCCTCAAGCGGGTCTGTTGGCGAAAGAATCCCGAGGGGAGCGAGAATTCTCCGTAAAATGGACTGATGATTGCCAAACTTATATGTGGATGTCTGAGCATTGAATGAACTCTTTGGATTCATTGTATCGTTGTGACACTTTGAGCAATTTGCATAAAATGTAGAAGAATCTGTCCCAAATGTTGATGCTACCTTATATTCATGGGATGAAGTCCTGAAGTCAGTGATATTTATTAATGGCGTCTGGGTCGTGCCATCGGGCTGAACATACGATTTTGACTGTATGTCAAAATGACAGGAACCGCATATCCCTGAAGGACTTGGAGGGAGTGAGGTAAAGGATGCACCTGACATCGTAGGACCTGTGTAGGCGCTTGAAAGCGTAAGTTGTGTCTGAGATGTTACATTGCTTATCAGATACCAGACGCCGGTTGCGTCATTCTTGATATACCAGCCATTCATTGATGCTGACCAGTTCGTGCCATTTCCGGTAACAGTCGTTGAGCCATTTGTGAAGTTCGCAGTGGGCATTCCCGCAGCATAGAGGGTGTATGGCTGTCCGGAGGCAGTTGGACCAAAATAAGGGGTTGTAAGCGTCAATGAAGTATTACTTGAAACCGATGCCACTGTGTACCAGTTGCCATTTGTATCTACCCTGAATTTCCAGCCAGGTTGCACTGTATTAAGCCAGGCCGTTCCGGTTCCAGTAACAGTTGAACTATTGTTGGTTACACTGACGGTTCCGGTCCTATATGTTGCTGAAGTAGCAATATACATTACATTTGAAAGCGTTGCGCCGGCATTAGCAGTAAGTGTAATCTGCGTATCACTATTTACAGCACTCACTGTATACCATGGGAGATTATTTCCTGCAAGGGGAAGGATTAACCAGCCCGGTCTTATATAATCAAGCCACTTTGTGCCTGTGCCTGTTACTGTTGCACTGCCACTGGTAAAGGAAGCCCTTCCTGCCCTGTACGCTCGAACTGAGGATATATTATCCTGGGAGACGGTCAAGTATCCGCCGGAATAATTTGCGCCTCCATAGGGAGTTGCAAGAGTAAGTTGTGTGGCACTCACCACTGCAGAGATCTGATACCACATGTCATAATTATCGCTCCTTATGTACCAGCCAACCATATTGCTCTGCCAGTTTGTTCCCGCTCCTGTAACGGTTGTACTCCCGTTCGTGAATGTAGCAGTTCCTCTTGTGTAGCCATAATCAGTATTAACAAAGCCCGCATCCGTGGTGGCACTTGGTTGTTCGCCAATGGATGTTCTCAGATTCGCTGAACGCGTTGCCTCAGGATTCATATCCGGCCTGAATATATCGTGGTCAACATGACACATTAAACACCGCCTGTCTTCATCGCCTATCCCACCTGGCTGTCTATCAGCAGGATACTTTGTCCCTGATGATGCTACATTGGTGACTTCGCAATTATTGAGATAGTGGTGGTAGTTATCTGTGCTGTTCATCTGGGACCATAAATCTGAGTGACACGAACAGCAGGATGAATTGCCCCCGCTCTCTGAGGGAGCAAAGGCCCGGTTGTGGGGATGACAGGATGTGCAATTCTGGGTATCCTTATTATGTGCCTGCGGCTGTGTTCCATCATTTCTGTAATATTTTGTCTTTGTGTGACATACCTCACAGACGCCATCGCGGGGAGGCGCATTATCAACAAAGTTCGTCAGGGACTGAAATGTCACTGTCCTTAGTCCGCTATTTGGCGTATTAATGGCCGAATTTACAAGGTAGATATTGCCACCCACATGGGGCGAATGACAATCCCTGCAGTTCAACTGCCATGAGCCGTAGTTTGTGCGGTTCATGCCTGCGGAGCCATGACTCGGGAGAGTATGACAATCACTGCAGACCTGGGCTGAATTCGTTCGCACAAGGAGTGTGCCCTCGCCCTTGAAAACCTTGCCAGGGGCATTGACAGAGGCAGATATATCATTCACATAGACATAGACATTTGGCTGAGCATAGCCAGTATTTCCTCCTGAATCTGTCGCCCTTACAGATATCCTGTGAACCCCTATGCTTGAAGGTACCCAGTTATATTCGTAGAGATAATAATTACTCCCGCTGTCATCATAATTGGCGTTCCGTGTCATAGGACTCCAGGCACCTCCGTCAATTGATACCTCTACTGATGCATCCGGAAGGGGGTTGGCATCCTCCGGCTCCCAGACGCTCGCCTGAATCTTAAAGGGATATGTGGCATTCCCTGCAACCCTTGCACCATTCAATGGAGTTATTATGTTAACTACAGGAACAAAACTTGTTCCGCACCCTGATGGTATCTGGGCGCTCACCAGCGGATTGGTCCCTGCGACACCATCTGGGTCTGTCTGGGTGACACGAACATAATAACTATTTGAAGATAAATTTAATCCCGTTATTGTGCATGTCCTTGGAGATACGCCGGAGACCGTTGCACATGCCACTGTGCCGGGCCAGGTGTTTGTTGTGTTATATTCAAAATAGGTTGTGCTGTTAAAGTTCTCATCTCCACTAAAAGTAAAACTTACAGTAATGGTATCACAGTCATTCTTCTGAACAGTGATGGCACCCATTGTGCTCCCGCCGATGCCTATATCTGATTCAGTTGACTCAAAGGGAAGGTTATCCCCTGAGATATAATCAGGCGAGATAAATATAAATGCGTCTGCATTCAAACGCACCCCTATATTCGCAGAGGTACTGGCAGTCCCTGATATATCATATACAACAAAATAATAATATGAGATTGTATCAGTTATGGTCTGGTCAGTTACATTGATTGTCACGCTTCCGGAAGCAAATGTCCCGCTCCCTATGAGCATATCGCTTCCATCAAAGACAGTATCCACTGAGCGATATATTCTCACAGCGCTCACATCTGTATCTGCTGAATTTGTTCCGCTCCTCGTCACTGTAAGCTGGTCCCAGGTCGCAGTTGCACCAGTTGGGGTCAGCAAATAAAAGCGCACCATCGCAACACCTGTCTGACCGGGCTTAACTGCTACAGGAGCAACATCAGAGGGATAAACATTAACTGGAATCCCTGCAGGAGGTGGAGGGGGTGCAAATAATGTCGTGTTCAAAAACAGACCTGCTGCTAAAAATATGAATTTAATTCTTTTCATACACTAAAATTCCTCCATTCGCAAAAGACTTCAGCAAAATCTCCACTCATCCTCTTCATATCCTCTGGAATGGCTCCGATTTCAGCAAATCTTCTTCGCATCACTTCACCAAGATAGGAATACTCCATCAGAACCTTCAAAACTCTCTTCATAAAGTCCTGTTTCGCTGGACCGAGTTTATTAAGGTTTTTAAACTTCCACATAAAAAATTTCTCCGTGCTTTCTAATAGCATTTCCTTCAATCTCCCAATTTCCATACTAACCGGTTTCACAACCGGCTCCACAAGATTATACCTTGAATAGTCATAGGTGAAAATGTATGGCTTTAACTCCTGGTAGATCTCTGAATAGGGCCATGGTGCAATGGCAAGGAAGAATGCCATATCAGGGTTATAAAATTTCGCAAGTTCAAGGGTTTCCTTTATGCTTTCTTCTGTCTCCTCCGGCATACCAAGGACAAAGGATGTCTCTGAAATAATATCGTGCTGATTTATTATATCAATTGCTTTCCTGGATTCCTCTACCCTGATATTTTTATTAAATTTATCAAGCGTCTTCTGGTTACCTGATTCAACGCCAGCATAAATATGTGAGACCCCTGCCCTTTTATATTTCTCCATTATATCCTCATCCCTGATAATGTCATTCACCCTTGTCTCCATCAACAGGTCAATCCCTAATGAACGCTCTATCAACAGGTCAAGGATCTTTTCCCATCTCTCTCTATCAAAAGTAGGAAATTCATCGCATATCATTGCCACATTCACTCCAAATTGCCTGGCAAGGTATTCAAGTTCATTGAGGAAATTTTCAGGTGAGCGAGCGCGCCATGTTCTCCTCCAGAAGATCTGCTGGGAACAAAAGGTGCATCCCTGCATACAACCTCGGGACGAGTTCACTATTGCAAGTATGGAACCTGGCTTTGTGCGGTAGGTATAACTCTTCCAGTCAATCAAATCCCAGGCAGGGGTTAAACTATCAATATCCTGTATGAACTCCCTCTGCCCTGTATAAAAAACCCCGCCATTTTCTCTGAAGGCAATCCCCTTAACCCCCGTCATGTCAGCGCCAGCAGAAATTGCCTTCATAAGTTCCGGGAAAGTCCTTTCACCCTCTCCGACAACAACAAAATCAACCCATGGATTTTCTGATAAAATCTCCCTGTAAAGAAAACTTGGATGAACACCTCCAATCACTGTAATAATTCTCTCGTCAATTTCCTTTGCTCCCCTCAGCAGTTTAAGTGAATCGTTAATTGCAGCAGTAAATGCAGTGGTTGCCACTGCATCAGGTTTTTCTTCTCCTATTCGTTTTTTAATATCATCCTGGGTATGAAACTCGCTCATGGCGTCGTATATTATGGGTTCAAACCCTGCCTTCCTTAATTCGCCGGCGAGATAAACAAAACCAAGGGGAAGCCATTTCCCCGCACATTCAACAACTCCCGAATGGTAAGGTGGCGTTATTAAGAGTACTTTTTTTCTTTGAGAAAAATTCATTTTTTCTCTGCCTTCACCTCTTTATCAATACTTACCACATCGGAGGGTAGCGATTCACATCCATTAACTCCCGCACTCGTTAAATAATATGAATAGACACCACTTTCTTTAATGTTGTCTTTATATTCAAGCCCATCAATTGGCATACTATTTATCTTTACAAACTTATCCTCATTATATGACCTGTAAATATTATAACCCACAATACCTTCAGAGGGTGAAGGTTTCCATTTAAGAATAATGTTTTGTGAAGCCCCTGCTTCAACAATACTCACTTCATATGGTGGCAAAAGATTACTACTCCCGTTCGCTGTTTCTGATATAATTTCCACAACACGTTTCCCACTGCCATCCATGTAGAACGAATATGCAATCTCATTTAAGATATTAATCTCTTCTCCAGTATATAAATCTCTTAATTTTATCCTCAATGGCTTACACTGATTTTGTTTGAATGTCTTTAAATCCCATTGCACGAAAATTTCACTCTGTGGTCTTGCTTCAATCGTAAGTAACCATATTTGTGGAAATTCAGCACTCCTTATATCTCTCCAGAAATAAGGCGACTCTGTTCCCCATTCTGGGTGATAAAAATATGCCCTTATTCCTGGGGTTGTATCTTCTAACAATGCTCTCATCTCATAAATTTTATCATGCCAGTTTGTCGCATCTTCGGCAACACCTATTATGAGACGATTATATGCATTCCCTCTGGAAACCTTGAATTCAATCTCCCATAGAGGAGTAGCGTAAACTTTTTCATACAACATTAATATAATTATTAGTATTAATTTTACCCATCTATTCATCTTACCCTCCATTATGGTTTTGGAACAATTATCTTGTATGAATTTGTTCCCTCCGTCACCTGAATCCATACACCTACCCATGGTTTCAGATTACCCTTATTGGGGTCAAGTTCATTAAATGCTTCACCAATATAGGTATCCCCGTCGGTCCAGAAGTATATTGAATTACCAATCCAGCCATTACTTACCGCTGTTGCAAATGACACAGGCGATTCGCTATTCCGTTGGATCTGACAATCCTGTAATCTGACCCTCAGTTTATATGGATTCCCGATCATATTCCAGCCGTATTGAAGCAAAATCTGTGTAGATGGGGCTGTGTTTTCAGTTGAAGTTGCATTTGACTCGTTGGTACCTGTACCCCAGTCATCTATCACGTGATTCTTATAGCCATAAATCCAGTAACCAAGCCCATTCTGAATCTGAGAAACAGGAAGATAATAGCCGGATGTTTCACTCAATCCAGTTGAACGCCATCTATACATAAAAACAGCATAAGGATATAAATCGTCACCAAAAATCTGCTTCGGTAAAGTGTATGAGGGGTCAGGAATTCTTGAATCGCATATTAAATTCCATCCCAATCTTAAAGTTCTGTCTGTAGGTATTACACTCAGTGTTATGGTGTTCGTATCTTCATTACCATATCTGTCTTCTGCCCTTACACCAAAAGTATATTGAACACCATCCTGGAGTCCAGAAACTGTATATCTGTAAGTATATGTTGTTCCAGGAGTGACATAAACATTGTTTAATTTTGTTGCGGTCGCCCATGACCACGTTGCTGTCTCCTTAAAATAAACATTGTATTTAATGGGTGTTGATGGGTCTGTGGCTGCATCAAATTCAAGGGTGACGGATCCACCATATGCAGAATCAAATGCTAGTTGAATTCCTGAAAATACCGGTGGCGTTGTATCAGAGGGTGGAGGTGTCCTGTATGGCCCAATTACATCCGGATTTGTCCCAATAACACCATTAGGATCAGTATGGGTTATTCGGATATAATAATCTGTATCAGAATTGAGTCCAGTCATAACACACTGCCTTGGTGATGCACCTGTAACTCCTGCACACTTATTCGTCCATGGTCCACCTGCATCTACTGAAATATCAAATGAGGTAGACGAATTATTGTTCTCATCCTTCGTAAATGTTGCAGTAGCAGTAATCTGAGAATCACTGTCCACCGTTGCAGAGTTTATCCCAACAACAAGCCGGTATTCCTTTGTCCTGTATGGTCCAATTATCTCTGGATTAGTGCCATTCACGCCATCCGGGTCTGTATGGGTAATCTTTATGTAGTAATCTGTATCCGGGTTCAAACCATTAATTATACACTGCCTTGGTGACGCACCTGTAACTGTATTACATTTTACCGTCCAGGGTCCGCCACCCGAAGTAGAATATTCAAACTTTGTTGATGAATTGTTATTGCTGTCACCTGTAAATGTTGCTGTTGAGGTAATCTGTGTATCGCTATCCACAACAGCAGAATTTGTCCCAACTGTAAGTTGAGGGGCTCCTGATGGCGGCGTTGTGTATGGGCCTATTACCTGTGGATTTGTTCCATTAACACCATCTGGATCTGTAAAAGTAATCCTATAGTAGTAAGTCGTGTTTTCTGTGACACCAGTATCTATACATTGCCGTGGCGTTGCACCAGTAACACCAGTGCATACAGATGTCCAGGGTCCACTGCTTGACGGTCCCCTCTCAAAATCAGTAGTGCTATTATTATTTGCATCGCCAGTGAATGGACTTGATACTGTAATCTGTGTGGGTCCATCAACACTGGCAGATGGCACTCCAGGAATTACCCTGTTATTAGTTGTTGTAAATGGTCCGATAACTTCCGGGTTTGTTCCATTTACTCCATCCAGGTCTGTATGAGTGACACGAACATAATATGCAGTGTTCTGCTCAAGCCCAGAAATTATACATATCCTTGGAGAAGAACCTGTTAAATCATTACATTGCAATATCCATGGACCAGTTGGGGAGGTGGAATATTCAAAATCAGTTGAAGAATTACCATTACCATCACCGGAGAACGACGCTGTTGCTGTTATCTGTGTATCACCATCAACTACTGCTGAATTGCTTATAACAGTGAGGTCATTTGCCGGATATGTAATATCAAGATTAACTTCATCAAAATAGGCCTGTGTCCCTACACCATTTTGATTGGGAGTATCAAGAATTACCCTCAATCTAAATGTGTATGTTCCTGTTTGATTAAAACTACCAGTCACATCCATTGGGGAAACATATGTCCACGTATTCCATAAAGTCCTATCTGTATTTGTCCATAAATCTACAGTGGTTAAATCAGGCCTTATGATTCTAACATACATCTCGTTTCTATCTGGGACCGCTGTAGCATATGTTTTTTTCCAGGCAAGGCTAAGAACAACACTCGTCGGAATTGACGACACATTTATAGTCTGGTCAATGTATTTTTCCTGGTTGTTGCTATTTCTTGCCGTGAGGTCAAATTTTACATCCCCACCATTGGCATATCCTGCAGAATCCCATGTAACAGTAATTTGCGTGCTTGCCCCACCAATTGTCCACCCTGATATATCAGAAACAAACTGCCAGTTAGTCAGGGGATTAACTGCAAAAACAATGGTAGATATTAATATCAAACTAAAAAATACTATTATTGTAAATCTCATTAAAAATTTCATAACATCCCTCCCTCTTCATCTTAAATCCACGGTCCCTGAATGAGAATCAGTATAATGAATCCAGTGGCATGTCATACAATTCACCTGATTCGCTGAATCAAGGATGAGATTATTCGTCCAGTTGGAATCTCCGGTCCCATTATCCTTAAATCTTATCCCTGTCTCTGCTGCACCATTCGCATCCAGAGGAGCAGTCCTGATCGTTGCCCCAGTAAATAATACCTGTACAGGGTGGCTGTTATAATTTGGATTAAGGGGGTCAATATTACCGGGCGTTGTGCTCGTCACATCCTGAACATCCCGCGCCCAGTGGCAGTTCCTGCACATCTGGTTTGTGTTATTGTGGTATCTCTGGAACCCGCGATTGGAATCACCAGGGGTTGGTGAGGCATTCGGATCAAAGGGGTTGTCCTGTTGATTATGCTGGTCGTGACAGGTTGAGCAATAGAATCTCCATGTGTTATCGTCAGCGGGAATTCTCCTGTCAAGGCGTAGGTTTAAATAATCCGTATTGTCAGCACCCTGGGGGACAGGAACCCTGCTCCCATAAGTACTATTCTTTACAAGAGCATCCCATCTGTGGGAATTTCCTCTTACTCCTGGCTGTGCCTGGTCTGAATCCACAAAGGGCTTTGCATTTGCCTGGCCAAGGGAATCATGACAGGACCTGCATAGCGCAGCATTCCCATTCACTGCTGTGAGATTCATTCCTGGGGCGGTATGAACCACATGACAGTCAGAACAGTCAATCTGATTTGCAGAACAGGTCCCAAGATAGTTATGGGGACAGTCAAGTGAATACACAACCAATGGCATCAGCATTAAGATAACTGTAAGTAAATAAACAATATCTCTCCCCTTCATACTATTTTCCTTTTTAAGTAGATAATTGTTGGAATACATGCAAAAACAATTACACTTAATGGAATATTTACCATGAGCCATGAAAGTCCAACCACGGGATAGAGTAATATCCTCGTCAGGAAAGACAAAAATGTGGAGTTCCTTATTACATCGGCAATTCCAGGGCTTACCCCGTAATAAAATTTTACGAGTTTCTTACCAATCTCATTCCTGAGCATATACTTATCCCTGAACTCCCTGAGAATTTTTACAGGAGTGGTATTATTGCTGAAAGCAGCAGAGGCAATAAAACATCTTGTGTCAATATTATCAATATGCTCATCTGAACCTCCACTCACAGGAGCAAATATACCGCTACTTTTAATCTTTACGCTGAACCTATCCGGGACATTCTGTGTATCCTCAAGTTTCTGAATATTACCATAAGGATCAATAAAGACCAGGGACTCTGCATCCTGCCTTTTCTTAATATAAAGAATTGCATCCTTCATAAAATTAATTCCCTCAGGGGCAATGAAATACACCTCGTCAAAAATCCTCTTCCCATCCTGGGTGAGGAGGGTATTTTTTAATTTTACCTTACCAATAGCAATTCTTGAATTTTGAAGAAGTGCATGGGGAGGAATAACAATCTCTGCGTCGTTATAATTTATGGATCCTCCTTTTTCTCTATCAACTTCCACCCATGTGCTGAATTTATCTGCCGCACTTAAAATTACATCCACTGGCAATCCAGGTACCTCACCATTGCTCAATAAAAGTTCAAATTGATAACTCCTCCCTGCTTCGGGATAAACATAAAGTTTGGCTGAGTATGGTTCAGGAATATTAATGAATCTACCGCTACCGGGACGCCAGACAAATAAAAGTGGATTTATATTCTTCGCGATACTCTCTGAGGCATCTATATAAACACCGGGTGAGTTTAATTCTGCCATTACAGAACCCTGCACAACCGGAATGGGAGACTTTAGACTGAAGTCCTCCACGACAGCATATACAATGCGCTCAAATCCCTTCCCATTTTCTCCATAAGAACTGACATTGAATCCATATAACCCGGCAAGGTAAGGGACAAAGGAAATGGCATTGCCCCTTTTTGTAAATGGAACCGGTGGTCCATGAATTTGTTTCACAACTGTCTCATCTGAATAATCAAGATTGATTTCAACCGGGATTGACACTGTCCCCCATACTGCTGGAATTTCCTTGATAACCGGAATATTTCCTGATCTATCTTTGATGAAAACAGAGACCACATCCTCCAGAGAACTATTTTTACCATCACTAACAGTCAATTCAAATTTATACAGTCCTCCCCAGACAGGAATGAAACATGGCATCGGACTCATTGCACTGTCAATATCCACAGAAATGCCATCAATCTGGCGCCAGGCAAAGGTCAGTTCGTCACCATCCTGGTCATAACTTAAAGTTCCATTAAGACAGATCTTATCTCCTCTCTCAGCAACTATATCATACCCCGCAAAGGAATGCGGGACATGGAGGTCCTGTGAATCCACAATAAATGTCACTGTCTGTGAAGATGGCGGATTTTTCATATCAGAGACAGAAAGTTTAAATGAATATACCCCTGGTTCAACAGGAATAAGCGAAATGGTTTTGCTATCTGGGTTGCTGATGCCCACCGGCGGGCCAGATATTTGCTCCCAGTGGAATGCCAATTCGGCATGTTCAGGGTCTCTGCTCAAGGAGGCGTCAAGGATTATTGAGTCACCGGATGATATCCTTTCTGCAACAGGTGCGATAACTGCATAAGGCGGAAGATCTGATGAATCCAGAACAGAGACAGTAACATAGGCCTTTTCGCTTTCGCCAGATCCATCGGAAACAATAAGTGAGAATAGATATGTGCCCGGGAGATGAGGAACGAAAAACGGCTTTGCTGTTTCAGAATCCTGAAGAACAACAGGGGGACCGCCCTCCTGCTTCCAGATAAAAACAAGTTCATCTCCGTTCGCATCAGCACTCATTGAACCATCAAGGAAAATTTTTTCATTTATATATCCTGCTAGAGTATCAGAGACCATAGCCACGGGCTGAACATTATTCACCTTCACATTCACTGTGTCCGGCTTGCTATTTACCTTACCATTATTGACTATAAGTGAGAATTGATATTCACCTGATTGAATTGCAAAGAATGAAGGCGCTGGCGTATCAGAATTCTTTATCTCTACCACTGGACCCCTGAGTTGTTTCCACTTATATATTAACGGGAGCCCCTTCGGGTCATAACTCCTCGTGCCATCAAGTTTCACAAGGGTGGGATTCACCACCATATCAGAGCCAGCATCTGCGACGGGAATTATACTGTCATCATAAGGGTCTGTGCCACCGCGCATCTCCTCGCCATCTGGAATTCCATCGCCATCAGAATCCCGGTTCGTTGGGTCCGTGCCTGCAAGGAACTCTTCAAGATTCGTAAGCCCATCTCCATCAATATCCAGAAGATAATCAGATGGGTCGGAGGGATTCAGTCCGTAGATTAGTTCCCATGAATCAGGCATTCCATCGCAATCCCCATCTCCTGAACATGAAACCGGGACAGAGGTAACGAACTCATAAATATCAATCCTGCCATTTCCTGAATCAGCCACAAGCATTCTTCCAAATTTATCAACAGCCACATCAGAGGGAAATCTCATGGAGTCCCTTCCGCCACCGAAATTCCCTATGTATGCTACATGTGCTCCATCCAAATTTAGCGCCTGAATCCATCCGAGGAAAGAATCAGCAACAAAAACATTCTGATTGGAATCAAAGGCAATCCCCTGGAATCGGACATTTCTACCCGGAGTTGGTGAAGTGGCATACTTTGCAAAGGAGGTCTTTAAATTCCCCTCGGCGGAATATATAAAGATGTAATTGTCTTCGTTGTTTCCTGCGCCACAGGATACCGCAAGATCGTTATTTTGAGGATTAACGGAAATTCCCACAGGAAACCGATTGAGGAAAAATTCATTAATCTTTGAGCCACCATAATTGTAAGTTTTTATCAGCCCGGCGCCTGCATCTACAACATAGATTCTCTTGAGTTTTTTATCAACGGCAATATCTGCCGGAAAAATGAACTCCCCGGTACCGGAGCCAAGATAGCCCTTGAACTTTCCATATTTATCAAAAATATAAACTGCCCTGCTCTCCTTCACACCAGCAATGATTCTGCCTGTATCATCAACATCAATGCCAAGAGGCGTCTCATTGAGTTGAAGTAGCATTCTCATAAGTCCTGTCGGGGTAAATGATACAATCTGATGCAACTCCTGGTCTGTTGCATAAATATTTCCTGAATCATCAACACTGATTCTTCCCGGCTTTTTAAGTCCGGATGTAATTGATGACTTAAATCTGGCAATGATTGCACGAATCATTACGCTTCTCGTTGACTTTAATCCATTTATATCCTCCACAGTGAGAGTTATTGTGTAAAGACCACCTACGCCGGGGGCAATCCATTCAATCCTTGAGGGCTCCTCAGTGGGTGAGATCAAGCCACCGTCAGCGTTCCATGAAAATGTTATCAGATCACCATCCGGGTCGTATGCCTGAGCAGTTATTATTGACTTTCTGTTTATGAAAACAACTTCCGGGTCTGCAATGATGGAGGTTATCACCGGGGGACTGCCCACTGCAACGGACACGGGAATATCCTGAAGGGTTGTCTGCCTGCCTCCGCACATAAAAGAACCGCTATCCGAGAGAGAGAGATGAAATGTATAGGCACCGGTCGCAGGAGGCGCAGTCCAGGTAACAAAGGTTGTGTAGGGACTTCCACTTATCCCCTTATCCACCCCTGAGGTCAGCGTTGTTGTATTCCCTGCCGGATCCGTTACTGTCCACACTGTAAGGTCGCTTCTGATATATTGCCCGCAACCGGATGAACAGGACCCGGTGCAATCAGGGTCATGGGCTGTTACAGTAATTGTGATGATCTGGCCTGGATTGATTACATTTGAGGGCTGATAATCAATACTGTCAACAACAGGCGCCTGATTGGAAAAGGTAATACCCGAGAGGAATAACAAACCCGTTATCAGGAACAATGGTGTCCGGATATTATTCATCACTTTACAATAATGCAAATTTTATACCAATTTTAAAAATTTTGCAAATAAAAATCATTCTATCTTTGATGGTGTCAGAGTAAAAATTCTCTTTTATTTTTATGGGCTTACACAAGGCAACATTAATATGCCCTGTTTTTCATTATTTTATGCTATGGATTTTTACCCAATCAAAGGGGGTTTTCACCCACAGGGTGGGTTATTTCACCTATTTCCGATTATGGCACTCCCTGCAGAGTTTGTTAAATTCTGTTCTCAACATAAATCTCTGCTGGGTTCTGTTATGCTGGTCGTGGCAGGTATGACATTCAACAACCCTGTTTTCCCCGAGAGGTAACCATGTTGTAATGCTCTCCTCAACCCCAACGCCAAGAGGATGGTCATTCTTGCCCATCGGGTGGCATCGGAGGCAGAGTTCTGAGGCATCTCCATATATTTTTACAGAGTTTCCAATATGACACATAGAGCAGTGTCTTTTTTCTTTATCATTATGGGGGGAGGTCCTTGAATCAACGGAGGGAATGATTGAGGTTCTTGTATAACATCCTGTGATCAAAGCAATAATGACAAAATATTTAAAAAAATAATTCATTCACTCCTATCCATAAACAAATGTAAGATAATAAACAACGAGACCCGTGACTGATGTAAAAAACAGGAGGAAGAAGGTGGTCCAGCCGGTCTTCCTGTGTCTCTTTTTTACCTCAAGATTGAGCACACTTGCCTGAGCTCTCATGCCGAGCCGGATTGTAATGCCTCCCAGTATAAGCGTTATTGCACCAAGGAGAACATGAAATCCAGTCACTATCCAGTAAATATTTTTATCCATTCTAACATTTGCTTCAAGAAACTCCATTCCGCCCTTTGCAAGCATATTCACCTCATATACAATCACATAGGCAACCACAGTGTAATAAATGGCAAGCATAACAGTATGGTGAATCTTAATTCTCCTCACCCTCCCTGATTGAATCGCAAAGAGGAGGAGAGGAACAATAATTGCCAGGGCACAGATAAGGAGGTCAGAGAGAAAATCGCCCCGTGTCCCCAAAAAACCATTTTTTAAAAATTCCATAATCCACCCCCTATTTCTTTCCTCCCAATTTAATACTCCTTTGGATTGTGGTCAACTCCATGACAATTAAGATAACACCCACCTTTATTATTTCCCAACCGGTAAAATTCAAGGCGTCCTGAACTGCTCGGGTTTATCCTTGTAAACCTCGGATCCTTGTTAAATCTTATCAACGCAGGGTTATTGATGCTTCCGTGTGAATCATGACAGGTGTAACAGGATGTATTATTATCCACAATATGCTGTCTGTGTGCCCTGAAGGACTCATTGGCAAGGATACTGCTTCTTGAATGGCATGAGTAACAGAGCGCGTACGCTTCACTGCTCTCGGGACCATCATTCCTTGTGTAATTCTTCTTTAAAATATTTTCATAAATTGAACCATGGGGGGCATCACTTCCTGAATCACTCCCGTGACAATCAGTGCATTTTAATATTCTGGAGGGAGTTATCAAACTTGGCAAATTGCCATGCTTCCCCTCTCCCTCAACAGGATGAAAGGAGGCATTGGCAGTGTTAAACTCAGCCCGCTTGTCTCTTTGACTTAAAGGAAGGTTTGAGATGGATGAATGGCATCTGTAACATAATTCAAACTGAAAGACAGCCCCTATGGCAGTCCATTCCCTCTCCATTCCTGCACCATCACTGAATCTCTTGAACCCCCCCACCCTGTGGGGGTCGTGACAGTCCGAACATTCTGCGTGCCTCTCCGGTATTCTTTCCGGCGAGTTCACATCTCCTGCTCTGTGCTTGCCCTTCAGTTCCACTGGATGTCTGTATGGTTTTTGAAAATCATCAAGAACATTCTCTGGATTTACTCCTCCTGCAAGGAGACCCTCCCTCTGGGCTCTGTCCCTGTTGTTCTGGGAGCCATGGCATTCATAGCATAACCTCTCCTCTTCAACACTAAGCATGGGGGAATTAACCACCCCATGCCCTCTGTGGCATGTTGCACACCTCCTGGGCATGAGGGCGGGATTTCCGTGCCTGCTCTCAACAAAGGACTGCGCCATAAGAAGAATTGCTGTTGAAAAAATTAATGCAAAAATTAGGCAGAATCCTTTTCCCCATGATAACTTTGATGAGCGAAAAGGTGTGGTTCGAAGGAAATTCATACGGTGCCCCCTACGCCTGCATCTTCATAATCTTTCAATTTCAAAATCCCCCCTTTTATTCCCCACTTTATTAAGGGGGGATGGGGGGATTGGGGATGCTTCCAAAACATTATGCCCCTACATAGCATGACAGACCTCACAGAGAGAGGAGAAATCCTTCTTTCTCCAGAAATGGATTCCGCTGGAATTAAAATTGTCATCTGAGTGGGCATCATGACAGGTTGTGCACTGCACTTTATTGTTCTCATCAAGTCTAACTCCGTCGGGATCCGATTTCATCTCCTTAATGCTTTTTAATATGCTTAATCCTCTTGAGTTCCTTTCGCTTACCATTGAGTCAGTAATTTGAATGCTGATGGGATGGGAACCCGAAAGGTCAGTGCCTATGTATCCAGGCATACCGGGAGCAAGAACTTCCATACCGGAGGCAATCTCAATCTTTCTCCTCCCGACGACAGCGCCCACAGCCACAGTGCCATCGTGACAGGAGAGGCAGAGCCGGGATGCACCATCGGGCTGAACAAACTCCCTTCCCCGTGTTGAAACACCTACTCCTGATGAGTAAATCTTATAATTCTTTACCTCAGAAAGCATATGCCCCCACAGAGGGGTTTTTGGATAGGAATTGTGTGGAACATGACAGAATACGCAGATCTCCGTCTCAGAGACAGACTTTATCGGTCCTGGACCAGTTGACGATAAGTTGTGTTTTGTATTAATAATGCCTGTGTGTATTCTCGTGGACAAAAGAAAGAAAAGCAAAAAAATTATAAATGCCTTACTCCTCATATCTGTAAACCTCAATCCGTGCGTTTAAGGAATTAACAACATAAATATTGTTATCAATAATTTTTATCCCGGTGGGGTGTAATAGATTTCCTTCTTTCTCTCCCGGACCACCATACCAGGTAAGAAAATTGCCTGATAAATCAAAGACCTGCACAACATCAAATAGTGAATCCACGACATGAATATTTCCATTTTTATCCACTGCAATTCCCTTTGGTTTGCCAAAATCGCCGGTCCCATCCCCTGCCTGACCGAATCTTGACAGAAATTCACCATTATCGTCAAATATCTTCACAGCGTAGGAGAGCGTATCAACAACAAATATTTTACCATTCTGATAAGCAAGATAGGTAGGAAAATTGAGATTCTCGTCCTTCTCCCCCCTGCCTCCCTTATGCCAGACCTCTTTGCCGTCCCCGCTCAGTTTGAAAAGAAGATGAAGATGCGAATCAAGAACCAGTATATCTCCTGTGGAATCTACAGTAACCCCGACTGGATGCAGAAGTTCAATTTCAGGTTTTACATCGGATTGACCCATGAGATTAATAAAACATAAGAGTTTATTTCCCGGGTCAGTGATGGCAAGAAAAACCTCATTAATAAAGGAGCAGGACACGGGCGAGATAAGTTTTACTCCGCAGGCATTTTCAATGAGTTTATATCTACCCCTTTTGAGGTCTATCAGATGAATGCCACTAACTCCTGAATCAGCAACAGCAACAAGTTTATTTTCATAAAAGGCAATGTCCATTGGAAAATGAAATAATCCCTCCTCTTCACCACCTGTCAGAACCAGCCAGATTCGCTTGAATAATGAGGGCTTTATTCCGAAGTCATCAAGAGTGGAAATCGTCTTTAAATAAATTATTCCCTTTTCCCGCCCTTCTCTTTTCTCTACCCTAACTTCTCTCGTACAGGAGGCAATTAGCAATAAGAGCAGAGAGAGAATAAATGCAGACCTAAAAGAAGGCATTGAAGTCTCTCCTGATTGTAAGTAAAAATGTATTCAGGTTGTATTTATGAATTCTCTGCGTTCCTAAAAATTGAAAGGCAATTGTGAGCAGACGATTCACATAGTTCACCTCTGCCTGTTCATACCACAATGATTCAAAGTTGTCCTCTTTATCTGACTCAGAGTGCTGAACGGAAATGGTGGCATTTGTCCTTCTTGTAAGTCTACCAGAAAGTCGCATCTCAATAAACCAGGTACTGTATGCCCCATCCGTTGAGGCATGCTGAACTGAATAGCCTGTGGAGATGCTTGCAACTAATCTTCTCATATATCTGTCAATGTAGATGGTATTAGAAAATGCCTCATTCTTTACAATGCCTGACAGTGGTTCATTCCTTTTCTTCCAGTCATAGATTGAAACGCCCTCAATCCTCCATCTTGAGATATGCCTGTTTGTGAGCCGCGTCTCAATCCTCCTTTCCTCACTACTTCCTGTATCAGGCAAATTGGAGCGAAGCGTTGAATATGTCGCATCTGAACTTAAAGTTATAATAGGTATTGCTACCACTGACCCACCGAAGGAGGCTGAGTTTCCCAGCGTTGTGCCCATCTCCTGACCCCTTCTGTCAATTAAGGATGGCGAAATAAAATATGATGCCCTCATCTGTGCATATCTGTATGGCTGAATCAACTGAAAGCCGAGATTTGCACTATGTCTCCATTCATTATAAATTGTCCCACCTGAGACAGTGTAACTTCTCTGGATAGAAATACTGTCAATAGTTCTGAGGGATTTCATGAGATAATATTCAAAATCATAGACAAAACTGCTTGTATCCGAGGATGTATCAATTCCCCTTGAATTGCCTGCGCTCAGATTGAAGGAATGATAAAGCCGGCTGGATGGCCTGTAGAATAACCTTCCCGTTGCACTCGCTGTAGTTGTCTTACCTGAAGCAGTAGAACCGCTCCTCATCTCTCTGGTTATATCTGTAAGATAGAGGGAGAAGAGCACCTTCGGCGTCAGATAGGAATTATTATAAATGTTAAAATAGTGCTCAAGATAAGAAAAGTCAGAAATATTATTATTCTGATTTCTAAATTCATAAACCCCGGAGAAGATGCTTCGCTCATAGGGCTTTGAAATACTTGCACCCAATGTAGTATATCTTATATCCCTTCTGGTGATGGATTCTGATGTATCAGTGTAATTATGAGTGGTATCGTATCTCAAAATGATGTCAGGATATTCTCTCTTCTTAAAGGCAAATCCTCCGCCATAGGAGTCGTCATAAATTCTTACTGAGGGAAGGTTCTTTTCGGAAATATAACTTATATTCCGCCTTGTGTAAGCACTGATGGTATAGATGCCGGAGGGAAAAAGCGTGAACCAGAGGTTGTATAAGCCGGTGAATGTATTGCCCCTCCTCTCTCCAGAGAATCTTACTGTATCGTAGCCGCCAAGACCGATATGATACTGAAAGACATAGGGATGCTTGAACCATGAATCCAGTTCCGCATCAAGAATGCCCTCAAGAAGTGAGAAGTTTGAACTGAAGTTCCCATAATCAGAATATTCATCAATAAAGCGCAGGGCGCCATAACCGTAGAGATGAAACCTCTCCACCCTGCCCCATGTAAAGTAATTATAGGCATTTAAATCAGTTAAATAAGTAAAAAGGAGTATGACAGATATATGGACTCCCTGTTTCATTTCAATTTCAGCCGGAATTCTGGAACAGGGGACTGGAATATCCTTTTCTCAGGTGGTTTAACAATATCAGGCTGGGGAATTGCCTCAACCTGCGGAACAACCTTCTCCTTCAACACTGATAGGGTGAAGCCAAGAGTGACAAAATTGACCTTCATTTGAGAAAATGTATGACCGGAAATTATATTAAGAAATAATTTATCTATAATACGAAAAATGCCGGAAATAAATACAGTATTAACTTTTCCATTCGCAAGGGTTTTAGCGCCAAAAACTACCCTGGGAAATCCCTTACCATAAACAAAGCCCCAGCTACCTGTAGCGCCCCTCCTCTCCCTTTTCCCGGCAGCGTATCCAGCAGAAAGGAGTGTCGTGAATCTCCAGGGTAAGGCCCTTTCAAGAATCAAGGAGATTCTTGCATCCGGGCTTGTCTCCATATTGTATGATTCAATAAGAATTCCAGCGGAGGGATAAACACTATTGCTGTTATAGATATTCCATTTGAGCCCTGCTGTTATTCCGCTGTCAAAATCAGTAAATCCTGTAGGTCCGGAAAAAGTCAGAAACCCCTCACCGCGCTTTGAAACGCCTGTTGCAAAACTTAGCGGAAAAATACCTGTCCCTTTAAATTCATCTGAGGTGATGTATGAGCCCCATGTGGAGAAAAGAACCTCACCCTTTTCCAGGCAGGAGATTGAAGGAAGTAATGCATATCCAGATGCACCGGATGTTGCCTGAAATCCATAAGAGTTACCACAGGGCAAACAAAAAATAGCCACAACTGTAATACAATAAGTAAGATTTAATCTTGCATGACTCATTGCTATATCTTACCACAAAATCTCTTCTCCAAAATAAAAAATGAGGGAGACAAATTTTTAAATTGCCTCCCTCAGAAATTCGCCCCATAAAATCTCCTACTTCAGGTGGCAGGTGGTACAGAGCTGGCTGTTTGTGTTTGCATATCTCAGGAAGTTGCCGTTGGCGTTATCATGGGGGTTGTGGCAGGAGCCGCACTCTACATTGCAATTTGCTCCATAAAGCGGAATTATTATACTTCCACCATTTACCACCGTACAATTCGTCTCCGGTCTCAATTCAGGCCCCGCAGCGCTGTAGTCAATTGTAATTGGATGGTCATTGCTCAAATCAGTCCCCATGAATGGAACGCCACCGGTCATGATGTTATTCGTACCACCACCAGAGTTGCCGTAGGTTGCCTTGGCTGTTCCCTGCACAGTAAATGAAATAGATGGTGGATGGGCCTGACCATTCACATTGAGGAGGTTATCCACTGCCACTGTGCCATCATGGCAGGAGAGACATGCCCCGGACACACTGCCAATGATGTCTGCATCTGTGGGCGTTGGGGCATCCATTGTACTGCTGGAGTACTTGGTGTAAGTCGTCCCACCTGGCTGTGCTGCCCTGTTCCATAGAGGCGCCTTTGTGTCTCCACCATGGGGGGTGTGGCAGAAGATGCAGGTCTGCCCAGCAATAGTTTGATCTGTGTTTTGAAGGGCTGTTCCTGCGCTCAGGTCATGGGGCGAGTTGGCAACCACTGCATAAGAAACACCGGCTCCCACTACCATTACCATTGCCATCATCAGT